>OJBS01000207.1_pt1 | contig 19946 bp, 21 predicted proteins | sample 1590941 | NCBI WGS metagenome assembly OJBS01 (sample SAMN05416785, study PRJEB24817) | seawater metagenome | isolation source: Sea water | place: Canada:Atlantic | collected 2013-11
GCTTTAACTACCGCTAGAATTTTGGTTTTTGGATTTAATTTTTCTTTAAAATAATTTAGGTTATGCTTTAACGCATTTCCATCAACTTCTAAAACTGTAACATGATTATTCATTTATTATGAACTTAATTAAGCATCCTTCTTATCCTGATTTTTTTCAAGCATATCAGCTTGCTGTTTGTCTAAAATTGTACTTTCTTGTTGTTTTTGCAAGGCCTTATAATAAGCAGCTCTGCTCAATGGTTCGTATTCTTGAGTTTCACCCAACAAAACTAATTTATCATTTTGAGCTTTTCTAAAACTGTAATGAGCTAAGTTTCCCGTGTGAGTGCAAACTGCATGTACTTTAGTTACATATTCTGCAGTCGCCATTAAAGCTGGCATTGGGCCAAAAGGATTGCCTTTAAAGTCCATATCTAAACCAGCAACAATAACTCGAACACCTCTATTTGCTAAATCATTACAAACAGCAACAATTTCATCATCAAAAAACTGTGCTTCATCTATACCAACAACTTCAACATCATCAGCTAAAATTCTAATATTTGCAGAAGCAGGAACAGGAGTAGAGCGAATCTCATTAGAGTCATGTGAAACTACTTTTTCATCATCATAGCGCACATCAACAGAAGGCTTAAAAATCTCAACTTTTTGTTTTGCAAATTGAGCTCTTTTAAGTCGGCGAATTAATTCTTCTGTTTTTCCAGAAAACATGGAACCACAGATGACTTCTATCCAACCAAATTGTTCTGTATGATTTACTGTATTTTCAAGAAACATTTTGTAATTTTCGGACTTGTAAGGGTTTTTATAATTTTTAATAATCTAATCATTACAAATGTATCAAAAATAAACAGTCAAAACTATTTAAATTTATCAACTTATGCACAAAAAATTGGAGGCTGAATTAGTGAGTATTGCACATAGCATTCTTCAGATGAAAAATCGAGATGATATTACTGCATTACATAAAAAAGCACAGAAACTACAAGAACAGTTAGCCGTTTTAATGTTTGTAGACGATTATTTAGAAACGACTCCAAATGCAAAAGAATCGCGTGAAGAATTGATTGAAAAAATAGAAAAAGTAGTCGATAAACCTGTCGAAGTTGTTGCTATTGTTGAAGAAGTTAATGTTGAACAAAAAACAGTTGCTCTTGAGGATGAGGAAGTAGTTGAAGAAGAAAAGACTGAAGTTATTTTAAATTTAGTTCCAGAAAAAGAGGTTGTTGAGGTTAAAGAAATAAAAAAACAATTATCTTTTGAAGAAGAACTAAAAGGAACTGTTTCAGTTGATGTGACTGCAGATTTATTTCAAAAAAGCGAAACTAAAACAAAGACAAAGGCATCATTAAACGATACCTTGAACCAAGAAAACATTCAAGTTGGGTTGAATGATAGAATTGCTTTTGTGAAGCATTTATTTAACCATTCTCAAGCTGATTTTAATCGTGTATTATCACAATTAAATTCTTTTAAAACTGAAAAAGAAGCTCATAATTTTATCAAAAAAATGGTAAAACCAGATTATGATTGGTCTGGAAAAGAAGAATATGAAGAGCGTTTTTTAGATTTAGTAGACCGTAAGTTTTTATAAAATTTAGATGAAAGAAACAAACTATATTTTCTGCATGAAATGGGGAACTCTGTACGGTGCAGAGTATGTAAATCGTTTACATTCCATGGTTTCAAAAAATTTGACCTATGATTTTAAAATGATCTGTTTTACTGATGATGAATCAGGAATAATAGATGATGTTCAATGTTTTCCAATTCCAGAAATAGATTTAGATTCTAATCTTCCGGAAAGAATGTGGAAAAAATTGACCACATTAAAATCGCCATTATATGGATTAGAAGGAAGGGCCTTATTTTTGGATTTAGATATAGTCATTGTAGATAATATTGATTGCTTTTTTGAAGCTGAAGGAGAGTTTAGAATTATAAAAGATCACAGTTGGAGATCTTGGAGAATTACAGGTAATTCTTCAGTATATAGATTTGAGATAGCAAAACATGGGTATGTATTTGATGATTTTATTGCCAATTTTGATGCATTTTTAAAAATTCATAGAAACGAGCAAGAATATTTAACACATGCAATAAATGATAAAGGGAAGTTGCAATATTGGGACAAAGAATGGTGTCCAAGTTATAAATATGACTGCCTTTCAAGATTTCCGTTAGCCTTTTGGAAAAAACCAGTAATTCCTAAAGGAGCCAAAATCATTATTTTCCATGGCGAAATAAATCCACACAAAGCGATTAAAGGCGGACGAGGAAAATGGTATAGATATGTTAGAGCTGCGCCTTGGGTTGCTGATTATTGGAGGTAATTAGTTTAGTTTTTCCTGTAGCGCCTCAACACTTTTTTTACTATTTCCTATAAAAATTTCTTGATCAATAATAATAACTGGTCGTTTTAAAAAGGTGTACTCATCCAATATCAATTGGCGATAATCGGTTTCGCTTAATTCTTGATTTTTTAAATCCATTTGTTTGTACTTCTTTGCTCTTCTGCTAAAAAGTGACTCATAACTACCTGACAAAGCAACCATTTCTTCTAATTGAGCAACTGTAATAGGTTCAGTCTTTATTTCTTGTAGTACAAAACCATCTAAATTGATAGATTTTAATATTCTAGTACAAGTATCACACGTTTTTAAAAAGTAAATTTTTTTCATGTTATAAATGTAAGGTCTTTGAATAGAAAATTATTTATTTTTATAGAAAATTTATTAGATGAAAAATCAATTCAAAATTCTAAAGGAAAACAGAATATTAATTTTAAAACTTATTGAAAACTGTTCACTAGAGCAACTCAATAAAATTCCTGAAGGATTTAAAAATAATATTGCTTGGAATATTGCTCACTTGTTAGTTACACAGCAGTTAATATGTTACAAACTCTCAAATTTACCTTTAAATATTTCTGATACATTGGTAGAATTATATCAAAAAGGGACTTCCCCTAAAAGCGATATTTCAAAAGAGGAGTTTGAAAAAATTAAGGTTCAATTTATAGAGATTCCAAATCAATTTGAGACTGATTTTAATAACGGAATTTTTAAAACGTATCATGAATATACAACAAGTGTCAATGTGACTTTATCAGATATTGATTCTGCTATCGAATTCAACAATTTCCATGAAGGAATACATTTGGGATACATTTTAGCATTAAAAAAACTAATATAATATGAGTATATTTATAATTATCACAGTATTAATGGTGCTTTCAGCACTTTTCGGATATATCAATGTTCGCTTTTTAAAAATGCCAAATACCATTGGATTAATGGTAATCACAATATTATTTACCTTGGTAGTTTTAGGGATAAGTTATTTTGACACCACACTATTAGAAAAGGAAAGAGCCTTAATAAGTAGTATTGATTTTGAAACAGTCTTATTAGATATAATGTTAAGTTTCTTGCTGTTTGCTGGCGCGTTACACACAAATTTTCAGCAGTTAAAAATTCAGCGAAAGCCGATTCTTGCTTTTGCTACTTTAGGAACAATTTCGTCTACATTTATTGTAGGTGTATTCACCTATTATCTGTTACAAATTTTAAGTTTTGAGGTAGATTTTATCTATTGCTTGTTATTTGGAGCCTTAATTTCCCCAACAGATCCAATAGCTGTTTTAGGAATTTTAAAACAGGTAGGTGCACCAAAAAAACTGGAAACTAAAATTGTAGGAGAATCATTATTTAATGACGGTGTAGGAGTTGTAGTGTTTTTAACAATTTATCAAATAGCAAAAGGAGGTGCAGAGGTTTCATTTGGTCATGTAGCAGAATTGTTTTTGGTAGAAGTTGTTGGAGGAATTGCTTTAGGATTGGCATTAGGTTGGATAACGTACAGACTTTTAAAATCTATAGATGATTATGATATCGAAGTAATAATAACGGTTGCTGCTGTTATGGGCGGAACAGTATTGGCTCAAAAAATGCACGTTTCGGCACCTTTAGCAATGGTTACTGCGGGATTAATGGTTGGAAATGATACGGTAAGAGAATCTGCAATGAGTAAAATCACAGAGCAATATGTAGATAAATTTTGGGAATTAGTTGACGTACTATTAAACACCATTCTATTTGTTATGATAGGAATGGAAATATTAGTTTTAACTTTTGATGGCAAATTTATTTTAGCAGGTGTTTTAGCAATTCCTATGTTGTTGTTTGCTCGTTATTTATCATTGATGTTGCCAATAAAATTCTTTGCTAAAAAACTTGATTTTGTTCCAAACACAAATTTGATTATGACTTGGGGAGGTTTAAGAGGTGGAATTTCAATTGCCTTAGCATTAAGTTTGACTCAAGAAATGCATCGAGATTTATTTTTAGTAATTACGTATATTATTGTCGTGTTTTCAATAATTGGACAAGGATTAACAGTTGGGAAATTAATCAAAAAACTTACAAAATAACAGTACATTTGTGCTTTATAATTAGATTATTTATATGAAATTCAATACAAAAACTATTCATGGAGGTCAGCAACATGACCCAAGTACAGGAGCAGTAATGACTCCTATTTTTTAAACTTCAACATATGCTCAAGAAAGTCCTGGTAAGCATAAAGGATATGAGTACTCTAGAGGAGAAAACCCTACAGACATGCTTTAGAAAATGCATTTGCTAGTATTGAAAACGGTACTTATGGATTCGCTTTTTCATCTGGTCTAGCAGCAACAGATTGCGTTATGCGTTTGTTTAATCCTGGAGACGAAATTATTGCAGGAGATGATTTATATGGAGGTTCTTATAGAATGTTCACACAACTTTTCGAAAAAGTTGGATTGAAGTTTTCATTTGTAGACATGAATGATCCTAATAATATAATTGGAGCAATAACTGATAACACAAAGTTGATTTGGTTAGAAACCCCAACAAATCCATTATTAAAAATCGCAGATATCTCTGCAATCACAGCAATTGCCAAAGAAAGAAATATTTTAACGGCTGTAGATAATACTTTTGCAACGCCATACAATCAAAGGCCTTTAGATTTAGGTGCGGATTTAGTAATGCATTCTGCTACTAAATATATTGGAGGACATTCTGATGTTGTCATGGGAGCGTTGATGGTAAAAGATGCGGAATTGGCAAAAAAAATACATTTTATTCAGTTTGCTGCTGGAGCTATTGCAGGTCCTATGGACTGTTTTTTAGCACTTAGAGGAGTTAAAACTTTGGCGTTAAGGGTGCAAAGGCATAATGAAAATGGAATGAGAATTGCTAAATTTTTAACAAATCATCCCAAGGTACAATCGGTTTATTATCCTGGTTTAGAGAGTCATCCAAATCATGAAATTGCAAAGAAGCAAATGAAAGGTTTTGGAGGAATGTTGTCATTTAGATTAAAAGAAGATTCTAAAGAAAGTACCTTTAAAGTTTTAGAGAGTTTTGAGGTAATAACTCTTGCGGAATCACTTGGAGGAGTAGAAAGTTTAGTTAACCATCCAGCGACTATGACACACGCTTCTATACCTTTAAAAGAAAGAGAAAGATTAGGGATTACAGATTCTTTAGTTAGACTGAGTGTTGGTGTTGAAGATGTTGAAGATTTAATTGAAGATATTTCAAATGCTCTAGCAAAAGTGTAATGCTTATTTTAGTTTAAATAGTAGATGTAACCAACATGTAGGAATAGATTCCAATCACTAAAATAATATTGCCATTTAGACCAATTTTGTGCAGATGTATTTGTAACTATGAATAAAAGGACAAATATTAGAGGTGCAATTTTTCTCAATTTTTTTCCTAAAACCCAAATTCAATAAAAATATAGGGGTGTCTATTTTAAATTAAATGTTTGATTTACTTCCCAATTTGCCCGAATCTCAATTACTTTATTATAGTACTTGATTTTTTCAGGATTTGTTCTCAATAAAAAGTTTCCAGAGTCCCACTTTCCATTTTTATTTTCGTCAAATATAACTCTAAAAGTATAATTTTCAGGGTCTAAATGTTTAAACCTAAATGGTTGGTTTTCAGTAGCGTAAATTTGCTCTACAACTTCGTCGTTATCATCAAGAAGATCAATGATTATTGGAAAATTTTCAGCATTTGTAAGGGTCAAATTTATATTGCCATAATCATCAGGATGCTTTGTTTTGGCAGAGAAATTTAGGGTGTCATTTATATTTCCAAACAAGTCTTCAATTGCATTGGGTAAAAATCGAAATTTATAATCAGTATCAAATTGTTTATCAAAATTTAGTTTTAATGTCATTTTAGAAACGTCAAGTGAAGTGGTAAAATTGACATTTATTGAATCTTTATCAATCAGAGAGATTTTAGATTTATCTATTTTTTGTATTGGAATATTGGTTGCAATAGCGAACGTATCTCTTAAACTTAAATTATTTCTAGTAACACTACTTACAACCAAAGAATCTATTTCTTTTGAACGCAGTTTTACCGTTACGGTATCTATTTTATTTTTAGTACTTACTTTAAATAAAATTGAATCTAGTTTGCTTGGAGTGTACCAATAACTAACACTATCTATATTTTTTTCAAAAACTAAAGTAGATTTGAAATCCTTAGAAACTGTATCTAACGGTTCTATTCTTATTCCTTGCGGATTCCCTTCATATCCAAAAAAGATATGTCCTTGTTTTACTTCAGCCGCTCTCATGAGTTTATAAGGCAGTTCTTCTTTAAAAAGTGATATATTGTAGGTAGAGTCCGTTGGAAGGTTTATGAAACTATGATGAAATCCAATTTTATCTTGTTTTGGATCAAATTTCTTATTGTTGCTAAAATCATTTAATGCAATCAATAAATATTTACCACTTTTAAGATTTGTCATTTCATATCCAACACTATCTAACGCATTTGCAATATAATCTGGTCTTTGGTTGTATATTATTGAATCTGTATAGTTTTTAGTAACTTCATATAACAAGAGTGATAAACCGTCATCAGGATCTTTGTTAAAAGCATCAGAAACTTTACCAGAAATGGTTAAAGAATCAATATAGTTTCCTGTAGAAAAAACATATTTAAACTGTTCTAAAGGATTCCCTTCGTTATTATCTTCAACGCTATTTCCAAAATTAAAAGTGTAAGTTGTATTTTCTTTAAGCGTGTCTAGAATTTTGATATTAATAAACAGACTTGCTGTTCCAACAGGAGTAATTATTGGCGGATATTCCATTGGAGGTGAAATAACCAATTGCTTATTTATATCTTTTAATTTTATATACTCATCAAAATTAATTCTAATTTTTTGGCTAGTAAAATTTGTAGTTTCATGATCAGGAATTGCAGTAATCATAATAGGAGCATCTTTATCTCTCTCTCCTCCAGTTGGTCTTCCTCTACGCGCACAACTTTCAAGCACAAGTAATATGATTAAACTATATATTAAGTATGAATAACGAAACTGCATTTAAAATTTGTTTGATGCAAAGAAACAATATATTTTTATCATACAACGAACTATTTTTAGAGATATTTTATTCAGTATAAGCCATTACAGCAATACTGATTTTAATGTTTTTTGTTTTTAGTAGTTGATTTGCACACGTTTCAATTGTTGCTCCAGTAGTTATGACATCATCTATTAAAAGTAGATGTTTATTTTCAAAAAAAGTAATATCAGAAAGTTCAAATAACTCATCGACATTTCTCCACCTTTCAATGAGACTTTTTTTGGTTTGAGTTTCTGTAGATTTTATTTTAATTAATTTGTTTTCTATAAAAATAGCATTCAATTGATCAGCAAGTACGTGCCCGAATTTTGTCAATTGATTATACCCTCTTTTTTTTCGTTTATTAGGGTGTAAAGGAACAGGAACTATGTAATCAATATTTTTAAAACGATTACTTTCTTGCATTTCACTGGCAAGCCAATTTCCAAATAAAGTTCCTACTTCTTCTTGATTTTTATATTTTAACTGATGAATAATTTGTTGTACCTTCCCATTCGTATGATAAAAAAATAGAGAGGTTCCTGATTTAATTGGAATACGACCATAAAACTTTTTTTCTAATATATTATCTGGTGTATTTGAAAAATTCGTTTTTGGAAAATCATGACGGCAAATGGTGCAAATGAAAGATTCATTTCGTCTTAATTGAAGTTTACAATTCAAGCAAATTTCTGGAAAAAATAAATAAAATAGATCTTTAAATAGTTGCAACTTTTTTAAATTTTAAGAATGGAGTATAAATATAAACATAAATAATAGATGCAAAAAAAGGTTGCGTTTTTTAAAGAAGCAATAAAGAGTATTAAAACATCAGGAGCTTTTATTCCAAGTTCTCGTTTTTTGGTTAAGAAAATATTAATGGATATAGATTTTTCTACTTCTGAAGTAATTGTTGAATATGGACCGGGAAACGGAACAATAACTAAAGAGATTTTAAAAAAATTAAAACCATCCGCAATTTTAATATGTTTTGAAATCAACGAAACTTTTTTATTAGATTTAAGAAAAATAGAGAATAAGCAGCTAATAGTTTTAAATGCATCTGCAGAAAATGTGAAAGAAGAAATAGAAAAATTAGGGTTTACTAAGGTCGATAATTTTATTTCTAGTCTTCCATTAGCAATCCTTCCTAAAGAACTATCTAAACTGATTGTAGAGGAATCATATACTGTTTTACAACAAAACGGCAGGTTTGTACAATATCAATATAGCACGCAGTTTTTAAAACAATTTAAAGCAATTTTTAGCAAAAAAATAGGTTTGAAATTTGAACCACTAAATCTTCCTCCTGCTCTTATTTATATATGTGAAAAATAATTAGTTATAGATAATTTTTAATAGATTTGTACGTTAAAATTTTACAACTCTACATAACTATTTACTAATGGAAAATAAACAAAAAAAGGCTTCGTTAAATCGAATCATCATTGCAATTTTGATTGCAGTATTACTAGGACTTTCAGGATACATGTTCTATAATAACACAGAATTAGAAAAAGCGAACACTTTTTTAGAAGATGAAAAAGTTAAAATCACTCAAGATTTAGACGAAATGATTGCTAAGTATGATGTGGCAATTAAAGACAATTCATCATTATCTGAAGAATTAAAATTAGAAAGAGAAGACATTCTAATGTTTTTGGATTCTGTAAAGAATCTAAAAAAGGCGAATTATAGTATTATTAGACGTTATCGAAATAAAATAAAAGATTTAGAGCAATCTAATGAAGATTTATTTAAGGCAAATGATTCATTAAGAGTTTCAAATCAATTTTTGGCTAATGAGATTGATAGTGCAAGAGTACTTATTCAGGGTCAAACAGCACAATTAGACACTTTAAATATTCAGAATAATGAATTGATGGAGAAAATTGAAATTGGTGCTAAACTACAAGTGAATAGCGTTAATGCGATTTCAATGAAAGAGCGTAATAACGGAAAATTGGTATCTACTACGAGAGCGAGCCGAACAGACGCATTAAGAATAAGTTTTACAATTGCAGGAAATACTTTGGCTGATGAGGGAGAAGAAAACGCTTTGATTCAAGTATTAAACCCAAAAGGCGAAGTAGTGCGTGGAGTTGGAGAAGAAGCCTTAGAAAATGACGAAACTATTCTATATACCGATAAAACTTTGGTTGAGTATGCTAAAGAGAACATTGATGTGATTTCATTAATTGAAGTAAATAGAAAAGAAATGACAAAAGGAATACATACAGTTCGTGTTTTCTTAAACGGAAGAATTGTTGGAGTTTCTGAATTTTTATTAAAATAAGATAGTTCAGTTTAAATTTTTTTAAAAAAGTGAATGCTTTATTAAAGCATTCACTTTTTTTATTTCTAATGAGTATTATCTTAAAACCTTTACTATTTTTGTACTATGGCAAAACAAGAAGATAAATTTAAAAGTGTTATTTCACACGCTAAAGAATATGGTTACGTATTCCAAAGTAGTGAGATTTACGACGGATTGAGTGCAGTATATGATTATGCACAAAATGGAGTTGAATTAAAGAAAAATATTAGAGAGTATTGGTGGAAAGCAATGGTTCAGATGAATGAAAATATTGTCGGAATTGATACGGCAATATTTATGCATCCAACTACATGGAAGGCTTCAGGACACGTAGATGCTTTTAGTGACCCATTAATTGACAATAAAGATTCAAAGAAGAGATATAGAGCAGATGTTTTAGTAGAAGATTCTGTTGGGAAACTAGATGCTAAAATAGAGAAAGAAGTAAAAAAAGCGGCAAAACGTTTTGGAGAAACTTTTAATAAAGACGAGTTTATTTCTACCAATCCAAGAGTGTTGGGATATAAAGAAAAAGGAGTTGCTATTTTAAAACGTTTAGGGCAATCTCTTGAAAAAGAAGATTTGGCAGACGTCAAAGCATTAATTGAAGAATTAGAAATTGCATGTCCTTTATCAGGATCTAGAAATTGGACGGATGTAAAGCAGTTTAATTTAATGTTTGGAACTAAATTAGGTGCGTCTGCAGAACATGCAATGGATTTATATTTACGACCAGAAACTGCACAAGGTATTTTTGTAAACTTTCTGAATGTTCAAAAATCAGGACGAATGAAGATTCCGTTTGGAATTGCTCAAACAGGAAAAGCATTTAGAAATGAGATTGTTGCACGTCAATTCATTTTTAGAATGCGTGAGTTTGAACAAATGGAAATGCAGTTTTTCATAAAACCAGGAACACAAGGTGAATGGTATAAGCATTGGAAAGAAGCTCGTATGAAGTGGCACTTGTCATTGGGAATGGGAGAAGATAATTACCGTTTTCATGACCATGAGAAATTAGCACATTATGCAGATGCTGCTTCTGATATTGAATTTAGATTTCCGTTTGGATTTAAAGAATTAGAAGGAATACATTCTAGAACAGACTTTGATTTAAAAGCTCATGAAGAGCATTCTGGAAGGAAATTACAATATTTTGATCACGAAGAAAACAAATCATATGTTCCGTACGTTTTAGAAACCTCTATCGGATTAGATAGAATGTTTTTAGCCGTTTTTTCTAATTCATTACAAGAAGAAGAATTGGAGAATGGAACTACAAGAACGGTATTAAAATTACCTGCAGTTTTAGCACCTACAAAAGCGGCTATTTTGCCATTGGTAAAGAAAGATGGTTTGCCAGAAGTTGCACGTAAGATTATGGACGATTTGAAATGGGATTTCAATGTTGTGTATGATGAAAAAGATGCTGTTGGAAGACGCTATAGAAGGCAAGACGCAAATGGTACGCCATTTTGTATTACTGTAGATCATGACACGTTAGAAGACGACTCTGTAACGATACGTTATAGAGATGCGATGGAACAAAAGCGTGTAAAAATAACTGAAGTAAAAGCTATTATCGCTCAAGAAGTTTCAATGAAAACGTGGTTGTCAAAAATGTAAGATATTATTCCTGCGAGGGCAGGAATCTCATAAAATATAAGAAAGCCTCACATTGTGAGGCTTTCTTATGCGCCAAAGGGTCAATTAATCAAGTATTATTTAGTATCTTACTTGTCAATTACTTAACGACTAAATTTTAGAGATTATGGATTTTATTAAATTACGAAGTGTTCTTGGTTGGAGCGCGGTTATCAATTTTGTTTTGCTATTCTTTTTTGGTTTTGTTCTTTTATTGGGAAAGGAAATGATTTATACTATTTGGAGCAATTTTTTCACTATATCTTTTGAGACTTTTGATATCCTCATGATTTCCTTTATCTCCCTTTGGAAAATAGTAGTAATAGTATTTTTACTGATACCATATATAGCAATTGGAATTGTAAATAAAAATGAGCGTAAATAATTCCTCTTTTTATTTACATATTTCTGCAAAGAATTAACTCTTAGATAAAACAAAAAAGCCTCCAATACTTGGAGGCTTTTTTGTTTTATAATTAAGTGTTTTAGAATCTATAACCAATAGATAATCCTCCACGAGTTACTACTTCTCTGTAACTTTTGTCTAATAAATCTCTTCCTAAACCTATGTAAAATTCCGCAACAAAACCTTTATTGCTTACTATTTTAAAACCAGTAGAAACACCAACTGCAAAATCAGTATAAGTATCTTCATGATATACACCATCACCTCCAATATTGTGTGTGTAATACTCATCTTTTCCGCTATGTAACATCGTAAACCCTTCTACAAAAAACCCTTCAGCATATTTATTAGAAAAGAAATGGCGATAATATGGAGTTAAAGAAAACGTTCTATATTCATTTAATCCAGTATCTTCATCATTAAGAGTAACTAGAAGCCCAACTCCAAAAGAAGATTCTTCATTTATTAAACGCTCATAAGTAAAGTCTACCCATTTAAAACCAATTAAATTGGTCGTATTTATTTTTACTTCGTTATTTCTTGCGTTGTCTTCAATAGCTGTACTTTGAGCAAATGAAACGAATGCAGAGATTAATAAAACAAATGTAAGTGTGATTTTTTTCATGGTATAAATTTATATTTTAAATAAGATGACAAATGTATATAATAGTTGCGTACAATCTAACAAGAAAGGTGACTAAAAATGAGCTCTTAGTTGCACTGTTCCTGTATGAATAGTTCTGGAAGCCTCACTTTTTCTACCTAAATAATTGATGTTCAAGTCTAAGTAAGAAGTCAGTTTTTGCTGCCATAATAAACTCCAAGTGAAATTATTTCCAGGCTGTAAACCTTCAAGCATTTGATAAGCAACTGGTGAATTTTGATTTCCTATATAATCATTGATAAAGAAATTAAATTCGGTGCTAAAAGAGGTTCCTTTTTGATTAGATGATTTGAATGAAGCTCCCATTTTTTGAGAGTTTAAATGCTCTAAATTTCCAATAGTATTTTCCTTCTTTTTATATTGATAAAACACATCAAAAATTTTATTATGACTATATACGTAAGATATTTTTGGATGTATAGATTTGTTATTCAAACTATAATTTCGAGTTACATAATTTTGAGAAGTATTTTTATTTCTTGTGATATTCCCTTTTATATCCATTAGCCAAAACTCACTAATTTTATGTGTAAATTGTAGTTGATGAGATTTCAATTTACTTTCGATATTGTCTATCGCAAAACTGGTTTTGTTTTTAGAATCTATAAAATTATAGGTTGTAGAATATTTTTGTTTTCCTCGATTAAAGAACAAACTGTTTTTAAAATTAAAGTTTAATGCTAATAAATCATCAGTATTAGTTTTAAACGGATTTAAGTTAAAATCTGATTCGGTTCTTTTTTGCTTATTATCTATTAAAACAAATGTTTGATTTTGAAAATGAGAAACTATTTTTTTTAATTTATCCTTATTGCTCCATTGACTAAAATTCAAATTTAGCGATTGGCTAAATTTAGTTTGATGCGTTTCTATATAGTTAATAGTTGGAAGCGCAACCCGTAAAAAGGTTGCTTGATCTTGAAATTGTGCAATTTCGAATTCATTTATTTCCTGAATACTATTATTGTTATAATCAATCCAAGTATAAAACCCTTGCCCTGGTTCTACTTCTAAATATGTAAATTCTTGTTGAGGTAAATTTCCAGAAACAGTTTCATAAATACTACTCAAACTAACAATATTGTTAAATAATTTTTGAGTGTATAGCACTCTAGAATTTAAAGATTTAGTATTGTTAAAATCAATATTCTCTACGGTTCTAAAATTGGCATATATTGAAAGTTTTGAATTCTTATTTTTTATTAATTGAGAGTTAATATAATATGTTTTTGCATTACTTACTCGCTTTAGGGTATTTGATTTTACACTATCATTAGACCTGAAATTCACTCCAATTTCAGTAAATACTTTTGTTGAATCTCCAACGCCAAAAAACCCTTCATATTCATTAAATTTTTGACTTAATTGAGAAAGGCTTTGAGTAGTAATATCCTCTAATTTGTTATTCTCAGCGTTTACTCTTGTTCCCAACCAACTTTTGTTTAAAGTATATTTTGAATAGAAGTTTAGGCGTGAAAAAGTATTTTTTGTTTCAATACCTTCACTATTTAGAAAACTACTTACTAGATGTATTTTCAATTTATCAAAAGTTAAATTCCCATTAATAACATGGCGATTTCCATCAAATGAATCACTGAATTTTAATTTTTCAAACCGATAAGAAAGAGCACCATTTTCTTCATTAGAATAACTAAGAGAAGAGTTAATTAATTGTTGATTTCCAAAAGAATTTTGAACGCTCCAATCTCTATTGAATTCAATATTTCTAAAGCGTTCTACACTTTGAAAATTAGCATTTATAGACTCAAAGTTTAGGGTGCTTTTCAAGCCCCATTCTTTATCTATCAATAGTTGATTCCATCCAATTTTAGCAGCAACACCCTCATTTTGATTATTGTCTATGGTAGAAAACAGGTTTTGATCGTTTTGGCTAAAAGCGATTTCACCATTTACAGTTGTCTTTTCAGAAGGATTATAGGAAGCGTTTACCAATGCAAGCATTAATTTATTTGGCGCAATTAATTGAGTTATTGGATTGTAGTCTCCTAAATCTGGACCTATATATTCGTAAACTCTTCCAGTTGCTAGCGTGTTTATTAAATTATAATCTCCTTGATTCAGACCAACATTTGTAAATCGAACTGAATACAATTCGTCTGTTGAATTGTTTGAATAAACAAAAATCTCTTCAATTCCAACAAACTCTTTTCTATATAAAATTCTATTCTCATCATATGCTTGCGGAACTGCACTTTCAGCAATCATTTGACTGGAATCATTTCCAGCATTTGCTAAAATTTCTTTTTGTATATCAGATAAATCTTGTTGTATGGGTTGGTTTTTAGAATCGCTTTCTAAAAAGATTGAGCCTCCAATTTGAAATTTCTCACTTTCATAATTTACGCCATTATGGGTAATAAACCGCGTATAATTTCTATCAGAAAATTGAAAATCTACTGTAATTCTCATATTTGCATTGATAGGATATGTAGGCGTAAATCTAATTTCAGCAGTATTGTAATCAATAATATAATCATTGTTTTCTCCACGTTTTAATGGAGTTCCGTTTACATATACCGTTTCACTACCAGAAATTATAATAATATACTGCTCGTTATTTGGGCCAAACAATCTGTAAGGTCCTTGATTACTTTCTTGACCTGAAAATTTGTAGGTTGTAAACTTCCCTCTAACTAATGCTCCTGAAGCAAAAAAATTTGTTTTAGAATCTGAATGATTAACTGTTGCATTTAATGAAATTCCGGCTACTTTTTTAGTGAAATTTCCAAAATGAGTATTTGTATTTTCAAGATTTACATCTCCTGCTTTTATACTCCAATTTTCACTAAACAATTCAATAAAAACACGATCGAATTCATTTAATTGCTGCGTATATCCATTTTCTTGTATTGGAATATTGGTGTCGGTAATTGAAGCTCTTAAGGTTACTTTGTCAGATAGTTTTCCTGAAATCTGTAAGTCTAATGTCGAATTTAATACGGCATCTTGATTGTTACCAATGGTTAAACCTCTACTAATACTTCCAGTAGTATTTAAGCCGTCAAATGGTTTTAAAAAGCGCTTTTTATTATTTGTCCTAAGTGCATATAAAATTGAATTTCTTGTAGGTTTTTCTACAATTAATTTTTTATCAAATTTAAAATATGTTTTGGTTAAAAAATCTGGATATGCAAAATATTCAACTTCAATTTCTGGATACTTTTTACTGTCAATTACAAGAAGTGATTTGCTAAAGTCAATTGAATAGTTGGTTGAATCTATGATGGTTTTATTTGAATCTAAAATTTTGAAATGAAACGGATTGATACTAATAGAATCAATTTGAACGGAATCTTTTTGAATAGTAAAAAATGTAGTGCGAAAATTTTCAGACTCTTTTTGTGCCTGTGCAAAAAGAGTCATTAAGAAGATATAAATAAGTAAAACTTTCTTCATGTATTCAAAACGTTAGAAAAACAAAAATAGTTTAAAATCTTAGGGAATTCCATTGACAAAATGTTTAATTGTATAGTGTGTGTTTTTTTGTAAATTTATCAAAACTGTAATAACCCTATCTAAAGAAATATAATATCATAAAAATTAATAATAATGAATTCACAAAAATATTATTTACTACTACTTATTTCACTGTTTTTAGGCCTTTCTAGTTGTACTTCAGCAATTTTAGAGGACGAAGATATTGGGCCTATTGTAACAACAATTAAATACAATGATGATGTAAAAAATATTGCTTCAGCAAATTGTGTTTCTTGTCATGGAGAATCTTCACCGCAAGCAGGCCTTGACCTTTCTAGTTATGTGAATGTGAGATTTGCTGCTGAAAATGGAAATTTATTGAACCGAATTAACAATCAAGCGAACCCTATGCCTCCTAGTGGAATTTTACCTTCTTCTACAAGAGCAGTAGTAGATCAATGGGTAGCAGATGGTTATTTAGAAAATTAAGAATCATGAAGCATTTAAAAAATGTTCACGAACACAAAACAAATTAACTATGGTGAGTAAAAAAATAATTTTAAGCATTTTACTTGTTTCGTTTTGTACTTCTATACAAGCGCAAAAGTATTTTACTAAAACAGGAATTACAAATTTCAAAGCATCTGTTGACGCTTTTGAACCTGTCGCTGCAACTAGTAATAGTACAACTGCAATAGTAAACACTGTCGATGGTAGTTTTGCTGCATTATTATTTATGAAATCTTTTCATTTTAAAGTGGCTTTGATGGAAGAGCATTTTAATGAAAACTATATGGATTCTGATAAATTTCCAAAAGGGATATTTAAAGGGAGCATCGTAGATTTTAATTTTTCTGACTTATCAGAAACGGAAAAAGAATATACTATTAAAGGGATGCTAAATATTAGAGGAATTGACAAAGAGGTTGAGTCAATATCCAAAATTAAACGAGTAAATGGCACTATTTCATTGACTTCTAATTTTAGTGTTACACCTCAAGAGTTTGATATTAAGATTCCAAATATTGTTAGAAAAAAGATTTCCGAACGAATTAATATTACTTTAGAGTATGAGCTTGTCGAAAAGAAATAAAGGAATTTTAATAGGATTAATTTTAATCATGATTGGAGGTTATTCAATGTATAAATACACATACAAACCTCATAAAACAATTGATGATATAGAACTAAAATTTGCAGGAAATGCTGCAGATTTCTTAACTAAGATCAAAGAAAATAATATTGTTTTTAATGACGCAGTTGTTCAGATTAAAGGAGAAGTAACATCAATTAATGTACAGGGAATAAATTTAAATAATGCTATATATTGTCAAATGGATGCAACTATTTCTTTGTCAGAATTAAAAGTTGGGCAAGAAATTGAAGTTAAAGGACGTGTGATAGGATATGATGATTTATTAGAAGAAACCAAATTAGATAAAACCATTATTATTAAATAAATATTATGAAGAAATATTTTCTAATTATTACAGTTTTAAGTTTAAACGTTTTGTATGCTCAAGATGATTTATTAGAAGAGTTGGAGAACGAAACTACTGAAGAAACATTTGAACAACCTGCCTTTAAAGCAATGAAAATAGGGAATTTACAATCTACCAAAGTTGCTGCAAAAGGAGACTTATACATGTATGTTTCGCATAGATTTGGAACGTTAAAAGATGGGATTAGTACATTTTTTGGGTTTGACAATGCCAATACTAAAATACAAATGGTCTATGGTATTTTTGACGGAGTTCAGTTAGGAATAAGTAGAGAATCTTTGCGTAAAACCTATGCAGTATCTGCAAAATTTAAATTAATAGCACAGAACGATAAGTTTCCTGTGAGTGTTGTTGGTTATACAACTGCAAATATCAATTCAGAAGTGAGCACCGATAGATATCCATATATAGAATTTGGAGACAGAGTGAGTTACGCTTCGCAATTGCTAATTTCTAGACGAATTAACAATAAATTTTCTATAGAAATAGCACCAACTTTTGTGCGTCAAAATTTAGTTTACGAACCAGAACAGCAGCATAATCAAGGTGCGTTAGGAGTTGGAGGAAGAATGAAAGTAAGTAAGCGAATGTCTATAAATTTAGATTATGTCTATAATTTTAGTAGATATGAAGAGTCTATTTATAACAATCCATTAACTATTGGATTAGATATTGAAACAGGCGGACATGTCTTTCAATTATTATTTTCTAATGCACAATCTACAAGCGAACCAGGATTTATTAGTAATGCAGAAGGAGATTGGAGTGATGGAAATATATTCTTTGGGTTTAATATTGTGAGAGTATTTTAAAACAGCGTTTGTTGCTTAATGCCATTTTCGTGTTCTAGCAACCATCTTTTTCTCCAGATTCCACCAGCATAACCAGTTAAAGAACCATCAGAACCAATAACTCTATGACATGGAATAACTATCCAAATTGGATTTCTTCCATTTGCAGAAGCAACGGCACGAATTGCTTTGACATCACCTATTTTCTTTGTTTGTTCAAGATAAGTTCTTGATTTTCCGTAAGGAATCTCGAGTAATTCATTCCATACTTTTTTCTGAAATACGGTTCCTTGAGGATTTAATTTTAAGTCAAATTCTTTTCGAGTGCCATTAAAATAATCGTCTAATTGTTCTACACAATCTTGCAAACATGTAGGAATTTTTTTTTGAGTGCTGAGCGGAGTCGAAGTATCATCTTCCAATACACTTATAGATTGTATTCCTAATTCATCACCAATAATCTTGGCAGCTCCTATAGGTGTTTTGTAATATATGATTTGGTTAGATTCCAAAAATGTCTTTTGAATTTTGAGTAGTGATATTTGCGATTTCTTCAAAAGTTAATCCGTAAATATCAACCAACGTGTCTATGACTTGTGTTATATAACTGCTCTCATTTCTTTTGCCACGATATGGAGTAGGAGCGAGATAAGGCGAATCTGTTTCTAAAACGATATTCTCTATTGCAATTTCATTTAAAAATTTATCTATTTTGCCATTTTTAAAAGTTACAACGCCTCCAATACCGAGTTTCATATTATAGGAAATTGCACGATGTGCCTGTTCAATAGTTCCAGTAAAACAGTGAAATATTCCAAAAAGGCTGTCGTCTTTTTCGGTTTCTAAAATTTCAAATATCTCATCAAAAGCATCACGACAATGAATGATAATTGGTAATTTTTTCTCTTTTGCCCAACGAATTTGTGTTCGAAAAGCATCTTGTTGTTGTTTTAGAAAACTTTTGTCCCAATACAAGTCAATTCCGATTTCTCCAATAGCATGAAAATTACGTGAATCAATCATTTCTTTCACATGCGCCAACTCTTCTTCAACATTTTCTTTGACTGATGTAGGATGTAATCCCATCATTAAGAATACATTGTCAGGATAGTTTTTTTCTAGTTTCAGCATAGAAGCTGTATACGATGAATCTATTGCTGGAATGAAAAAACGATTGATTCCTGCATCTAATGCGCGTTGCATCATTTCTTCTTGATCTTCATCAAATTGTGAACTGTATAAATGCGTATGTGTATCGGTAATATTCATTGAGATTATTTACTTTTGGTAAAAATACTACTAAATGATAAGCCTTAAAAATATCCTTTCTAAAAAAGGGTATGTCAAAATAAAATTAACAAAAACCAAGACCAATCACTTTGAAGTAAAAGGAAAAATAAATGGTGTTAAAGGGCGATTTATTTTAGATACAGGCGCTTCAAATTCATGTGTTGGTTATGACATGACCGAAAGGTTCAAATTAGTCACTAAGGAGTCTAAAATTAAGGCAGCAGGAGCAGGAGCTTCTGAAATGGATTCGCATAAATCTTCAAAAAATAAGTTAAAAATTGGTGATTGGAAATATGAGAATTTGAATTTAGTCATATTTGATTTATCACATGTAAACATTGCGTTGAAGAATCATGGTGCTAAAACTGTCGAGGGAATTATTGGTGCAGATATTTTAAATATAGGCGAAGCAATTATAGCTGTCTCTTATACACATCTCCGAGCCCACGAGACTAGGCATGATCTC
>OJBS01000208.1_pt1 | contig 19881 bp, 13 predicted proteins | sample 1590941 | NCBI WGS metagenome assembly OJBS01 (sample SAMN05416785, study PRJEB24817) | seawater metagenome | isolation source: Sea water | place: Canada:Atlantic | collected 2013-11
CGTGGGCTCGGAGATGTGTATAAGAGGCAGGTAACGGGCAGCGTTCCACAGCTTGTTACAGAAGTTGCGATAGCCTTCCAGGCGTTTCATGTCCCAGTTGATGTCGCGGCCGGTGGTCGCCATGGCGGAGAGGGTGAAACGCAGGGCATCTGTGCCATGAGCGGTAATGCCTTCCGGGAATTCCTTCCGGGTGCGCTTCCCGATCTTCTCGGCCAGTTTGGGCTGCATCAGGTTGCCAGTGCGTTTCTCCAGCAGGTCATCGAGTTCGATGCCGTCGATCATGTCCAGTGGGTCAATCACGTTGCCCTTGGACTTGGACATCTTGTCGCCGTGCTCGTCGCGGATCAGGCCGGTTACATACACCGTCTTGAACGGTACCTGAGGCGTGCCATCCTCATTCTTCATGAAGTGCATGGTCATCATGATCATCCGGGCCACCCAGAAGAAAATGATGTCAAAACCGGTCACCAGCACGTTGGTGGGGTGGAAAGTTTTTAACCGCTCGGTGATTTCCGGCCAGCCCAGGGTACCAAAGGTCCACAGTGCGGAGCTGAACCAGGTGTCGAGCACATCGTCGTCCTGATTCAGCTGCAGGTCGGCGGCAAGGTTGTGTTTCTGGCGGACTTCCTCTTCACTACGACCGACATAGATATTGCCCTCGGCGTCGTACCAGGCAGGAATACGGTGGCCCCACCAAAGCTGGCGGGAGATGCACCAGTCCTGGATGTCACGCATCCAGGCGAAGTACATGTTTTCGTACTGCTTGGGCACGAACTGGATACGGCCGTCTTCCACCGCTTCGATGGCTGGCTTTGCCAGGGTTTTGGCGTCGGCGAACCATTGGTCGGTGAGCATGGGCTCGATGATCAGGCCAGAGCGGTCGCCCCGTGGCACGCTCAGCACGTGGTCTTCGACTTCCTGTACCAGGCCTTCGGCGTCCATATCCGCCACGATCTGCTTACGGGCCTGTTCGCGGGTAAGGCCGGCGTACGCAGCCGGCAGGCTGCCGTCCACATCGGTATTCTCGGTGCCATCGGCGTTGACCACTTCGGCCACATCGCGGATGCAGGCGTCCTGGGTCATGACGTTAATCATCACCAGGTTGTTGCGCTTGCCCACGGCGTAGTCGTTGAAGTCGTGGGCGGGGGTGATCTTGACGCAGCCGCTGCCTTTTTCAGGGTCGGCGTGGGTGTCGGCGAGAATGGGAATGCGTCGGCCTACCAGCGGGAGGTCAACGAATTTGCCAATCAGGTGCTGGTAGCGCTCATCGTCCGGGTGCACGGCCACGGCGGTATCGCCCAGCATCGTTTCCGGACGGGTGGTGGCGACCACGAGATAGCTCTTGCCATCCTGCGTCTTTTCGCCGTCGGCCAGCGGATAGCGAAGGTGCCAGAAAAAGCCTTTCTCTTCCTTGTTCTCGACCTCGAGGTCGGAAATGGCGGTGTGCAGCTTCGGGTCCCAGTTGACCAGGCGCTTGCCACGGTAAACCAGGCCTTCGTCGTACAGGCGGACAAACACTTCCTGCACGGCTTTGTAGAAACCGTCGTCCATTGTGAAACGTTCGTGGTCCCAGTCCACTGAGTTACCCAGGCGGCGGATTTGGCCAGTGATGGTGCCACCGGAATGTGTCTTCCAGTCCCAGATGCGCTTGATGAACTCTTCCCGACCCAAGTCATGACGGGTTTTGTCTTCTTCCGCCGCGAGCTTGCGTTCAACCACCATCTGGGTGGCGATACCGGCGTGGTCGGTGCCTACCTGCCAAAGGGCGTTGCGGCCCTGCATACGTTTGAAGCGGGTGAGCGTGTCCATAATGGTGTGCTGGAACGCATGGCCCATGTGGAGGCTGCCGGTGACGTTGGGCGGTGGGATGGCGATGCTGAAGGATTCGCCTTCGCCCCCCTCCGCCTTTTCTGAACGGGGGCGGAAGTACCCTTTGGATTCCCAGTTTTCGTACCACTGGCGCTCGATGTTTTCTGGCTGGTAGGTTTTTTCCATGGGTTTCTGCTGGTGACCGTTTGGTTGATTCACAAGGGAAATTCAAGGCGTCTGATTATACATGCTCACTTGGGTTGCGGCGAACCTTGGGGTGCAGGGGCATGGGGGTAGTTTGAATTTCGGAAAGAAAAAGAACTCGCTGCGCTCAGACACCTTTTTGCTGTCCGAAATTCAAACTACCCCCATACCCTTATGGAGTCCGAGTTGTCTCGGCTGTGTTCAATGGTTTTGCCCGGGTTTGATGGTGAGCCTGTTTTACGTCTCACCGCTTCCTTTGGTCATGCACACGAGGCTCAATTCCCAATGCCCGTAACTGCTTGAAATGCGATCGTGACTGACTCAACACCGTTTCGTCGTTATGGGCAACAAGCGCCAATCGTTTAAACCGGTCTGCGTCCGCCGGCAGGGTGGATGAGAGGATGATCACCGTGTCCCAGTCTTCCGCTACTGGCTGACAAAGTAGTATGCCAACAGGGTCCGTGCAGGTCGTGGCGGAATCCGGCACGATGCTGTGAGGGATAAAGGCCTCGGGGCTGAAGTTCCAGAGCAGGTCGTCCAGTTCCTGAGCCTGTTGCATGGTGTCACAGACGACGCCTACACGGTCTCCCTGCTGGCGCGCCTTGTCCACCAGCTTGGCGGTGTGGAGATTGCGGGCAGCAGGGGTATTCTGGGCGAGGATGTGGAACCAGTAGGACTGGTTCCGTTCATCCTGTGAGCCCGGATTACTTTCCTGCATGAGACATCAGGTAGTCGACCAGCATGGGTACCGGGCGGCCAGTCGAGCCTTTGGCTTTGCCGGAGAGCCAGGCAGTGCCAGCAATGTCCAGGTGAGCCCAGGGGTAGTCCTTGGTGAACCGGGACAGGAAGCAGGCAGCGGTGATGGTGCCGGCCGGGCGACCACCGATGTTCTGCATGTCAGCAAAGTTGCTGTCGAGCTGGCTCTGGTATTCGTCCCACAGAGGCAGACGCCAGGCGCGGTCACCCGCGCGTTCACCAGCGGCCAGCAGTTCGTTGGCCAGGGTATCGTTGTTGCTCAGCAGGCCGGTGGCATGGCTGCCCAGGGCGATGATGCAGGCGCCAGTCAGTGTGGCCATGTCGACGACCACTTCCGGGTCGAATTTCTTGACGTAGGTGAGGGCGTCGCACAATACGAGGCGGCCTTCGGCGTCGGTGTTCAGGATTTCGATGGTTTGGCCAGACATGGAAGTAACAATGTCACCCGGGCGTGTCGCAGTACCGCTGGGCATGTTCTCGGCGGCGGCGATTACGGCAACCACGTTGATTTTCGGTTTGGCCTCGGCAATGGTTTTCATGGCGCCGAACACGGCGGCGGCGCCACCCATGTCGTACTTCATTTCATCCATGCCTTCGCCGGGCTTGAGGCTGATGCCGCCGGTGTCAAAGGTAATGCCTTTGCCCACGAGGACGTAAGGCTTGTCTTTCGCCTTACCGCCACGGTATTCCATTACGATCAGTTTGGCGGGTTGGGCGCTGCCGGCAGACACGGACAGTAAGCTGTGCATGCCCAGCTTTTGCATCTGCTTTTCGTCCAGCACGTCGGTCTTGATGACGTCGTTGTCTTTGGCCAGTTTCTCAGCCTGCTCAGCCAGCCAGGTAGGGTGGCAGATGTTCGGCGGGGTGTTGCCCAGGTCGCGGGTGAAGTTCATGCCGCGCCCTGTAGCCAGGCCAAGATTGAAGGCGTCCTTCAAAGCCTTGCCGGCGGATGAAGCGGCAACGGTGACTTTCCCAAGCTTGCGGTCTGACGGCTTCTCGCTCTTGAACTCGTTGAAGCGGTAGAACTGCTCCTCCAGTGTGCGGCCGATCAGGTTCAGGCGCGCTGCTTCCGAGCTGGTGGCGTCTTCGCCAGTGACGAGGGTGTCGCTCAAGCCAATCAGCACGTGCTTGGAGGGACCGTCCTTGATTTGCCCAGCCATGGCAATCAGGGCCTTACGATAGTTGGCTGGTGTGCGGTCCTTGTCAATTCCGGTGCCAACCAGCAGAAGACGGGCCCACGGCTGGCCTTCGAGAGGAATTAGTTGGGTCGTTGCGTTCTTACCGGTAGCATCCCCGTTCTTCTGCAGGGTCTTGATCAGTCCGCCCAGGGCTTCGTTTGCTTGCGTGGTTGAGGCGGGCCAGTCGCCTTTTTCGGGCAGGGCGACAACCAGGCAATCCGCTTTGGTATCCGAAATGGGCTTACTGCTCAGAGTAAAATTCATAGCAACTCCCGTTGGTTATTCTGATGGAGGACAGGCCCGGCCTCGGGCTTGAATGTCCGAATGCCTATAGCATTGGGGTTTGGGGGTGAATTATCAAGCGCTGACAGGTTGTTAACGCCTGTGCTCTGTCATTCGGCACCAAGGTTACTTAGAATACGGCGAATCCTGTTTTCCATCGACTCCGGTCGCATCCGGCTCTGAGAGACCGATTTGAGCATCGTTTTCCGATACCTTACCCGCCAGGTGATCATCAGCATGCTTGCCGTATCTGGCATTCTGCTGCTGGTGTTCATGAGCGGCCGGTTTATCAAGTACCTGGCGGACGCTGCTGCCGGGGAGCTGGCGGGCGATGTGTTGTTCCAGATCATGGCTTATCGCTTTCCCGGCTTCCTTGAACTGATCCTGCCCCTGGGGTTTTTTATCGGCATCCTGCTGGCTTACGGGCGCATGTACCTGGAAAGTGAAATGACGGTGCTGTTTGCCTGCGGTGTGAGCGACAAACAGCTACTGATGAAAACGCTTTTGGGCTGTATCCCGGTGATGTTGGTGGTGGGGGGCATGAGCCTCTACGTGTCTCCCTGGGGCATGAAGAAGGTCGAGGGAATCTTCAACGAGCAACGCCAGGCGACGGAATTTGAGATGCTGGCGCCGGGTCGGTTCCAGTCGTTGTCGTCTGGCGAACGTGTGACTTACACGGAAGCGCTGAGTGAAGACAAGCGTCGGCTTGAGGGTGTGTTCATTGCCGAGCACAGTGAGGACGGTAAGGGCCTTACCCTCATTACCGCCCGGGAAGGGTCCCAGTTTATTGATGAGCAAACCGGCAGCCGCTTCCTGGTGCTCGAAGATGGTGCCCGTTTTGAGGGGTTGCCGGGGCAATTGGCGTACGACGTTACCGGGTTCGAAGCCTACGGGCTCAAGATCCGCAGTGGCAGTGCGGGCGAGAAAGAGCTCGAGGAAGGGCTTGCGACCTCCGCCTTGATGGCGTCGGATGATCCGGAGCACCGCGCCATGCTGCACTGGCGATTCACGCTGCCGCTCATCGTGCCGATTGTCACCCTGCTGGCCGTGCGCCTGAGCCGAGTGAATCCCCGGCAGGGGCGGTTTTTCCACTTGTTGCCGGCCATGCTGGTCTATATCACTTACCTTGGTTTGCTCATCGTGGCCCGTGATGCCCTCGAAGGTGGCAAGGTGCCCGAATGGATCGGGTTGCTCTGGGTACACGCCCTGTTTCTGGCCCTCGGATTGTGGCTGCAGTTCGGGCCTGCCTGGCTCTACCGCCGTCGCCTGCTGAAGGAGGCGCGGCAACATGCGTAAGATCGATCGCTATGTGATGAGCACGGTGGGTGGCGCCATGTTCCTGGTGATGCTGGTGGTGCTGTCCCTGGACCTGATCTTCGCGTTTATCGCCGAGTTGGACGACGCGGAAAACGATTACCAGACGCTCCAGGCGTTGTTGTATGTGCTTATGACGTTGCCGCGGCGCATCTATGACTATCTCCCGCTCGGCGCCTTTATGGGATGCCTGGTTGGCCTCGGCACCATGGCAAGTTCGTCGGAGCTTACCGTTATCCGGGCCGCGGGCGTTTCTCTCAAGCGGATTGTCTGGTCCGCCATGAAGCCAACCCTGGTGGTGGTGGTTCTTGGTGTGCTGATTGGCGAGTACATCGCGCCACCGGCTGAACGGATGGCTCAGAGCCAGAAGACCGTGGCCCAGGGCGCGGGTGAAAGCATTGCGTCTGCCTCCGGTATCTGGCATCGGGAGGGCGATGTGTTCATGCACCTGAATGCGGTTCAGCCCAACGGCGTCTTGCATGGAGTGTCGCTGTTCCGATTTGATGAAGAACGTTGGCTGGTGTCCGCCAGTTTCGCTGAAAGAGGGATTTATCAGGGCGATCACTGGCTGCTTGAGAACGTGGCCACCACCCGGCTGGGCGATGAAAGAACCACCCAGGAGACGCACCGGGCCTTGCGCTGGGAAACCGGTCTGTCGCCCAGCGTTCTCAGTGTGCTGATTGTAAAACCGGAAGACCTTGCGATCTCCGGCCTCTACACCTACGCGAGCTATCTGGGAGAGCAGGGGCTTAATGCCGCCAACTACTGGCTGGCCTTCTGGAAGAAGGTGCTGATGCCGCTAGGCACAGCGGTCATGGTGTTGGTCGCCATCTCGTTCGTTTTCGGCCCGCTCCGATCCGTTACCATGGGGTTCCGGGTTTTTACAGGCCTGATTGTGGGGCTGTTGTTCAAGTACATGCAGGATCTGCTGGGCCCCATGAGCCTGGTGTTTGGCTTCAACCCGGTGTTGGCAATCGTCCTGCCAATCGCGATTAATGCGGTGGTTGGTGCGGTGCTGATGAAGAGGGCCGGTTAGCTACTTCTTTTTGGTTTCTTTGGGGACTGTGGCAACGATACTGGCGGAAGCACGGTCGGTCAGCGACAGCCCGTTGATCGGGTAGAACAGCGCCAGGATCGCCGGGATGGTCAGGAACAGGGTGGCTGCGTTCAGGTAATAGGCACCCAGCAGCGCGACGAACAGGATGGCCGCCGCGGCCACGTATCGTTTCAGGGCCTGTGTCCAGGACACGGACGTGCCGTCCAGGTTCTCAATGCGAATGCGCCACACCTGCATGCCGAGTGTCTGGCCGTTTTTGGTCCAGAAGTATCCAAAGAACAGATACAGCGCCAGGAACAGCACAAATGTGAGCAGTGGGTCTGCCTTCAGAGTACCCGCTTCCGCCATCGCTTCATACTGGTCCCACCCGGTCACCCAGCCCGCCACGAGGGTGTACATCCAGGTAGTTACCAGTAGCACCGCTATGCTGATCAACGAATCGTAAATCACCGCCATCAGTCGCTTGATGAATGCAGCGGGAGGAAGGAGTTCCTCAGCGGTATGAAAGCGGCGGGGCATGGCGTCTCCTGTGATGTTTCACGTTTTTCCTGTTCTCGGCGTGTGCTAGAGTAGCGGATTTGCAAGCGCATGTAAGTATGTGTCTTTAAACGTGGACCCGCACGGGTTTATAGAAGGGTATCAAAGGGCTATGAAAACCGCAGAGTTGCGACAGGCGTTTCTCGATTACTTCAAACAGCAGGGCCATGCCATTGTGCCGAGCAGTTCACTGGTGCCGGCGGACGACCCGACCCTGTTGTTTACCAACGCGGGAATGAACCAGTTCAAAGACGTGTTCCTGGGTCGCGAAGAGCGCGATTACAGTCGAGCGACGACCACGCAAAAATGCGTGCGTGCAGGCGGTAAGCACAATGATCTTGAGAACGTAGGCTATACCGCGCGCCACCATACCTTTTTCGAAATGTTGGGTAACTTCAGCTTCGGCGACTACTTCAAGCGTGAAGCCATCAATTTTGCCTGGACCTTCCTGACCGGCGACGACTGGCTGAAGCTGCCAAAGGAAAAGCTTTGGGTCACCGTTTACGCCTCCGACGACGAAGCCTTTGATATCTGGAACCAGGAGATTGGTGTTCCTGCAGATCGTATCGTGCGGATTGGCGACAACAAGGGCGCCCCATACGCATCCGACAACTTCTGGCAGATGGGCGATACCGGTCCCTGTGGTCCCTGTACCGAAATCTTTTACGACCATGGCTCGGATGTGGCTGGCGGTCCTCCTGGTAGTCCGGAAGAAGACGGTGACCGCTACATAGAAATCTGGAACGTGGTGTTCATGCAGTACAACCGCCAGGCGGACGGTGAGATGCTGCCCCTGCCCAAGCCCTCGGTGGATACCGGCATGGGCCTGGAACGTATCACCGCGGTGCTGCAGGGTGTTCACAGCAACTACGAAATCGACCTGATGCAGGACCTGCTCAATGCAGCCTCCGACATCCTTGGCGGCGTTGAAACCACAGAAGCGTCGCTGCGAGTGGTGGCCGACCATATCCGCTCCTGTGCTTTCCTGATTTCTGACGGTGTGATGCCGTCCAACGAAGGACGTGGCTTTGTACTGCGCCGCATCATCCGCCGGGCTGCGCGCCACGGCAACAAACTGGGTGCCACACAGCCTTTCTTCCACAAGCTGACTGGCGCATTGGTTGAGCTGATGGGCGACGCCTTCCCGCAACTGGTCAGTAGCCGCAAGCAGATTGAAAAAGTGCTGCTGCAGGAAGAGGAACAGTTTGCCAAGACTCTGGACAAAGGCCTGCGCTTGCTGGAGCAGGATATTGCCGCGCTGAAGAGTTCCGAGATTCCGGGCGAAACCATTTTTACCCTTTATGACACCTACGGGTTTCCTGTCGACCTGACCAACGATATTGCCCGTGAGCGTGGGCTGACCCTGGACTACGACGGCTACGAGAAAGCCATGGAGCGCCAACGCGAGCGTGCCCGCGCGGCCAGCAAGTTCGGTATGGATTACAACGCAGCCGGCCTGAACATTGAAGGGTCTACCGAGTTTACCGGTTACGAGCACATCGACGGCCATGAAACCATTCGAACCGTGATCGTGGGTGATGAAGAGAAGACCGCTCAGGCAGGGGACGAAGCGGTTCTGGTGCTGGAGCGCACGCCGTTCTACGCGGAGTCTGGTGGTCAGGTGGGCGATACCGGTCTGCTGACCTGGAGCGGTGGACGCTTCAAGGTGACTGACACCCAGAAAGAGGGCAGCAATCACCTGCATATCGGTACCGTGATTGAAGGCGAATTGTTCCCGGGCCTTGAGGTGGATGCCCGTATCGACCACGCCCGTCGTGAGCGGACCAAGAAGAACCATTCTGCCACTCATCTGATGCATGCTGCGCTTCGCAACGTGCTGGGTGAACACGTTACACAGAAAGGCTCGCTGGTGGATCCCGACAAGTTGCGGTTCGACTTCTCCCATTTTGAGGCGGTAACACCGGAACAGTTGCGGGAGATTGAACGCCAGGTTAACGAACAGATACTGGATAACACCCCGGTCGAGACCGAAATCACCGATATGGAGCAGGCCCAGGCCAAAGGCGCCATGGCGCTGTTCGGTGAAAAGTATGGTGATACCGTCCGGGTTCTGAGCATGGGTTCTGACGCTTACTCCGTGGAACTATGCGGTGGCACCCATGTGGTGCGTACCGGTGACATCGGGCTGTTCCGTATTACATCGGAGAGTGGCATTTCATCGGGCGTTCGCCGTATTGAAGCTGTCACTGGCTTTGGCGCTCTGGAATGGGTTGAAGAAACCGAGCAAACCCTGCGGGAAGCTGCAAAGCTGGTCAAAGGTTCGCGTGAGTCCCTGGTAGAGAAGGTTCAGCAGACCCTGGATCGCAACCGACAGCTCGAAAAAGACATCAGTGCTCTTCAGGCGAAGCTGGCGAGTTCTGCCGGAACCGACCTGGCCGGCTCTGCCGTGGACGTGGCTGGCCTTAAAGTGGTGGCCTCTGAAATGGAGGGCGCGGATCGCAAGGCGCTGATGGAAACGGCCGACCAACTCAAGAACAAGCTGGGCGAGGGCGTTGTGGTGCTGGCCAGTGTTGAAGACGGCAAAGTGACGCTGGTGGCGGGTGTTACCAAATCAGCGACCGGCAAAATCAAGGCGGGTGACCTGATGAAGCATCTGGCCGCCCAGGTTGATGGCAAAGGCGGCGGTCGTCCTGACATGGCCCAGGGTGGTGGTAACGACCCGTCAAAGTTGGCGGATGCTCTGGCTGGCGTTCCTGCCTGGGTTGAGAAAAATACTGCATAGATAACTGTATCCAAAATGGGCAGATGTATATAATCTCGCCCGTTTGGTCGTCTGAGGTGGGGCGCTGCCCCGCTGTCTGTCCACGTTTGGTATCGGGAAAGAAATGGCGCTCTTGGTTCAAAAATTTGGTGGCACTTCGGTGGGCACCACAGAACGGATTGAAGCGGTTGCTGAGAAGGTATGCCGCTTTCGCAAGGAAGGTCATGATGTAGTGGTTGTGGTGTCTGCCATGAGTGGAGAGACCAACCGTCTTATTGGTCTGGCCAATAACATCATGGAAGAGCCCACGCCCAGGGAAATGGATGTGCTGGTGTCAACCGGCGAACAAGTGACCATTGCCCTGTTGTCCATGGCGTTGCAAAAGCGCGGCTGCAATGCGCGCTCTTACACGGGGGGCCAGGTGCGGATTCTCACCGACAGTACCCACACCAAAGCGCGTATCAAGCAGATCGATGAGCAGCGCATGAGGGAAGACCTCAACGCCGGTCGCGTGGTGGTGGTTGCCGGGTTCCAGGGCATCGATGAGAACGGCAGCATCACTACCCTTGGTCGTGGAGGCTCTGATACCACCGCCGTCGCTCTTGCTGCGGCATTGAAGGCAGACGAGTGTCAGATCTACACTGATGTAGACGGTGTCTATACAACCGATCCACGGGTAGTGGACAGCGCGCGTCGGCTGGAGCGGATTACCTTTGAAGAAATGATTGAGATGGCCAGCCTGGGCTCAAAAGTTCTTCAGATTCGTGCTGTGGAATTTGCAGGTAAATACAATGTTCCTTTGAGGGTGCTTTCCAGTTTCGAGGAAGGCGAGGGCACTCTGATCACACTTGAGGATGAAAACGCCATGGAACAACCGGTTGTCTCCGGCATAGCCTTTAACCGTGATGAAGCCAAGCTGACGATTGCCGGTGTGCCGGATACGCCGGGCAGCGCATTGCGCATCCTGCAGCCTGTCAGTGATGCTAACGTCGAAGTCGACATGATTGTTCAGAACGTGGGTGCGGACAACCGCACGGACTTCACCTTTACAGTGCATCGCAACGACTTCAAGCGCGCCCAGGCAATTCTCCAGACTGTATCGGATGAACTTGGTGCCCGCGAAGTCAGTGGTGACAGCAAGATCGCAAAGGTCAGTATCGTGGGTGTTGGCATGCGGTCTCATGCCGGTGTTGCAACTAAAATGTTTGCAGCGCTGTCCAACGAAGGAATCAATATCCTGATGATCTCCACATCCGAGATTAAAATCTCCGTGGTGATTGACGAAAAATATCTTGAGCTGGCCGTTCGGGCACTGCATAGTGCGTTCGAACTGGACAAGCCCGGGGTAGAGGAAGCCTGAGCGTGCGTGGACTATTAAGTCAGCTCGCTGGGGACTTCTATAAAAAAGGGCATCATTTGCAGGCTTCTGCTTTCACAGGTACGTATAAGTGAATATGCGTCTTTTGTGATTGGCAAGTGATCCCACTATAAGAGTAAGCAGTATACATTTGTCGGAACAGGTAGCTCTGGATAAGGGAGTAAAGGACATGTTGATATTGACCCGCCGTGTTGGCGAAACCCTGATGGTCGGTGATGAGATTACCGTAACCGTCCTAGGGGTGAAGGGGAACCAGGTTCGCATTGGTGTAAACGCCCCTAAAGAAGTGGCGGTTCACCGCGAAGAAATCTATCAGCGAATTCAGAGCGAGAAGGGCTCTGAAGAGCCGGAGCCCGGCAACAGCTGAGAGTGAAAAAAGCCGTTCGAGGGAAACCCGAACGGTTTTTTTTGCCTGTGAGAGCGCAGTTTGAAAAAACTCGTGTCAACCCTATGAAATCAGAAAAATTATGGTAGTATACGCCCCGTTCTCAAGGAGAGGTGGGTGAGTGGCTGAAACCAGCTCCCTGCTAAGGAGCCATACGCATTGCGCGTATCGAGGGTTCGAATCCCTCCCTCTCCGCCATTCTTTTCGGAGATATCGAGAACAGTGTGAATTGAGATATTGCGATGCGCGGCTGTAGCTCAGCTGGATAGAGTACCTGGCTACGAACCAGGCGGTCGGAGGTTCGAATCCTCCCAGCCGCGCCATATCAAACGAAAAACCCCGCCCTTGTGCGGGGTTTTTTGTTTTAAGACCCCGATCCCCTCATAACCTGAAGCGTGAAACGAGGCTCTGAAGCTCACTGCCAAGCCTGGCCAGTTCGTTGCTCGAACTGGCGGTCTGGCGCGATGAGGCCGCGGACTGGTCTGTCACGTCCCGGATGCGTGTAATGTTCTGGCTGATTTCTTCAGCCACCGATGTCTGTTGCTCTGCCGCAGTAGCAATCTGATTGTTGTACTGCTTGCTGTCTTCAACGGCCAGCGCGATGCGCTCTATGGTCTGGCCCGTTGCCGCCGCCCTCTCCAGCGTATTCGAGGCCATGGTTGTGCTGGATTTCATTGCGGACACTGAATTGCCTGCGCTGTTCTGGAGTGCAGTTACCAGTGTTTCGATTTCCTGGGCGGATGTCTGGGTGCGCTGAGCCAGGGAACGGACTTCATCGGCGACCACGGCGAATCCGCGGCCTTGCTCGCCAGCCCTGGCGGCCTCAATGGCTGCGTTCAATGCCAGCAGGTTGGTTTGTTCGGCAACAGACTTGATCACGTCCAGGACCGTTCCTATGTTTGCCGTTTCCTTCTGCAGTCCTTCGATCGTTTCCAGGCTCTGGCTGACTTCTCTGGCGAGACTATTGACCTGGTCGACGGTTTCTCTCACCTCTCGTTCTCCATCGGTTGCCTGGCTGGCAGCATCCGTGGCCACTCCAAGTGCCTGCTCGGCGCTTTTTGCAATTTCAGCAACCGTCGCAGTCATTTCATTCATGGCAGTCGCGACCTGATCCGTTTCCTGTTTCTGGCGATTGATGCCATCGCTGGACTGGCTGGTGACGGATGAGAGCTCTTCTGCTGACGTTGCGATGTCGGACGAGCCGGATTTTATGCTGCTGACCAGTTCCCGCAGACTCGTTACCATAGTGGCGAGGGCGGCCATCAAGCGGCCGATTTCATTGGTCCCGGTAGCACGGATATCGACGGTCAAATTGCCGGAGGCTACCTCTGACGCTGCTGCAACTGCCTGATTGATCGGAGCGACGATGGCGCGGGTAATCAGATAAGCCATCAATATGCCAAGAGCCAGAGCGATACCGGTTGCACCGGTGATCAGTCCGGATGCCTGCTGACGCTCGGATCCCATTTTTTCAGACTGACGTGTCCGCAGCTGGTCTGCTGATGCGATTGCATTTCTGGCAGTACTGACCATTTCGTCCGATAGCCGGCTCCCTGACTCGGTCAGGGTTACCACCGTCTGGAAACCATTGACGTAGTTGGTCAGTGCCTGGTTGATCCCGGCTTTGTCTTCATCGCTGATGCTGGCGGATTTCAGCGGGGCCTGGATTCTCTTGGCGTCGTCAAAGTAGGCCTTCACGCTGGTTTCATCACTTTCGATAAGAAACTTTCGTTCCGACCGCCGCATATCCTCAAACATTGCTGAGGCGAAAAACAGGGAGCTATGGGCCTTCAGGGAGGATCCAAGGATGCGCGCGGCGGTCTCCAGTTGTTTCAGGGCCTCTTCCCGTTCACTGATGTTTTCCTCGACGTCCCCCATCAATCGCTGATACTGCTTAACGTCGGACTGAATGCGGCCCAGGATGTCGATATCCTCAGTAATTGCCAGCAAAGGTTCAATGTCATTGGTTAACTCGAGAACGCGATCACCCTGAGCCTGGGTTTTCGCGACAGCATCAGCTTCGCCTGTGAGAAGAAAGTTCTTTTCCTCTACGCGCGCTTCCGTAAGGCCGGTATTCACCTGCCCGAGCATCGCAACGATATTTGATCTCTGGCTGAAGCTGTCCAGGGCCTGATCACCAACGACACCCACCAGAATGGTCAGTGACAGTAAGATGGTAAATCCGCCCGCCAACCTGGTGCGGATGGTCAGGTTGGTGAAAAGTTCTGGAATGCGCATTGTTAGTATTCTCTGGCATATAGGGTGTACCGACTCCACCTTTTGATCCATGCGCTCGAGCCAAAGGCCGGGAGGCTTTCCTGATACGCATTGAAGGCTAAAGGTGGATATTGTTTGACGTATATTAAGTCGGTTTACGGCAATATATTCCAGAACTTTACAGTTACAGATGATTACTGCGTGTTTTGATCTGACACGGAATTACGAATCACGGAGTGTGATCGCTATCATAAAGAAGGTCGTTTGTTTACCACATCAGATCATCCGGGATCTCGTAGCCTGCATAGGGATCATCGTCACCGGCGTCGTCTTTCCTGCGGTCGTGAAGGACGACAACGGCCAGTTCGTCCCGCTCCATGATTTTCCGCGCGACACCCTCTGCAACAATCTCGTAAGCGTCGTTCACAAACACAATTGCCAGCCGGCCACGTGACAGTTGGTCAACCATGGTGTCGTCCACGAAGATCTTTTTGATCTTCTTGTCATGTACGAATTGGTAGGAAGTCTCACCGCTGGACCGATCAAGGCGGTTGGTTTCCACCAGCTGCCGGATCTGGGCCTGGACGGCTTTCTTCTCGGCTTTTTTCTGGTGCTCAAGGTTCAGTTGCCGATCCCGCTCTGATTTCTCTTCCCTGGCCTGGCGGGCGCGAGCTTCTGCTTCACTGACCTCGACAGTGCCTTTGGGTTGTTGCTTGCGCTTTTTATGTTTCTCGTTGCGGATGGCCTTGGCCTTTTTTTCATCGGCCAGACCGGTCTTTAAAAGCTGATCCTGTAGTGATGGCATTCAATGCTCCGTGATGGTTTGCTAATTCTGGTAAACTGCGTTCAGTATACGCCCGGAATGCTCCCGGTCGAACCCACCCTCTATTGCTATTCCAGGAATCTTTATGCCCTCATTCAGTGAGCTGGGTCTTTCCCGGCCAATGCTCGAAAATCTGTCGAGACTTGGCTTTGAGAGTCCGACCCCCATCCAGATCGGCGCCTTGCCTCCTGCGCTCAAGGGCAGCGACCTGATTGCCATGGCACAGACCGGTAGTGGCAAGACGGCTGCTTTCGGGATTCCCCTGGTGGAAAAGCTGCAGCCGCGCAGATTCATGGTTCAGGGCCTGGTGCTTTGCCCGACGCGAGAACTGGCGGATCAGGTAGCCAAATCCCTCCGGGAACTGGCGAGAGCCCGTGACAACGTAAAAATCCTGTCGCTGTGTGGCGGCGTGGCCATCGGCCCTCAGATCGGGTCGCTCAGCCATGGCGCCCACATCGTGGTCGGGACCCCGGGACGTATTCAGGATCATCTCCGCAAGGGCACGTTGACACTGGACCAGCTCACAACCCTCATCCTGGATGAGGCTGACAGAATGCTGGATATGGGGTTTCAGGACGCGGTGGAAGACATCATCAGCCAGGCACCGGTTAAAAGGCAGACTCTGATGTTCTCGGCGACCTGGCCCGACAATATCCGCAAGCTGAGCGAGCAATACCAGCACGCGCCGGCGGATGTCCGGATTGAGAGCCAGGCCGTTGAGTCTGATATTACCGAGCGATTCTACGAGATTGCGCCCGGGCAGCAGGTTCAGGCCGTTGCGGCGTTGTTGTCGTTGCACCAGCCAGCGTCCTGCATTGCTTTCTGTACCACCAAACAACAATGTGATGACGTTGCCAATGAGCTGAACGGCCTGGGGTTTGCGGCGCTGCCACTTCATGGTGATCTGGAGCAGCGGGATCGTGACAGTGTTCTGGTCCGCTTTGGCAACCAGAGCTGCTCTGTGCTTGTGGCAACCGATGTGGCGGCCCGCGGGCTGGATATCAAGTCTTTGCCGTTGGTGGTCAATGTGGAGCCGGCCAGGGACCCTGAAGTGCACACTCATCGTGTAGGACGTACAGGCCGGGCAGGAGAGCAGGGGCTGGCGGTGACCTTCTGTACGCCATCCCAGGCACACAAGATTAACCGGCTGGAGGCCGGGCGCAAGCAGGCTGTGACCTGGGGCGACACAGGTGGCTTGCTGGCAACAGCGCTGCGCCCCGTGCAGCCTTCGATGAAAACCCTGTGCATCGCGAGCGGTCGCAAAGACAAGGTCAGGCCCGGAGATGTGCTCGGCGCACTGACCGGAGAGGCAGGCTTGCCCGGTAACGTTGTCGGCAAGATTGACCTCTTTGACTTTCAGTGTTTTGTGGCGGTGGAGAAGGCATCGGCAGCCACGGCGCTGAAAAGGTTGGAGCAGGGCCGCATAAAAGGTCGAAAAATGCGTGTTCGTTATGCATGAATGAGAATGATTTTTGCCCACTCAAGGCCCGTCAGTAGGGGCCAGAGAGCTCGGAAACCACCTATTGAAACCTGCAATTAGGTTGCTCAGTGAGTCGGAAAACGGTAAATTACGCGGGATTTTGCCCCCCGAACTGTCCGAATGGCAGGTAAAACCACGCTCCTGGCGCGGTCTGGCCAGCGGCTCGGGAAAATCAACAACTCAATACAGGTAGCTATTTGTTATGAGTGAGCTAATGTCACAAGCCATCGATCTGATGGTCGCAGGCATGGGGTTTGTCTTCGTATTCCTGATCATATTGGTGTTTGCAACCCTGCTCATGTCAAAACTGGTCCATCGGTTCGGCCCACCTGAACCCGCTGCACCGGCCCGTACTCCACGTGCAAGGCCTTCGGCGCCATCGTCGGTTGATCCTGACACCGCTGAAGCGATTAAAAAAGCGATTGCACAATACCGGTCACGCCACAAGAAGTGACCTGGCAGATAGATTAGAACCTTTAAACAGAAGGCTGACACGATGACTGACACAAAGAAACCGCTGGGGATTACGGACGTTATCCTGCGTGACGCCCACCAGTCCCTTCTTGCCACCCGCATGCGGCTTGACGACATGCTGCCCATTGCCGAGAAACTCGACAAGGTTGGTTTCTGGTCTTTGGAATCCTGGGGCGGAGCTACCTTCGACTCCTGCATCCGTTACCTGGGCGAAGATCCCTGGGAGCGCATCCGTGAACTGAAAAAGGCCATGCCCAACACCCAACAGCAAATGCTGCTGCGTGGCCAGAACCTGCTGGGTTACCGTCATTACGCGGACGATGTGGTCGACCGTTTCTGTGAGCGTGCCGCCGAGAACGGCGTAGACGTGTTCCGGATTTTCGACGCCATGAACGATCCGCGTAACCTGGATCGCGCCATCAAGGCCGTTCGTAAAACTGGCAAGCATGCCCAGGGCACCATCGCCTACACCACCAGCCCCGTGCACACCATCGAAATGTGGGTTGAAATGGCGAAAGAAGTGGCCGACATGGGCGCGGACTCCATCGCCATCAAGGACATGGCCGGTATCCTCAAGCCTTACGTGGCTTTTGATCTGGTCAGCCGTCTGAAGAAAGAGCTGGATATCCCCATCCACATGCAGTGCCACGCCACCACCGGCATGTCTACCGCCACCGCCATCAAGGCCGCGGAAGCCGGTATCGATAACGTGGACACCGCCATTTCTTCCATGAGCATGACCTATGGCCACTCGCCCACCGAGGCGGTTGTTGCCATTCTGGAAGGCACAGACCGAGACACCGGCCTGGATCTGAACCTGCTTGAAGAAATCGCCAGCTACTTCCGCCAGGTGCGTAAGAAATACGCGAAGTTTGAAGGCAGCCTGCGTGGTACCGATTCCCGCATCCTGATTGCTCAGGTTCCGGGCGGCATGTTGACCAACATGGAAAACCAGCTGCGAGAGCAGAACGCGAGCGATAAATTCGACGAAGTTCTGGATGAAATTCCCAAGGTTCGCGAAGACCTGGGCTTCATCCCGCTGGTCACTCCGACCTCCCAGATCGTGGGTACCCAGGCGGTACTGAACGTTCTGACCGGCGAGCGTTACAAGTCCATCTCCAAGGAAACCTCCGCCATCCTGAAGGGTGAGTACGGCGCTGCGCCGGCGCCCATGAACAAGGAGTTGCAGGAGCGCGTTCTGGATGGCAAGGAAGTGATGACCTGCCGTCCGGCGGATGTGCTTGAGTCAGAAATGGACAAGCTGACCGACGAGCTGAAGAAGCTGGCGGACGAGAAGGGCATCAAGCTGGCCGATAACGTTGAGGACGACGTGCTGACCTACGCACTGTTCCCGCAGATCGGCCTGAAGTTCCTGGAAAACCGCGACAACCCGGATGCCTTTGAGCCGATTCCGAGCGCTGAAGACGTAGCGCCTGCCAAGAAAGCTGAAGGCCCGGAAACCTACACTGTCGATGTTAATGGCAAGAAGTATGTTGTTGCGGTGTCCGAAGGCGGTGAAATCAGCCAGATTCAGGGTGAAGGCGGTGCTGCATCCGCACCTGCGGCTTCCTCTTCCGCGCCGGCACCGGCTGCGGGTGAAGGTGAGCCCCTGGTCGCGCCTCTGGGCGGCAATATCTTCAAGGTTCTGGTATCTCCCGGCGACGCCGTGGAAGAGGGCGATGTGCTGATCATTCTCGAAGCCATGAAAATGGAAACCGAGGTTCGGGCGCCGAAAGCCGGTACCATCGGCGAAGTCTTCATCAAGGTCGGTGATGCCGTCTCCCCTGATGATGAAATGCTGACAATCGCATAAGGGCCAGCATTCCATGGATAAATTACTGACACTCTGGACAGGTAGTGGCCTGTTCAATATGGAACTTGGCCAGGTGATCATGATCGCCATTGGCCTTCTTCTTCTGTTCCTTGCGATTCGCAAGGGGTTCGAGCCGCTGCTGCTGGTGCCCATCGGGTTCGGCGGTATTCTGGCGAATATTCCGGAGGCAGGGCTCGCCCTGACTGCGGCGGAAAACGCGATCCATTTTGCTCTGAAGAGTGACGCGACGCAGGTTCTGGCCGCGTTGGCTGCGCCACTGGATGTTGCCTACCAGGCCGGTCAGGCAATCACTCCGGAGCTGAAAGAAGGCTTCAAGGTGGCTGTCAAAGAGGCCAGCTACTCTGACATGGCGATGGCAAACTCTATTGCCCAGGACTTCGGTTATGGCAATGGCATGCTGTATAACTTCTACTCAGTGGTTATCGGCAGCACTGTTGGTCCGCTGGTGATCTTCATGGGCGTGGGTGCGATGACGGACTTTGGTCCGCTGTTGGCCAACCCCAAGACAATGCTGCTTGGCGCTGCCGCCCAGTTTGGTATCTTCGGAACCGTTCTGGGTGCTGCATTGCTCGATTGGCTGGGTATCCTGGACTTCACCATCCTTGAAGCCGCCGCAGTCGGTATTATCGGTGGTGCGGATGGTCCTACCTCCATCTATGTGTCCAGTGTTCTGGCACCGCATCTGCTCGGGGCGATCGCGGTTTCGGCCTACGCTTATATGGCGATGGTACCGATGATCCAGCCGCCGATCATGAAGGCGCTGACCAGCCAGAAAGAGCGGGCCATCAAGATGTCCCAGCTCCGCCCGGTGAGCAAGAAAGAGAAGATCGTGTTCCCGCTGGTGGTACTGATTGCCGTGGTTCTGTTCCTGCCGGACGCCGCGCCGCTTCTGGGTATGTTCTGCTTTGGTAACCTGATGCGCGAGTGTGGCGTGGTCGAGCGTCTGAGCGATACTGCCCAGAACGCACTGATCAATATCACAACGATTTTCCTGGGCCTGTCCGTTGGCTCCAAGCTGATGGCTGACAAGTTCCTGGATGCGCAGACGCTGGGTATCCTGGGTCTGGGTATTGTGGCCTTTGCTGTGGGTACTGCGTGTGGTGTTCTGATGGCGAAGCTGATGAACCGCTTCACCAAGGAGGCGATCAACCCGCTGATTGGTTCCGCTGGTGTATCCGCGGTGCCGATGGCTGCAAGGGTATCCAACAAGGTCGGCCTTGAGGCCAACCCGCAGAACTTCCTGCTGATGCACGCCATGGGGCCGAACGTGGCCGGCGTTATTGGCTCTGCGGTGGCTGCCGGTGTGATGATCAAGCTGCTTAGCTGATTGTTTCACTTCAGCACCTGAGAGGAGGCCCCGCTTTTGCGGGGCTTTCTTGTTGTGCGCCAGGCATGGCGCGTAGCGCCTTGACGGGCGCTGTTCCGGTACAG
>OJBS01000209.1_pt1 | contig 19677 bp, 24 predicted proteins | sample 1590941 | NCBI WGS metagenome assembly OJBS01 (sample SAMN05416785, study PRJEB24817) | seawater metagenome | isolation source: Sea water | place: Canada:Atlantic | collected 2013-11
GAGATCATGCCTAGTCTCGTGGGCTCGGAGATGTGTATAAGAGACAGTTATTTAATAATATGATTCTCAATTTGTATTTTGCCTACTCAAAATATAGTATATAAAACCAAACAAAATGAGTATCATAATTAACATACACGCTAGACAAATTTTTGATTCAAGAGGAAACCCAACAGTAGAAGTTGATGTTGTCACTGAAAACGGAATATTAGGTAGAGCAGCAGTCCCTTCAGGAGCTTCAACAGGAGAGCATGAAGCAGTTGAGTTACGAGATGGTGGGAAAAATTACATGGGAAAAGGTGTTTTAAACGCTGTTAAAAATGTAAATAAAATCATTTCTTCAGAACTATTAGGAGTTTCAGTATTTGAACAAAATATGATTGATCAATTAATGATTGACCTTGATGGTACTCCAAATAAAGCAAATCTTGGCGCAAATGCAATTTTAGGTGTATCATTAGCCGTTGCTAAAGCTGCTGCCAATGAATTAGGGATGCCGTTATATAGATATGTTGGAGGTGTAAGCGCAAATACATTGCCAGTTCCTATGATGAATATTGTTAATGGAGGTTCTCATTCTGATGCACCAATAGCATTTCAAGAGTTTATGGTAATGCCAGTTGGAGCAAAAAGCTTTTCGCATGCATTACAAATAGGAAGTGAGATTTTTCATAATTTAAAAAATATACTTCATGATAGGAATTTAAGTACTGCAGTTGGAGATGAAGGAGGTTTTGCACCAACTTTTGATGGAACTGAAGATGCACTTGATACTGTTGTAGAAGCGATAAATAAAGCTGGATATAAAGTAGATACAGAAGTTATGCTTGCGTTAGATTGCGCAGCTGCCGAGTTTTATGTAGACGGAAAGTATAATTATAAGAAGTTTGAAGGTGAATCAGGAAAAATAAGATCATCTGAAGAACAAGCAGATTATTTAGCAGAATTGGCAGAAAAATATCCAATTATTTCTATTGAAGATGGGATGGATGAGAACGATTGGGACGGATGGAAATATTTGACAGATAAAATTGGAGATAAAGTACAACTTGTAGGAGACGATTTGTTTGTTACAAATGTAGAGAGGCTTTCTAAAGGAATAAGTAATAATATTGCAAATTCTATTTTGATAAAAGTAAATCAGATAGGAACCTTAACTGAGACGATTGCTGCAGTTAATATGGCACATAATGCAGGATATACCTCAGTTATGTCTCATAGGTCTGGAGAGACGGAAGATACTACTATTGCAGATTTAGCCGTAGCATTAAATACAGGTCAAATTAAAACAGGTTCAGCTTCTAGATCAGATAGAATGGCTAAATACAATCAATTGTTAAGAATTGAAGAGGAGTTGGCAGATACTGCTTATTATCCACAAGCAAAAGCATTTAAAATCAAATAGATTTATAATACATAAATAACTAAAAAAGTCTACTCTGTGAGTAGGCTTTTTTAGTTTATCAGATGAATATACGAAGTTATTAAAAAGAATATTTCACTTTAAAAAAACAACTTATTTTAATAAAAGTGTTTGCTTTTATTTTTGGTCAAATTTTCGTAACTTCGAAAACTCAATTTTCAGAAAATAAAAAATTAAATTCATGTCAGAAATAGCAAAAATAGATATCAACGGAAGTGTATATGAGTTCCCTGTAATAGAAGGAACAGAGAAAGAAAAAGCTATTGATATTTCAAAACTTAGAGGAATTACAGGAGGAATTACTACAATTGATCCAGGTTATAAAAACACAGGTTCTTGTGAGAGTGGAATTACGTTTTTAGACGGTGAAAAAGGAATATTACGATATAGAGGTTATAGTATTGAAGAACTTGCTGATAAAGCAGATTTTTTAGAAGTTGCTTTTTTATTAATTTTTGGTGAATTGCCAGATGTTGCTACTTTAGAGAAATTTCAGAATGATATCAAAGAGCAATCTATGGTAGATGAAGAGATTAAAAAGATAGTTGATGCTTTTCCAAAAGCAGCTCATCCAATGGGAGTTTTAGCTTCATTAACGAGTGCGTTGACTGCATTTAATCCAAATTCTGTTGATGTAGATTCTGAAGAAGCAATGTATAATGCAGTTGTAAAAATCATGGGTAAATTCCCTGTTTTAGTTGCATGGACAATGAGAAAAAATCAAGGGTTACCATTTAGATATTCTGATAGTTCTTTAGGTTATATTGAAAACATTTTGAAAATGATGTTTAAAAAACCAGGAGAAAAATATGCACAAAATCCAGTTTTAGTAAACGCTTTAGATAAGTTACTGATTTTACACGCAGATCATGAGCAAAATTGCTCAACATCTACAGTAAGAATCGTAGGTTCATCACATGCAGGTTTATTTGCTTCATTATCTGCTGGTATATCGGCTCTATGGGGTCCATTACATGGTGGTGCTAACCAAGCAGTTTTAGAAATGCTAGAAGGAATTAGAGTTGATGGAGGAGATACTGCAAAATATATGGCAAAAGCAAAAGACAAGTCTGATCCATTTCGTTTAATGGGATTTGGTCATAGAGTTTATAAGAATTTTGATCCAAGAGCTAAAATCATCAAAGTAGCAGCAGATGAGGTTTTAAATGACCTTGGTGTTGAAGATCCAATATTAAATATTGCTAAAGCATTAGAACAAGAAGCATTAAAGGATGATTATTTTGTAAAAAGAAAATTATACCCAAATGTAGATTTCTATTCAGGTATTATTTACCGTTCTATGGGTATTCCAACAGAAATGTTTACAGTGATGTTCGCATTAGGCAGACTTCCAGGTTGGATTGCACAATGGAAAGAAATGCGTTTACGTAAAGAACCAATTGGTAGACCAAGACAGATTTATGTTGGTGAAAATATTCGTCCATTTGTATCTGTAGAAAAAAGATAAAGATGCTAAATTTAAATATTCAGAATGAAACTTCTAGACTTAGAGCAGTCGTTTTAGGTTCTGCAAAAAATAATGGACCCGTTCCTAAACTTGAAGATTGTTACGATCCGAAATCTGCTGAACATGTAGGAGCAGGAACATATCCAAAAATTGAAGATATGGTTTTGGAAATGGATGCAGTTGCTGAAGTTTTTAGAAAATATGATGTTGAAGTTTTTAGACCCAATCAAATCGAAGATTACAATCAAATTTTCACTAGAGATATTGCTTTTGTAATTGAAGATAAATTTATTAAAGCAAATATATTGCCAGATAGAGCACAAGAGATTGATGCTATTCAATATGTGATTGATCAAATTGCGCCTGAAAACATAATTACTTTACCAGAAGAAGCACATGTAGAGGGTGGAGATGTGATGCCTTGGAATGAATATATTTTTGTTGGAACCTATTCTGGAGATGACTATTCTGATTATATTACAGCTAGAACAAATACAGATGCGGTGATTGCACTTCAAGAATTATTTCCAAATAAAATGGTTAAATCTTTTGAGTTAAGAAAATCAAATACAGACGCGAAAAATAATGCTTTACATTTAGATTGCTGTTTTCAGCCAATTGGGACTGATAAAGCAATAATACATAGAAATGGTTTTTTGATTGAAAAAGAATATCAATTTTTAATTGATTTATTTGGAAAGGAAAACGTTTTTGAAATTACTTCAGAAGAAATGTATAATATGAATTCTAATGTGTTTTCTATTTCTGAAAAAGTAATTATTTCTGAGCAAAACTTCACTCGATTAAATACTTGGTTACGTGAACAAGGGTTTGTTGTTGAAGAGGTTCCCTATGCAGAAACAGCTAAGCAAGAAGGCTTATTGCGCTGTTCAACTCTTCCTTTAATTAGAGATTAAAAAAAGCACTAATCTTTATAATATTTCCACAAAGTAAGTTAAAGAAGATTTGCAGAAATGGTATAACAAAGATAAAGGTCAAAACACAATAAATGACCTTGTTAACTTGCTTAATTCAACAAACTAAAAGAGTCGTAATAATATTTTATTTTAAGATAATTTAGTTTAACATTTTTTCTATTTTTGTATTTCTAAAATAACACTAAGTTGAAACAAATTACAAACACCATTTTAATGATTCGTCCTGTTAGTTTTAGGATGAATGAACAGACTGCAGTAAATAATTACTATCAAAAAGTTTTAGATAATTTGTCACCTGAAACTGTTCAGGAGAAAGCATTGCAAGAGTTTGATGACTTAGTTGAGAAATTACGCTTAGTTGGAGTAAATGTCATTGTAATTAATGATAAGAAACATCCAGATACTCCAGATTCAATATTTCCAAATAATTGGATTTCATTTCATCAAGATGGAACAGTAACCTTATACCCTATGTTTGCAGAAAACAGAAGGCAAGAAAGGCGAGAAGATGTTTTAGATGTTTTAGAAGATAAAGGGTTTGTTATTAATAATGTTGTCGATTTTTCATCTGCAGAAGAAGAGAGAATTTTCTTAGAAGGTACTGGAAGTTTATTGTTAGATAGAGTAAATAAAAAAGCTTACTGTTCATTATCTCCTAGAGCAGAAGAAGATTTAACAATCGAGTTTTGTGAAGATTTTGAATATACACCTGTATTATTTAGATCTTATCAAACGGTTGGTAATCAACGTAAAGAAATTTATCATACAAACGTAATGATGTGTTTGGCTGAAAATTTTGCAGTCGTTTGTTTAGATTCTATAGATGATAAAAAAGAACGCAAACAACTGGTTAAATATTTAAAAGAAGACAAGAAAGAGATAATCTCAATTACCGAAGAACAAGTAAATAATTTTGCAGGAAATATGTTACAAGTTTTAGGAGAAAATGATGAGAGATATTTAGTAATGTCTACTTCTGCAGATCAAAGTTTAACAAAATCTCAACGTAATGCTATAGAACGCCATTGTAAGATATTATCTAGCTCTTTAGATACTATTGAAGCATGTGGAGGTGGAAGTGCACGTTGTATGATGGCTGAAGTTTTTTTACCAAAAGCATAAGTATTAAAGAGGTCTCGACTGCGCTCGACCTGATAGTATTTAATCACAATATTTGTTGGCTGTGTCGTCCTACGACAAAAATAGTAGCAACGCCTCAACAACAAAGGCGTTACTACAGATCGGTTGTTTAGTTAAGTTTTGAGCATTACCTTAAAAGAGAATCACTTTTTTTAATATAAGTACTCTTAACAATCACAACACAATTAAAATAGTACGGTTAGTTACTATTTGGAATTTTTAATTTTTTGAAACGCTTCCTCCAGAAGATTTAGACTTGTTTACAATTGTAGGATTGCCATAATAATCTATATCGCCACCGCTACTAGCTTGCGCTGTAATTTCTTTACTTGCATACACATTAATACGTGCTCCACTAGACACTTCAACTATACTTGTTTCGGCTTTTAGTTTGTCAGCATCAATATTACTTCCGCTACTTGCATCTCCTTCAAAAGTCACTGTTATACCTGTAACATTTATAGCTGCACCACTAGAAGTTGAGCATTCTACATTTTGTGCATTTATATTTAATTCAATTTCACTTCCACTAGATGAGTCTAAAGAGATTGATTTTGTTTTAATCATCCCTTCACTTTTCACACTTGCTCCACTTGTTGTTCTAATGCTCTTGATTTTTGTTGCAGTTAAGTAAACATTTCTAGTTGCTCTAGAAACATTTTTGTCAAAGTAGATTTTTAAAACATCCCCTTCAACCTCTGTAACTAAAAGGTCTAATATATTTTCATCTGCTTCTACAGACAGGTCAACATCATTCCCTTGAGATAAGTATAAGTTAATTCCTTGACTCACTTTAATTGCATTAAAACTTGAAGTAATTTTTCTATTTTCAGTTTCTACATCTCCATTTCCTCGAATTCCGAATCCATCAAACATACAAGAGGTAGTTGATACTAAGATCAATAATAAGACTGCGATTTTTGTTACTTTCATAATGTGCGATTTTTTAATTTTGTTCAAAAATAAGTTTAAACTCTATTTTGTTCAAAAGAGTGTTACTCAATTGTATTTTTAAGTTGATGAACTGTTATTTTATTGTCAAGCCGTTTTTGTTAACCTTCAATTCTACATCACCATCATCAGATTTTATTTTTAGGTTTACACCATCGTTATCGATTTTTAAATTCAAATTTTCATCTTCTTTTTCTCTATTCGAATTCCATTCATCACAATCAATACATTTCAATTCACTATTTCCCATGATGTAATAATGGTTAATCATTCTTCTATCATAGATGTTTTGCTCGTTAGAAATATCATCAATAAACGTTTTGGTAGATTTATCTAAGTAAATTGTTGCTCCCTCTGGTAAATATAAAATCACATCAATTTCTTGGTTAAAGAATGTATTCTTAATTTCATTTAAAAAATAACCATTCAATTTCAAGTTAGAGTCTGACACATTGAATTGGTACTCTAGCTTTTCTGCATTTGAATTTGCATTTTCATAATTTCTCCCTTTTGCTTCTTTTCGTATTTTTATATAAGCGAGATCAGTATTGCTTTTTCTGATATCAAAGTCCACATTTGTTGAGTAAACTTTTTCAATTCCATCAACATTTACAATATTAAAATTGCTTTCGTGCTTCAAATATTTTGTGTCTTGATACGTGTCATTACCAACCATTGAAATGTTCAATGTGTCATTTGCAATTAACTCAATACTATTCGTTTGAGTGTCGATTCCTTGATACCTATATTTACTAGCAAAGTCGATTCCTGAGAATACCAAGCCCAATATTGAAAGTATCCACAGTGCAAGAAGTGTTAGACTCGTTACTTTTCCAAAAGACTTTGTGTTATTCGAAAGAATTTTTAAGCCAAGCATAAATAGTACGACAACTGGTATGGCAACTGTTGTAAAGAATAATAATAGTATAAGCCAATACGGAAAGTATGAGTTAAATATTACAGCAGGATATTGTCTAAAGTCATCTCCAAATCCAAGAAATTCTAAACTTCCAACAGAAAACATCCCTATAATTAATGATAGTAACACTAGTGCTGACACAAAAATTATAAGCACTCCTATAAACTTAGTAAATATTTTTAATAACGTTATTAAAACTTGACCAAGAGTGTCTAAGAACTCTTGTAATCCTGACTTTGATTTACGTGCGTACTTTTTTTTTATTTTATCAGAAATTTCATTGGCATTATCTTTTATCTTTCCAGATACTTCATTTGCACCTTCTCTAATTTTATCAGAAACAGCACCAAACTCTTCTCTTATTTTTCGTTCTATATTATCAATATTCACAGTCTCGCCTTCCATTTCTAATTTCTCAGCAGTAGTTTCAGCTTTAGGAAGTAGTATCCAAAGTAAAGGATAGATTAAAAATCCAAATCCAAACACAAAGGCTAAAATCAGCCAGAATATTCTTGACCAAATTGGCTCTATTCCTACATAGTGTGCAGTTCCTGCAGCAACACCTCCAAGAAATTTATCATCATCATCACGATATAATTTTTTTGAATTTTTCGTTTTACGAGTATACGTTTTAGGTTCAGTAAATAATTCCTCATCAACATTATAGTCTTCAGGTTGTCCCATTACTTCTATAATAGAGTCTATATTACCTTCACTAATTACTTGACGCTCATCTACTATTTTGATTGATAACAGTTCGCTAATACGCAATTCAATATCTTTAATGATCTCATCTCTACCTTGAGGATCATCACTTAAAGATTTTCGGATGGCGCTTAAATATCTATTCAATTTTTGATATGCAATTTCATCTATGTGAAAAAACAATCCTCCGAGATTAATATTTATTGTCTTGTTCATTTTGTAGTTGATTTAGTAGTTGTAACAAGGTCTACGGCTTTTACCAAGTCGCTCCAAGTTGAGTTTAGTTCTTTTAAAAATAATTTACCTGTTTCTGTTAAGCCATAGTACTTTCTTGGTGGTCCAGAAGTTGATTCTTCCCAACGATAGCTGAGTAAACCTGTATTTTTTAATCTAGTAAGTAAAGGGTAGATAGTTCCTTCAACTACTATTAATTTAGCGTTTTTCAAGTGCTCAAGTATTTCAGAGGTATATGCATCTTCATTTTGTAAAATAGAAAGAATGCAGAATTCTAAAACTCCTTTTCGCATTTGTGCTTTTGTATTTTCAATCTTCATATTGAATGATTTTTTATGCGTTATTACTTGATAAATTGGATCGTTAATGGATATTTATAGTGTTCTCCATTATTTGCTTTAATTGCTGCTAGAATTATAAAAACAAATCTAATAACTCCTAATAGTGCTATGATAGAAATACCTCCAAAGAATCCAAACATACTTGGAAAGTCAAATAAGAATTCGTTGTTTGAATGCTCAATATTTTTAAATAATGTCCCTAAGAATAATGGAATAAATGTTAATCCTAAAATGAATGTATATAGTAGAAAACTTAAATTAAAATTGACGGCTTCTTTTCCTTGCTCGTCCAGAAAGTCACTTTCGTTTTTCTTTACTTGCCAAAAAATTAGCGGAGCAATAACTCCACCAAGTGGAAAGAAGTATCCTGCAAATGCAGAAATATGAATTAAGAATGCGTTACTATTGTTATTCTTTGTTGTCATAATGTGATGTTAGATATATTACTATGCAAAGATATGGATAAAAAAAGGTACTATGCAATACTAAGTACTATATTTTAACATTTATTTAACATTTGAGTAAAATCGAAAAGTTGTTTAATATACATAGTATATTAACTTCTGAAATTATTTTTTTGAAGTTATTATAATTCAAAAAAAACTGTAACTTGTAGGCAAAAACTGAGTTCATAAAATGAAATTTACACCACGAAAAATAAATATTTTTTTATTATTTAAATTACCAGCAGCATACTTTACAGGAATTAGAGTAACCTCTATTTCTAAGGCTCAATCTGAAGTGAAAGTTAAGTTTAGATGGGTAAACCAGAATCCGTTTAAATCAATGTTTTGGGCAGTTCAAGGGATGGCTTCAGAATTGACAACTGGTATTTTGGTGATGCAACAAATTGCTGAAAGCGGTAAAAAAGTTTCGATGTTAGTAACGCGTCAAAAAGGTGAATTTTATAAAAAAGCGATTGGAAAAATCACTTTTAAATGTTTGGATGGAAAAAAAGTGAGTGAAGCAATACAGAAGACTGTTTCAAATGGAGAAGGGCAGGTTATTCATTTAATTTCTGAAGGTTATAATGAACAAAACGAGAAGGTTTCTTCGTTTGAATTTGAATGGAGTGTAAGGCTTAAAAAATAAATTACATAAAAAAAACACTATGAATGCACACGAAATAGATTACGAAATTCACGGAGAAGAAATGCAATATGTTGAAATTGAGTTGGATCCTCAAGAAGGTGTAGTTGCTGAATCAGGAAGTTTTATGATGATGGAAACCGGAATTAAAATGGACACTATTTTTGGAGATGGTTCAGGGCAGTCTGAAAGTATCTTAGGGAAAATATTTTCTGCAGGAAAAAGAATCCTAACAGGAGAGAGTTTGTTTATGACTGTTTTTCATAATGATGGTCAAGGGAAAAAGAAAATATCATTTGCATCTCCATATCCAGGAAAAATAATTCCAATAGATTTAGAAAGTTTTGGAGGTAAATTTATCTGTCAGAAAGATGCCTTTTTATGTGCTGCAAAAGGAGTTTCAATTGGTATTGAATTTTCTAAAAAATTAGGTAGAGGAATGTTTGGAGGTGAAGGTTTTATCATGCAAAAATTAGAAGGCGATGGTTTGTCTTTTTTACATGTTGGTGGAACTGTTGCAAAGAAGGAATTAGCTGCTGGAGAATCATTGAAAATTGATACAGGTTGTTTAGTTGGATTTACTCAAGGTGTCAATTACGATATTGAATTTGTTGGCGGAATAAAAAATACAATTTTTGGAGGTGAGGGACTCTTTTTCGCAACTGTACAAGGTCCAGGAACAGTATATATACAATCATTACCATTTAGCAGATTAGCAGGTAGAATTGCCGCTTCAATTCCAAGGCAAGGAGGAAAAAGCAAAGGAGAAGGTAGTATTCTTGGTGGTATTGGTGATCTTCTAGATGGCGATAACCGCTTTTAATCGCAGTGTGGCAGCCAATTATTTACGAGATCTTAATAGTATTACTTCTCGTTTTCTTTAATATCTTTTACGAACGTATTCAGTCTTTTGCCATATTTTGATGCTTTTATTTTTTTTGAAAGCGAATTGTTTACGGTATCTAACAAAGAGATGTGTGCGTCATATAGTTCTGTCAAAGCAATGTATGGAGCAACTTCACTGTTAGCATTTCTTACAGAAAAATTGGCTGAATACAAATATCTATTTTTTATCAATCGTCGTAAACTTTTATCTGCTTTTTCAATTAACTCATCATCTTTTGTCGCTTGTGCCTCAAAAGTTTCTTTAATTAAATCTAGACGCTTTCCGCTAAATTGATCTGTCATTGATTTGTATTCTTCAAGTAATTTTTGAGCTTTAGATCCAGTAATTATAGCTGAAGTGACAAGCTTATCAAGTTTAGAGTTAATGGTAACAGTTCCTTTTTCACTAAAAAAAGAAATTTTTTCTATTTCTTTTTCTTTCAGTGTTAAATAATAGATTTCGATTTCAGTATTTTCATCTATTAACTCAAAAGTACTTTGTCCAATTAATTGAATAGAGTCCACAGAAGTTAAAATGGTGTCTTGCATTTTTTGTAAATACAATGTCCCTTTTTGCAATCCAGTAATTGTTCCGTTTACAATCATTTTATTGCTACTGTCAGAAGAACATGAAGCAATAAAAAGTGAAGAAATTAATAAAAGTAAAATATGTTTTTTCATGGTTTTTGAATCAGAAAATTGAGAGTGTAAAGGTCTGCTTTTTTAATGTAAAATGTATGGAAATTATGGAGAAACAATTCTCATTAATTCTGTACAAATAATTGCGCCTAAAGTACCAACAGCATACCCAAATACAGCAAGTAATACTCCTACTGTAGCAAGTGATGGGTGGAAAGCTGAAGCAACAATAGGTGCTGATGCAGCACCACCAACATTTGCTTGACTTCCTACTGCAAGGAAGAAATAGGGTGCTCTAATAAGTTTAGCAACTACAATCAATAAAACGGCATGTACTAACATCCAAACAACTCCAATTACAACCAATCCAACATTGTCAAAAATCATTGTTAAATCCATTTTCATACCGATAGAAACAACAAGTATATAGATGAATACGCTACCAATTTTACTTGCGCCAGCGCCTTCAAAATTTCGTGCTTTGCTAAATGATAAAATAATTGCGATAATTGTAGAAATACTAATCATCCAAAAGAAAGAAGAACCTAAAAAAGTCATCGAATTCCGTAAGGTTTCACTTTCTAACCCATTTACAAAATCTTTAAAAAACGGACTTAAAAATCCTGCCGATAAATGAGCAAACCCTACTGTTCCAAACGCTATTGCTCCCATAATCATATAGTCTGTTAAACTTGGGTTTCGTTCTGTATCTGCACTAAATTTTGAAACTTTTTCTTTTAAGGCTTCTATTGCAGAAGTATCTGCTTTTAGCCATTTATTGATGCGATCTTTTTTACCAATACCAATAAGTAATAATGCCATCCAAATATTTGCAACAACAATATCAACAAATACCATTCCTCCATATAATTTTTGATTGTACCCATAAACTTCTAGCATTGCAGTTTGATTTGCGCCTCCACCAATCCAACTTCCAGCAAGTGTTGCTAACCCTCTCCAAACGGCATCTGGACCAGCACCTCCAATAGTTTCTGGTGACACCATCGAAATTAAAAATATGGCGATAGGACCTCCAATAATAATTCCAACTGTACCAGTAAAAAACATGATTAATGCTTTTGGACCTAAGTTAAATACGGCTTTTAAATCAAGACTTAAAGTCATTAAAACTAAAGCTGCTGGTAATAAATAGCGACTTGCCATATAATACAAGCTTGAGGAGTGTTTTGTAATTTCACCAACATCATTTGTTGTTTCCCATTCAGGAGCAATCAATCCAAAAGTTGTTAAAAAAGCAGGTAACATATAAGCCACAAATAAGGCTGGAACAATTTTGTAAAATTTAGACCAAAAGCCATTTTTTTTTGCTGATGTATAGAAAATAAATCCTAAACATAGCATTAGAAGTCCAAATACGATTGTGTCATTAGTGAAAAAAGGTGCAGTATCCATTATATTAATTTGATTTCAGCTAATATAACAATTTAACTTAAAAAAGAAAGAGGATAATTTTACTTATCCTCTTTCTTTTTGGGTTGTCTTTTTACATCTTTTAGGCATTTGTTTAACATCCATTCCAATTGACCATTGGTGGATCTAAACTCGTCAGCAGCCCATTTCTCAACTGCTTTAAGCAACTCTTCGTTTATTCTTAGTGCAAATGCTTTTTTCTTTGCCATATTATTTAATAATAAATCATTCTTTTTTAGAATTATCTTCAGTTTCTTTTGCATTTAATGCCGCTCCAAATGCAATTCCAATTGCTGTGCCAACACCAATTCCAATGCCAACGCTTCCAAGTGACGATCCTACCGCAATTCCAACACCAATTCCAAGAGCTATACCTACGCCCATTTTATTTCCTTTCATCATTTATTTTCTTTTTTTTTGCAACTCTTTTTATTATAAAGTAAGTTTAATGCAGTTCCTATTGCAACTCCAGCACCACTTCCAATTGAAAATCCAATTGCAAAATTATCGAGTGCGATACCTAAGGAAATAGTTAAAGCAGTTCCAACTGCAATTCCATAAATTAATCCAAAATTAGTTTTCATTTTTCTTTTTTTACTAAAATATAATATGAATAATAGTCATTAACAAAAATAAGAGAATTTGAATCATAATTTAATAGTTTGATTTTTCTAAGACTACTTTTGATATATGTCCTTCATTATAACCAACGCTGATTACTTTCCAACCATTTTTCGCCTCCATATTTACAGAATCCATAAATAGATCTTCTTTTTTGAATAAACTTTTAGATAAAACTTTATACTGTGTCATAATTCTAATGATTTAGAGTTCCTGTATTTAAAACTGGTGCCACTTCTTTGTCAGAACATAATATAACCATTAAGTTACTAACCATTGCCGCTTTGCGCTCATCATCCAATTCAACAATTTGTTTTTTACTTAATTCTTCTAATGCCATTTCAACCATACTCACTGCACCCTCAACAATCTTATGTCTTGCAGCAACAATTGCAGTTGCTTGTTGTCTTTTTAACATAGCATTTGCTATTTCCTGAGCATATGCAAGGTATCCAATACGAGCTTCTAAAACTTCAATTCCCGCCATAGAAAGTCTTTCAGAAAGTTCTTTTTCTAAAGCTTCGCTTACTTCATTTAGACTCGCTCTTAGTGTTATTTCTTCGACTTCACCTTCGTCTTCAAAATTATCATAAGGATATAAACTCGCTAATTTTCGTACAGCGGCATCTGATTGTACTCTCACAAAGTTTTCGTAATTATCTACATCAAAAGCGGCTTTAAAGGTATCGCTTACTTTCCAAACGAGGATAGTACTAATCATAATCGGATTCCCTAATTTATCATTTACTTTTACGCGTTCGCTATCAAAGTTACTCGCTCTCAGTGATATTGAACGTTTTCTATAAAATGGATTTGCCCAATAAAAACCATTTTCTCTAACCGTTCCAATGTATTTTCCAAATAGTAAAAGTACTTTAGATGTATTTGGGTTTACTAAGAAAAACCCAAGGATTGTAAATAGCATTAATAAGATTGTTGGTAATATGATTAATGGCTTTCCTGTTGGAATCCCATAAATTAAGAGTGCAATAAATCCTAGAAATACGACAAGCATTAGGTAACCGTTAGTCGCTTTTATATTTTTTTCTTGTGTCATAGTGATTTGATTTAATATTAAAATGATATCACAAATATATCAAGTATTTTTTGATATATCCAAATATTTTGTCAATTTTATTTTTAACTTAGCCAAAACAATTAGGAATTATGAAATAAGCATGTTCAAGATTTCATGACCTAAAGGAATGATTAAGAGCGAACAGCATATAACCATTGAATAACAATAAAAACAAACGCATGAAAACAAAATTTATATACCTTTTAGTAATCTTAATTACATTTTCACATCAAGCGAAGGCTTCAAAAATTTGGGGTCCAACAGGACATAGAGTTGTTGGAACAATTGCAGAAGATTATTTAAAACCGAAGACAAAGAGAAAGTTAAAAAAGTTATTGAAGAAAAAATCAATGGCGTTTTTATCAACGTTTGCTGATGAAATAAAATCTGACAGAAAATTCAGGAAATATTATTCTTGGCATTATATCAATATGCCAATGGATTCCAATTATACAGATTCAGAAAAAAATCCCAAAGGAGATTTGTATACTGCAATTGAAACGTGTAAAAAAGTAATTAGCGATGATAACTCAAGTGATGAAGATAAAATATTTCATTTAAAATTGTTAATTCATTTTATTGGAGACTTGCACCAACCTTTACATATAGGTCTTAAGGAAGATAAGGGAGGAAATGATTTTAAAGTTAAATGGCATTATAAAGACACGAATCTTCATTCAGTTTGGGATTCTAAAATGATAAATCAATATGATATGGGATATCAAGAATTGGCTGACAATGCAGATGAGTTGACTAAAGAAGAGGTTGGAAAAATCCAAGAAGGAGAATTAATAGATTGGGTAAATGAAATGCATGAATTGACTAAAAAGGTGTATGTATCTGCAGAAAAAGGAGAAAATCTTCGTTATAGATATTCTTATAGACATTTTGGAACAGTACGTTCTCAATTACAAATAGGAGGAATCAGACTTGCTAAAGTGCTGAATGAATTGTTTTAATTTATCAAAAAAGTATTAAATAAAAAAACGCTCCAAAATTTGGAGCGTTTTTTTTGATGACAATTTAAAGTTTGTTTACTTGTCTAAATTTTTAGTCATATAAAAACCAGCTAATAAACCTGTTCCAGCTGTTAAAAAGATAACTCCAGGATATAATGCGTCTTCATCCAATGTTGTTAGTTGATCAATAATTGAAGCTAATAAAGTTCCAAGACCTATTCCCATTAATAATAATGCAATATTTAAGATTAATACTTTCCAAACTGGTGCAGTTTTTCTGTTACCTTTATTAAATATTTCTGCTCCAATACCTTTTTCGATAAGTGCCATTCTTTCTTTGTTTCTTGTTGTAAAGAATAGATAAACTATTCCGAAAAGTAGTCCAAAGATGATAGGTATTATAATTACTTCTGATCCCATGATTGATTTGTTTTTAAATGATTATTTTTAATTCGTTATACAAGCATATGACTTCAAACTAATAGTTGAGGTTACAGAAAAAGATAAAAATATTTTTTTTAAAGAATATTGTAACCTTTTTTAATATTCTATAGTCTTATTACAGATGGCAAATAATGATGACGATTATTATATAAAGAGAACACTTGATGGTGACAGTGCTTCTTTCGGTTTTTTAGTTGATAAATACCAGAATATGGTATTTACTTTGGCTATTAAAATGTTAAAGCATAGAGAGGAATCTGAAGAGGTGTCTCAAGATACTTTTATAAAGGCTTATAAATCATTGTCAAGATTTAATGGCGAATCTAAATTTTCTACATGGTTGTATAGAGTTGCGTATAATACCTGTCTTGATAGAATAAAAATGAATTCAAAGTTTAATAATGATGTCGAGATAAATGATGTGACTTCAAATGAAATTTTCCAAGCAGAAAACATTTTTGATAGTCTTGAGAATAAAGAACGAAGTGTGATTGTTCAAGAATGTATGAATAAACTTCCAGAAGATGAGCGAATTATTATGCATTTATTTTACTTTGAAGAATTAAGTTTAAAGGAGATAGTTGATGTGGTTTCCTTATCTGAAGGAAATATAAAAGTAAAGTTGTTTAGAGCAAGAAAGAAATTAGTTACTATTTTTAAGGAATCTGTTGAACCCGAAATATATAGCAGTTATGAGCAATAAGGAAAAAGAGTTGTTAGATAATTTTGCCAAAAAAATGGTAAAAAATTCACCTATAGAGAAACCCTCGAAGAGTTTTTCAAGTAATGTGATGAATGCTATAAATGCTCTTGAAGTTAAAAAGAAGAGTAGTGTATATCAGCCATTAATTTCAAAAAGGGTTTGGTTTTTAATTGTAGGTTCGCTAATCGCTTCAATGGTGTTGTTATTGAAAACTAAACCGATAGAAATGCCTAATTTTTTATCTAAAATAGATATAAGTGGAATTTCAAATCCATTTTATTTTGATTATTCTTTAAATTTTTCTGTATCGAATGTTACACTTTATTGCTTCTTGTTTTTAGCAATTATGGCTGTAATTCAATTTAATTATATTAGAAACTATTATAATAATTACAGTTAATTTTTTATTTTAAAGTTAAAACTAAATCATCTTGCATTACCATTTCCCCTTCTTTAAGAGTTATTGATTTGACTTTTCCGTTTTTGGTTGCCGTTAAAGTTGTTTCCATTTTCATGGCTTCAATAATGAATAAAGGATCATTCTCTTTAATAATATCACCTACTTTAACTAAAGTTTTATATAACAACCCTTGTAATGGAGCGCCAACTTCATTATCATTTCCTGTATCTGCCTTAGCGTTTTCTATCTTTATAATATTAAGAGATTTGTCCTTTATTAGCACATATCTATTCTCACCATTCACTTTAAAAAACACAATTCTTTTACCTTCTTCATTTGGATTACTCACTGATAAAAGTTCTACTAAAATAGTTTTTCCAGGTTGAATATCGACCATTATCTCTTCTTGAACTTCCATTCCGTAGAAAAAGTTTTTGGTTGGTATATTCGCTAAGTTCCCATACGTTTTATAAGTTTCATGGGCTTTTTCAAAAACTTTTGGATATAGACTATGAGATAAGAAATCTTCAAATTCTATTGCGCGTGTAAATCCTTTTTGAAATTTCTTTTGAAAAGCACTATATGCTTTATCAAAATCGATTGGTTCTAAATGTGCATTTGGTCTGTTGGTATAAGGCTTTTTATTTTTTAAAATAATTTTTTGAAGTTCTTTCGGAAATCCTCCAACAGGTTGGCCTAAATCACCTTTGAAGAAATTTATTACAGACTCTGGAAATGAAATAGTTTGCCCTCTTTCCATAACATCTTGTGGCGTTAAATTTTTCTTTGCCTTCTTTATCTTTTGTTGTTTTTGGCTTAAAATCAATTGCTATAGTTATTGTTATACGAACCTGATATTATAAGAGAGGCTGAGAGTAAATTTTAAAGAGAATTATTCCGCATCAATTTTCTCAATCATTTTCACAGCTTCTGCTCTTGGAGGATATTTTTTTGAAACAACAAATCCAACTATCATTGCAACTGCAAATGAAGGCGCAAGAACATCAAGCGCTACAAAATAGGGTCCAACTTCTGACATTTCCTTAAACACAAAATTGAATAATAGTACCGCAATAAATCCTGAAATCATTGAGGCAATTGCTCCCCTTTCTGAATATCCTTTCCAGAAAAGTGAGAGAATAATTACGGGACAAAAAGTAGCCGCAATTCCAGACCATCCAAATAATATAACCCAAAATATTTGCCTATCAGGTGATACATAGTTCATAATCATGGCAATTATTAAAGCCGTAAAAGCCATTATTGCTGTAGAGGTTCTAGAAATTTTTGTAAGGCTTTCATCTTTTATTTCTGGCCTAAATACTTTTTGATAGAAATCCCGTGTAATTGCACTTGAAGCTAATATTAAAAGTGAGTCAATTGTAGACATTATTGCTGATAAAACAATGGCAACAAATATTGCAACTAATATTGTGGGTAAGAATTCTTCAGTAATCATACTTAATACATTTTCACCGCTATTCCCTAAAACAGCTTCAGGATCTTGTCCTTCTTTTGTAAAATATATACGTGCAAGAATTCCAATTGTTACAGCAGCAGCATCAGTAAGTAATGTAAAAGCAGTTGCAACCCATTTTCCTTTATCTACTTCTTTTTCACTTTTTATAGACATAAACCGAACATATACCTGCGGTGAGCCAAGAAAGCCTAATCCAATCATTGAGAACCCTAGAATTGTAAAGAGGTTCATCCACATGTCTGGACTTCTTCCCATTACTTGTGTTAGGGTTGGATCTATCGCATTTAACCCTTCAGTAATTCCGGTGCCTTGATCCATAGAAAACCAAACAACTATTGGAAGTAGGACTAAACCAAAAAACATGAGTAAGCCTTGAAATAAATCTGACCAAACTGCGGCAACAAAACCACCAATAAAGATATATGCAAGAACAATTAAAAACCCTATTAATGCTCCAACTCTATAGTCAATTCCAAGCATTGATTTAAAAGCAACACCTGTAACGTCTATTTGAGAAGCTACATAAATAACAATAAAAATTACGAGTACAGAAGCAGCTACAATTCGAAGCGTATGTGTTGAAGATTTAAAATGGCTATGAAGATAATCGGGAATCGTTATTGCACCATATGCGTCTGATCTTTTTTTGAAGCGTTTGGCCATAAATTGCCAAGAAATAAATACACCAAGTAGTTCTCCGACAACAACCCAATATCCAGAATATCCTGCCATTGCGCCCATTCCTGTAAGTCCAATAAGTAACCAACCAGATTCTCCAGTTGCTCTTGCCGAAAAGGCAACAGCCCAAAATCCCATTTTTTTTCCACCAACATAATAATCACTCATGTTTTTGATGCGTCTTGAGGCTAAAATTCCAATTAGAAATAATATACCAACATAAACTGCCAATACAACTATTTTGATTATAAAATTTTTGTCTTCCATAGTGATTGATATTTGTGGTTAGTTTTCAGAGAGTTTGTAAGTCAAGAATCTTAAAAAAAAATATAAAAAGAGTATTTTTAAGATGCTGAAAAGTAGTCAAAAAAATAGGATATATTTTGATTTTTCACTTAAATCGTTTTAAAAAATGCTTAAAACACGGTAAAAACCCTTAAAATTCACTATATTTGAAACCTTGAAATGATTTATAAATCAACTCAATTATTTAGTTGGATTTAGGGATTGACCTTGGGTTTGTACATTAAATGAACAAAAAAAAAGGATATATTATTTTGAATTCTAACGAAGATAGTACTTCAACACTTCAAACATTAAACGATTTAATTGCAGCTCTGTCTGAAGGGGAGAGGGCGACTTACAATCACATAATACGATCAACAAAATTTCAAGCAACTGCTTTTGAGAGCTATTCTTCATGGTCTAACGATTGTTATACCCGAAATTGTATTGTTGATAATGAAAATTTTGAATTAATTTTAATCTGTTGGTGTGAAGGTCATCAAACACCAATTCACGATCATGGAGGAGAAGAATGTTGGGTGTATTTTATGGACAGTCAATTTGAAGAGATAATCTATGAACGAGATCAATCTAACGTTAAAAGAAGCCTATCAAAGATGGCTACCAGTGGCGCCGTTAGCTATATGTCGGATTTCTTAGGCGTTCATAGTTTAAAGAACATAGGCAATAGCCGAGGGTTTTCACTACATTTATATGCAAAGCCAATCAGGTCTTGTAATGTTTTCAATCATGTTTCTGAGGTGTTTGAAGAAAAGGAAATGCATTACGATACTCGTTTTAAGATCAGTTAGTTAACTGTCTCTTATACACATCTCCGAGCCCACGAGACTAGGCATGATCTCGTA
>OJBS01000210.1_pt1 | contig 19569 bp, 16 predicted proteins | sample 1590941 | NCBI WGS metagenome assembly OJBS01 (sample SAMN05416785, study PRJEB24817) | seawater metagenome | isolation source: Sea water | place: Canada:Atlantic | collected 2013-11
CTACACCTCTCTATTCGTCGGCAGCGTCAGATGTGTATAAGAGACAGCATTAATAATGTACCATTATCCACAATATGAAGAGATAATGCATTCTGTTTTTTTTCCTGTAGTAATTTATGGAATGGTGTTTTTATTATGGATTATTTGGGTTAATAAATTTGCAATTCTTAATAAGAAATAGATGAATAAAGGTATTAGAATTTTCCTGCTCTTTTTATTATTTGCTTCTTTTTTGGCTATTAGAGGGTTTGCGCCAAAATTATTTTACGATCCATTCATAGAGTTTTTTAAAAATGATTATTTGGTTAATGGTGTCTTTTTCAATAAAACTCTATTTAATCCTTTTTGTACTATTGACTATTTTTTACTTTTTATTATTAAACACTGAATTTTCTAGTGGATACTTATTAGCGTTTTATCTAGGAAGACTATTAATTCATCCAGTAATTTTAATAGCCTTATTACCCGCTTTTTACTTTCAATATAAATTAAAAAAAGAGTAGTCTATTTCTTTGTTACAATTTAGTGTGTTTTTTCTAAAGTGAAAGTTTGCTTAGATTTAGTAGCGAAATTTTCTACAAATCAATTAGAGTTTACAGGTCTATGTTGTAAATATAAAGAGGAAGAAGTAAAAGAAGATCATAAGAAAAAAGATGATAATTAATATTTCTTTTAATTGTATAAAAAAACCGCTTCAATTTTTGAAGCGGTTTTTTTATGATTTTTATTATCTATAGCGATTCGCTATTACATCATTCCAGGCATTCCTCCACCCATTGGAGGCATTCCAGCAGAAGCATCTTCTTTGACATCAACTAAAGCACATTCTGTAGTTAAAATCATTCCAGCAACTGAAGCTGCATTTTCAAGAGCAATACGTGTAACCTTAGTTGGATCTATAATTCCAGCCTTCAACATTTTCACATATTCTCCAGATTTTGCATTGTAACCAAAGTCTCCTTTTCCTTCCAATACTTTTGAAACGACAACAGAACCTTCTTTACCAGTATTTTCAACAATTTGGCGTAATGGTTCTTCAATAGCTCTGTCAATAATTTTGATTCCTGTGATTTCATCTAAATTATCAGTTGTAATATTTTCTAATACAGATTTTGCTCTTATTAAGGCAACTCCACCACCAGCAATAATACCTTCTTCAACTGCTGCTCTTGTAGCGTGAAGTGCATCGTCAACTCTATCTTTCTTTTCTTTCATTTCTACTTCACTTGCTGCACCAACATATAAAACGGCAACACCTCCAGCTAATTTAGCCAAACGTTCTTGTAGTTTTTCTCTGTCGTAATCAGAAGTTGTAGTTTCAATTTGAGATTTTATTTGAGCAACTCTATCTTTAATTATTTTTACATCTCCTGCACCATTTACAATAGTAGTATTGTCTTTATCAATAGTAACTCTTTCAGCAGTCCCAAGCATCTCTAAAGTTGTTTTTTCTAGAGATAATCCAAGTTCTTCAGAGATTACAGTTCCGCCTGTTAAAATGGCTATATCTTGTAACATTGCTTTTCTGCGGTCACCAAATCCAGGAGCTTTAACAGCAGCTATTTTTAATGCGCCACGTAATTTATTCATTACTAATGTTGCTAAAGCTTCGCCTTCAACATCTTCTGCAATAATTAATAATGGCTTTCCACTTTGAGCAACTGGCTCTAAAATTGGTAATAAATCTTTTAAAGAAGTAATTTTTTTCTCAAACAATAAAATATATGGATTCTCTAAATCAACCAACATTTTTTCTGTGTTTGTAACAAAGTAAGGAGATAAGTAACCTCTGTCAAATTGCATTCCTTCAACTATATCAACATATGTTTTAGTACCTTTTGCTTCTTCAACAGTAATAACTCCTTCTTTTCCAACTTTTCCAAAAGCTAGAGCAATTAAATCACCAATTGTATTGTCGTTATTTGCTGATATTGAGGCAACTTGTTTTATCATTTCTGTTTTGTCACCAACAACTTTAGATTGTTTGTGTAAATCAGTAACGATTGCTTTAACAGCTTTATCAATTCCGCGTTTTAAATCCATAGGATTTGCTCCAGCGGCAACATTTTTTAATCCTTCTTTTACAATTGCTTGTGCTAAAACGGTTGCAGTAGTAGTTCCATCACCAGCAAGATCATTGGTTTTAGAAGCAACTTCTTTTACCATTTGAGCTCCCATGTTTTCTAATGGATCTTCTAATTCAATCTCTTTTGCAACAGTAACACCATCCTTAGTAATTACGGGTCCACCAAACGCTTTTCCAATAACTACATTTCTACCTTTTGGTCCTAATGTTACTTTAACTGCATTTGCTAATGCATCAACTCCACGTTTTAATCCGTCACGAGCTTCAACATCAAATTTTATATTTTTTGCCATAATAGTTTTTTAAATAATTGCGAAAATATCGCTTTCTCTCATTATTAAATAATCCTTTCCTTCTACGTTTAGTTCAGTTCCAGCATATTTTCCGTAAAGAACTGTATCGCCAACTTTAACAGTTGTAGGTTCTTCTTTTGTTCCTTTTCCAACAGCAATTACGATGCCTTTTTGTGGTTTTTCTTTTGCTGAATCTGGAATGATAATTCCGCTTGCAGTAGTTGTTTCAGCAGCAGTAGGTTCAATTAAAACTCTGTCAGCTAATGGTTTTATATTTATTTTACTCATCTTGAATAATTTTTAGTTTGTAATTGTTTGTTAATGACTTCACCAAAAACATGCCAAATCTATTTTTGTGTCAAATTGCAAAAAAAAATGCCAACGTGTCATTTTCGTAGGCATTTTAAAGGTTTTTTTATAAAAGAATTTTATTTAACACTGTCAGTTAAATTTACTGGTTGTTCAATAGGCAATCCTTCAATATTTTCTCTATTCTCTAAAGTTTGTTGAATTGTAGTATCACTTGGTGTATTGTTTTTATTTGGCACTGCAAAGTTTGATAATAACACCAAAGTCAATAAAGCGATTGAAAGCGCCCAAGTACTCTTGTCTAAAAAGCTTGTTGTACTCTGAACACCACCTCCAACAGATTGTGATCCACTTCCTCCAAATGATGAAGATAATCCTCCTCCTTTAGGGTTTTGTACCATAATAATTAATACGAGTAGCACAGCTACAATCATGATTAATACTAAAAAAATCGTGTAACTCATAATTTATTTTTTTGTAAAATTTGTATACTTTTAATTTGGTCTGCAAAGAAACCACTTTTTTCTGGATATTTCAAACTTAAAATTTTATAAGCTTGCATTGCATTTTCGTACTTTTTTTGTTCTAAATAAACTTTAGCTAAAGTTTCTGTCATTAAAGCTACATCTTGTCTATTTTCATCAACTACCGTAGTATATATTTTCCCTTTTTCTAAAGGCGCTATTTTAGGTTTATTTTCAATGAATTGGTCAATTAAACTTTCTTTGTTTGGTGTGTGTTTTATTTCTTCCTCTTTGGTTCTAACAATTGGTTTTTTAATTGATAATTGCAACCATTGGTTGAATGAATGATTTTCATTTGGTGCAAAAGACAAAGGTTTACCAATCTCTAAATCCTCTAATACAGCCCGTTCAATTGGTGCTTTAGAAGTCGCTGCTATTTCAATAGTTTCAGGAGCGTTTTTTTCTATTACTTTTTCATGAATGATTGCTGTATTTTTAATAACGGTTTCAAAGGAAGTAATATAATTAAATAAAACAGTTCTGTCTGTCGTATATGCTGCGGTTACTTTTAACTCATTATTATATTTAAAACTGTCTAAATTTTTCAACCCTTTTAAATACAATGCTCTTGCTGGTTGAAAATAAGGAAATTCTTGAACAATAGCTTTTAATTCGGCAGTTTCTATTTGCTGAATTTTAGTCTTGTTCTCTAATAACTTTATAAAAATATCTGTTTTCAAATTCTTATTTTTTCAACTAACATCTAATCTTTACCATTTCCCAACAGAGGCATTAAATATATCTTGCGTAATTCTTTCTGTAATTTCCTTAAAAGCAGATTCTAATACTCCTCCTGTAAGTTGAGAATTTGCGGGATAATCTGAATAAAAGGAAAAAGATTGTTCAAAATCTTTATCTTCCTCTGTAGTATTTATATATCTAACATTTACGGTAATAGTAAGTCTGTTTTGCGCAGATGTTTGATTAGAAGTTGCACTCATTGGTGCAATTCTATAACTTGTTATTTCTCCACTAAAATATAAATCTCCATTAGAAGCAACCAATGTTAAATTTGTTTGTCTTGTAAATAAATCTTGTAATTCTAGTGTGAATTCCTGACTTAAAGTTGGTTCTATTAATTGTGCTTGGTTGGGAAAGAAGTCTACTTGAAGGGTTTTTGCGCTTCCAGTACTTCCTCCTGAAAAAGAATAATATTTACACCCTAGAAATAAGAAAGTGCAGATCGAAAATAAAGCTACGTATTGTATTTTTTTCATTGATGTTGTTTTCTTACAGATCGTATTGTTTAATTTTTCTATATAATGTTCTCTCTGAGATCCCTAGTTCTTGAGCTGCTAATTTTCGTTTATTATTATTTTTTTCTAGAGATTTTTTAATCATCTCTATTTCCTTGTCTTGTAAAGATAAAGATTCGTCTTCTTCAATGGTCTCAATAAAGTCATAATTTTTTTCTTTAGAGGCATTTTGAGGAATATTAAGTACTTCTATATTACTTTCCTTTCTTTCTTGATCAGCATATATTTTTTCTATTAATTGATGGTTTCTTTCCTCAACTTTCTCAATATCTCCAGTTTTCATTAAATCGAGTGTCAGTTTTTTCAAATCATTAATATCATTGCGCATATCGAACAATATTTTATACATGATATCACGTTCTGTAGAAAAATCATTGTCTTTTTTACCACCAATTACGGCAGGAAAGTTACCGGTGTTCTTTGGTAGGTAATTTTGCAGTTTTAAAGCTGTTATTATTCTACTCTCTTCAATTACAGAAATTTGTTCTGCTAAATTTTTTAACTGACGTATATTTCCTGGAAAGCGATAATTCAGTAAAATAGTAACTGCATTTTCATCTAATCGAATAGAAGGCATTCTGTATTTCTGTGCAAAGTCTGATGCAAATTTTCTAAAGAGTAGATGAATGTCTTCATTCCTTTCTCTTAAGGCAGGTAAGTGAATTTCAACCGTACTTAGCCTATAGTATAAATCTTCTCTAAAGCGCTCTTTTTCGATTGCTTCGTACATATTTACGTTGGTAGCAGCTACAATTCTAACATTTGTTTTTTGTGGCTTAGAAGAACCTACTTTAATAAATTCTCCATTTTCTAATACACGCAATAAACGTACTTGGGTTGTTAGTGGTAATTCTCCTACTTCATCTAAAAAAATAGTTCCACCATCTGCAACTTCAAAATATCCTTTTCGATCTTGTATTGCTCCTGTAAAAGAACCTTTTTCATGTCCGAAAAGTTCACTATCAATAGTTCCTTCTGGAATTGCACCACAGTTTACGGCAATATATTTAGCGTGTTTTCTATGCGATAATGAATGTATTATTTTAGGAATATTTTCTTTACCAACACCACTTTCTCCCGTTACTAAAACAGAAATATCCGTAGGTGCAACTCTTACAGATTTTTCTAAAGCACGGTTTAAATGCGTATCATTACCTATAATTCCGAAACGTTGTTTTAATGCTTGTAAGTTTTCCATTTTTCTATAGTTTGAAACTTTGCAACTTTGTTACTCGTTTTTTTAATTATTATCAGAATACCCAATAACGCTACCTTTTAAGGTTGCAGATGTACAATCTTCAACTTTTAGCATTACAAATTCACCTAACTTATAATCCCCTTTTGGAAAAACGGCTACGGTGTTTTGTGTGTTTCTTCCTTTCCATTCATTTGGGTTTTTCTTAGAGGTGCCTTCAATTAAAAATTCTTCTATTTTCCCTAAATGTTGTTGTGTTCTGTATAGCGCGTGTTCCTGTTGTAAATCTATAATTTCTTGTAATCGGCGTTTTTTAATTTCATGCGGCACATCATCATCCATTTTGTTTCCTGCTAAAGTTCCAGGTCTTTCAGAATAAGTAAACATAAAACCAAAATCATATTTCACATATTTCATTAAGTCTAAAGTGTCTTGATGATCTTCTTCTGTTTCTCCACAAAAACCAACAATCATATCTTGAGATAAAGACATTTCTGGTATAATTTCAAAAATATTATCTACCAAGGTCATGTATTCTTCGCGGGTATGTTGTCTATTCATCGCTTTTAACATTGCATTGCTTCCACTTTGAACAGGTAGGTGTAGATATTTACAAATATTTCTATGTTTTGCCATTACATGAATTACATCTAAACTCATGTCTTGTGGATTAGAAGTGGAAAAGCGAAAACGTGTTTTAGGAAATTTTGTAGCACACATGTCTAGTAATTCTGCAAAACCTACTGCCGTTGCTTGCGCCATTTCAGTAGCTTTTTTAAAATCTTTCTTAAGACCACCACCAAACCATAAAAAGCTGTCTACATTTTGTCCAAGAAGCGTAATTTCTTTAAAATTTTGCGCTACCATAGACCCTATTTCTTCTAGAATACTTTTTGGGTCTCTGCTTCTCTCGCGACCTCTAGTAAAAGGAACTACGCAGAAAGTACACATGTTGTCGCAACCTCTTGTAATTGAAACAAATGCAGTAACACCGTTTGTATTTAAACGAACAGGAGAGATGTCTCCATAGGTTTCATCTTTAGAAAGAATAACGTTTACCGCATTTCTACCTTCGCTTACTTCACTTAATAAATTTGGTAAATCTTTGTAAGCATCTGGGCCAACAACTAAGTCAACAATTTTTTCTTCCTCTAAGAATTTCTCTTTTAAACGCTCTGCCATACAGCCTAAAACACCAACTTTCATTTTTGGATTTACTTTTTTTACTGCGTTGTATTTTTGTAGACGCTTTCTAACAGAGGTTTCAGCTTTTTCTCTAATAGAACAAGTATTTACAAGTACTAAATCTGCTTCTTCTAAAATTTGGGTAGTATTATACCCTTCTTTATCTAAAATTGAAGCAACAATTTCACTATCATTCATATTCATCTGACAACCGTAGCTTTCGATGAATAATTTCTTTGTGTTTCCTGCTTTATTTTCTGTTACAAGTGCTTTCCCTTGTATTTTGTCGTCTATAATTTTTTCTGTTGCTTGCATATTCAAAAAGATGAAAGGCAAATATACAACCAAAAATGAAAACGAATGACAAATTGGCAGAAAACAACTTTTTTTTCAATAGAGTGCTGTTTTTTAGATACTTGCTTTTTTTGTTAATTAGCACTCTAAAAACTATTTTAACTTTAGAAAAATATTGTTTCCATTTTCTTTTCCTTTTAAGTATATCGAAATATATATATCTAAAAACTTAATTTTTTAGGTATTGTTTTCTACCAAAAAAAAGAAACAAAAAATTACTAAATAATATTTTTTATGCTAAAAAAGGCCTAATAAAAAAATAATAAAAAAAAACTACATACTTTTGCAGTCTTGTAACACGCCGTTTACCTCAAATTTTTGAACAGCGTTAATTATGAAAACTGAAAGATACATGGCAAAGAATTTAGTAATTGTAGAGTCCCCAGCAAAAGCAAAAACCATAGAGAAATTTCTTGGAAAAGATTTTCAAGTAGAGTCTAGTTATGGGCACATTGCAGACTTACCATCCAAGGAATTAGGTATAGATGTAGAGGGTGATTTTAGTCCAAAATATATAGTTTCAGATGATAAAAAACCAGTTGTTAAGAAGCTAAGAGCATTAGCGAAAAAAGCAGATATGGTTTGGTTAGCGAGTGATGAAGATAGAGAAGGAGAGGCGATTGCGTGGCATTTAAAAGAGCAATTAGAGTTGAAAGATGAAAATACAAAGCGTATTGTTTTTCATGAAATTACAAAAAACGCCATTTTAAAAGCAGTCGAGAACCCTAGAGATATTGACTACAACATGGTCAATGCTCAACAAGCTCGTAGAGTTTTAGATAGGCTTGTAGGTTATGAATTATCGCCCGTTTTATGGAGAAAGGTGAAAGGAGGCTTGTCTGCAGGTAGAGTACAATCTGTAGCTGTACGTTTAATTGTAGAGAAAGAAAGAAGTATTAAAGAATTTACTGCAGAAGCACATTATAAAGTAGTTGCTGAATTTTCAAATATTGAAGGAAAAACGTTTAAAGCAATAATCCCAAAGAATTTTGATAGTAAAAAAGCAGCAGAGGATTTTTTAAAATCATCTTCAACTGCTGATTTCTCTATTGCCGATTTACAAAAAAAACCAGCAAAGAAATCGCCAGCAGCACCATTTACAACATCAACATTACAGCAAGAGGCATCAAGAAAATTGGGGTATCCTGTAGGTAAAACAATGCAAGTTGCACAACGTTTGTATGAAGCAGGTTTAATTACATATATGAGAACAGACAGTTTAAATCTTTCTGTTGATGCTAGAAATGCTGCTGAAGAAGAAATTACAAATTATTACGGAGCAGAATATAGTAAACAACGTGTTTTTAAAACGAAATCTAAAGGTGCTCAAGAAGCGCATGAGGCTATTCGTCCTACAAGCATGAAAAAGCATTCTATTAATGCAGAGTACGACCAAGATAGATTGTATGATTTAATTTGGAAAAGAACGTTGGCATCTCAAATGAGTGATGCGCAATTAGAAAGAACAAATGTAAAAATAGAGAATTCTGAAAATGAGAAAATTTTCACTGCAAATGGTGAAATGATAAAGTTTGATGGTTTTTTAAAAGTATATTTAGAAGGGAATGACAATGAAGATGAAGAGCAAGCAGGAATGCTACCAAATTTAAAAATCGGTGAAAATTTAGAGTACGGTTTTATAAATGCTACACAGCGTTTTACGAGTCCTCCTTATCGTTTTACTGAAGCTGCTTTGGTGAAAAGATTGGAAGAATTAGGAATTGGAAGACCCTCTACTTATGCTCCAACAATTTCTACAGTTCAACGAAGAGGTTATGTAGAAAAAGGAGAGAATGAAGGTTTGGAAAGAAATTACGAGCAAATAATTCTTTCTAATGGAGAAATAAAAAATAATGGCTTAACTGAAAAAACAGGTTCAAATAAAGGGAAATTAATTCCTACAGATATAGGTAACATAGTTAATGATTTCTTAGTCACAAATTTTTCTAATATTTTAGATTTTGGCTTTACTGCCAAAGTAGAATCTTCTTTTGATAGTATTTCTGAGGGTGATGAAAACTGGATCTCTATGATAAAAGGTTTTTATGCTGATTTCCATCCAACTGTAACTCATGTTTCAGAAAATGCAGAAAGAGAGTCAGGTGAAAGGATTTTAGGAAAGCATCCTGAAAGTGGAAAAACAGTATTAGTAAGATTAGGGAAGTTTGGACCAATAGTTCAAATAGGCGCTCCAGATGACGAAGAAAAACAATTTGCAAGTTTGCAAGGTGACCAAACTCTTGGAAACATCACTATGGAAAATGCTTTAGAGTTGTTTTTATTGCCAAAAAGTCTAGGGAATTATGAAAGTGAAGAGGTAATTGTCTCTAATGGTAGATTTGGCCCTTATGTTCGTTTTGGAACTATGTTTGTATCATTACCAAAAGGAGAGAATCCTATGGAAGTTGATTTAGATAGAGCTGTCGAATTGATTGAAGCAAAGAAAGAAGCAGACGCTCCAATTGCAGAATACGAAAACCTTCCAGTACAAAAAGGAGTGGGTCGTTTTGGCCCATTTATTAAGTGGAACAGTACATTTATCAATGTAAACAGGAAATATGATTATGATAATTTGTCTTTTGATGATATCGTTGAGTTAATTGAAACGAAGAAACAGAAGGATATAGATAAGGTTATTCATAATTGGGAAGAAGACGGGATAAGAGTTGAGAAAGCTCGTTGGGGACGTTTTAATATTTTACAAGGAAAAGTAAAAATTGAAATGCCAAAAACTACAAATGCAGAAAAATTAACCTTAGAAGAGGTAAAAGCAATTATAGAAAAAAAGGCTCCAAAAAAGAAAGCGAAAAAGAAAACGGTAAATAAAAAAGCAACAAAAAAGAAATAATTTACTAAATTTGCTCATTGTTTAACCCCCTAAATGACATTTGCAACATGAATATTGACTATTTATGTCCAATTGACGATACTGTTATTGCACATCTTATGGTGCAATCCGAACAGACGTTAGGATATCAGATTTCAATTCATTCTACACAAAATGGAGTTCCTGATTTAAAAGGGATTCAAATCGCTATACTTGGGGTTAAAGAAGGTCGTAATTCAATTGACAATGAAGATACAGGTCAGGGAATTAGCGAGATAAGAAAACAATTATACAAGCTTTTTTCAGGTAGTTGGATTTCTAAAATTGCCGATTTAGGTAATATTCAACAAGGGAATACTGTTGAAGACACGTATTTTGCAGTTAGTGATTTACTTTCTAGTTTATTAAAGAAAAATATTATCCCTATCATTATCGGTGGAGGTCATGATTTAACGTATGCAAATTATAGAGCGTATGATTCTTTAGAGCAAACAGTAAATATAGTGTCAATAGACAATAAGTTTGATTTTGGAAGCATCCAAGATGGAGTAACATCACAATCATATTTGAGTTCTATTGTGATGGAAAAACCAAATAATTTATTCAATTTCAGTAATATAGGATATCAAACATTTTTTAATCCACAAGAAGAAATAGATTTAATAAATGATTTGTTTTTTGATGCATATAGATTGGGAGAAGTTGTTAATAAGATTGAAATTGTTGAGCCAATACTAAGAGATGCAGATATTGTTTCTATTGATATAAGCGCAGTGAGAAATAGTGAAGCACCTGCTAATAATAACGCAACACCTAATGGTTTTTATGGCGAAGATTTATGTAAGATTGCTAGATATGCAGGTATAAGTGATAAAGTCACTTCATTTGGTATTTATGAATTTAATTATAAATTAGACAATAAAACACAAACATCGCAGTTAATAGCTCAAGCTATTTGGTATTTTATAGAAGGTGTAAATTACAGAACAAATGATTATCCATTTGGTACAAGAGAACAGTATCAGAAGTTTATAGTACCATTAGAAGATGAAGTCTTAAACTTTTATAAAAGTAATAAAAGTGGAAGATGGTGGATGGAACTGAACTTTGACAATAATAAATACCGAAGACATTCGTTAATACCTTGTACATATCAAGATTATTTGAATGCAAATGAGAAGGAAATTCCTGACAGATGGTATAAAACATTAAAAAAAATCATTTAATTAAAAAAGTTTAATTGATTTTTTAGAAAAATAAAAGTAAAATAAAGTTGTTATTAGCAACAATAATTTTAAGTTTACGCAAATTTAGAAAGAGATAAATTTTATTATGAAAAAAGTATCATTATACATACTGCTTGCTGCAGTGATTTACAGTTGTGGGAAGAATGACAGAGGTCAATTGGTTGGAGTAAAATCAAAGAGCACATGGAATACTGAAAAACCGTTTGGAATGACATTAGTTCCTGGTGGATCGTTTACTATGGGTAAACAAGATGAAGATATCTCAGGAGCATTAAATACGCCAACTAGAACAGTTACAGTTCGTCCGTTTTATATGGATGAGACTGAAATTACTAATAGTGAATATAAAGAATTCGTTGTTTGGGTTAGAGATTCGGTTGTAAGAACTGAATTAGCTTTAATGGCCGATTTATATTCAGATCCAGAAGATCCTGCATCTCCATTAGCTGCTTACCAATTTAAGTCGGCAGATACTACAAATGCAACAGCATATGACAAGTATATGTTAGATAAGTATGGTGGTCTTGGAGATATTAATTCACCTACTCAAGGCCGTGCTTTGAATTGGGACGAAGAATTAATTTGGGATAAAGCAGATTTTCCAGATGAGTATTATACCGAAGTAATGGTAGATTCAATGTACGTTCCAATAGAAGAAAGTTTTGATGGAAAGAGAATGATCAAAACGGAGAAGTTAAAATACAGCTATTCTTGGTTAGATAAAGAGGCTGCGGCAAGAAAACAAGGAAATAGAAAAGATTATATAAAACATAGTGTTGTAGAGGTTTATCCAGATACTACAGTATGGGTTAAAGATTTTGATTATTCATATAATGATCCAATGCACCAAGATTATTTTCATCACCAAGCGTATGAAGATTATCCAGTAGTTGGTATTTCTTGGGATCAAGCAAAGGCTTTTTGTAGTTGGAGAAGTAAAAAGAATAACGATTATTTAAATACGAAGAAAAGATTAGCAACAGTTCCTCATTATAGATTAGCTACAGAAGCTGAATGGGAATATGCGGCTCGTGGTGGGTTAGAATTCTCTACATATCCTTGGGGAGGTTCTTACACAACAAGTGATAGAGGATGCTTTTTAGCAAACTTTAAACCAAGAAGAGGTGATTATGCAGTTGATGGAGCTTTATATACAGTTGAAGCAAAATCGTATAATGCGAATGACTACGGACTCTATAATATGGCTGGAAATGTTTCAGAGTGGACAGACACAGCATATAATGAATCATCATACTATTTAGGTTCTACAATGAATCCTAATGTGGAAGATAATAAAAATCATAGAAAAGTAATTAGAGGAGGCTCATGGAAAGATGTAGCATATTTTTTAGAAGTTAGTTCAAGAGATTGGGAATATGCAGATTCTGCAAGAAGCTATATTGGCTTTAGAACTGCACAAGATTATCTTGGAACTGATTTAAACCCATAAGAAAGCCCTATCTAAAAAAAAATATTTTAACAAAAATCAAACCTTAAAATCAAAATTAAAAATTATGGCACAATCAAAGTCAATTAAGAAAATATTTAACATGGCCTATGGTCTTGGAGCATCAGTTGTTATTATTGGAGCATTATTTAAAATTATTCATTATGAAATAGGACCATTTACTGGAAATGTTATGTTAGCAATTGGTCTGATAACTGAAGCAGTAATTTTTGCATTTTCTGCTTTTGAACCTGTAGAAGATGATTTAGATTGGTCTAGAGTATATCCTGAATTAGGAGGTGGAAAATCAAAAGACAAAGCCGATGTAAAAGGAATACTTTCACAAAAATTAGATGATATGCTAGAAGAAGCTAAACTAGATGTAGGGTTAATGCAAAGTTTAGGGGAAGGCATCAGAAATTTTAGTGGAGCAGCAGAAAATCTTGCGCCAGCAGTAGATTCTATAGCAGCTACTAATAGATATAGTGAGCAATTGTCATTAGCAGCAGCTCAAATGGAATCTTTAAATAGTTTATACCAAGTACAAGTAGAAAGTGCTTCAAGACAAGCAGAAATAAATACTGAGTCTATTGAAAACGCAAGTAAATTAAAAGAGCAAATGGAATCATTGGCTACTAATTTATCTTCATTGAACGGTGTTTACGGAGGTATGTTATCTGCAATGAACAAAAATTAATTAGTAATAAAACTCAATTCACCCTTAAAAACTAATTAATTATGGCAGGAGGAAAACTATCACCAAGGCAGAAGATGATTAATCTTATGTACTTAATATTTATTGCTATGCTAGCACTAAATATGTCTAAAGAAGTATTATCCGCTTTTGGTTTAATGAACGAAAAACTGGTAGAGTCAAACGAATCTGCAACAGTTCGTAATAATCAATTTTTTGCTGGATTGGAGCAACAAGCCCAAGACCAACCAGAAAAATATAAACCTTTAAGAGATCAAGCAGCTCAAATCTCAGGTTATGCAGATGTTTTTAACTCTTATATTGCAGATTTGAAAGGTCAAATGACTGAGAAGTTAGATGATGCTACAGACTATGAAATTATGGATAAAGGAGACTTCCTTGATCAACAATTTTTCAAAGGAGATATACTGAAACCAGAAGGTCAAGAATTTTTAGATAAAATTGCTGCTTTTAGAAGCGGTGTAACTCAAACTTTATCTGAAAATCCAGGCATGAAGAGTATATCTGACGATGTACAAACAAAATTTTCAACTAATGAAGTTACAAATAGAGATGGTAATAAAGTAGATTGGTTACACTACCATTATAAAGGATTCCCTTTAGTGGCATCATTAACAAAGTTAACGCAATTACAAGCAGATGTTAAAACAACTGAATCTGAAGTGTTATCTTCAATGTTAGCTGGAAAGCTTAAGGTTGAAGCATCATTAACAAATTTTGAAGCTATAGTTGTACCAGATAAAACAGCCTTTTTCTCTGGAGAAAATTTTACAGGAAAAATTATATTAGGTAGAAAAGATAAGACCTTAAGAGCCGATAAAGTTGTTGTTAACAATAGAGAACTAGCATCTGACGCAATGAAAGATGGAGAGACAATTTTAAGTTTTCCTGCAGGAGCTGTTGGAGAGCGTGATATTAAAGGGCAATTTACTTTTAAAGAAGGTGGAGAAGATGTAGTAATTGATTTTGAAAGTTCATATGCTGTAGTTCCAAAGCCTAATAGTGCTGTAATTGCTGCAGATAAAATGAATGTTGTGTATCGTAATTTACCAAACCCAATGACAATTTCTATCCCTGGAATTCCAGATAATTTAGTAAAAGCATCTGCTCCAGGATTGAAAAAAATATCAGGAGTTGGGAAATATATGATGACTCCAGGTAATGGAAAAGAGGTTAAGATTACAGCTTCTGGTACTTTGTCAGATGGTTTTAAAGTGAGTAGTTCTCAAACATTTAGAATTAAAGATATTCCTAAACCATTGGCAACGGTTCGTAAAGAATCAGGTTTTGTAAAAATGCCAAAATCAAGTTTAGTAAAAACAACAGTTCGTGTTGAATTACCAGATTTCTTATTCGATTTAAAATTTAATGTTAAGAGTTTTAAAGTGAAAGTTCCTGGGAAAGCAACAATTACTGTAAACGGTAGCAAAATGAACGGACAAGCTCAAAGCGCAATTAATGGTGCAAGAGTTGGAGATGTTATTGCAATATTTGATGTAAAATCGAGTTTAGTAGGTGTGTCAGGCGTACAGGTAAAAGATGCATCGGCAGTAAGTATCGAAATACAATAAATTAAAAATTAATAAAATGAAGATGAATTGGAAAAATTTAGTGGCGCTATTTGGAGCAGTACTTTTAACTGTCTCAGTAAATGCGCAAGCTAATTTGCTAAATGCAGGTACTCCTGATGATATTGGGAAAAAAACTGCAGAGCAATTAGTCGCTGATAATGATAAGCCATTACCATATGGTTATGTAGATGATAGAGACATTCTTTGGTCAAAAGTGGTATGGGAATATATCGATTTGAACGAAAGGTTAAATCTACCATATTATTATCCAATCCATGAAAATAGTACTGATCCTAACAGAAAGTCATTATTTAAAACGTTGTTAAATGGTGTTCAAGGAGATCAACTTACTGAAATTTATGATGATTCATATTTTACGACTAAGTTGACTAAAAAGGAAATACAAGCAAAACTATTTAGAATTGATACAACAGATGCTGGTAAAGATGAATTGAATTCAGGAAATACTAACATTGAAGAATACATTACTAGAACTGAACTGAAACCTCACGATATAGAGGGGTATAAAGTAAAGAGTCTTTGGTATTTTGATAAGCGTCAAGGAGAAATGAAAGCAAGAATTCTTGCTATCGCTCCAATCGCTCCAGATGTTCAAACAAAAGGAAGACAAGAACTAGAAGATGTTGCTGAAAAGTTACCACTCTTTTGGGTTTGGTATCCAGGCGCTCGTGAGATTTTACATAGTATGAAAGTGTTTAATGAAAAAAACTCAGCCTATCCTATTTCTTTCGATCACATGTTCAATGCTAGAAGATATAGTGCAATTATATATCGTGAAGAAAACATTTATGGAAACAGAGATGTTACACAGTATGTAAAAGGAAACGCATTATTCCAAGTATTGGAATCTGATAGAATTAGAGAGTCTATTCGTAATAAAGAACTTGATATGTGGAATTATTAATCCCATGTATTAATTATAATATAAAGCTCCTTGATTTTTCAAGGAGTTTTTTTATGTAAAAAATTATGTTATTCGGAGTTTTAACTAAGAATCTCAATTATTAAAAGAGTATTTTTGCAGCTATGAAAGTTGATTACATCATTGTTGGTTTAGGACTTGCAGGACTTGCATTTTCAAGAGAACTTACAAAACACAATAAAACGTTTATAGTTTTTGAAGACAATTCACAACATTCGTCTAAAGTTGCAGGCGGAATGTATAATCCAGTTGTTTTAAAAAGATTTACACCAGTTTGGGATGCTGAAACTCAACTTGAAAAAGCGTTGCCTTTTTATCAAGAACTAGAAGAACTGCTAGGAGGTACATATGATTATAAGGTAGATATTTTTAGATTGTTTACTTCTATAGAAGAGCAAAATAATTGGTTTGTAGCTTCGGATAATCCTGTATTGTCTGATTATTTGATTCCTAAAGTTGTCACAAACAAATACTACGGAATTGATTCTCCGTTTGGTTATGGTAATGTGACTAAAACAGGAAGGGTTGATACATTGACTTTATTGAATGATTATAGAAAGTATTTAGAAAAAGAAAATTTAATTATCTATGATAAATTCGATCATGAGGCTATTAATCTTGAGAACGAAGACGTTGAATACAAAGACATAACTGCAACTAAAGTAGTTTTTTGTGAAGGTTTTGGAATTAAGAAAAATCCTTTTTTTAAAACGCTACCAATGGAAGAGGCTAAAGGTGAAATGATTACTATTCATGCGCCTGAATTGGAAATAGATTTTGTTTTAAAATCAGCGGTTTTTATAATGCCACTTGGTGATGATTTATACAAAATTGGTGCAACGTTTAATTGGGACGATACAACAAGTACGCCTACTGAAAAAGCAAAAAACGAATTACTTGATAAATTGAACACGATTATTAGCGTTCCTTATAAAGTGGTTGGGCATGTTGCGGGAATTAGACCAACAGTAAGAGATAGAAGGCCTTTGATTGGAGTTCATAATAAGTATTCGCAATTAATTGTTTTAAACGGATTGGGAACACGTGGAGTAATGATTGCGCCAACAGTTGCTGCAGAACTGTATGATCATCTTGAAAACGGTTTAGAACTGCGGAAAGAAATAAATATCAATCGATTTAACGATTAGTTCTTTTTATCAAACTTTTTGTCATAACTCACAAAAATATTTATCCAAATCAATCGAGCTAATTTTAAACCTACAGGTGTAAATAAAATTAGAGCTGCAATGATTGAAACAAGACTCTGATTTACAGTTAAACCTAAAATTACTTTTGAAATAACAAAAGTTGCAACACCAATTGCAACAGTTAAAGCATAATTTACAAACATTGCACCAAAAAAGAAGGAAGGTTCCATCATATATTTCAAATTACAACGGCTACAGTTCTCATGTATTTTCGTTAAGTTTTTGAGTTTATAGAAGCCTTTTTCTACAAAAAAAGCACCTTCATGACATTTTGGACATTTATTGTTGAATATACTGTGAAGTTTCGTGCCTTTTTTGAACATAATAAAATTAAAAATAGATTACTTTTGCAAAAGTAAATTTTTCATTTTAATTAATCCATAACAATTATTACAATTCATGTTAAACATTCATAATTTAACCGTTTCATTTTCTGGTGAAGATCTATTTTCAGGAATCACCTTTAGACTAAACGGAGGTAATAGAGTTGGTCTTGTTGGGAAAAATGGAGCCGGAAAATCTACATTGCTTAAAGTAATATCTCAAGACCTTGAGTATAATACTGGAACGATGGCATTTGAGAAAGGTGTAAGAATCGGTTTTTTACGTCAAGATATTGATTTTGTTGAGGGTAGAACTATTTTAGATGAGGCTTACGAAGCGTTTACTGAAATAAAAGAAATTGAAAGAAAACTTGATAAAGTAAATCAAGAATTGGTTGAACGTACAGATTATGAGAGTGATTCTTATACTGAGTTGATCAATGACATGACAGATTTAACACATCGCTTTGAATTATTAGGAGGATATAATTATAAAGGAGATACTGAGAAAATTTTACAAGGATTAGGATTCCAAAGAGAAGATTTTGATAAACTAACAGATACTTTTTCTGGAGGTTGGCGAATGAGAATAGAATTAGCGAAATTATTACTTCAAAAAAACGACATTTTATTGTTGGATGAGCCAACGAACCATTTAGATATTGAATCTATTATTTGGTTAGAAAATTTCTTAAAGAATTATACAGGTGCTGTAATGTTAGTTTCGCATGATAAGATGTTCTTAGATAATGTTACAAATAGAACGATTGAAATTTCTTTAGGTAATATTTACGATTATAAAAAACCATATTCTCAATTCTTATTATTAAGAGCAGAAATTAAAGAAAAGCAGTTACAAGCACAGAAAAATCAAGAAAAAGAAATTAAGCAGAAACAACATTTAATAAATAAATTTAAAGCGAAGGCAAGTAAGGCTTCTATGGCGCAATCGTTAATGAAGCAATTAGATAAGGTAGAGTTGATTGAAGTAGATCAAGACGATACTGCAGCAATGAATATTCGTTTTGCAATTTCTAAAGAGCCTGGAAAAATTGTTGTTGAAGCAGAAAAGTTGAGTAAGAGTTACGGTGATAAGCACGTGCTCGAAAATGTAGATTTATTGATTGAAAGAAACAGTAGAATTGCTTTTGTTGGTCAAAACGGACAAGGGAAATCTACCTTGGCAAAAATGATGGTTGGAGACATTCCTTTTGAAGGTCATTTAAAGTTAGGTCATAATGTAGAGATTGGATATTTTGCTCAAAATCAATCAGAACACTTACCACCAGAACAAACTGTTTTGCAAATTATGGAAGATGCAGCAACAGATTCTAACAGAGCAAGAGTTAGAGATATGTTAGGGTCATTTTTATTTAGTGGTGATGCTGCAGAAAAAAAAGCAAAAGTACTTTCTGGAGGAGAGCGTAACCGTTTAGCACTTTGTAAACTATTATTGTCACCATTTAATGTGTTGATAATGGATGAGCCAACAAATCACTTGGACATGGCTTCTAAAAACGTATTGAAAAAAGCCTTAAAAAACTTTGATGGAACATTAATTTTAGTGTCGCATGATAGAGATTTCTTGCAAGGGCTGACAGATGCCGTTTACGGATTTAAAGATAAAGAAATCAAAGAATATTTAGGTGATATTGATTATTTCTTGGAGCAGCATAAGATGGAGAATATGCGTGAAGCTGAAAAGAGGACTAAAGTTGTGGTAAAAAAGAAAGTTGTTGAAACTAATTCTAAATTGAGTAGAGAAGAGGAGAAAGAGCAAAAGAAATCACAAAATAAATTATCGAAGTTAGAAACTCAAATTTCTGATTTAGAAAAAGAGATTATAAATCTTGATGCTTTAATTGCCGAAGATTTTGATAAAGTAAGCGCTGATGAAAATTTCTTTAAAAACTATCAAGCAAAAAAAGACTTGCTTGATGAAGTCATGATGTCTTGGTCAGAACTAGAAGAAAAAATTAATTAATATGTCATTCCTGCGAAAGTAGGAATCCATACAAAGTTAGGTTTAGATTCCTGCCTTCGCAGGAAAGACATGGATTTGTTTGGTATAACTATAAAACAATTG
>OJBS01000212.1_pt1 | contig 19347 bp, 18 predicted proteins | sample 1590941 | NCBI WGS metagenome assembly OJBS01 (sample SAMN05416785, study PRJEB24817) | seawater metagenome | isolation source: Sea water | place: Canada:Atlantic | collected 2013-11
GCTCTAAGCATTTCTCTTTTTCCTGGAGGCCCCTCTAATCTTTCAACAACAAATCCTACTGTAATCATTGCCCTTCTAACACTTCCTTTAGCCGAATATGTAACTAACACTCCACCAAAGCGTAATGAATCATACATTTTTTTAAAAATTGATTCTGTCCATAGTTCAGGCTGAAGACGAGCACCAAACGCATCAAAATAAATTAAATCATACCTGTTTTCATCTTCAATATCATCAAAAAATTGCTTCCTCTTGGTTAATTGAAAATCGTCAGACACCTTATACTGATTTTCCCAATCTATCGAATGAATTTTATTAAAAACCTCTTTGCAATTTTCAAAATCTAATTCTGAGGAATAGTTTAATTTTTCAAGTTCTTCTTGAAGGATTGGGTATGCTTCCACACCTACATAATTAACATTCAAAATCCTTTTTTGAGCTTCAAAAGATGTAATCAAAGCATTTAAACCAGTCCCAAATCCAATTTCTAAAATTGAAATATTTCTGTTTTCAAAAAGCGACAAACCACTTTTAATAAACACATGATATGCCTCTTGTATTGCGCCATGTTTAGAATGATACTGTTCATCCCATTCAGGTATATAAATGGTTGTAGAACCGTCGGCTGTGATAATAATTTCTCTTTTCAACTATTATTTTATTTAATTCACATCACAAAGTTACATATTATTATCAGTAAATAAAAAATGAGAGTTTAAAAATTACTCAATACAATTCATTAACTTTGCAAAAAATTAAATGCATTGCAGATTATGAGCATAAGTACAAAAAACATCGCCATTGAAAAAATAACTAATTCAAGAATTGGAGAAGTTGATTTCAATAATTTAACTTTTGGCCAATTTTTTACTGACCATATGTATGAATGTGACTTTAAAAATGGTGAATGGCAAACTCCTGTAATTAAACCTTACGGACCTATTCCAATGTATCCTTCGGCTAAAGTTTTTCATTACGGACAAGCAGTATTTGAAGGTATGAAAGCATACAAAGCAGATGATGATAGTATTTGGATGTTTAGACCCGATGAAAATCAGAAGAGAATTAATATTTCTTCTAAGCGTTTACAAATGCCAGATTTTCCAGAAGATTTATTTTTTGATGGACTTGAAACTCTTCTTAAACTAGATAGAGAATGGATAAAAAAGGGCGATGGAAATTCAATGTACATTAGACCTTTTGTAATAGCTACTGAAAATGGTGTTTCTGCATCACCTTCAAATGAGTATAAATTCATGTTTTTATTATCTCCTGCACAATCCTATTTTAAGAGTGGATCTAAAGGTGTAAAAGTTTTGTTTGCTAATGAATATAGCCGTTCTGCAAATGGCGGAGTTGGTTTTGCAAAAGCAGCTGGAAATTATGCTGGACAATTCTACCCAACACATTTAGCACAAGAGAAAGGCTACCAACAAGTAGTTTGGACAGACGCAAATAATCATGAAAATTTGGAAGAAGCAGGAGTTATGAATGTGTTTTTTAGAATTAATGATACACTAATTACTGCGCCAACTTCAGATAGAATTTTAGACGGAGTTACGCGTAAAAGTATTATTGAAGTTGCTAAAGATGAAGGTATACATGTTGATATTAGAAAAATAACTGTTCATGAAGTTGAAGCAGCAGCAAAAAACAACACCCTAAAGGAAATGTTTGGTACTGGAACTGCAGCTGTAATAAGTCCAATTATTGGGTTTGGATACAATAATAAAGATTATGACTTGCCAAAGCAAGAAAATAGTTATGCTGACTTACTTCGAAAAAGAATTACCGATATACAAACAAATAAAGCCGAAGATAAATTTGGCTGGAGATATAAAGTAAAAGAATAAATAAAAAAAGCGCCAATTGGCGCTTTTTTTATTTCTCTAATATCTCTTTAATATTTGGTTTAAAATAAGAAGGTCCTTTTAACACCTTTCCATCTTCTCTAAAAATTGGTTTTCCATCAGCACCTAATTTACTCATATTACTGCGTTGAATTTCATTAAATACTTCTTCAATTTTATCTTGCATTCCGTGCTCAATGATCGTTCCGCATAAAATATACAGCATATCACCTAACGCATCTGCAACCTCAACCAAATCATTATTTTGTGCAGCCTCAAAATACTCTTCGTTCTCTTCAGCCATCAAATCAAATCGCAACTTATTCTTTGCTTCACCAAGATTTGCTGTTGGCTCATGTTTCATTCCTAATTTAAAAGCCTCATGAAAGGCTGTAACTGCTTTAATTTTATTTTCCATCTATCTTTAAACGTATTTTATTAATATTCTTTCTGGAACAATTTTTTAAATAATTTCTATAATCCTCCATCTCTTTGTTATGGATGCTTTTTATAATCTTTATTGCCTTAAATATTTGTCTTGTTGCTTTTTCTACAGTCGTCAGATAAAATATTGGTGACAGAAAATTTAGCATTTTTACTCATATAAATCGTATATAAAAAACAAATAGTTTATTTTTGAAACCATAAATATACATGAATATGTTTACTTCTGGACAGAAAATTTTTGCGCTTTTTTTTATTATTGCTTTTGCAATTTTAATGATTTGGAGTTATAGAAAAGATATAAAACACCACAAAACACATTTCAAAAACATGTATGTAATTATCATAGCAATCATAGCAACAATTGCTATTTTTACATTGATAACTTTCTCAATGCACTAAATTCATACTTCATTGTATCTAAAACAATGTGTTGCGTGATCATTGACCATTCCTATCGCTTGCATGTAAGCATAAATAACTGTTGTTCCAACAAATTTAAACCCTCTCTTCTTTAGGTCTTTTGAAACAATATTAGATAATTCTGTGTTTGCAGGAACCTCACTTTTTAATTTCCATTTATTTTCTAATGGTTTTCCGTCAACAAAATTCCAAATGTATTTAGAAAATGATCCAAACTCTTTTTGCACTTCCATAAAAACAATCGCATTAGAAATAGTTGCTTTTATTTTTAATTTATTGCGAATTACTCCAGCATTATTCAACAACTCATCAATTTTTTGTTCGCCATAATTAGAGATCATTAGATAATCAAAATTATCTAATGCAGTTCTGAAATTCTCTCTCTTTCTCAAGACAGTTATCCAACTTAATCCTGCTTGAAACGTTTCTAAAATAAGAAATTCAAACAATTGTTGCTCGTCATATAATGGAACTCCCCATTCTTCATCATGATATTGAATATACAACGGATCATTTCCAACCCAACTACAACGCACTTTATTCATAATTACATCTTTAAACTTATTGAATACTGATAAAATTACATAAAAAAAGCCGAGTAAAAACTCGGCTTATAAATTTTGTTGAAAATTACTATTCTTTATTAAGCAGGAGGTGATCCAGCCATAATCTCTTCATTAGCAAACTCTTCAAATTGTTTAAAATTTTCTTTAAATGAATTAGCCAATTTTTGAGCAGTTTTATAATAACCATCATCATTATTCCAAGATCTTCTTGGACTTAAAACTTCTGTTGGAACATTAGGGCATGTTCTTGGTTGAGCAACCCCAAACATAGAATGAACATGGTAATTACCTTTATTCGCCGCTTCTAAACTTCCGTCCATTGCAGCAGTAATCATTGCTCTAGTGTACTTTAATTTCATTCTAGAACCAACACCGTAAGGTCCGCCAGTCCAGCCAGTATTAACTAACCAAACATTTACGTTAGTTTCTTTCATTTTAGCACTTAGCATTTCTGCATAACGCGTTGGATGCAATGGCATAAATGGCGCTCCAAAACACGCAGAAAAACTTGGTTGCGGCTCGGTAACTCCAGCCTCAGTACCAGCAACTTTTGCTGTATAACCAGATATAAAATGATACGCAGCTTGACCTGGAGTCAATTTAGATATTGGAGGTAAAACTCCAAAAGCATCTGCTGTTAAGAAAAATATATTTTTAGGGTTTTTACCAATTGAAGGCTCTCTAATATTGTCTATATGATAAATTGGATAACTAACACGTGTATTTTGTGTAATAGATGTATCTGCAAAATCTACAGCTCCATTAGCATCCATAACTACATTTTCCAAGATTGCTCCTTTTTTTATTGCTTCATAAATTTCAGGCTCTTGTTCTTTAGAAAGGTTAATCACTTTTGCATAACAACCTCCTTCAAAATTGAAAACAGTATTTTCTTTTGTCCATCCATGCTCATCATCTCCAATCAAACTTCTGTTTGGATCTGTTGACAATGTTGTTTTACCAGTTCCTGATAGTCCAAAGAAAATTGATGTATCTCCTTCTTTACCAACATTTGCAGAACAATGCATTGGTAACGTATCTTTAAAAACAGGTAGAATAAAGTTTAAAGCAGAAAAAATTCCTTTTTTAATTTCACCTGTATACCCTGTTCCACCAATCAATGCAATCTTTTTAGAAAAGTTCAAAATTGCAAAATTATGTTGACGCGTTCCATCTTCAGCAGCATCAGCCATAAATCCAGGAGCGTTAATTACTGTCCATTCTGGAGAAAAAGACTCTAATTCTTTTTCTGTAGGACGTAAAAACATGTTGTAAGCAAACATGTTACTCCAAGGATATTCATTAACTATTCTAATGTTCAGTTTATAGTCTTCGTCTGCACACGCATAACTATCTCTAACATATATTTCTTTTTCTGAAAGGTAGTCAACTACCTTATCGTATAATTTATCAAACTTAGCTGAATCAAATGGAATATTAATATCTCCCCACCAAACTTCATTTTCAGTTACTTCATCTTTAACAATAAACCTATCCTTAGGAGAACGACCTGTAAACTCACCTGTATTGATAGCAAGAGCACCAGAATCTGATTCTTCGCCTATATTCTTATCGATACATATTTGGTGTAATTTTTCTGGAGATAGATTGTAGTGTACTACTGCATTTTTAATACCATAATTATTTAACGAAATCGATTTCGTACTTGTATTCTGGCTCATCATAGTTTTTTTTAGTTTGATGTTATTAGCGCGACAAATTTAAACTTTATTTTTAAAGTCAATAATCGAATTCGTGATTTTTTATGAAAACTTATATTCTTTCTCTTTAAATAAATAATATACTAATCTGAGCCAACCCAGAATAAATAACAATCCGCCTAATGGAGTTATAAACCATATGTTTTTTGGATTTACTCCAAAAATAGTAATTAAATATAAAGACCCTGAAAAAAACAAGATTCCTAGAAAGAAGAATAAACTAATATTATTTTTTGACTTTATTGACAACGGAATCATTGAATTGACAACCAATAAACCTATGACATGATACATTTGATATTTTACAGCAGTTTCAAAAGTCTCCAAACCATCAACACCTAACTTTTCTTTCAACACATGAGAACCAAAAGCACCTAAAATTACTGTTAAAGCACCTAATATTGACGTAAGTATTAAATTTCTATTCTTCATTATATAAATTTTTGTTTAATGCAAAAATATGACTTAAATTTCGACAATGGAAAATGCAACAAATAAACTTGTTACCGTATTTACTTCTAGTGTTTTATTCGAATTACAAATAGCAAAAGGAAAACTAGAAAGTGAAGGTATACAAAGTTTTATTGCAGATGAAAACATGTTTACAATTGGTTTTACACAAGAATATAGACTACAAATACATTCATTTGATGTAATCAAAGCCAACGTTATTTTAAATAAAATAAAAAAATGAGAAATATACTCTTGATTGGTGCTGGAAGATCTTCTTCATCATTAATTAAATATTTATTAGATAAATCTACTTCTGAAAATTTACAAATTACAGTTGGAGATGTTAATAAAGAATTTGCAGAATCAAAAATCAACAATCATCCAAATGCGAGCGCAATAACTTTAGATGTTTTTAATGAAACGGATAGAAAAAATGCTGTTCAAAATGCAGATATTGTAATCTCTATGCTTCCTGCAAGGTTCCATATAGAAGTTGCAAAAGACTGTATTGAGTTTGGTAAAAATATGGTTACGGCTTCTTATATCTCTGAAGAAATGAAGGCTTTAGATGCTGATGTAAAGGCAAAAGGCTTAACATTTATGAATGAAATAGGTGTAGATCCAGGAATTGACCATATGAGCGCAATGCAAGTTATTGATCGAATTCATAATGAAGGTGGTAAAATGTTATTGTTTGAATCGTTTACAGGAGGGCTAGTTGCCCCTGAAAGTGATACTAATTTATGGAACTACAAATTCACTTGGAACCCAAGAAATGTAGTTCTTGCTGGTCAAGGCGGTGCCGCACAATTTATTCAAGAAGGAAGTTATAAATACATTCCTTATCAAAAACTATTTAGAAGAACTGAGTTTTTAAATATTGATGGTTATGGTAAATTTGAAGGATATGCAAATAGAGATTCTTTAAAATATCGAAGTGTCTATGGCCTTGATAATATTCCAACTTTATATAGAGGGACTATCAGAAGAGTTGGGTTTTCAAGAGCATGGAATATCTTTGTTCAATTAGGAATGACTGAAGATAACTACCAAATGGAAAATACGGAGAATATGAGTTATCGTGAATTCACAAACTCTTTCTTGGCATATAATCCAAGTGATTCTGTAGAATTAAAATTACGTCACTATTTAAAAATTGATCAAGACGATGTGATTTGGGATAAATTAATGGAACTTGATTTATTCAATTCTAGAAAAAAAGTTGGCTTAAAAAATGCTACTCCTGCACAAATACTTCAAAAAATATTAATGGACAGTTGGACTCTGGAAGAGCACGACAAAGACATGATTGTAATGCATCATAAATTTGGCTATGAACTAAACGGAAAACAACATCAAGTCGAATCACAAATGGTTGTTCTTGGTGATGACCAAACGTATACTGCAATGGCTAAAACCGTTGGATTACCAGTTGCTATTGCTGCTTTAAAAATATTGAATGGTGAGATAAAAAACACTGGAGTTTTAATGCCAATTGATAAGAAAATCTATACTCCTATTTTAAAAGAATTGGAAGAGTATGGAGTTGTTTTTAAAGAAAATGATGTGACGTATGAAGGCTATAATTCTGAAAATGTGGGTGGTTAAAACACCCTTACATTTTTAAATAAAAATCTTTTACTAACTCAATATATTCTGGTGTATATACATGACGTTGAGTTTCAATAATCAACTCATTTATTGTTGCCTCTTTTTTGGCAAACGAAAATTGCAATAGACTACGTTTGACTTGTTTTTCTGGAGTTCCTTTAACTCTTGTTATTCTATTGACATGTAATTTATTTTCTTTAGCCAACTCAATAAAAGCAGTTTCTTCTTCATACGGAATTACAAACGCACAACTCCCAGTTTCTGAAAGCAAACGAACCGTAGAAACCAACAATTCTTTATACGTTAAAAATTCTGAATGTCTTGCTACAGACCTCTTCTCTTCTATTTGATCCGTCTTAAATGTAGATGTATAAAATGGTGGATTAGAAATAACTAAATCGTAGGTTTCGTCTATTTCTTTAACAAATTCTTGCAAAGAGGCATGATAACAAAACAGTCTATCTCCCCAAATTGAGTGTTCAAAATTATCGACTGCTTGTTCATACGCATCAGCATCTATCTCAAGAGCATCAATTAATTCTGCGTAACTACGTTGGGCCATTTGCAAGGCAATAATACCTGTTCCTGTACCAATGTCTAAAATTGAATTTGCGCTTTCACATTCAGTCCAAGCACCTAATAAAACAGCATCTGTACCAATTTTCATTGCACATTTATCATGCGCTATACTAAATTCTTTAAAGTGAAAAGGTTGCATTATTACAAATATAAATCAATCAAACCTTCAGGTGTCTCGACCAAAACAGACTTATTTTTTCTGTCTATTTTTTTTATAAAGTCATTAATCATTGGAATAAATAGCTCAACTCCATTTTTATTAACTTCAAATAATGGCTGCGCTGTAGATTCATTAATCCCTGTGATAAACCCAACATCACCATAATTGACATCAATCATTTTAAAATCAATTATTTCGTGATAATAAAACTGATCTCCAGTCAAATCAGGAAGTAAAGTAAGAGGTAAATAAACTCCAGATTTTAAGATCGCATCAGCATCTTTTTCAGAATCTACTCCTTCAAATTTTATTCTAAGTTGATTTCCTTTTTGAAGTAAACTTTTTTCAATAAAAAAAGGAATCAGATTTATACCGTGAAGTACAAATACTGATTCCATATTTTCGTATAATCCAGGCTCGTCTGTATCCAATTTGATAACAACTTCACCTTTAAAACTATGTTTACGAACGATTTTACCAAGATAAAAACAATCTTCTTTTTGCATAATCGAACGTTTTAAAAACTACTCTGCAGCCTCTTCAGATGCTTCTTCAGTAGCCGCTTCTTCAGCAACAACCTCTTCAGCAACTTCTTCAACTACAGCATTTGCTTCTGCTTCTGCAGCAGCAGCCTCAGCCTTCAAAGCCTCTTCAACTTCTACAACAGCAGCTTTACGCTTTTCATTAACTTCTTTTTCAGCTTCAAATGCTTTTGCTTTCGCATCCGCTTTAGATTTTGCAAGACCGTCAACTTTAGCAGTTACCAATCCACCTTTCTCATCTAACCATGCTTGAAATTTCTTTTCAGCTTCTTCTTCAGAAAATGCTCCTTTACGAACTCCTCCTGCTAAATGATACTTCAATAATGCACCTTTGTAAGATAACAACGCTCTTGCTGTATCTGTAGGTTGTGCTCCATTTTGTAACCATTTAACTGAACCATCAACATCTAAGTCTATGATTGCAGGGTTTGTATTAGGATTATAAGTTCCTAATTTTTCTAAAAATTTACCATCTCTTTTAGAACGTGCATCTGCTGCAACGATCCAATAAAATGGTTTTCCTTTTTTACCGTGTCTTTGTAATCTAATTTTTACTGACATAAATTTAAAATTTTAAGGTTCTCGACCTTGATTATTTATTAAGGCTGCAAATGTACAAAATATTATCTGATATAAATACTGCTTTTTAGATAGAATTTTAAAAAGTCTATCTAAACTCAAATGTTTTATAATCAGCTGATAATGAAGGGTTAAATTTGTTAATAACTAATCCCTTTTTTCAAGACTAGAAAGTGATAAAAATAGGTAATTTTAACACTTGAATTTTTATAGAATATGTACTTAATTTTTGACACAGAAACGACTGGATTACCCAAGAAATGGAAAGCACCAATAACCGATACTGACAATTGGCCAAGGTGTATACAAATTGCTTGGCAATTGCATGATGAATTTGGACAAATCGTTGAAAGTCAAGATTATTTAATAAAACCTGACGGTTTTAATATTCCATATGATGCTGAACAAATTCACGGAATATCTACACAACTAGCAGATAAAAAGGGCTTTGAACTCAATGAAGTTTTAGAGAAATTTAATATCGTATTATCAAAAACAAAATTTGTAGTTGGTCAAAACGTAGGTTTTGATTTAAATATTATGGGTTGTGAGTTTCACAGAATGGGAGTTGAATCACAACTAAATTCACTACCAACCTTAGATACGTGTACCGAAAAAACGGCACAACTTTGTCAACTCACAGGAGGACGAGGAGGACGATTTAAATTACCTACGCTAACAGAACTTCACAAACATTTATTTGGAATAGGATTTGGTGATGCACATAATGCAACTGCCGATGTTGAAGCAACTACTCGTTGTTTTTTAGAATTAATTAGAAAACGCCTTTTTACTTCAGAAGAATTAGATGTTACTCCTGACTTTTTTGAGAAATTCAATAAAATAAATCCGAAGGAGATTAGCTTAATTGGATTAAAGCACATCAATTTAAAAAAGGAAAGTAAAAAACTAAAAGCAACATCAGAAGTTAAAACTGAGATTCCTTCTAAAATAGCATCCGAAGATAAAAAGCAATTAAATGATGTTGCATTTACTCATTTACACAATCACTCACAATTCTCAATTCTCCAATCTACTGCAAGTATATCTGATCTTGTAAACGCAACCATAGAACATAAAATGCCAGCAGTTGCTCTTACTGATACTGGAAATATGATGGGAGTATTTTATTTTGTAAAAGAAATATTAGCCCATAATAAATCTGTTGAAAAACATAATGAAAGTCTTGAAGAAGGCCAAGAGCCAAAACAAACGATTACTCCGATTATTGGAAGTCAGTTTAATGTTTGTGAAAATCATTTAGACAGAAGTCATAAGGATAATGGATATCAAATTGTATTGCTTGCCAAAAATAAAAAAGGGTATCATAATTTGGCGAAAATGTCATCTATTTCGCACACCAAAGGTTTCTACTATGTTCCTCGAATTGATAAAAACATTATAGAGCAATACAAAGAAGATATCATTGTATTGAGTGGGAATATTTATGGTGAAATTTCAAGCAAAATTTTAAATATTGGAGAATCACAGGCAGAAGAAGCTTTAGTATGGTGGAAAAATACTTTTGGTGATGATTTTTACTTAGAAATAACAAATCACGGACAAGATAATGAAAGGCATATCAACGAGACGTTGGTTCAGTTTTCAAAAAAACATGCTGTTAAATTAGTCGCAACGAACGACACTTTTTATATAGACAAGGCAGACGCAATACCTCATGATATATTACTATGTGTAAAAGACGGTGAGAAATTTGACACTCCAAAAGGACGTGGAAGAGGCTTTAGATATGGATTGCCGAATGACGAATATTATTTCAAGAGTTCTGATGAAATGAAAGAGTTATTTCAGAGTTTACCTGAAGCAATTCTAAACATTCAAGAGGTTGTTGATAAAATTGAAACGTATCCTCTAGCACGAGAAGTTTTACTTCCAAAGTTTGATATTCCTTCAGAGTTTATTCATTCAGAAGATGCTATTGATGGTGGAGTAAGAGGTGAAAACGCCTATTTAAAACACTTAACATTTGAAGGTGCCAAAAAAAGATATGGAGAGCTAGACCAAAATACGATTGAACGATTAGATTTTGAATTGTCTATTATTGAAAAAACTGGATATCCAGGATATTTTTTAATTGTTTGGGATTTAATTGCAGAAGCAAGAAGAATGGATGTTTCTGTTGGTCCTGGTCGAGGATCTGCTGCAGGTTCTGTAGTAGCATACTGTTTATGGATAACCAATATTGATCCCATTAAATACGACTTACTTTTTGAGCGTTTCTTAAATCCTGATCGTGTTTCACTTCCCGATATTGATATTGATTTTGATGACGAAGGAAGACAGAAAGTTATTGATTTTGTGATCAATAAATATGGGTCAAACAATGTTGCTCAAATTATAACGTACGGAACAATGGCTGCTAAATCTTCTATTAGAGATACAGCTCGTGTTTTAGATTTACCACTTTCTGATGCAGATAGAATTGCGAAATTAATTCCGAATACGAAGCTGAATTACATTTTTGGAGACGACAAAAAAAGCAAGTCTAAAATTGCTGAATTACGTTCTGAAGATAAAATAAATGTTGGAGAATTACAATCTATTGCCGAAGGAACAGATCTTGCAGCAAAGACTATAAAACAAGCAATTGCTCTAGAAGGATCCGTTAGAAATACAGGTACACACGCCTGTGGAGTCATTATTACTCCAGAAGATATCACCAATTTAATTCCAGTTGCAACCGCAAAAGATTCTGAGATGTTTGTAACTCAGTTTGACAATAATGTTGTTGAAAGTGCTGGTTTATTAAAAATGGATTTTTTAGGTTTAAAAACGTTATCATTAATAAAAGATACCGTTAAAATTGTCAAAGCATTACATGGAGTTACTTTAGTTCCAGATGATTTTTCTTTGGAAGATGAAAAGACCTATGAATTATTCCAAAAAGGAGAAACTATAGGGATTTTTCAATATGAGTCTGCAGGAATGCAGAAGCACATGAAAGATTTACAGCCTACTACTTTTGCAGATTTAATTGCAATGAATGCCTTGTATCGTCCAGGACCAATGGAATATATTCCGCTATTTATTATGCGAAAACACGGTAGAGAAGCTATTGAATATGACTTACCAGAAATGGAAGAATATTTGAAAGAAACCTATGGTGTAACGGTATATCAAGAGCAAGTGATGCTATTGTCTCAAAAACTAGCAAACTTTACAAAAGGTGAAGCCGATATGTTGCGTAAAGCAATGGGTAAAAAGATTTTCGCTCTTCTTGAAGAGTTGAAGCCAAAATTCATGGATGGTGGAAAAACCAATGGTCATCCTGAAGAAATATTAGAAAAAATATGGAAAGATTGGGAAGCATTTGCTGCATATGCCTTTAACAAATCTCACTCGACATGTTATGCATATATAGCCTATCAAACTGCTTATTTAAAAGCACACTATCCAGCAGAATACATGGCAGCTGTACTCTCTAACAATATGCGAGATATTAAGCAAGTTACATTTTTCATGGAAGAATGTAAACGTGCACACATTAAAGTTTTAGGACCAGATGTTAATGAATCTTATTACAAGTTTGCCGTAAATAAAGATGGTGCTATTCGATTTGGAATGGGCGCTATCAAAGGTGTTGGACAAGGTGCAGTAACATCTATTATTAATGAAAGAAAAGAAAACGGACATTTTAAATCTATTTTTGATGTTGCAAAACGCGTGGATTTAAGAGCTGCAAATAAGAGAACCTTTGAAGGTTTAGTTTTTGCAGGAGGTTTTGATAGTTTTACTGATACACATAGATCTCAATATTTTGCTTTGGATGAAAAAGAGCATACTTTTTTAGAAAAAGCGATGAAATTCGGTTCTAAATACCAAGAAAATAAAAACTCATCACAAGTCTCATTATTTGGAGAAGCATCTGAAGTTCAATTTGACGAACCTTCAATTCCTGATTGTGAAAAATGGGGGATGATGGAAAAACTGTCTCGTGAAAAAGAAGTCGTTGGAATTTATATTTCTGGTCATCCTTTAGACGATTTTAAAAACGAAATAGAAAACTTTTGTAATGCCGTTTTAATTGATTTTGAAGATCCAAAAGCACTACTAAATAAAGATGTTTCTGTTGGCGGAATTGTTTCTAGTGTAGAACATAGAGTTTCTAAAAATGGTAAAGGTTGGGCTTCATTTTTTATTGAAGACTATACTACGGCTCATGAATTTAGAATTTTTGGAGAAGAATATCTGAAGTTCAAACACTTTTTAGTGCCAAATTCATTTTTGCATTTAAAAATTTCTGGTAGAAAAAATTATTATAATGATGATGTGAGATTACAATTTAATGAGATTCAAATGTTACAAGATATTTTAGATAAAATGTCTAAAAAAGTCACTATTGAATTAGATTTAAATGAAATAAACGCAGCAAAATTAGATTTGATTACTACCATTTTAGACACTCATAAAGGTGATAAAAGTATTCACTTTACAGTAACTGAAAACGAAGAGAAAATAAAAATAAATTTACCAAGTAGAACTAAAAAAGTGGCTATTAGTAATGAATTCTTGAGCACCTTAAAAAAAGAGGACTTAAGTTTTAAATTGAATTAATGTAACTGCTTTATTTTAAGAAAAACTTGGTATTGCATTCCATTTTATATCAAAACGCCCTTGTGTTATTACTGGCAATGTTGACGTAAATCCTTGTTTATCATTATCTTTACTACAACTTAGGAGTGTAAAAATTAATCGTTACTTTTACATCTATGAAAAAAGCAACCCTTATTCTTTTTTTACTTTTTAGTACTATTTCTTTTTCTCAAGAAAAAGAAAACGCCCTTCCAGAAAGGCAAAATTATTTTCAAGCAGAATATTATTACGGAAACATATTAAAACATCAACCTACAGTTGCTCATTTAATTACTGGTCATCCAGAAGGGTTCATTTTGAGTTGGAATCAGAAGAATTATGGAAAAGAAGCATGGGAACAACATTATAACTATCCAGATTTTGGAGTTTCGTTTGCTTATCAAGATTATAAAAATGAAATTATAGGCAAACTCTATTCTATTTATGGTCATTACAACTTTTACCTACTTAATAGAGAAAAGAAAAATCAACTCATACTTCGTGCTGGAATTGGGCTTGCATACAACACCAATCCTTATGACAAAGTGACTAATAATAAGAATATCGCTTTCGGTACTAAAATAAATTCAAGCACATATCTTAGATTATATTATCAAAGAGAGAACATCATTAAAAACATTGGTTTGAATGCTGGAATCACTTTTATTCACGCTTCAAATTCTAATGTAAAGTCTCCAAATACTGGAATAAATACTTGGGGAGCAACGGTTGGTTTAAATTATAATTTATCGAATGAAAATGAGCCGACTTTATATACACATTCCGTAAAAGAATCATACAAAGAACCTATCAAATATAATTTCGCATTTCGTGGAGGCGTTAATGAATCAGAAATTATAGGAAGTGGTTTGCATCCATTTTATGTTTTCTCTGCCTATGCTGACAAAAGAATTAGTCGAAAGTCTGCACTACAGTTTGGAACTGATATTTTCATTTCACCATTTTTAAAAAATTATATTGAGTATTGGCAAGTGAATTTTCCTAATGACACATCGGCAAATAAAAATGATATAAGTAGAGTAAGTTTGTTTGTAGGTCATGAATTATTTTTCAATAAAATTTCTCTAATTACTCAAGTTGGTTATTACGTTCACTATCCTTTTCCCTATGAAGCAAGATATTATGAAAGACTTGGATTAAAAAGATATTTTGGAGATAAATGGTATGCTGCTGTGAGTCTAAAAGCACATGCTGCAAATGCAGAAACTGTTGAATTTGGTATTGGAATTCGAATTTAAATCATGAAAAAAACACTTTCCATACTCTTTTTATTCTCACTTATTCTTGTAAACGCTCAAGAAAATTCAGCTATTCAATTGGATTATTTTTACGGAAATATTATTGAGCATTCACCAGAATTAAAACCAATTATTCAATCACATCCTTCAGGAATGTTATTTAGTTGGAGTAAAAAAAGTACTAAAAACACACCATTTAATAACGCCTATAATTTCCCTGATTTCGGATATTCATTCTCTTATCAAAATTTTAATAATCAAAGTTTAGGAGAGGTGTATTCTGGTTATGCGCATTATAATTTTTATCTAACTAATAGAAATTCTAAAAACCAAGTAAAACTTACAAGTGCATTTGGTTTGGGCTATAGTACACGTCCTTTTGATAAGATTACCAATACTAAAAACTGGGCGATTGGTTCAAAATTTTTAGCATCAGTCTATTTAAAACTAAATTACAAGAGAGAATATATTCTAGATAAATTTGGTCTGAACGCAGGATTAATGCTCATACATTACTCCAATGCAAGTTTTAAAGCACCTAACTTAGGCATAAACACGCTTGCGCTAAATGTTGGTGTTAATTATAATTTAGGCGAACAAGAAACCGCTCCTGAAAAGAACATTGACAAATCAAAAGCAACTACTCCAATAACATATAATGCAATTTTTAGAACAGGTTTTAATGAGTCACTTATAAATGGAAGTGGTAGATATCCGTTTTATACTATCTCATTTTCGGCCGCTAAAAAACTGAATTACAAATCAACTATATCTGTTGGTACAGATGTTTTTCTAGCTACTTTTATGAAAGAATACATAAAGCATGAAAATAGTATTAATGGGACTCCTGATCAAACTGCTGACTGGAAAAGAGTTGGGGTATTTGTTGGTCATGAATTAAATATGGAGACGTTTTCTGTACTCACACAAGTTGGTTATCATGTGTATTCTCCTTACAAGTATATAAGTGGCGTTTATGAGCGTTTTGGGTTTAGGAAACGATTTAACGAGCATTTATTTGCTGATTTGTCGTTAAAAATAAATTTATTCCGAGCAGAAGGCTTAGAATTTGGTGTAGGTTATAGATTTTAAATTTGATATTTTTACAAAACTAATTATGAAGAATTTTTTAAAATATTGTTTCGTTTTATGCATCTTTTACAGTTGTAGTTCTGAAGATGCAAGTAATTGTTTTCAAACTGCTGGAACTACAATTCAGCAAGAATTTGAGGTTACTACTTTCAATAAAATTATTGTGAATGAGCGAATAGAATTAATCATAAAAGAAGGAGTCGATCAACAAGTTATTGTTGAAACTGGCGAAAATTTAATGAATGATATCAAAGTATCTATCGAAAACAACACGCTTGTTCTAACCAATGACAACACTTGTAATTTTGTGCGAGATTATGGAAATACAAAAATATTTGTCACTTCTCCAAACTTAATTTCAATAAGAAACTCTTCAGAGTTAGCAGTTCGATCAGATGGAATATTAACATATCCAACGCTTCAAATTGTTGCAGATGATTTTGAATCAGACTATTTAAATGTTGGTGATTTTCATCTAACGATAAATAACACAACTCTAAGAGTTATATCTAATGGAATTTCAAACTTTTATCTCGATGGACAAACAACAAATTTAACCGTTGGTTTTTTTGCTGGTGATTCTCGATTTGAAGGAGAAAATTTAATCGCAACCAATGTAAACATTACCCATAAAAGTTCGAATGACATGTTGGTAAATCCGCAAGTAAGTATTAGCGGAAATATTTACTCTTTGGGAGACGTTATTTCTTTTAATAACCCTGCAACAATTGATGTTACAGAGCATTATCAAGGGAGATTAATTTTTAATTAGTCAACTCTTTAAAAAGAGTTTCTAAGTTTTTATTTTTCAATTCTGACAATAGCGTATCGGCAACTATTTCTCCTTTATGTATCAAAATTACACGATCACAAATAGCCTCCACTTCTTGTAATATATGCGTAGAAAATAATACCGTTTTATCCTTTCCAACTTCTTTGATCAATGCTCTTATTTCTATTAATTGATTTGGATCTAAACCTGTTGTAGGTTCGTCTAAAATCAATACATCTGGATTGTGAATCATAGCAGAAGCCAATCCAACTCTTTGTCTATATCCTTTTGAAAGTTGTTTGATCTTCTTATGAGATTCAGACTTTAAACCTACTTTTTCGATTATATTTTCAACCTCAGTTTTGTCAATTTTATGGATTGAAGCACAAAAAATTAAATATTCTCGCACGTACATATCTAAATACAAAGGATTGTGTTCTGGCAAGTATCCAATATTTTGCTGACATTCAATTCGGTTTTCAGCAACCTCTAATCCGTTGATAAAAGCCGCTCCTTCTGTTGGGTTAATATACCCATTTAACATCTTCATGGTTGTCGTTTTTCCTGCTCCATTTGGACCTAAAAAACCTACAATTTCCCCTTTATTAATTGTGAAATTAATTGAGTTAACCGCTTTTTGCGTTCCGTAATTTTTTGAAAGATTTTGAACTTCTATAGACATATGCCAAAAATAAGGTTTTTGTAGTTAAAACGTTATTATTATGGGTTTCTTATAGGAATACAATTAATTTTTAAGACATTTGTAACAACTGAATAGTTGATTCGTTTATATAGTATCCACCAGAATTAAAAATTTAAGGAATGAGTTGTTTACGCGTACTTTTCGCTATCATATTTCCTCCAATATCAGTAATTGATAAAGGTTGCGGCTCATTTATTATTGTTTTTATTTTGACTTTATTAGGTTGGATTCCTGGCGTTATTGCGGCTTTGATTATTCTTAACAATCCAAAGAATTAATGCAGAAAGTAGTTTTTCAAGACTTAGGTCATAAAGCATATCAAGAAACGTGGGATTATCAAACTAAACTCTTACAAGAAGCTGTTGATATAAAATTTCACAACCGAAAAAACGAAAATCAAACACCTACTAAAAATCACTTTTTGTTTGTTGAGCATCCACATGTATATACGTTAGGAAAAAGTGGAGATATCAGTAATTTACTATTGAGTGAAAAACAACTTGAAGATAAAGGCATCACATTTTTTAAAATCAATCGCGGAGGAGATATTACCTATCATGGTCCTGGACAAATTGTAGGATATCCAATTTTAGATTTAGAAAATTTCTTTACTGATGTTCATAAATACCTTCGCCTTCTTGAAGAAACAATTATTCTGACAATTGCTGAATATGGTCTAAAAGGAACACGTAGTAAAGGTGAAACTGGTGTTTGGTTAGATGTTGGAACTCCGTTTGCTCGAAAAATTTGCGCTTTGGGCGTTCGCGCTTCTCGTTGGATTACCATGCATGGTTTTGCCCTAAATGTAAATACTAATTTAGGCTATTTTGATCATATTATTCCATGCGGAATTCGTGGTAAAGCAGTGACTTCTATGCATGCAGAATTGGGTGAAGAACTAGATATTGAAGAAGTAAAAGAAAAAATTAAAAAGCATTTTTGTACGCTTTTTGAAGCAGAATTTATTTAACTCTCTTCGTTAAAATACACCTTATAAAACTTCATTTTTCTTTCTTCATCAAACCCTTTTTCAATATACTCGTGTGATGCGTCAGGTGCATCAACATCCAGTTTAATTTGGATATGAGTATCTAATTTTATTTCCGTTTTAATCTTCGTTTTTTGCTTTTTTAAAACTACTGGAGAGACCGAAAATTGATTTCTAATAACAACATCGTTTTGCTCTTCAAAATGTTTCTTATAATCATCAAACATGGTTTTCTTTTGAGCATCCTCTTCAAAAACCTCATCTTTAAAATCATGAATATTTACGTGTTCGTTTTCCTTAAAAAAGTCAACTGTTTGTGCTAAAAACTTACTTTTCTCTTGCATTCCAAAATCCTCTTTGATGATTTCGTCAGAAAAGTCTTTACACATCTCAATATAGTTTTGTGTATGTTGATTACTATCATCGGCAAGCTTCACATTCAAGAAGTTTTTAATCCAATATTGAGCATCATAATTATTATTATCTAAACTCAAAATAACCTTCCCTTCAGCATCAGAATAATTGACAATCAAACATCCTTTATCTAATTTTTTGGTACTTATTCCTTTCTGCACATACACATCTAAACAATCATCTTCCATGTGTGTTTGAAAGAAATCTATTTTATTTTCTATCTTAAAAATTCCAACTGCATTGGTGATGGTTTCTTTAAATTCAACATCTTCAAAAAGCGCAATAATTACATCTCCTGTTTTTATTTGTGCAGAATTAGACTGCTCAAATAAATGATTTACAATATGTTGTGAGACTTCTACAAAAGAAGATCCGTCTTGAAAAATTTGATGCGTATAACTGTTGATTTCATTTAAATCAATATTTGCATGATGATTAAATCGAAAACTCTCTGCAATATTAGCATATGGTTTTAACAAAAAAGGGAGCATTAATTCATAACTATCTTTATCAAAAGTCATTTCTTTTTCAGAAAAAATATTGGTAGCACTATTAAACCTGTCTCTTATACACATCTGACGCTGCCGACGAATAGAGA
>OJBS01000213.1_pt1 | contig 19281 bp, 12 predicted proteins | sample 1590941 | NCBI WGS metagenome assembly OJBS01 (sample SAMN05416785, study PRJEB24817) | seawater metagenome | isolation source: Sea water | place: Canada:Atlantic | collected 2013-11
TATCTTCACTATCAGTAGTTTCAACTTTTAATGCTAAGTTTTTTTCTAATTCTTTGAATAGACGATCACGAATATGACGAGAAGTAACAAATTTACCTTCTTTACCAAAGAAAGGCGAATTGTTAATTGTAAATAACATACTCATAGTAGGTTGATCTACTTCAATTCTTGGTAACGCTTCAGGGTTTTCTAAATCAGCAATTGTATCTCCAATTTCAAATCCTTCAATACCAGTAATAGCACATATATCTCCACTTCTTACTTTAGAAACCTTAGCCTTACCCATTCCTTCAAATACATGTAGTTCTTTAATTCTTACTTTCTTAGTAGAACCATCAGCCTTACACAGCATATAGTCTTTACCTTCTTCTAAATCTCCTCTAAATGCACGTCCAATAGCAATTCTTCCTGTAAATGAAGAGAAATCTAATGAAGTGATTTGCATTTGTGGTGTTCCTTCTCTATACGGAGCCTCTGGAATATGCTCTAGTACAGCGTCTAATAATGGAATAATGTTATCAATTGGTTTTGCCCAATCTGTATTCATCCAACCATTTTTAGCAGAACCATAAATAGTAGCAAAATCTAATTGATCTTCTGTTGCTTCTAATGCAAACATTAAATCGAATACTTTCTCGTGAACAAGATCAGGAGTACAGTTTTCTTTATCCACTTTATTTACAACTACAATAGGAGTCAATCCTAATTCTAGTGCTTTTCCTAAAACGAATCTTGTCTGAGGCATTGGTCCTTCAAAAGCATCTACTAATAAAAGTACGCCATCAGCCATTTTTAATACACGTTCTACTTCTCCACCAAAATCGGCGTGACCAGGAGTATCAATTACGTTGATTTTTACACCTTTGTAATTTACTGATACGTTTTTTGACAAAATGGTAATTCCACGTTCTCTTTCTAAATCATTGTTATCCAATAATAAATCAGTCCGAACTTTACGGTCGTCTAATATTTTTGCTTGATCAATAATTTTATCAACCAACGTAGTTTTCCCGTGATCGACGTGTGCTATAATAGCGATATTTCTAATAGATTGCATACTTGCTTATTTTGAAGCTGCAAAAGTAGTGTTTTAGATTGAGATAAAATTTTTTATAATTAAAAATCTATTCAGTAGTATCTTCTTTTATATCCTTGTTCAAATCACTTGGTAAAATATATGGAATTAACTTACTTAAAAGAGGTAATAAGAGGGCTCTCTTGGAGGCATATATATTGCAAAAGCAGGAACTCCTTTACCTTCTCTTCCTCTGTGAGTTTACTGTATGTAGAGTTTTTGTAGTGCTTACAGTAATTTTCTACGCTTTCGCTCGGTTTTTAATAAGTTTAACTCCCTACTTGTTTGCCCTGCAACAGAAGTGTTTTCTTCTGCACGCCTTATCAAGTATGGCATCACATCGCGCACTGGTCCGAAAGGTAAGTACTTCGCTACATTATACCCTTCACTTGCTAAATTATAACTAATATGATCACTCATACCATATAATTGACCAAACCATAATCGCATGTCATTTGGACTTATTTTTTGTTTTTCAGCAAGTTCCATCAATAAATAAGAACTTTCTTCATTATGAGTACCTGCGAATAAAGCCATCTTTTCATGATTCATTATAAACTTAATAGCGTCATTATAATTATCATCTGTTGCTTGCTTATCTTTACAAATAGGAGATTCGTAGTTGTTTTCTTTAGCTCGTCCACGTTCTTTTTCCATATAGGCTCCACGAACAACTTTCATTCCTATATAATAGTTCTTCTCTTGAGCTTGTTTATACAAGCCTTTTAAGTAGTCCATTCTATCATGACGGTACATTTGTAATGTATTAAAAACGATAGCCTTGTCTTTATTATAGATCTCCATCAATTCTTCAATCAAATGATCAGCAGCAGATTGCATCCAACTTTCTTCAGCATCAATTAGTAACGGAACATTTTTTTCTACACCCAACTTACAAACTTCATGAAACCTAGCAACTACCCTATTCCATTCTTCTTGTTCTTTACTTGTCAGTTCTTTTCCTTCAGATAATTTTTGATATAAATAAAACCTTCCAAAACCTGTAGGTTTAAAAACAGCGTAAGGAATTGATTGCTTTTTATCAGCAAAATTAATAGTTTTTAGAGTTTTGGATAAAGCATCATCAAAACTTTCTTCTTCCTCTTTTCCTTCTACAGAATAATCTAAAACACTATGTACTTTTCCTTTTTCATATATTTTCTCTATCACTGGCAAGCAGTCATCTTCTGTGACTCCTCCACAAAAATGATCAAAAACGGTAGATCTAATTAATCCTTCAACAGGAAGATGCGTTTTTAGTGCAAAATTGGTTACCGCTGTACCAATCCTAACCATTGGCTGATTTTGAATCATTTTAAACAAAAAATAAGCGCGCTCTAATTCAGAATCTGATTTTATAGAAAACGCAACTTCAGTATTATCAAAAAGGTTTTTCATTTCAAAAAAAGTTTTAAGCAAATATAGTTAGTATTTTTTCAATTTTAACACTTACTTTGCAAAGTAAATCAACCATAATGCAATCTATAAAATCTTCTAACTATTCAGTTCATTTCAATGCAAATGCATACAAGGAATTAAATAGTTACTTATCTAACAATCAACATTCTAAATTATTTATAATAGTAGATGAAAATACATTTACCGATTGTTACCCTTTATTTATGGAGCAATTAGAAGTTGAAATTGATACAGAAGTTATAGAAATTGAAGCTGGAGAAATACATAAGAATATTGAAACTTGCTCAGGACTTTGGAATGCTTTAACAGAACTCGGTGCAGACAGGAAGAGTTTGGTTGTAAATCTTGGAGGCGGTGTTATAACTGATTTAGGAGGGTTTGTTGCTTCTACATATAAGCGAGGAATTTCATTTATTAATATTCCAACTACATTATTAAGTATGGTTGATGCTTCTGTGGGAGGTAAAACTGGTGTAGATTTAGGGGTGCTAAAAAATCAAATTGGTTTATTTTCTAATCCTGAAATGGTACTTATTGATACCGCATATTTAAGTACAATTTCTGAACGAGAAATTAAATCAGGATTGGCAGAAGTTATCAAATATGGTTTGATAAGAGATAATAAACTATGGGTTCAAATAAAAGATGTTAATAAACTAAATATCAATTTAATAGATTCAATAGTTTATGAATCAATAAAAATTAAAAATGAGATAGTCTTAGAGGATCCTAAAGAAAGTGGTTTGAGAAAATCTTTAAATTTCGGTCACACGTTAGGACATGCAATTGAGTCTTATTTTTTAGAATCTGAAGACAAAGAAACACTAACTCATGGTGAAGCAATTGCTGCTGGAATGATTACTGAATCATATATTTCAAATAAGTTAGTAGGCTTTCCTTTAGATAAACTAGAAGAAGTAAAAAAAACGATCTTAAGTGTTTTTGGGACTATTAACTTAGAAAGTAAAGATTACAAATCAATATTATCATTATTAAAGCATGATAAGAAGAACACCAATGGTAACGTGAACTTTGTTTTACTAACAGATTTTGAAAAGTTTAAAATTGATTGTATAGTGCCAGAAGAACTATTAATAGAGAGTTTAAATTATTACTTGTCTTAATTCTTAATCAATTTTTTTATCACTGATTTTTTTTCTGAAGAAAGCTGCAAGAAGTAAATCCCTGTTTTATAATTAGAAATATCAACTTCTTCCTCAATTGAATTTAGTTTTCTTGAAATTAGTTTTCTGCCTAAGGCATCAAAAAGTGTTAAATCATAGGCTTCACTCCTATCAAATAAAGAAAGTTTTATTTGATACTTTCCGTTATCACTAGGATTTGGATATATATTAAAAGAAGATTCAGTAAAAGCCTCTACAAACAAAGAAGAACCTTCAATTATAGTTAATGATTGATTCACGGAAACATTATATAACATATCTACTGTTCCGCTAAGCCAAGTAACCTTAAGAGAATCCACCAAAGTTTCGGCACCTAAACCAAAAAATTCAGAATTAGAATTCTGTGATGTGTAACCCTCGCCTGCTAAAGTATATCTGTTTTGCGGCACACCATTTATATAGGCTTGAATCCATGATCCAATGCCATCTTTATTGCTAGTACTCCCTTCTAATTTTACTTTTAAATAATTATTAGAATCACTATTATTACTAAACACAAAATGATTTCTTGGCGAAAAGTTTGTGACTGCAATATCTGCATATCCATCATTGTCAATATCACCAATAGCGTTAGAAAAACTAATCGCATCATCATCATTAAATCCTACATTAGATGGAATTGAGTACATTCCTGAACCATTGTTTTCATAAAAAGCAGAAGGTAAAAAAGAAGAAGCATCTGTATATATTCCGCTTACATATAAATCAGAGTCCATATCATTATCTGCATCTAAAAATACAGAACCCCAAGCTATGGTTTCCATTAAAGTACCATTTGACGCTGCAATATCGGTAAAAGTACTATCACCATTATTTTGTAAAAACACATTTCCATCAAAAGTATTTGTGACATAGATGTCTAAATCTCCATCGTTATCATAATCGCAAATGGTTGTAGACATGGCATCAATCGCTAAATCCGTTCCAGTTGAAACACTTGTGTCTGTAAAAGTTCCATCACCATTGTTGTGATACATGATGTTTTTATTGTTAGACTTATCATTTGCGATATAAATATCTTGCCAACCATCATTATCGTAATCAAAGAAAGAAGAGCAAAAAGATAAATGACCAACTGCATTGTCTAATCCTGCAGCATTAGTGACATCAGAAAAAGTTCCATCTCCATTATTTAGAAAAAGTTTATTTGGATTTAATTCAGGTGGATCTCTAAAACATAAGAAAGCGTCTAAATATCCATCATTATTATAATCTCCCCAAGAACATCCAATTGTATATTGTGCAGTTGTTGCAAATCCAGCAGCAGCAGTTTCGTCAGTAAATGAAAAACTACCATTATTTTTATACAATTTATTTGAGCCTTCAAGGTTAGCAACAAACAAATCTTTATCTCCATCATTATCATAATCAACCCAAATTACTTGTCGAGATTCTTCAGAATCTAAAGTGACACCTCCTAAAGTAACTTCAGTAAAAGTACCAGCGTTATTCTTAAAAAATTTTACAGATGCTCCAGAAGCCGTTGAAAACGTTAAATCATCCCAACCATCATTATCAAAATCACAAAAAGAAATTCCGCCTCCAAAACCTCCTGGAATTGTCCCATAATTACCAGTAACACCAAGAAAAGAAGAGTTTTCTGAAAATGATATTTGCGCGTTTATAGTAAGTGTAAAAAATGAAAAAAATAAGATTTTGAAAAGCAATTTTTTATCCATATTCGAAAGCAAAATAGTTATGCATCAAATATAGTAAAAATTAGCAGTTTCGATATACTTTTTCGTATTGTGGAAGAATGGCTTCTAAAGAAAAACTTTTTGCCTGTTCTAAAGCATTTAATTTAAACTGATTTAATTTCTCATCATCTTTAAGCAAATTTATAGCGTTTTTTGCCATTTCTTCAACATCACCTAAATCACTTAAATAACCTGTAACTCCATTGATGTTAACTTCCGGAAAACCTCCTGTATTTGTAGATATAACAGGTGTTTTTGCTGCCATTGCTTCTAATGCTGCTAAACCAAAACTTTCTGTTTTAGATGGCAATAAGAAAATATCAGAATAACAAAGAATTTTATTTACTTCATTACTATTTCCCATAAAAATAACTTTATCATAAATCCCAAGTTCTTTTGCTCGATACTCTACTTTTTCTAGTAAAGGACCTTCACCTACCAATAATAATTTAGATGGAATTTCTTTTTGAATTCTATAAAAAATTTCAATGACATCCATTGGTCGTTTAACAGGGCGCATATTACTGACGTGAGAAATAATTTTCTCTCCTTTGGCTGCCAATGCTGCTCGATTACATTCAGACTCCTGAATTTCAGGGTATTTTTTTGAATCGATAAAATTGTAAATTACATCTATATTCACTTTGACATTAAATAAACGCAACGTATCTTCTTTTAAACTATTAGAAACTGCTGTGACAACATCTGAATTATTGATGCTAAATTCTACAGCGGTTTTATATATTGGATGACTTCCAACTAAAGTGATATCAGTACCGTGTAAAGTTGTTACAACTTTTATATCAATTCCTTTTTCTTTTAGCATTTGCTTAGCCATATATGCTGCATATGCATGTGGAATTGCATAATGTACATGCAAAACCTCTAACTTATATTGTGTAACCACTTCTACCAATTTGGTAGTTAACGCTAATTCATACGGTTGAAAGTGAAATAATGGATATTCTTCAACAAATACTTCATGGAAATGAATGTTTTTGGCCAATAAATCTAATCTAACAGGTTGTTTATATGTTATAAAGTGTACTTCATATCCTTTATCTGCAAGTGACATTCCGAGTTCAGTTGCTACAACTCCACTCCCACCAAATGTTGGGTAACATACAATTCCTATTTTCATTTACTATTATTTGATTTAAGTTTTAGGCAATCTATTCGTCAGTCGTAAAATTACATTATTACTAACTTCATTATCATAAAAAAGTCATAAAAAAAAAGTCCGCCAAAATGACGAACTTTTAAATATGCTTTAATAATCAATGATTAATAATCTCCAAGCGTTACTGGATTTTGTGCTAAAGCACTTTCTAACTGAGCATCACTTGGTGCCTTTCCATGCCAAGCGTGTGTGCCTGCCATAAAATCCACTCCATGTCCCATATCAGTATGCAATAGAATACATACAGGTTTCCCTTTTCCAGTTCTAGATTTCGCTTCTTTTAAGCCAGCAATAACACTTTCTATATCGTTTCCTTTTTCAACGTCTAACACATCCCAACCAAAAGCCTCAAATTTCGCTTTGATACTTCCCATTGGAAGAACAGTGTCTGTAGAACCATCAATTTGTTGTCCATTTAAATCTACTGTAGAAATAAGGTTGTCAACTTTTTTTCCTGCTGCATACATCATTGCTTCCCAAACTTGACCTTCTTGTAATTCACCATCACCATGTAAAGAATATACAATTTTAGAATCTCCATTCAGTTTTTTAGTTTGTGCAGCACCAATCGCTACGCTCATTCCTTGACCTAAAGATCCTGAAGCAATACGAATTCCTGGTAAACCTTCATGAGTTGTTGGATGTCCTTGTAAACGCGAATTTAAATGTCTGAAAGTTGCTAATTCTGAAACAGGGAAAAAGCCACTATGTGCCAAAACACTATAGTATACTGGAGAAATATGACCATTTGATAAGAAAAATAAGTCTTCATTTTTTCCATCCATTGAAAAGTCAGTAGAATAATCCATAACTTCTTGGTATAATGCTGTAAAAAACTCTGTACAGCCTAATGAACCTCCCGGATGACCAGATTGAACGGCGTGTACCATACGCACGATATCTCTTCTAACTTGTTGTGAAAAATCTTGTAATTGTTGTGTAGTTGGCATTGGTTATTTTTGTTTTTAGATGCATCAAAAATAAGCCAATTATTAGGTTTCACAACCTAAAATTTAGATACTTATTCACATGGTTTTAACAATGGATATTTTCAATCTATTTGCAACTTCATTCTTTAACTTACATAGTCTTTTGCTTCCATCAATTCAGGTCTATTGCTATCAATACCTTTAGCTAAATCAATTAATTGTTGAAAATAGCGAGTTGCTTTTTCTGTATTACCTGCTTTTTTTGCTGCAATGGCAGCACCATATATTCCATTAAACCTATTAGGATGACCTAATAAATTCACTTCATATGCTTCCAAAGCCTCTTGAGGTAAGTCAAGTGCTAATAGCATATCTCCTAACAATTCGCCTGCTGGTAAAACTTCTCCTGGAGTTACAGGATGCTTTGAGGTCTTACTTTCCAAATCAACAGCCATTCTCATTGATTTTAAGGCTTCTTCTTTATTTCCTTTTACCAATGCTATCCAACCTTCAATAGTCTTCACTTGAATATTTACTTGACCTGCTTTATAAGTCTTAGCATGATTGTCATTAGAATTTAGTAAACTTTGATGTAAAATTTTTAATGTTTCTAATTCTGCTTCGGCAGCATTAATATTTTTTAAATGTGCGTATCCTAATGCTTTTCCAAAATGTAGCATTGCTTTTTCCCACGCTAATTTTTCCCAAGGAAACTCAATTGATGGCAATTCTAAGTTAGTTGCTTGTTCCCAATCTTTATTTTCTAATGCCATTCTTACAGGCATAGCAATCAATGCATAAGATGCAGCAAAATGATTTTCCGGAAATATTTTTTTCACTTCTTTCATGTTATCAATCTCCTCTTGCGCACTTTTGTTATCACCCAATTGAAGATATGCGTAAACCAAATAATCGTTTGCATGAATTTCTTGTGTCCAATTTGCTTCAGGGTTTACACTTTGAGCATAACAAACTGCAGATGAAGCAGAATTAATATTGGTATCTATAGATTCATCCCACAGACCTAAACGAGTAAAAATGTGTGATGGCATATGCTGTGCGTGTGCAGAAGCAGGTGCAATTTGAGCATAACGTCTTGCTGTGTTTAAAGCTTTGCTTGCAAGTTCAGGGTAATCATAGTTATGAATAATATAATGTGCAATTCCAGGATGATTTTGATTTTCTTTAAAAAGGTTTTCTAATATTTCACCAGATTTTCTCTGTCTGATATATTCTTTATCTGAAGGATCAGCAGCAGCTCTAATTGCTAAAGCATAAAATACGGCGGCTTCTGTATCATCTTTATGTTTAATGTATAATTCCTCCATTTTATTTTCATACATCCTCTTTCTAGTCATCTGATCAGTAGTATCCCAATTTTCATAATATACACTTATCGCATTCAAATAATCTCGTTCTCTATCATCCATATCCAACGTTCTTGCAATAGCAAGTAACTTCTTCCCTTTTTCTAAATAGGATAAATCTGATTGCATCCATAAAGATTGGAAAATACTCATAGAAACTCCCCAATAAGCCATGGCACATTCAGGATCCTGATCAATTACTTTAACAAATGTTTTTTCCGCTTCAGCATATTCGAATGAGTGAAGTAATGCTAAACCCAATTCAAATGTCTCTCGAGTTTCATAATTACAACTTAAAGAAAAGTTGATCTCTCCAAAAGCCTCAGAACTACAAAGTAGTAAATCACCTCTTTTTAAATCTATAGAATTTAATGCTGAAGGCAATTTTCGTTTGTCTTTTTTACAAGATATTACTGAAATTAAAAGGATGCAAATACCAAGCGAAACTACTTTTTTTGACAGATTCATAAAAATTGTTTTTAAGTAAAATGGTTAGTTTGAGTTTTTCAAATATACCTCTCGTTATCTTCTTGCTGCTTTAAATTCACTTGTGTCGTACCATTTAGGAAAATAAGTTTCGTTTGATAGTTTATACCCAATATTGAATAATAATTGCACATCAAATCGAATTCCACTCAAGTCCGTTTCTCTAGGAATATATTCATCAGATGGCTGATGATACACGTTTTTTCTATAAGTATCATTGAGTATTTTCATACTATCTATACTAATCTCAAATCCTTCATGACCTCCTTTTGCATAAATTGGTGGTATTCCAATTTTCGCAAAATTAAAATGATCTGATCTAAAGAAATATCCTTTTTCAGGACTTGGATCAGGAATAATATAACGTCCTTGTGCTTCTGCAGCATCCTTTCCGTATTCATCCATTTCAGAATGTCCAAAACCTGTAATCGTAAAATCTTTCATTGGTCCAGGATTGTTAAAGGCATCCATATTAATATTTGCAACCGTTTTACTTGGCTCATAAATAGGATGTTCAGAATAATAAGCAGAACCTAATAAACCTTGTTCTTCGGCAGTAACAGCCATTAAAATTATTGAACGTTTTTGTTGTGGTGAATTCTTGAAAGCCTCTGCAATTGCAAGTAATGCCGAAGTTCCAGAAGCATTATCTACTGCTCCGTTGTAAATTGAATCATTATTTATTGGTCTTCCAACTCCTAAATGATCCCAATGTGCAGAATAGATAATATACTCGTCTTTTTGAGTTGTTCCAGGTAATAGCGCAACTACATTTTTAGATTGATCTCTTTTGATTTTATTCTCAATTTTCACTGAAGTATTTATTCCTAATGATATTGCAGAAAAACCTTTGTTCTTTGCCAATTCATTAAAATTCTTGTTTTTAATTGGTGAGGATTCAAAAAGTTTATTGGCAGTTTCATTTGAAATCCAACCTTGAACATCAACCATAGGTTTATCGCTCTCTAAAGTTAGGTGTGCTCCACTCCATCCAGATTGCACAACATTCCAACCATAAGAAGCAGGTTCTGTATCGTGAATAATCAATATTCCTGCGGCACCTTGTCTTGCGGCTTCTTCAAATTTATAAGTCCAACGACCATAATAGGTCATTTCATTTCCTTTAAATAACGTCTTATCACTAGATTTAAATCCAGGATCATTCACCAGTACAACTGCAGTTTTCCCTTTCCAATCTACGCCTGCATAATCATTCCAACCATATTCAGGAGCCACAATACCAAAACCAGCAAAGACCAATTCAGAATTGTTCAAAGAAACTCTTTCGTTCGCTTTTGAAGTGGTTACCACAAAATCTTCAAAATAATCTAAATTGAATTTTTGATTATTTCCAGAAATCTTCATTATTTTAGACGGAGTTCCAGAAATTTCTACCATAGGAACATCTTGAAAATAACTATCCCCATTTCCAGGTTTTAAGCCGAGTTTTTCAAACTCTTGCTTTAAATATTTTGTTGTTTTTGCTCCACCTTCAGTAAAAGGCATACGACCTTGAAAATCGTCAGAAGCCAATACTTCAATGTGTTTACCAAGGGTTTCTTGATTTACTTCTGCTATTGCAGCATCGCTTTTTTCTGTTTTACAACTTACTATAAGTAAGGTGAAGAGTATAAATTTTAAAGTGTTTTCCATGATTTATATTTACGTGTTTTATCTTTCAGTGTAGCATTTTTGGTAATTAAATATCCAAAAACATCAAAAGTAATAAATATTATTGTGAGTAAAGGATACTTCACTAATCAGATTAAAATACGTTTATAAAAGTATCCTTTATTTATTTTACAAACACAAATGCTTTGCTATGCTTCTTACTATTCACAACAATCTGATAAAAATATTGTGGGTTACAGTTAGGCATATGTGCAATTATTTTATATAAAAATACTAAAAAAATATCTATTAGTAGAGTTGTTTGATATAATTGAATGTATCGTATTGAATACGATAAGGAAAAGTTAAGAACTTTGACCCCCTATTTTGTTGTGCTTTTTAGATTCGCTGTACTTCTGGCAAACAGTTCTGTATCTTCTAACATGTATTCTAAAATAGGTCTACATCTGTTTTTGCAAGATGGATAAAAAACGGCGTGTTCCTTTTCTTTATTCTTAATAGGATTTTCCCACCAAAACTCTGTCAAAGCGATTGGTTTTAATTGATGTTCAATAGCATATTGGAGTAATTTAGGAGCAACACATTCGCCTGCTGCAACAGGAGGGTTTCCATGAGATGAATGCTTAAATATTTCTAATAAATTTTTATTCTTTCTCGAAAGATTTAAAAAATTATAATTCTCAAAAAGACGTTGCTGTAAGGCTATCGATTTTTGCGCCCTTTTTTCTTTTAATAAAGTAACTTCAGAAGGATTATGGGTGTTTTTAATTTGATTTCCAATTTCACTCAACGCTGTCATGCCTTTATTAATAAAAAAATCACCTACAGAAGTATCAAAGACGGAAGGAATGAATTTATTAGATGTTGTATTGTTAGGTAATTTTCCTGAAACAGTACCTATATAACTATACGTTCCATCTTCTTGTTGAACCACAAGAATTCCAAACATTTTCCCTTTTTGAACACTAAAGTTATACTGCCACTTTTTGGATTCTTCGGTAATAAATTCTTGAAATTCTTTCGTTGCTATTTTTGCAATTTCTGGAATAATTAACTCAAAAGGATTGTTAAGTTTAATTGGAATATTGATTTTAGAAATATCTGTTTTGAAGTTAAAAGTGAATTGTTTATCCAATAATAATAAATTTATTTATGTTGTTGTGCTTTCGTCATTTTATAAATACAAAGACTTTAATATATTTTTGACCATTTACAGTAATCTGATAAAAATATGGGTCTATAGAATGACGAATTTTATTTGGGTTTAAATAATACCTTAGACTTTGCTTCTTTTTTATTATAAGTTCCACTTAAAAGTTCAATACTTTTAAATCCGTCTTACCTTTCCTTGAAATTGTTTTCATCTTTCCAAAGCGCTACTGTTTTACCAATGGGTAAATTAATAGTTATCGAGCAAGTATATTTCATAAGCCAAGTATTAAGTCTTTTGCTTCTTTTTCTTAGCAGCAGGAAACAAGACATTATTTAAGATCAAGCGATATCCTGGAGAATTTGGGTGTAAATCCAGTTCAGTTTTTGGGTCACCTACTCTATGGCTATAGTCTTCAGGATCATGTCCGCCATAAAACGTAAACATCCCTTTACCTTTTGTTCCGTGTATGTAACGCGCTTCACCATTTGTTTTATTTTCTCCCATGATTAAAACAGTAGGTTTCACCGTATTTCTATCAAACGAAGTCGTTTGTCCCATAAAACCTTTGACTAATTGTGTGTGATTTTGACACAACATTGTTGGCACAGGATCCCATTTTGCAGAGAAATTCATCAATGAAAAATAATCAGTTGTACGTTGTATTTTGCGCTTCATGGTCATATCTATAGAAGAAAACTCATACATCACTGGATTTCGTTCTAATTTATAGTCTTTAAAAGCAAAGGTTCTGGAAAAGTCTATTTTAGATTGATAGCTTGCTTCAGAAGGATCGCCATCAAACATAGATTCACAAATATCTACTCCTTCTGCAGATAGGGCAATATCAAAACTATCAGTTGCAGAACACATGGCAAACATAAATCCGCCACCAATCACATAATCTCGAATCTTTTTAGTCACCGCCAATTTCTCTTCAGATACTTTTGAGAATCCTAATTTTGTTGCTGTTTCTTCTTGATATTTTTTTTCTTCTATATACCAAGGCGCAGTTCTATAACTGCCATAAAATTTCCCAAATTGACCTGTAAAGTCTTCATGATGTAGATGTAACCACTCGTATAACAATAACTTTTCGTCTAATACTTCTTCATCATAGATAACATCAAAAGGAATTTCCGCATAGGTTAGTACCATTGTCACAGCGTCATCCCAAGGCAATTTACTTTTTGGAGAATACACCGCAATTTTGGGTGCTTTCTCTAAAAGGACCTCTTTCATGTTTTTTGACGGACTACTTATTTCTATTAGTATATTCTCTGCTTGTAAATCTGAAATTACTTGATATGAAACTCCTCGAATTTTGCATTCATTTTCAATTTCTGGAGTATGTTCTATTAAAAATGCGCCGCCATCATAATTCAACAACCATTTGGCTTTTAGTCCTTTTTCTAAAGTCCAATACGTAATGCCATAGGCCTTTAAATGATTTTCCTGATTGTTGTCATTCATTGGAATATAAACGAATGATGCGAAAATAGAATGTGTAACAAAAAGCAACGCAAGCAGTAAAATACTGCTTCTTAGTTGCTGTTTTATTTGTAGTATGTTTTTCAATAAGTAATAAATTAGACTTTAAAACGGAACGTCATCATCAATTCCTCCAAAGGCATCATCAGGATTCACATTTTGAGCACTTGCAGGTAATTCATTATTCATTTTAGATTGGAATTCATTTCCAAACCCTTCATCTAAATCTGAGAATTGTGCTAAGTGACCTGTAAATTTCAAACGAATATTATCCAAACCACCATTTCTATGTTTTGCCATAATAAATTCTCCTTGACCTTCACAAGGTGTACGCTCATCATCATCCCATTCTGTCATTCCGTAATATTCTGGACGGAAAATAAAAGATACAATATCGGCATCTTGCTCAATCGCTCCAGATTCACGTAAATCTGAAAGTAAAGGTCTTTTAGATCCTCCACGTGTTTCAACAGCACGCGATAATTGTGAAAGTGCAATTACGGGAACGGCTAATTCCTTCGCAAGGGCTTTTAAGTTTCTCGATATCATCGAGATTTCTTGTTCACGATTACCACTGTTTTTACTCGATCCAGCAGTCATCAATTGTAAATAATCAATAATAATGATTTTCACATCATGCTGAGATACTAAACGTCTTGCTTTTGCTCTTAAATCAAAAATTGAAAGAGAAGGTGTATCATCAATAAAAATAGGTGCTTTCGTTAAGTTTTTAACTTTTACATTTAACTGCTCCCATTCGTGTGCTTGTAAGTTTCCAGTTCTTAATTTACTAGATGAAATTCCAGTTTCACTAGAAATCATACGTGTAATTAATTGTACTGACGACATCTCTAAAGAAAATACTGCAACAGCATGATTGAATTGAATCGCCATGTTTTTGGCCATAGAAATTACAAAGGCTGTTTTACCCATTCCTGGACGTGCAGCGATAATAATTAAATCTGAAGGTTGCCAACCAGAAGTCAAAGCATCTAATTTTGTAAATCCAGAAGCGATACCACTCATCCCCTCTTTCTTAGAGATTTCTTCAACTTTTTGAATCGCTGTTTTCACTAAACTTGCTGCATCTTCAGAACCTTTTTTCAAGTTCCCTTGAGTTACCTCAAAAAACTTGCTTTCAGCAGCATCTAATAGATCAAAAACATCAACTGTTTCGTCATATGCTTCTTGAATAATTTCTGATGAAATAGTAATTAATTTTCGCTGAATGAATTTTTGAAGTATAATTCTTGAGTGAAATTCTATATGCGCTGTAGAAGCTACTTTTTGTGTTAAACCAATTAAATAAAAATCTCCTCCAACAAATTCTAACTTTCCATTTTTTCGTAACTGATTAGAAACAGTACGTAAATCAATTGGTTCAGAGTTTTGAAACAATGTATAAATGGCACGATAAACTTCTTGATGTGCAGGTACATAAAAAGTTTCTGGATTTAAAATATCAATGACATCATCGACCCCTTTTTTATCAATCATCATTGCGCCCAATACAGCAGTCTCTAAATCAACGGCTTGTGGTGGCAACTTCCCTTTTTCAAGGTTAATCACCGTATTTCTTTTTGTATTTCTCGACTGTATTGGCTGTGTATTCTCCATGAAAACAAAAGTAAATTTAAAGACTTAAAATGTAGGGGTTTTATAAAAATATATTTGTGCACATCTTTTGTTAATAAGTGTCTATAATGTTAATAACTATGAAACGAAAAACATCTTGTTTTATTTCTTATTTTTGACTGATGCATAATACGAAAAAATATCGGATTTTAAGTGTTTTATTAGTAGTTCAATGGCTAGTAATTCAATTAATTTCAAAATCACCTGACTTTGTAGAGAACTATTATTCTACAGGAATATACCCATACATTTCTCGTTTTTTTAGATTCTTATTTGGTTGGATTCCATTTTCATTTGGCGATGTTATATATATAGTATTGTCTGTATTGATACTTCGTTTTATCATACAATCAATCAGAAAAAAAAGAGTAGAAATTGTTAAAATAATCGGACTTCTTTCAATTGTATATTTTTGCTTTCATTTTTTTTGGGGAATCAACTATTTACGTCGTCCTTTATATAAAACACTGGATATAAAAGAATTAAACTATTCTACTGATGATTTAGAAAAATTTACGTATTTATTAATTGATAAAATAAACAAAACACAAATTGAGATTACCAATAATGATACTGTAAAAGTGACGTTTCCATTTTCAAAAAAAGAAGTCTATAATAAGGTTCAAAATGGATATAATAAATTAAGTAAAAAATATCCTCAGTTTATGTATCAAGAGCAATCATTAAAACATTCAATGATTAGCTTACCAATGACTTATTTGGGAACTTCTGGCTATTTGAATCCTTTTACTGGCGAAGCTCAAGTAAATAGTTTAAACCCTTCCGTTTCTTATGCTTCAACAAGTTGTCATGAAGTTGCACATCAGCTAGGATATGCTGCAGAAAATGAAGCTAATTTTATTGGTTTCTTATCATCAATAAATAATGAGAATATTTATTTTCAATATTCTGGCTATTATATGGGATTGCGATATGCTTTGAATGATTTATATAGACATGATAAAAATAAGTATAAAATTGCAGTACAGAAGGTGAATAAAGGGGTTCTTAAAAACATGAAGGAGTCTCAAGAGTTTTGGCAGGCTTATCAAAACCCTATGGAACCGTATTCAAAAAAAATATTTGATCTGTTTTTAAAGGCAAATAAACAAGCTGCAGGAATCAAAAGTTACAATTTGATAGTTGGAATGTTGATTAATTATAATAAAGAAAATCCAAGCGAATTCTATTTCTTAAATTAATGTTAATTTTTTGCGATATAATTAATATATTGAAAATGCTTTGTTAATTTTATAGTTTATCTATAATATAAACAAAATTTATGAAAAAACTACTGTTCTTCTGCTTGATTTTTATTTCGATCAATCAGTTGCAAGCACAGGATTATTTTCCTGTCAATGATGGTGTAAAAACTTCAAACGAAAAATTCACAGCATTTACAAATGCGACAATTCATGTGAGTCCAACACAAATTATTAATAAAGGGACTCTACTAATTCAAAATCAAAAAGTAATTTCTTCTGGAACTGCTGTTGTACTTCCAGAAAATACAACAATAATTGATTTAGATGGAAAACATATATATCCATCATTTATTGATATGTACACAAACTTTGGTGTTGAAAAAAACAAAAAAAGTTTAAGCACAAGTAGAAGACCACAATATGATGCTTCGAGAGAAGGATACTATTGGAATGATCATATAATGCCAGATCAAAGAGGATTTGAAGGTTTTAAATTTGATGCGAAAAAAGCAAAAGAATTGATTGATGCAGGATTTGGAGTTGTTGGAACACACCAACAAGACGGAATTATGCGTGGAACAGGACTTATTGTTGCATTGAATACTGAAGATGGAAATGAAATTAGAATTATTGATACCGACGCTACACAACACATATCTTTAAAGAAGTCTGTTGCTTCTCGTCAAGCATATCCAACGTCTAGTATGGGTTCTATGGCATTATTACGCCAAGTATATCATGATGCTAGTTGGTATGCTCAAGGAAATTCTAAAACTACCGATTTAGCTTTAGAAGCTTTAAATAGTTCTAAGAGTTTGCCAATTATCTTTGAAGCAAATAGTTTAGATAATGACTTAAGAGCCAGTAAAATTGCTGAAGAGTTTGACCTAAAGTATATTATTAAAGGAGGAGGAGATGAATATAATGGTTTGAATGAAGTGTTAAATACCAACACAAGTTATATTATTCCCATAAAATTTCAAAAGCCGTTTGATGTAAGTGATCCGAATATGGCATCACAAGTTGAATTGGATGATATGCGTGTTTGGAACCAATCTCCTACCAATCCAACAATGCTTATTAAAAAAGGGATCACATTCGCTTTAACAACTGCTGATTTAAAATCTGCTAAAGATTTTAAAGGTAATTTGATGAAAGCAATCAAATACGGATTAGACAAAGACAAAGCATTAGAAGCTTTGACTACAATACCAGCAAAACTATTAGGTAAAAGTTCAGAAATTGGAACATTGAATAATGGTAGTTACGCAAACTTCTTAATTACGTCAGGAGAAATTTTTGAAAAGAAAACAAAGGTTTTTGAAAATTGGGTTCAAGGAAACAAGAACACTTTAATAGATATGAATGTTAAAGATATTCGTGGAGATTATACTTTAAAAGTTACAGGTATATCATATGATTTAAAAGTTGCAGGTGAAGTAGGTAAATTGAAGTCAGAAATGAAGTTAGACTCTGCTAAAGTAGCGTCAAACATATCTCAATCTAATGGTTGGATTAATTTATTCTACACGCCACTAAATGAAAAGAAAACTGAGTTTGTTCGGTTATCGGCAGTCTTAAATAATTCAGAGAACTTAAACGGTTCAGGAGTCTTAACAAATGGTAATTCAATTAGTTGGTCGGCAATCAAGATAGACAAAGAAGCCAAGAAAGAAGAGTCTACTGATACAAAAGAAACTGAAAAGGAAGATGAGGATACATCACCAATCGTGATGCCTCTCACCTATCCAAATGTCGCTTATGGATTTAAAACAATGCCAAAGCAAGAAACTATTTTATTTAAAAATGCGACTGTTTGGACCAATGAATCTGACGGAATTTTAAAGAATACAGATGTATTGGTTAAAAACGGAAAAATATCAAAAATAGGAACGAACTTAAAATCTTCTGGTGCCAAAGTTGTAGATGCTACGGATAAGCATCTTACCGCTGGTATTATTGACGAGCATTCTCACATTGCAACAACAGCTGTAAATGAAGCAGGACACAATTCTACTGCCGAAGTAACGATAGAAGATGTTATAGACGCTGACGATGTTGGTATTTATAGAAATCTTGCAGGAGGAGTTACAACCATTCAAATATTACATGGTTCTGCCAATCCAATTGGTGGAAGATCGGCCTTGATAAAACTGAAATGGGGAGCATCTGCAGATGAATTACTATATAAAAATAGACCTAAATTCATCAAGTTTGCTTTAGGTGAAAATGTAAAGCAAAGTAATTGGGGCGATAATAATACAGTTCGTTTTCCACAAACAAGAATGGGAGTTGAACAGGTATATATGGATTATTTCCAAAGAGCAAAAGAATATGATGCTGTTAAGAAAAGTGGAAAATCATATAGAAAGGATATTGAAATGGATGTTTTGGCTGAAATTTTAAATAAAGAACGTTTTATCACGTGTCACTCATATGTACAATCTGAAATTAATATGTTGATGAAGGTTGCAGAAAGTTTTGGTTTCAGAATCAACACATTCACACACATTTTAGAAGGGTATAAAGTTGCTGATAAAATGAAAGAACATGGTGTTGGAGGTTCTACCTTCTCAGATTGGTGGGCGTATAAGTTTGAAGTAAACGATGCGATACCTTATAATGGTGCAATTATGCACAATCAAGGGATTACAGTTGCTTTCAATTCAGATGATGCAGAAATGAGTAGAAGATTAAACCAAGAAGCTGCAAAAGCAGTGAAGTATGGTGGAGTGTCTGAAGAAGAAGCATTAAAATTTGTGACTTTAAATCCTGCAAAATTCTGTCTCTTATACACATCTGACGCTGCCGACGAATAGAGAGGTGTAGAT
>OJBS01000217.1_pt1 | contig 18925 bp, 35 predicted proteins | sample 1590941 | NCBI WGS metagenome assembly OJBS01 (sample SAMN05416785, study PRJEB24817) | seawater metagenome | isolation source: Sea water | place: Canada:Atlantic | collected 2013-11
CGAGATCATGCCTAGTCTCGTGGGCTCGGAGATGTGTATAAGAGACAGAAAGAAAGAGACTGAAAAGCAAGTATTAGAAGCTAAGTATAAAACCTTTCAAGAGGAGGCTAAACTTAGGTTTTTAGCTTATGAGGATTCTATTAAGAAGAATGATAAATTAAGTAAGGCTAAAAAAGAATCTCTTATAGGCTCTGCAAGGACAGATACAAGTAAATTATTATCAGATTCTTTTGAAGAAAGAAATAAAGAACTTGGACAGGGAGGTACTTTAGAAGAAAAGTACAAGACTCTTTTTGAACTGTTTAATAAATTAAAAAAATCAAGATTAGATGCTTTAGGTATAGGTAGTGGAGAAGGAGACCAAGGTGCTGATGAAAACCCAGAGTTAAATAAGATTTCTGTTTATATTGAAAGTTATAAGACATTAATGTCAGGATTAACTCAATTTCTTGATGGAGAGTTTGAAAGACAATTAACTTCAGAACAAAACAAAACTAATGTTTTAAATAAAGAATTAAATGATAGATTAATTAATGAAAACTTATCAGCAGAACAAAGAAAGAGTATTCAGAATCAAATAGCTCAAAATGATGAGGATTTAAGGGTAAAACAAGAAGCTATAAAGAAAAAGCAGTTTAAACAACAGAAAGCATTTAATATAGCTATGGCAGTAATAAGTACATATTCTGCTGCTGCAAAGGTGTTAGATGACACTAAAGGTGGTTCTTTTGCAAGAATTGCAGGAATGATAGCAGTTATAGGTTCAGGTTTAGCTCAAGTAGCAGCAATATCAAGACAGAAATACCAATCATCATCAGCTAACACCCCTATAAGAACAAGTACAGGTGGTGGAGCATCTCAACGTTCAGACCCTTCGTTTAATATAGTAGGAAGGTCTAATGAAAACCTACTTATAAACGCAATACAAGCACAGTTTGATAAGCCATTAAAAGCCTACGTAGTATCGAGAGACGTTACTAATCAACAACAGTTAGATGGTATGATTGTAGGTCAAGCAGGTACTTAAAATAAAACAGAATAAAATAAAACAAGTTATCATAGTATAAATAAGTTAAATATGGAAGAATTAGATATAGTAGAATTATTTATAGACGAATCAAGAGAGGAAGATGGAATTGATGCAATATCATTAGTAGAATTTCCAGCTATTGAAGAGAACTTTGTAGCTTTAAGTAAGCATAAAGTAGAGTTCAAAACTGTTGATTCAGAAAAAAGAATAATAGTTGGTTTAGCATTAGTGCCAAATAAGCTCATATACAGACGTAGAGGCGATTATGAGTACAATATAACCTTCTCTACCGAAACAGTAAGAAAAGCGTCTGAGCTATACTTAAAACGCCTTAAAAACAATAATACAACGTTAGAACACGCTGAATTTACAGGAGGTGTGTCTGTTATAGAATCTTGGATAGTAGAAGACCCTGAAAAGGATAAAACTGCTTTATATGGATTAAATGCAGTAGAAGGTGCTTGGGCAGTTACTATGAAGATAGATAATGATGAGGTATGGAAGGATGTTAAAGAAGGAAAGTACTTAGGGTTAAGTATAGAAGGTATGTTTAGCGACAATGTAGAAGATATTGAAGAGGTTGAAGCAAGTAATGTATTAGAAGAGATAAAGAGGTTATTAAAAGAAGATTTAGTAGAATACCCTCATACTATGTATAATCCTGAAACAGGAGAAAGTGTTGAAATAACTAATAAAGAGGAACACGAGAAGTATACTAAGAAAGGTTGGACACATAGTAAACCTAAAAATTACGAAGAGCAAGAATTAAAGTCTTATAGTGATTATCCACAAGGTGCATCAAATAATGCTAAAAAAGCATTAAAGTATAAGAAAGAGAATGGAAGTTCTTGTGGTACAAGTGTTGGTTGGACAAGAGCAAGTCAGTTAGCTAATAGAAAACCTTTAAGTAGAGATACTATTGCAAGAATGGCATCATTTAAAAGACATCAGCAACATAAAGACGTACCTTATTCAGAAGGATGTGGAGGTATTATGTGGGATGCTTGGGGTGGTTCTGCAGGTGTTAATTGGGCAATCAGTAAACTAAAAAAGATAGACAATGAGAGCTAAATATTGCAAATGTAAGAATACTTACTCTATTGATTGTGATAAGTACTCAAAGAAAAGAAAATGCAATGCAGACGAGTATTGGAAGCAAGGTATAGGCTCAATTCACAAGCAAGAAGAAGAGTGAAAATAAGACAGTAAATTTTTAAATAGTTATATTAATATAAACCAATAAGTATGAAAGCGACAGAAATCCTTAATAATGTCAAAGAGCTTTTAAATCTTTCTAAAGAAGAGGTAAAAGTTGAAGACATTGCAGTTGAAGAGTCGGTAGAGTTATCTACAGAGGAAGTAACTGAAGAAATTAAAGAGGAAGTAGAAGAAGTTGTACTTGCTGAAGAGCCTAATGAAGAGGTTGTAATCGAGGAGGAAGTTGAAGCTCCTGTTATGAGTTACGCCACTTCTGATGATTTAGCAGCAGTAAAAGCAGAGCTACTTTCTATGATTAAAGCATTAATCGAAGATAAACCAATGGGAGAAGCTAAAGAAGTTCCTGAAGAGTTATCTAAACAAGAAGAAGTTGAATTATCTGAAAATGTAGAAGAAGTTGTACATTCTCCAGAGGCTCAAATCGAAAAGAAAAAAAGTTTATTATCAAACCCAAACAAATCTATGACTACTGAACAAAGAGTTAATAGAATGTTATTTAATTAAAAATTAGACAAAATGGCTACTACTACAAGTATTACTACAACTTATGCTGGAGAAAGTGCAGGAAAATACATTTCTGCTGCTTTATTATCAGGTAACACTATTGCAAATGGTGGATTAACTATCCGACCAAACGTAAAATTTAAAGAAGTTGTTAAGAGATTGGAATTAGATGGTATCACTAAGAATGGTACTTGCGACTTCAATGACACTTCAACTTTAACTTTAACTGAAAGAATCCTTGAACCAAAGGAACTACAAGTTAATTTAGAATTATGTAAGAAAGATTTCCGTTCTGATTGGGATGCAATCCAAATGGGATATTCTGCATTTGACAACTTACCATCTTCTTTCCAAGACTACTTAATCTCTTATGTTGCTTCTAAAGTAGCACAAAAGAATGAGCAGAACGTATGGGCAGGAGCAGATGGAGAAGGTTCATTTGATGGATTCTCTACTTTATTAGCTGCTGATGCTGCTTTACCTGCTGCACAACAAATTGCAGGAACTACTGTAACTGCTGCTAACGTTGTTGATGAATTAGGAAAAATAGTTGACCAAATCCCTTCTGCTTTATATGGTAGTGATGATTTAAACGTCTATGTTTCTCAAAACATCTTTAGAGCTTACAAGAGAGCTTTAGGAGGTTTCCAAGCTAACGGACAAGGTGCTGCTGGTGTAGGTTCTCAAGGGAACAACCAAGACATCAACATCCAATACTTTGATGGTGTAAAAATCTTTATGGCTAACGGATTAGCAGCAAATACTGCTATTGCAACTACTAAAGATAACTTACACTTTGGAACAGGTTTATTATCAGACCACCAAGAAGTAAAAGTTTTAGATATGGCTGACTTAGATGGTTCTCAAAATGTAAGAATCATAATGAGATTTACTGCTGGTGTACAATACGGAATCGTTGAAGACATCGTAACTTACGGAATCTAAGATTCAAAATAAATAAACAGAAAGAGGGTAGGTAATTACTACTTACCCTTTTTTTATGACTAATAATTAAAAATATAAATATTATGGCTTGTGATATTACTTTAGGTAGAACAGAACCTTGTAAAGATAGTGTTGGAGGAATCAATGCTGTTTATTTTGTAAATTTTGGAGATATAACCAGTATAACATATGATGGTACAGATACAGATGTAATTGATGCTGTAGCTGGTTCTCCAAGTGCTTACAAATACGAAGTTAGAGGAAACTCTACCTATACAGAAAACATTCAATCAAGTAGAGAGAATGGAACTACTGCTTTTGAGCAAGTGTTAGAGTTGACACTTAAAAAATTAACTAAAGAAGACCACAATACTATTAAATTATTATCTTTCGGAAGACCAAACATTCTTATCGAAGACAATAACGGAAATGTATTCTTAGCTGGAGCTGAGTATGGTGCTGACGTAACAGGAGGTACTGTAGTAACAGGTGGAGCTATGGCTGATATGAGTGGATATACTCTAAGTTTTACAGGTATGGAAAAAGCACCTGCTAATTTCATTAATGTTGCAGTTGTAGGAAATAGTGCTGCTGCGAACATTACTGCTGCTGGATTCACTATTGTATAATAGTAATTTATCAATTAAACTAAACCCTACCTTTTGGTGGGGTTTTTTTATTAAATAAAACAAAAATAAATTATTTAGTTATCATAGTATGTTAATATTAGAACCAACATCAGGAGATAAAATAATTACGATTGCACCGAGAAGTTTAAACTTATCAGGAGTATTCGTTTTAAATATAAGAAGAGATGGAGATGGTAAAGAAGAGTCTATAACAACTGCTACTTTAAGCAATATAACAAACTTTACTGAAGTTACTTTTCAATCAACAATACTTGAAGAGGACTCTACTTATTATTTAGAGATAACTAAAGATAGTGAGCTTTGGTATAGAGACAAGATATACGTAACATCTCAAACTGCTTCAGAAAGAGTAACTGAGAAACACGAGATAGGTAATGGCACAATTTACAAGCCTTATAGCACAGTAGATGATAACACATACATAATATAATGAGTTCAAATAAGAAAAATACAGTTAGTAAAGAATATAAAGATAGCATTAGAGTTGTCAATATGTCTTCTTATCAAGTTCCTACAATCAAAGAGGTTCACAATAAAGAGTGGGTTGCATTTGGGGATAATAATGATTATTTTGACAATCTTATAGATAGGTATCTTGATAGTCCTACTAATGGTAGATGTATTAACGGTATTGTTGATATGATTTATGGTAGAGGATTAGAATCTACTAATTCAGACTTATTTCCTGAAAATTATGTTAGAATGAAAAAGTTACTTAGACCAAGAGAAGTTAGAAGACTTGTTAATGACTATAAGTTATTAGGTCAAGGTGTTATGCAACTAACATACAATAAAGCTAAAACAAAGATACTAAAAGTATCTCACTTTCCTATGGAGACCCTTAGAGCAGAGAAGGCTACTAAAGGTGTTATAAAGGCTTATTATTATCATCCATCTTGGAAGGACTGTAGTAACTCAGATAATCCTAAAAGAATACCTACATTTGGTAATGGTAGTAAATCTCAAGTAAACGAGCTTTATGTATTTAAACCTTATAGAAGTGGTTTCTATTACTATTCTACAGTAGATTATCAAGCGTCTTTACAATATAGTGAGTTAGAATCAGAGGTATCTAACTATCATTTATCTAATATTGAAAATGGTTTGCAACCGAGTTTATTTGTAAACTTTAACAATGGTATACCAAATTCTGAGACTCAACAAGCAATAGAGAGTAAGATTAATCAGAAGTTTAGTGGTAGTTCTAATAGTGGTAAAGCTATTATTGCTTTTAACGAATCAGCAGAAACTAAAGCTGATATAGAGGCTATACACTTACCAGATGCTCACGCTCAATATCAATTCTTATCTGATGAAGCAAGAGAGAAGATAATGTTAGGACACGGAATTGTATCTCCAATACTTTTAGGTATTAAAGACAATACAGGTTTTGGTAACAATGCAGAAGAATTAAGAACTGCATCTGTATTAATGGATAACGTAATTATCAGACCATTTCAAGATGGTATTATCTATGGATTAACAGAGATACTTGAATTTAACAAAATATATCAAGATTTATATTTCGTAACATTACAACCAATAGAGTTTACAGAATTAGATAACGTATCTACTAAGATTAGAAAAGAAGAGGAAACAGGAGAGAAATTATCTGCTGAAGACAATAAAGACTTCTCAGAAGGTGAAGGAGATGATATGATTAATCAATTAGAAGCCTTAGGAGAGGTTTTAAGCGATGATTGGGAGGTAATCCATAGTGAGATATACCAAGACGAAGATGAGTCCGTTAAAATGGCTGAAATCAAGTATTCTGATAAAGCATCTTCAGAAGATGATGGTGTATATAAAATAAGATATGCTTATATGCCAGAGAGAAAGTCCCCTAACAGTAGAGATTTCTGTAAGAGAATGGAGTTACTAACAGGTAGAAAGGTAGTGTTTAGAAAGGAAGATATTAATATGATGTCTTTTAGAGGTGTAAACAAGGAGTTAGGTCATAAAGGCAGAAACTATAGTTTACTAAAATATAAGGGAGGAAAGAACTGCCATCACTATTGGGAATTAAGAGTTTACAAAAAGAAAGATGGTAAGCAAGTTGATTCAGCTAATGCTTATGGAGATGGTTTAAAAGAACCTAACAATCCAAGTGAGATGGGTGAAAGAATGATAGATAGAGCAGATAAAGGTGCTTATAGAAGTACTTTAAATAAAATAAGAAAGACTTTAGGCATATGAAAGCATTATTCATAACAATACAAGATTTAAAGGCTAAGTCAATAATTAGTGGTAGTACTGATGCTGATAAGCTAATTCACTTTATTGAGGTAGCACAGGATATTCACATTCAAAATTATTTAGGTGGTAGTTTATATGATAAGTTACAGGCTTTAATAATATCAGGAGATATAGATTTAGCTGCTAATAGTGATTATAAGAGCCTTAGAGACGTTTATATTAAGCCAATGTTAATATGGTTTACTCAGTCAGAATACTTACCTTTCTCTATGTTTAAAATTGATAACGGAGGTGTATCGAAGCATAGAGGGGAAGATTCTGATTCTGTTAATTATAGTGATATAGATAGGATGATGAGTAAAATCAATGATAGGTCTGAGTTTTATACTAAAAGGTTCTTGGATTATATCTGTTTTAATAGTAATAAATATCCTGAGTACAATAACAACAGTAATGGAGATATGTACCCAGATAAAGATGCTAATGATTTTTCAAGTTTCGTTTTATAATGGATAGTAAAAAAAAGACATATAAGACAAAAACAGTTAACATAATAAAGCTAAATACTTTTTATAATAGTTTTAGTAAAGAGATTAAAAAAGAAAAAAATGGCAAACGAAATATATAACAGTTCTTGGTGGGGTAATCCAACTGCAACTGGTTGGGGGAATATTTACTATCAATTTGCTTTTCCTTCTCCTTTAGGAAATAGATTTAGTGACAGGGTTTTAGCAGATGGAGGAACAGTAGAGAGTTTAGAATGTGTTCAAAATGCTGATTTTAATACTGCAAATTGGACTTACTATTTTAGAGTAATTGATGATGGTGGTGTAGTAGAATCTTTAGATTGTATAATATTTTAATAAAAAAATAAAATAAATAAATAAATTATGGCAACACCAAGTATAGCAATGATACCAAGTGGGTATAAAGCTGAAAAAGTATATTCTGTACTTCCTACAAATGGAGATGGAGATTTAACTTTTGACAGAAATAGTACAGGAACAAGAGTAAATAAAAGTGGTTTAATAGAAGAAATGGCAACAGATGTACCAAGATTAGATTATTCTGATGGAGGATGTCCAAGTCTTTTATTAGAACCTTCAAGTCTTAATTTAGTTATTGGTTCAGCAGAGGGAAATTATGGAAATGCACCAACAAGTTCAACTAACACTATTAGTCCAGATGGTACAAATAATGCGTTTATTCCATTAGTAGATGATTTATCTAATAGATACCAAGAAACAATACCAGCAAATACTTATTCAACTGGTCAAAAACTTACATACTCTTGGTATAGAAAAATAATATCAACACCAACTGGTATTTCTGTAACTGGAGATTTACGTATAAAAAGTCTTGTAAATTTAACTGAATTAGAAACAAGTAACGCAACTCAAATAGAATCAAATATAAATGGTTTTGATAGATTTCAAGCAGTTGTAGAAATTATAGATGGTTCTATTGATTCAATATTTAGAGCATATTTTGGAGACGTTGTAGAAGTAGGTAATTCAAGTGTAGGTTATTTCGGACACCAATTGGAAGCAAAATCATTTGCAACTTCATATATTCCAACAACAAGTGGAACAGCTTCAAGAAGTCAAGATTCAGCTTCTAAAACTGGTTTAAGTTCTTATATAAGTTCAACAGCAGGTGTTTTATATGCTGAATTTGCTGCTTTAACTAATGAGGTAGGTGTATTTTATAAAGTACTTACTTTAAATGTAGGGACTTCTGGTAGTTTATCTAATACTGTTCTTTTAGGAATTACAAATACAAATGCTATTTATGCTAGTGTTGGTGGAACGACTATTTCCTTTACCAATACTACAGATGCAACTACATTTCATAAAGTAGCAGTTAAATACGAAGATAATAACTCTAAACTATTTGTAAATGGTGTTCAAATAGGTTCAACAAATACAACAGCAACTGTACCAAGTGGATTAAGTAGATTAGGTTTTGATAGTGGTAACGGAGGTAGTAAATTTCACGTAAAAGCCAAAGACGTAAGAGTTTACAACACTACACTATCAGATGCTGAATTAACAACTTTAACAACAATATAGTTATGGGATTAAATATAGGAAAATATAGATTCAATTCAAAAGAACAAGCTGAATCTAAAATAGAAGGTTTAGGAATAGAACAAGATGAAAATGGTATTAACTACCCAACTCACAAACATACAGTTTCAAAACTTGGTTTTGAGGTTTTAGAAGAAGCAGTATATGATGGCGAAGAAGTAATATCAGAAACAGTATTCGGAGAAGGTTTCTTGGTAGATGTACTATGGAGAGATTTAGAATCTGATGAAGATGGATTAGTAGACCATCCATACGGTTGGAAATCATACGAGGTGGATATTGATAACGAAGGAATACACGGATTTTTAGGTCTCACATATCAAGACTTGAAATTCTAACAACTTACTGCTATGGATATGAATGATTTGAAAATGGGATTTATAAACTTTGCTGCTTTTTCAGTAAGTTTTACAAATATTGAAATGTGGTTAAAATTAACTTTGTTAACTGTAACCATTGTTTATACTGTTATGAAGATTGTTAAGCTATCTGAAAAAGAATGAGTAAGTACTTTAAGAATATAGAGGATAATATGAATGTGGATTTCCTTGCTAAATTAGATGAGGCAAGGGAATACGCTAATATACCTTTTATAATTAATTCTGCTTATAGAAGTCCAGAACATCCGTTATCAATTAAAAATCCAACATCAAGTCATATAAAAGGGTTAGCAGTAGATATTAGTGCAAAAGATAGTATAGATAGGTTTTTAATATTAGATGCTTTATTAGCAGTTGGATTTAGCCGTATAGGAGTATCAGATTCATTTATTCACGTTGATTCAGATATAGATAAAGCACAAAATGTTGTTTGGACTTATTAAGAGGATTATTTCATTCAGTTATGTTTATTATGGGAGGAATCATAAGAACAGACTGTGTAAAATATCCAAGAGTATTAATATTATGTACTTGGTTTGTTCATTTAGTTTATATCATTATGGGTATATTTTTTAGGTAATTGAGTAATATTATATCATATTGGGTATAATTTAATTTTATAACAAGAGTAAATTATGGAAATAAACTTAATTTTATTAATGCCAGATGCAATGATTATTGGTTGGCAATATCATAAACCTGATGAACAGTTCCAATATTCAGAAGTTAATATATTTTTGTTCTTTGGACAATTACAAATAAGATGGTCAAAATATGAATAAAATACTAAAATGGTTTACTGGTGGTTTAGTTAAAGAAGTTGGTAATGTTATAGATAATCTTTTTACTTCAGAAGAAGAACGCTTAAAAGCAAAGAATGAGATATTTAAGGTACTACAAGAACAACAGTTAGAATTACAGAAACTACAAACAGAAATAATTGTTACAGAAGCGAATGGAAACTGGTTGCAAAGAAGCTGGAGACCAATACTTATGCTATCATTTGGTTTTATAGTTATTTATGTGAAGTTTATAGCACCTTTATTTAGTTTACCTATTCCACCTTTAGAAGATGAGTTCTGGAACTTGTTACAGTTAGGTATCGGTGGGTATGTAGTTGGAAGAAGTGTTGAGAAAGTAGCTAAAAATATTACTATAAATAAATAGATTGTAAATCAAATTATACATAAAGTAAATAAATGTCAAGTATTATGTTTCGTTTAGTTGACAAATAGCTAAAATAATTTACAAATAGTTTTTTTATTTAAGAAAAAATATATAACTTCGCAATTTATTAATACTTCACTATTATAAAAATAGTTATAAAAAAATAATAATTAATATTATATTATATTAAAAAATAATAGTAAAATACTATTAAGAATAAATATAAGATATATGACCTCTATTCAATAAAAAAAATACATACTTATTAACAAAAAGTCTTTTATAAGAGATATTTTAATTATCTTTACGTATGCCTTTAAGGAAGATACATAAACGTAAGAAGGATAGTTTTTCTTTACATAAAGTAGAATATACAGATACTTATACAAAGGAGATGGATGAAGAAGGTTTAGCAGTGCTTAAATGGAGTATGTTTGATAGTCCTGATAAGTTAGGTAGTGGTAAGTATTTTATGGAGAGTGAACCTGTATTTATATTAGATGAGGTATTTAGAAAAGAAAGATTATCTGGTTTTATATTGCAGGGATATGTAAGTAAGAATTATGGAGATAGGATTGCAATACCATACAATAGTGGTCATAGAGTTGGTAAGTCTATAAAGTTTAAGTGTATCAATAAGATTAAGAGATTAAAGTTTATAAGGGGTTTAATACAATACGGTATAGAAAGAATCCAAGTTACTAATGAGTGGATATATTTCGATACAGATAACTACTTAAAAGCCCCTGAATTTATTTGCGTTTAGTTTTGTTTTATGTTTTTTTTGTTTTTAGATTAGAGAGGTGTAAAAGCCTCTCTTTTTTATTTTAACATTTCTTTAACATTTACTTTAAATAATTATTTGTAGATTTGCATAGAACAATAAAATAATATTATGGATGAAACAGAACATTTATTATCAACACAAACAAATACAAATAGATTAGAACAATCAATAAAACAATTAGATATGCACAAAGAACCATTAAAAATCACATTAAAATTTTATAACAAGGAAATTTCTACACAAGTAGACCATTCAGATTTAACACTTGATGAACTTCACGAGTTATGGCTTGAGATTGTCAGAGGAATGGGATATGCACAAAGTACAATAAATGAATTTTATAAGTAGATATATTAGCATTAAAGATAAAAACAATAGATAATGACAGTAAAAACAGACACAATGATAAGTACAGAAGCTTGGGATAAGTTAAAAAAGCAAATAGAGTATCATTTAAAGCAAGATAATAACTTGACTGATATAAGAATCAATTATCAAGTAAAGATACCAGAAAGAGGCACAAGAAACTATTTAGGTTTAAGTGTAACAATAAACGATTAATTATGAACGGAGAAATATTTATTTTATCAATAGGGTTAGGAGTGTTAGGTTTTGTATTAGGATATGCAAAAGGTAGCGAAGTAATGACAAGACATATAATGAAATCATTCAGAGATGAAGGATATGATTACGAAAAGTTTCACGATGTAATTAATAAATAAAATTTGTGTATTAAATAAATTAGTATTAGATTTGCATCAATAATAATTAAAACCAAAACAAAATGAAAGATTTATTAGATTTTAAAAATGCTCAGATTACGGCACTACAAAAGAAAGTATTTGAATTAGAGACAAGGGTATCTACGTATGAAACGTACATCTTTGAACTAACAGACAAAGACTGCCCAACACAGTACAAGGATATAGTTAAGAATGAATTATTAAAAACAGATTAAATTATGACAATTTTAGAAAAATTACAGAAAATCCAATTAGAGTTAAAAGTCTCTAAATCACAAACAAATGCTTTTGGAAAGTATAAGTATCGTTCAGCAGAAGATATATTAGAGTCTGTTAAGCCATTTGAAGAGAAGTACAAAGTATTATTTAAAATCAATGACAAGTTAGTTCAAGTAGGAGAATACATTTATGTAGATTCTGAGGCTAAGATTATTGATATTGAGTCAATAGATAGAGAGAGTTCAGTATCATCTACTGCTCAAGCAATTATAGACTTTAGTGCCAAAGGTATGCAAATGCCACAGAGAACAGGAGCTGCTTCATCTTATGCTAAGAAATACGCTTTAGGTAACTTATTGTTAATAGACGACACTAAAGATAGTGATGCTACTAATAATCATTCTAAGAACACTAAGAGTGCATTAACACAAACAAGTAGTGAGTTTGATAAAGTAAAGAAATACTTAAAGGATGGAGGTTCTATGGAAGCAGTAGAAGCAAGATACACTATGTCAAAAGAGGTTAAACAAATCTTAATTAAATAATATGAATTACAAATTAACAGAATTACAGTCAGAAGCAGATGTTATTAATCTTATAGGTTATGATACACCAATGAAATTTAACTATACAAGTGAAGGTGTTTTTGAATTTCAAACATTAATAACTCAGGTTTATGATAATATGAATTTATTTACTTATAAGGTAGAGTTTTTTATAGAAAAAGATACTCGCCCAGAGTTCTTTAATTACGACTCTTTTGGTAGCTTTTTATCAGATTACCAAATACATACCGTAAGCATAGATTATGATGGGCTTGGTGATTCTCAACAGATTTATTTTAAAGGGTATCAAACTACTGATGAGTTTAGACAGACAAGATTAGGTTTCTTTTTAGATAAATACGGAATAAGAGATAGGTTTGAAAAAAATGTAAATAAATTTGGAGAACTAAGTTTAGGTGAACTTTATAATTGTGATATGGATTTACAGCAAACTATATCAAATGCGTTCCCATTTACAAAGACTCCAGAAGGAGAGAATAAGTGGTTAGAAATATGTGAATTATCATTAAAATATTAAATAATATGAATAGTATAGAATTAAAACCAACAGGTAATGAAGACCATTACAGACTTATCCTAAATGGAGTAGATGTAACTGGAGAACAAGAGAGAAGTGTGTTTAGACACATATTACAAGTAATAGATAACGGAATAGAAGTAGGATTATAAATATTAACAATTAAATTAAAATTAGAATTATGAGTTTACAATTAACAGGAACAATTAAATTAATCGGAGAAAAGCAAACATTTGACTCTGGATTTCAGAAAGTAGAATTTGTTATTACAACAAATGATGAGAAGTACCCTCAAGATGTTAAGTTTGAAATAGTACAAGATAAGGTAGATGACTTTATCAAGTACAACAAAGTAGGAGCATCTGTAGACGTTAGTTTCAACGTTAGAGGTAATGAGTACAATGGTAAATACTATGTGAGTCTTTCGGCTTGGAAAGTATTTAAAGCAGGAGCTAATTCACCAGCAACAGATATTGGTGTGCCAACAGAGGAATTAGCAACAAGCGATTTACCTTTCTAAATTAGATAAGGGGAGGTTTAAAAGCCTCCCTTTTTTTATTAATAAACAAAACAAAAAATATGACAGAACAAGAATTACAAGAACATAACGACCACATAATGTATATGCAATCTATAGAAGAAGAATGTGCTATAGATATAAATAAAAAGATAGAACATCCACCTGTAGCAATTAGTTTTAAGAATAAAGAAGTAGTTACTAAAGATGGTAGTGTTAAAGAATTTCCTATACCTATTGGAACTTATGGTAACTTTAGTTTTATACAAGCACCTCCAAAGTCAATGAAGACATTTTTTGTTAGCTTATTAGGTTCAGCCTTCTGTAATCCTGCTGGAGAGTTTACTAAAGGTATGGGTTCTTTTAGAGGTAAAAAACACTTTATACACTTTGATACAGAGCAAGGGGATTGGCATTCACAAAGAGTGTTTAAGAGGGTAGAGTGGATGAATAAAGGACTGAACTTAGATTTCTACCATACATTTGCTTTAAGAAAGATAGGTTATAAGGATAGGATAGATTTTATACAATACTACTTAGATTGTATGAGAGAAGAAGGTAAAGAAATAGGTTTAATAGTTATTGATGGTATTGCAGATTTAGTAAGCGATGCTAATAACTTAGAAGAGTCTAATCTAATCGTACAAAAGATAATGGCTTGGTCTACTGTTTATGATTGCCATATCGTAACTGTAATACACTGCAACGTCAAAGGCAATGGTATTGGCTCTCCCACAGGACACTTAGGGAGCTTCTTAGAGAAGAAAGCAGAGACTCAGATACAATTAGATAGAGATGAGAATAAGTTTGGTTGTATAACAGTATCCTGTAAAAGAAGTAGGAATACACCATTTGAGTCTTTTGACTTTATATTGAATGAAAATGGATTACCTAAGATAATTACTCCTGATGAGTTACTTAGTTTTTAATTTGTTTATAACTTATTAATTAATATTAAACAATAAACACTATATTTATAACATAAGATACAATTATGAAAGATTTTAGACCAAGATTAAAAGGCAAGATATTAAAGGCTTATCAGAACTTAACTAAAGTAGAGAACAGAGTTCTTGTTATAGGAGATTTACACGAACCATTTTGTTTAGATGGTTATTTAGATTTCTGTAAAGAACAGTATGCTATACACAACTGTAATAAGGTTGTATTTATTGGAGATGTTATTGATAATCATTACTCAAGCTATCACGAATCATCAGCAGATGGTTTAGGAGGTAAGTTTGAGTTAGAACAAGCAGTAGCTAAATTAGCTAAATGGTATAAAGCATTTCCTAATGCAGATGTTACTTTGGGTAATCACGATAGAATTATAATCCGTAAAGCACAATCATCTAACATTCCAAGTAAATGGATTAAGGAGTTTTCTGAGGTATTAGAGACTCCTAATTGGAACTTTGTAACAGAGGTTTATTACGATGGTGTTAGGTATGTTCACGGAGATAAAAGTGGTAAAGCAAGAATGGCTGCAAAGAGAGATATGGTATCTACTGTATCTGGTCATTATCATACAGACTTTTATTGTGAATGGATGTTTGGAAAGACAAGAGCAATCTTTGGAATGGCAGTAGGTTGTGGTATAGATAGTAAGTCTTATGCTATGGGATATATGCAAGGAGGTAAGAAAGAAGCTATTGGATTGGGTATTGTATTAGGTGGTCATACTGCTTTTAATGTAAAGATGGATTTGTAATGAATTACAATAATGATTTTAAGTACGATTTAAAAGTAGGTCAAGTTAAAGAAGAGGAGTTAGGTAATATACTTAACTCCTCGACTATTGAAGTTAAGTACGATTTAAAGGCATTAAAAACAGGTAATGTATATGTAGAGTACTTTAGTAGAGGTAAGCAGTCAGGTATATCTAAATCTAAAGCAGATTACTATTGCTTTGCATTTGGGGAAACATTTCATTTAATAAAGACTTCTGATTTAAAAGATAGGTGCAGAAAATATCTTAATACAGATAGAGATAGGGTTGGAGGAGATGATAATACATCAAAAGGAATACTATTACCAATAAAAGAATTATTTTAATGACTCATAAGATTATATCCCCTCTATTTGTAACACTACCGAGAAAGACTGTAAAAGATAAGAGGATTGCTTTAAATATGAATACATATAGGAACTTACATCATAGAATAAGTAATGATGCTAAGAAAGCCTATTCAGAAGCTCTTAGAGAGCAGTTAGAAGACTTATCTATACAAACACCTGTTGAGGTAACTTATAAGGTCTATAAAGCCTCTAAAAGACGCTTAGACAAGATGAATGTGATTAGTGTAGTAAGTAAGTTCTTGTTAGACTCTATAACCGAGTATGGTTGTTGGGAAGATGATAATGATGATTATGTGAAGACAGAGACTATATTACCTACAGAATTAGATAGAGAAAACCCAAGAGTAGAAATAATTATAAAAGAGATTTAATGTTAGAAAAATTAGCAGTTCATCAAGAGTTATGGATTAAGATGTTAGTGAATTTAGGATGCAAGGTAGATGTAGCTCAAGACTTAGTTCAAGATATGTACTTAAAGTTACATAGGCTTGTTAAGGATGAGAGTAGAATTATGTATAAAGATGATATTAATAGGTACTTTGTATGGGTTACATTAAGGAACTTATATTTTTCTTATTTAAAAGATAAACGTAACAGTATTTTTTATGAGATATTAGAGAATGATGAGGTTGTTGAGAAGCAGTATGATGTGGAGGAAGATAATGCTTTTGAAAAGATAATGAGTGAGGTAGAAAAAATAACATCTGATTGGCATATTTCTGACCAGAGACTGTTTGATTTATACTTTATACAGGGTTTATCATTACGAGCTATATCTAAAGGTACAAGGATAGGGTTAAGTTGGATTCATAATTCTATTCTAAAACAAAAAGCTATATTAAGAGAGAATTTATCAGAGGATTTAATAGATTATTTTAACCAAGATTTTGACAAGATATGAAACCAGACAATTATTATTTAAAATTAGAAAAGAAAGGGTACTATGAAACTATAGACAAGAGGTCTAAAGATTACAGAGAATATAAGGAATGGAATAAGACTAAGGTGTCTAAAGAATATGAAACACTTAAAGAGAATGTTGCTAAGCAATCTGGAGGTGTTGGAGATACGGTAGCTAAGATTACTAAAGCTACAGGAGTAGATAAGCTGGTTAAATTTATAGCAGGAGAGGATTGTGGTTGTGATGATAGACAAGAGAAACTTAATAAGCTATTTACCTACAAGAAGATAAACTGTATCTCAGAAGATGATTATGTTTACTTGAGTGGTTTCTTAGGAGGTAATCCTCGTAAAACTACTTCTGAGCAAAGAACAAGACTAATATCTATTCATAATAACATATTTAATACCAATCAAAAAAACACAAGTTGTAGACCTTGTATGATAGGAATTGTAAATAAATTAAAAAAGTACTTGCAGGTTTATAAATAGTTTTGTAGTTTTGCTTTAAATTAAATATAAATATTATGAAGCGAACTAATGAAGAAAAATTAACCAAGTTTTGGAACAATAGAATTAATCCTGTTACAGGTTGGTTTGATGAAAAAAGAATATTAAAGAAAGCAAATTCTAATAAAAGAGTCTTGACTTATGAAAGTAATATTTGATGCAGATAGCTTAATCTATGCTTCTTGCTTTAAGAAGAAAGATAACAGAGGGTTTGCAGAAGACTTATTTGAGACAGATGTTGAATTTGCTTTCAATAAGTTTCAAGTTAGCTTTGATAGATTACTTGGGTTTTTAGAAGAGCAAGTAAGTATTGATGAGATAGTCTTTTGTAATGGCTCTAAGAATAACTTTAGGAAAGATGTGTCAGCTACTTATAAATTAAATAGAACACAGAAGAGACCAGAGATATTACCTCTATTACACGATATGGTTAAACTTGAGTATAATTCTATTTACGGAGATGGTGTAGAGACAGATGATGTTGTAGCTACATTATGGGCAGAAGAGGTAGAAAAGAATGGTATTGACTCTGTTATTATAATGTCATTAGATAAAGACTACAAACAGTTTCCTTGTTGGTTTTATGACTACAACTATAAGAAAAGAGAGTTGATTAAAATATCAGAGCAAGAGGCTAATGAGAACTTCTATTCTCAGATGATTATAGGAGATGCTGCTGACAATATAAAGGTTTGTAAGGGTTATGGTAAGGTTTATGCTGAAAAGTTGTTTAAAGATGCTAATAATGAGTATTCTTTAATGAATAGAACTTATAGACTTTATAAGCAGGTTTATGGAGATGATGCTAAACCTATGTTTAAACAAGCTAAGTTATTACTAACACTTAAAACAGACTGTTATGAGAGCATTAAGCGATGAGGATATAAGTACTGTTGAGTTATACTTCTCTAATACAATTTTAGAGATGCAAGAAGGCTTACCTAAATACATTTTAGAGGAGATTTTAGAGCATTACGAGGAGCAAGAGTTATATTTAGCTTGTGCAGGTATAAAAAAGGCTTTAGATTGGTATGAAACCAATACATTTACTAAAGTATTACTTAAAATAGAAGAAATAAAAGAAAACAATAAATTAAACTAAAACAAACAATATGTTAGGATACAACAAACAAAACGCAGACGAATTAGCAATAGATTTTGAAAAATTAACAGGAATTGAGCTGAATAGTGATTCAAGAGAAACGGAAATAATGATTAATAGAACATTATTTTATAAGATACTAAAAGAATTGTCTTTTATGAATGATAGGATGATTTCTGAATGGTTTGAGTCAAGAGGTGTTCATAAAGGTCGTTCTTCAATAACTCACGCATTATCTAAGATAAGTATTTATTATAAATCATTTCCATCATTTAGAGATAGATACAATATTTACTTTAGCGATAAGGCAGAAGAGTTTATTACAATAGAAAAGCACCAAAAAAAACATTTAAAGGATATTAAACAAAACATTAGTACCAATATATCAAATAAAGGTAAAGATGGCTTACAATTACTTATAGATACTATTCCAGAGGATAGAAGAGATGAAATAAGAGAGATTATAAGTTTAAGGGTTAAATCTTGGTCTTGGAAGAGTAAAGATGAATGTCAAATAATACAAGGAGAGTCTATATTAGAATTATATTAACTTATTGATAAATAAATTATGAGAGGTACACAAACGCATTACGAAAATGGTAAAGATTATGACATTATAGATGTTATTAGAGATTATGACTTGAATTTCTGTAGAGGTAATATAATTAAGTATATTGCAAGAGCAGGAAAGAAACACGATGAACTGCTTGACCTTATTAAGGCACAAGATTATCTCAATAGAGAGATAGAACTATTACTGTCTCTTATACACATCTCCGAGCCCACGAGACTAGGCATGATCTCG
>OJBS01000220.1_pt1 | contig 18657 bp, 13 predicted proteins | sample 1590941 | NCBI WGS metagenome assembly OJBS01 (sample SAMN05416785, study PRJEB24817) | seawater metagenome | isolation source: Sea water | place: Canada:Atlantic | collected 2013-11
CAGCTGTTTCAGATTTAACTAACATTAAAACATACGATCAATTATTTGATACTATTTTATTTCCAACATCTTATCCAACTTATGGTAACCCTTCAGCTGGATTGAGTGATAATGTATCTAATTTACAAACAATTGGTAGTAGTGTTAATTTAATTTTAAATACAACTGCTAATTTAGGAACAATTTCTTTAAATGGAGTAGCACAAGGACAATACGCTGGAAATATACAATCAGCAATAGTATCTTATCCTGGAGCGGCAATTCCAGAACCAGGTGTTGGCCCAGCAGGAAATGCAATAGACAATGTATCAATTACAGGACATCCAGTAACTATAGGAAATAATACTTGGTCAATGTTGGTAACATTCCCACAAGGTCCAATGCCATTAGATTCTACAGGTGCTGATTATCCATCCATACAATATGCTGGAGGCACGAAGAGCGCTTCATCTAGTTTTGAAGGTGTATATCCAATTAAGTTAGGAGAGTCCACTGGTAATGCTAATTTTAGCGATAGAGCATTATTATCACATGGAGCATCGTTAAGTCAATTAACATGTTCACAAGCTTATGATGAAGGTGCCACAAGACATAGAATAGGTATTTCAGATGCAATGATTAATGGTAGAACAGTAGGATTTCAACAATATAATCCTGTTTCTAGTTCTTATGCTGATCTAGACGCATCAGAATTTACTAATGCCCCACAAACATTTACAATAGAGGGCAACACGGTAGATTATACAGTATATACAAAAGCATCTCCAGCAGGAGGTGGTGATGTTAGCGGATTACCACTATATAGAATTAAATTTAGTTAAAAAGAGAATAATATAACATGGCAAGACCAATAGGAACATTCAATTTTCCGGCAAACTTTGAAGTAAACAAGCTAGGACCACTAGATGCTAGAACAGTAACACCTCTAGCAACTCAACTTATCGACAGTTCATTACCGTTCGCATACCTAGGTATGCTTGTTTCGGTTACAGAGGACACTGCCGAGAAGAATGGGTTATATATGCTAACAAGTGCAGATGCTACTCAGTTAGCTTCTTGGACTAAACTGGGCGAAGGTGGCGGAACTACTATAACTGGAATGAGTTACAGTCAGGCAACTGGAGAACTTTCGATATCATTATCAGAAGGAGGACCAGTAGTAGCACAAATTAATTCAGGTACTCTATTTGAATTTACCGGTGACGGTACATATTGGACTGTAAATGATGCAGCAGGTTATGCTGATCCTGCTAATGTAAATAATCCAACTCTTTATGTAAATAGAGGGGAAACATATACGTTTAGAAGAGTTACTGCTGGACATCCATTAGACATCAATGATGTAAATAATGTCAGTATTACAGCTGGTATTAATGGAGGTAGTTTACCGGTATCTCAAGGAAATGATTTAGTATGGACTGTGCCTTTCGACGCAGATGATACTTATATCTACCATTGTACTGTTTTTGGACATGAAACAATGGAAGGTACTATTAAAGTATCTGGAGCCGATGGAGCTACTGGAGCTGATGGTATTGATGGTACTTCTGGTTCTTCAGGGACTTCTGGTTCAAGTGGATTATCTGGAGTAGATGGACAAAAAGGTGATACTGGCGCAGCTGGTACTAATGGTAGTGATGGTAGTGATGGTTTACAAGGAGATCCTGGTACAGCTGGGACTTCTGGTTCTTCAGGAACATCTGGTTCAAGTGGATTATCTGGAGTAGATGGACAAAAAGGTGATCTAGGTGCAGCTGGTACTGATGGTAGTGCTGGTTCACAAGGAGATCCCGGAACACCTGGGACTTCTGGTTCTTCAGGAACATCTGGTTCAAGTGGTGAAGCAGGTACTGATGGAACGTCTGGTTCTTCAGGATTATCTGGGGTAGATGGTAATCATGGTACTGATGGAACTTCTGGTTCTTCAGGAACATCTGGTTCAAGCGGTGAAGCAGGTACTGATGGAACGTCTGGTTCTTCAGGAACTTCTGGATCTGATGGAACATCGGGTTCAAGCGGTGAAGCAGGTACAGCTGGAACATCTGGTTCAAGCGGATTGTCTGGAGTAGATGGTAATCATGGTACTGATGGAACTTCTGGTTCTTCTGGAACATCTGGTTCAAGCGGTGAAGCAGGTACTGATGGAACATCTGGATCTGATGGAACGTCTGGTTCTTCAGGAACTTCTGGTTCTTCAGGTATTGATGGAACATCTGGTTCTTCAGGATTATCTGGAGTAGATGGTACTCATGGTACTGATGGAACATCTGGTTCTTCAGGAACATCTGGTTCTACCGGAACATCTGGTTCTTCTGGATCTGACGGAACAAGCGGAAGCTCTGGGACTTCTGGTTCAAATGGTGCAGCTGGGACTTCTGGTTCAAGCGGGCTATCTGGCGTAGACGGACAAAAAGGTAATAAAGGTATTGATGGAACATCTGGTTCTTCAGGAACTTCAGGTTCTAATGGTGAAGCAGGAACATCTGGATCTTCAGGAACATCTGGTGTAGCTGGGACTTCTGGTTCTTCAGGAACATCTGGATCTGATGGAACATCTGGTTCTTCAGGAACATCTGGTTCAAGCGGTGAAGCAGGTACACATGGAACTTCTGGTTCAAGCGGATTATCTGGAGTAGATGGACAAAAAGGTAATACAGGTGCAGCTGGAACTTCTGGTTCAAGTGGAACTTCTGGTTCTTCTGGGACATCTGGTTCAAGCGGAACATCTGGTTCTTCTGGATCTGATGGAACAAGCGGAAGCTCTGGAACATCTGGTTCAAGCGGTGAAGCAGGTACACATGGAACATCTGGTTCAAGTGGATTATCTGGCGTAGATGGACAAAAGGGTGATACAGGACAAAAAGGTACAACTGGACAAAAAGGTGCAACACTAGGTCTTAACATGCAAGGACATGTTGCGACGGTAGGAGATTTACCTAGTAGTGGAAATACACAAGGAGATGCTTATATTGTACAAGCAGATGACTCTTTACATATATGGAATGGTTCATTATGGGCAGACGGTGGATCTATACAAGGACAAAAAGGTTCTACTGGTAGTAACGGTGGAGCAGGTGCTGATGGAACTTCTGGTTCAAGTGGATTATCTGGAGTAGATGGAATAAAAGGTAATACGGGTGCAGCTGGGACTTCAGGTTCAAGCGGAACATCTGGTTCTAGTGGTGCAAATGGTACTGATGGAACATCTGGTTCAAGCGGAACATCTGGTTCAAGTGGAACTTCTGGTTCTGATGGAACTTCTGGTTCAAGTGGTGCAGATGGTAATCACGGGACTTCAGGTTCAAGTGGATTATCTGGCGTAGATGGAATAAAAGGTAATACAGGTGCAGTTGGGACTTCAGGTTCTGATGGAACTTCTGGATCAAGTGGTGTAGATGGTAGAGGAATCTCTTCTATTACAATAGACGAAGATGGTAACATGATAATCGTTTACTCTAATGGCGATGGCGCTACTATACCAAATGTTACTGGCGAAGATGGAACCTCTGGATCAAGTGGTGCAGATGGGGTTGGAATTGCTGGTATAGCGTTTACTGAAGAAGGTGAAATGGTAATAACATATACCAATGGCAATGGTACAACTATACCAAACGTTGCTGGGCAAGATGGTACACATGGAACTTCTGGTTCAAGTGGATTATCTGGCGTAGATGGAATAAAAGGTAATACTGGTGCAGCTGGGACTTCTGGTTCAAGTGGCGCAGATGGCGATGACGGAACATCTGGTTCAAGTGGAACTTCTGGTTCTTCAGGAAATTCAGGTAATCATGGGACTTCAGGTTCAAGTGGAACTTCTGGTTCAAGTGGAGCAGATGGTGATGATGGAACTTCTGGTTCTTCAGGAACTTCTGGTTCAAGCGGATTATCTGGTGTAGATGGAATAAAAGGTAATACAGGTGCAGCTGGGACTTCAGGTTCTTCTGGGACTTCTGGTTCAAGTGGAACATCTGGTTCAAGTGGTGAAGCAGGTACTGATGGAACATCTGGCTCAAGTGGTGCAGATGGTGATGATGGAACTTCTGGTTCTTCAGGAACTTCTGGTTCAAGTGGAACTTCTGGATCAAGCGGTGCTGATGGTAATCACGGGACTTCAGGTTCAAGTGGATTATCTGGCGTAGATGGTACTCATGGTACTGATGGAGCAAACGGAACATCTGGTTCAAGCGGAACATCTGGCTCAAGTGGTGCAGATGGCGATGACGGGACTTCAGGTTCTTCTGGAACATCTGGATCAAGCGGAACATCTGGCTCAAGTGGTGCAGATGGTGATGATGGAACTTCAGGTTCTTCTGGAACATCTGGCTCAAGCGGAACATCTGGTTCTTCAGGAAATTCAGGTAATCACGGAACATCTGGTTCAAGTGGATTATCTGGCGTAGATGGTACTCATGGTACTGATGGAACATCTGGTTCAAGTGGAACATCTGGCTCAAGTGGTGAAGCAGGTGCAAAAGGACAAAAAGGTCAAACTGGAGCTGCTTCTGAAGTAGCTGGTGATGACGGGACTTCTGGTTCAAGTGGAACATCTGGCTCAAGCGGAACATCTGGCTCAAGTGGTGCAGATGGTGGTGATGGAACTGATGGTAATCACGGAACTGCTGGTTCTTCTGGATTATCTGGTGTAGATGGAATAAAAGGTAGTACTGGTGCAAAAGGACAAAAAGGTGAAGCTGGTGCAAAAGGACAAAAAGGTCAAACTGGAGCTGATTCTGACGTAGCTGGTGATAAAGGACAAAAAGGTCAAACTGGTGCTGATTCAGAAGTAGCTGGACTAAAAGGTCAAACTGGTTTAAAAGGACAAAAAGGTGTTACTGGTGCAGCTGCATATCAATTCGAACATATTTCATTAAATCCTATTGCAAGAAACGAAGTGTTTGTTGCTAATAACATTGATGAGAATTTTGTATTCGTACCAACATCTATGACTGGTGGTTTAGTTGCAATAGAAACTGCATTTGGAGTTGCTAGTACACAAGCAACCTCTTTTGAATTAGTTGCAATAGATTCTGCAAATCAAACTACATCAATTGCAACATGGACACATACTGCCTCAACTAAACATTATATCAAATCAGTATCATACTACCAGTCATTGCCTGGTAAGACTGTTTATATTAGATGTACAGAAGGTGGAGCTGGAGCTTATGGTTACACAGCAACACTAATGTGGCAACAATAAATAATATAAACTAACTACTCAACATGGCGTTATCGGTTAAAAGATTTATACACGAAATAAACTGCCCGGAACCTTCGGAGCAGACTAATGTAATGTACCACCCAACATCTTCGGATGTGCTATGTGCAGGAGGAGGTACTTTAACAGCAATATTTGCAGATCAAAACGGACTGACTAATATACAGGCCAACGAGTCGACTACTTATGCCGGAGATGGAGATCTTTGTACAAATGGTATGGATGTTGTGTTTGTTGTAGATTATACAGGTTCAATGGGTGGTGCAATTGAGGGTGTTAAGGCTGGATTAAACAGTCTTATTTCTACTATTGATACTCAATCAGGTGGTAATTATAGACTAGGTCTAGTTACATTTGATGGGGGTTCTTGTAACTACAACTCTAGTTCATACTATAACGGTTTGCCGGCAGCTCAGAAGATCAACGAGGCATGTACTACTATTATTACATGTTTTGAAAAGATGGGAACTGTTGGTAATTCAACTTCATTTTCTACGGCTGTTAATTCAATTAATAACCCAAGCACTGGAATGCCAATAGGAGCTGGTAATGAGTGGGGAGGTAGAGCTATCGATGAGATAGTTAATAGTAATTTTGCAGGTAGTTTTAGAAATAACGTTCAGAAATTAATAATTTTAGTAACTGACGATGACCCGGAGAACACTACAACTTATTTTAATAATCTTTTTACAACTTTTAATGGAGGTGGTTACCAGTTATTGTATAACTCAAGCATAGCTGCAAACTCTACAGCTCATGATGAATATAATATACTATTAAATACACAGCCAGCAGGATCTGCTCATTATGGATTAAACTATAATTCAACATGGACGACAGGATTAATAGCTGATATTGAAAATTTATGTGAAGAGACTTTTACTTATACATGCGACGAAATAGCAGTAGGATGGTATATGGAACCTGGTGTTAATACAGCATTTTATTGGGATGGTACTACATGGTCTCAGACTGATTGTGAGTACACAGTAAAGGTTAATATATCTAAAGTTAGCGGCTCTAGTACTAACTGGAACCTCGCAGGCATACCATCATCGCATCCAAATTACTTTGATGCAAATACATTTATATTTACCGGAACATCCGGCCAGTCATATTCTATTGCTCCATGGACGATAGTTCCTAGTGCAGATTACACAATACAAGATATTGTATCTCTTACAAAAACAACAGTTGCAGGAAGTAGTGTTGGATTTTCTGTGTATACAGATAATGGTGTTGGAGACTCTGATGCTTTCAATGCACTGGGTGTCACCGAATTTAACATGGTTGGTATTATTAATGGAGATGCAGAACATAATGTTGTAATTGGTGCTAAAGTAGCTGCCAATAATTATACTATGCAATTTTATCTAATTGCTGATGAACCAGATGTATTAAATGCTGGAGGAGGATCGCAAGCACCGAGTGGTGAAGTGGTTCTATATCCGGCAGTCCCTGAAGGTTTTTGGCTTTCAGCTAGTACATCATACCCAACAAAAACAAGTGCTATAAAATACACATTTAGTGGCCAGGTTGGATCAAATCACGACTATTTCGTTGGCTTACAACCGGGTCCAAGCGATTATTCTTTAAGTCTAACTAGTTTCACTACTGGTTCTTCAACCCCAGCCACCGTAACCTCCGGGATAATAGGTACCTCAGAAAACATTTCCGGATCATTTTTAATGCCATCAGGAGGTGGTACTGCAGAAATATTTTTAGACGTTGAGGTTAATCAGCCTTCTTATCGATTTATTTTATCAGTAGGTGATTCCATTGCTGGAGCTTCTGTTCAAACAGCATATCAATCACAAATATTTGATGGTTATACTGGCCAAGAGTTTGATTGGCTAGCAGATTTAGAAGGATCGGCAAGTATTGCGTCATATACTGTAGATGTAGAAAATTCTAGTGCAAATCCTAGTACTTATGTTAGTATTAGTAGTGGAGCAGGAGCTGGAGAGATTCATGGAGCAGTAACAATGCCATCTGGTGGAGGTTCGTCAACTGTAACAGTAGCAGGTTCTAGTGTTCCAGCTTCATTTAATATGGTTGTCAGTATAACAGATGATTTTACAGATGATGCGACTTATGGTGGAGCAACAACAGTATCAGGAACTGCAGGAGAGGTAATCTCGTTTACTAAAGACTTAACAGGAAAGGATGCAGAAATGACTTACGCACTTAGTGATGTTGTCAATAGAAACCCACATTTAGGAGTTACATTTTCAGGAACAACAATTTCGATTACAGTAACAATGCCATCTGGCGGAGGTACTGCAGATTTAGAAGCGGTAGGTAGTAATAGTGCTGTAAATTATTCATTTAATTTAACTTCAGTTCATAGTATTACTAATACAAGTGTTGTATATGCTGATTTAACACAAGGATTTACAGGACCAGCGGGAAGTACACATGCATATACTAGTGACTATACTCCCAATTCAGGCTACTCCTTAAATATAATGGGTGCAACTAGCAATGAGGCAACAGTAACAACAGGTAGAGTAGATCACAATACTATCGGAGGTACAATTACAATGCCATCTGGCGGAGGGAAGGCTACAGTAACAGCAACTGGATATTCAACATTAATAACATATAGGCACGAAGTTAGAATAACTGAACAAATTGCTAATGCAGGTGTAGCAGGTGGTGACGCAGACGGTTTGTTAACTTACGTAGTTAATTTAGCCCCAGGAACAGAACATACGTTCTCTGAAGCACTTTCATTAGATAGTGGATATGAATATACTAGCGGTCCTACTATAGATACCACTGCTGCAGATTGGATAACTGGATCGATAAATGCAAGTGGTGTTATTTCATTTACTATCACTGGTCAAAGTTCTGCAGTAGATACAGAAACACCAATAACTGCAGGAACAGCATTAATACAAAGGTCACTAACTATCTCATATATAGAAAATGGTGACGGTGGTGGTGAAATTAGATCTGGTAGTGGTACAGGTTACTCAGCTTATTCCTCAGACTATATCTACGGGGCTCCAGGAGGTACTGGAACATTATACAGATATTTTATGCCTAAAACAGGTTACGTATCTGCGAGCATTGATTCTATTACAGATAATTCATTCTATGTTTCTACAGCCATTGGGTCGGGTGTAGGAGGAGGCGAGCGCTTTGATGTAGCTTATACAATTCCAAATTCTAATTCAACAGCAGATGTTACTATTAATGGAAGTTCGGTGGGCGCAACAGCAGCAACAGCAGCAACATCAGCAACAACTAAAGCTACAGCAGCAACAACTTTAGCTACAGAAGAACCATGTTCATGTAATTTCTTAGTAGCAAAAACAAATCCAACTAGTTCTACTTCAAATAACGGTAGTTTAGATATTGTAGTTAGTGAAGCATGTGACCCTGAATATACGTGGACCTTAGATGGAGTAGCAATTACACCAGCAGGAAAGGGAGCATTTAATGAATTCACTATTAGTAACTTAGATGAAGGGACATACGATTTACAATTGGTTGATGGTAGAGGATGTATATGGGATTACAGAGCCGTATTAGCAGCACCTGTAACTACTACAGCAGCGCCTGGTGAGTATTATTACACTATGCAACCGTGTGAAGGTGAAGGTGATTGTAGTTGGCTTATCAAAAGTACAGTCTCTCTAACAAGATTCCAAACTTATGAAATGGACCCGGCAATTGACGTTCCATCTAGATTAATGATGGTATTCAGTGCAGCGGAAGGTTTGTATGCGGGAACAACATCAGGACAAACCGCAGAATGTCAAGCTGTTAATTGTTTAGAATATGAAGGTGATCCGTCCGGTCCGAAAGGTATCAAATAACTTTTAGGTTAACTTTTAGGTTAATAGTTTAAACAAAAAAGGAGCCAGTTATATAAGTAGTAAGTAATTCTAACTAACAAAGAAAACTACTATATTATATGGAAAGAGAAATTCAAATACCCAAAATTATACATCAAATATGGGTTGGAGAAAAGGAAATGCCTGAACATTGTAAACAGTTCACGCAAAAAATGAAAGATTTGCACCCTGAATATGAGGTGCATTTATGGGGCAACGAACTCTTTACAGAGCTCTACAAAGACGATCCATATTTACAAAATTATATTAAAGATCCAGAACTTTACAAGTGGGCATTTATCTCAGATCGAGTAAGAATGTTGCTTTTAAGAGACTATGGCGGTATTTACTGCGATGTAGATGCTATGCCTATTAGATCTTTTGATACAATTCTAGATAAATTAGAACCAAGTCACACATTCTTTTCAGGGCTAAAACCGTCACAAGGAAATAATACTCTTTATGATTGTACAGTATATGGATCAGCTCCGAATTCTAGAATAGTACAAGAGTGCTTATCTTGTTATACTAGAATTAATTGGGCACATGGTTGTAAAACATTTTCAGATAAAATCATTCAAAAAATGGGACCAGACGTCGCAGCTTTTAGTTATGAATATTTTTACAACTGGGAAGTAAATGATAAAACTGTAGTTCTTCATGATGTATTAGAGACCAGATTATTTTCTTGGGTCGACGAGAAAGACAGACAAGCAGGAGCTGTGCAATGGTAGCCGTCTGGCAACAGAGGCAGCCAGTATTGCAAGATATATAATCTAACGATAGTTTATACAGATAAAAATTACAGTTCCTTAGAGCTACCATTATGACAGATTTAATTTATTTATGTGCTCAGCCTGCAACTTACTATTATTCATGGCAAGTTGATGCAATGCTCTTATCTTTTCAGAAATATGGAGAAATAGATCTTAGGAAATGCCATATCGTTTGTGCAATTCAAGGCAATGGAATAGACCCGTGGTTTGAGAAAGTTGCTGACAAATGGAAAAAACAAGGAGTCGTATTCTCTTTTTACAAAGATACTAGAGTAGTTCCTAAATATATTTCATCTGTCAGGCCACATATCTTAGAAAAACACTGGGCAGCTAATCCTTGGTTATCAGAAAAAGCAGTAATGTATCATGATTGTGATATCGCTTTATCAAAACCATTAAAAGTTGATGATAAACTAGACAAGTCTCAAGATAACGAATGTTTTTTATCAGATACGAGAACTTATATTGGTACTCATTATCTAGACAAATTTAAAAATGGCTTAACAGAAGCAATGTGTGAAATCGTTGATATTCCTGTTGAGCTAATTAGATCTAAAGAAGCAGAGTCCGGAGGAGCACAATATATGTTAAAACCTGGGATAGATTCCCAGTATTGGCGAGATGTTTTTGTTGATTCTGAGCGATTGTTTGAAGAAATTAGTCAAAAAGTTCACAAAATCAAGGCAGATGACCCTGATTGGCACCCATTACAGATATGGTGCGCTGATATGTGGGCTGTTTTGTGGAATTTATGGAAAAGAGGATATACAACTCCAGTTACTATAGATTTTGAATTCACATGGGGTACTCAACCGATAGAAATGTGGGACAGGCACTCAATATTTCATAATGCTGGAGTAGTAACAAACCCTACAGACGGTTCACCTTTTTACAAGGCACTTTATATGCAGAAATCTCCAATAAATGCTCCGGAAGTAGCTGATAAATGGGCATCGCATAAATATTTTGAATTAATTAAAGAATCTTATAGGGCAACAGAAGCAAATTCAGGAGAAACGGGCTTAGCCTTATATGATGGGATTAGTTTTATGGTTCCGACATGGAAAAGACCACACTTATTAGAAGAAGCATTAGAATCTTTCTTAAGACAGACTAATGAGAACTGTGAAATGGTAATTATCAATGATGATCCTACTATTAAATATGAATTTGACCACCCGAGAGTAAAAATCCACAATGTACCTAAGTTTACCAAATTTATGGAGAAGCTTAAGTTTGGATTTGATGCATGTCGATATACACACATGTACAGATTAGATGATGACGACTTGTTATTGCCTAATGCATGTGATACTGCACTTAGAGAGATTCATGCTAATCCGGATTTCGATCATTACAATGCAGCACAACATTGGTATGTTGGTGTAAATCAGGTAGATCATAATGGACTAGGCTCTGCTGTTAATACAGGAAATATATTTGCTAAGAAGTTTATTGATTGGTTGGATTGGGCAAATGCACCGGAACCGCCAGGAGAAGATCAATGGATGGTTTATTATCCAGACATCAAACACTATGAATTCGAAGAGGTGACTATGATTTATAGATGGGGAGTAAGTCCGGCTCATTTAACACATAAGCCTAAGAATAAAACAATGGATGAATTCCATAAAGGAGTAGAACAGTGGAATGTAGATACTGATGAGGTCAAGCTACATAAGTTACAGCCTAATTTTACAAAAGATTGGTATGATATACCATTTTTAACAGGAGGAGTTTCTAATATAGACACTGTTACACCAAATCCAGCAAATGTATGGTTTTATTGGGATGGTAATTGTGAAGGAGAGAGATTACAACAGTTATATGATTCTCTATTCTCCACCAGATACTTTAATCCAGATAGACCAATCTACCTAGTAAGTAATTCATTTGAACAAGAAGACATATTTACAGAACATCGTATAACAGTAGTTAAATGGGGAGACTCAATTTACAGACACATGCCAAGTGGAAAGAAATGGAAACCCTTATACAATGCAGCATCTCACAGAGATAGATGTGATCTATTAAGATTCTTATTCCTAAAGGGATGGGGAGGTAGTTATATTGATTCTGATGACATGGCCGTAAGACCTCTGCCACCAGTACATGTAAAGAATATTGTGTGTAGATCTTACGATCCACATACATGCAGCTATGATGGAACTAGAGCAGATGAATGTCTACCAGGCTATTTAAGAGGCAAGCCAGAATTTGATCACATTCCAATATTCCCGCGCACAGACATCTGGTTAAATCATCATCTAGATAGTCCAATAGTAAGAGATCTATTACAGAGACCAGAACACGATCTTAGTAAGGGGATCAATACAATATATTCACATGCAGATGGAGGTAGTATATCATGGCAAACTATGATTATGAGGACTTGTGAAGCCAACATGGAAACACATGGAACAGAATGGCACCTAGACATGACACTCTTATACCTATTTGAATCTCATGTAGCTAATTGTTCTGTATGGGACCAGGGTAAACATGGAGGAGAAATGCATAAGATCTATCCATTAGGACAAGGCCAATGGGGTAGCCAAGAATATCCAAGACAACAGGCAGTACAGTTCCTATATAAGTGTTTAGAAGAATTCCCTCTAGCAACTCACTTATGGTTACATGACAAGGGAGATGGTATCAGCCCACAATGGCACTATGATTACAATGAAGAATGGGCACTGCTCTCAACACATTGGATTCAGCATATTAGAAAGGTGGCAAATATCCCAAGCATACACAAACTGTAGATGTTATTAGCCATCGAAATGATCGGCATCATAGTAGTATTCTACTTCATCATGAATAGGATCTTGTGTAGAATGGATGAAGGCTACTGGTTTAAAAAGCCTAAGAGGGAGCAATTCAAAAACCCGGGCTATAAACACAACACTAAAGATGAAAAGACTTCTCTATAGAGCACTAGTAATACTGAGTATAATAACTATGGGGTGTAGTAAAGAGGCACCGGCACAATGGCAACAATATGAATCACAATTACAGCCAGTTAACCAAACCCTAATAGAGGAAGAAACACTACAACTTATTAATCTACATAGAGAGGCAGATAGCCTAACACCCCTAGAGTATCATCCAGTAATACACCAAGTAGCACAACTACATACACAGCAACAGATACACCAACAACTCATATCACATGAAGGCTTTGGACAGAGAGCTCAATATCTCCAGTACCGGTTAGGCTCAACTAGTCAGGCAGAGAATGTAGCATACGGTTACACCACACCAGCAGCCCTAGTCAATGCATGGCTTAACTCCCCGGGCCATCGACACAACATCTTCCATTCACATACACATACAGCCATTTCTATAATAGAGGTAGAGGGCAGGTACTGGGCAACACAGATATTCTCAACCCATTAAACCAGCCGGTTCACAACACAACAAATCTCAATAACCTCAATAGGGAACAGAGTAAACAAAGTCTACACATACACATATAAGTAAGTAAGGGAATAAGAACTCTTTAACACTACATGGAACACATAAGTAACATAGAACACCTACAATACATTAAGCCTATTATAGTCAGTACAGTAATCATAATTCTTTATTGGTATATAGATCAGTATAAGAATCAGAGTAAAGAGGGTAAGTAACCGGTAATCTCTGCCCAGTTGGGTAATATATAGTAATCCACTACCGCTTTCCACAGTCCTGTACCCAAGGGCCTCTGTATGGTAGGCTGATATATACCAACTTTTCACTAATAAAAAGCCATTTCAAGCACAGATGGGCCCACGTTCAGTAAAGGGCTACGCAACAGGAGCCCACGTCAAACAAATCCTCCGACTATGACACGCATTACGGGACCTCTGGGCCCCGACCGCATCACCCACACTATCTCCAGGCCACAGAACATAGCGAAGGGCCTACTGCTGCCACAGAGACCCTTCTGGTTGTAATTAAAAACTATAGGGGCGTTTAGGCCAACCCCCGTGCCGTAGATTATCCTTGTAGTAGATCTACTGGGTGGAGCTCTCCATTAATTTCACGGATTGCAGCCTCCTCAGCCAGTTGTTCGTTCGTCTTCAGTGTACCGAAGAGGGTATCGAATGCCCCATCCTCAGATTCCAACTTCTGACGTTCCTCCTGGATCATTGCGTCGTTGAGTAGATCCCTAGAGTATCTAGCCTCATCAAAGGTAACTCCGTCCTCAAAGTTGAAAAACATCTTCTGTCCTACTGCACCCAGTCTGTTCTTACTGAATTCCATATAACGTTGGGCAGAGTTTTCGCCACCTTTCCAATTGAGTTCCATCATCGCAGTTGTCATGTGCTTTAACTTATTAGAACCAACAAAGGTACCACCCTTACTGAGCTGTAGGATCGTGATGAAGGTAGTATAGCATTTACGCTTGTTCTTACCCTGGTTTTGGGCAATCATTAGGTCCAAGAACCATTTCTCGGTCTTGCTACGTGTTAGGTTGCATTCCTCTTTAACTGTGTCATTGACCTCAGTGTAAGAATCCGTTAGAACGAGGTCCCATCCCTGTTTTAAGGTGGACTCGATTACTGCCTGTGGATTGGCATCTGTGTAATCGGATAGGAAGAGAATAGGCAATTGACCCCAGTGAGGGAATCGCTTTAGGTAACGGGCCATGTCTAGTTGATTCATTTCCGCAGAAATAAAGAGTACCTTCTTATTAGGGTTAACCTCATGTGCCTTGTGTAATAGCTCTAGTAGGACAGTAGTCTTACCAACACCCGGGGCTCCAGCCGCCATGATGTTTGAGCCCGGCATAAATCCACCCTCATTAGAGAAGAACTTATCAGCTACAGTGCCGGTTGGCATAGGGATAAAGAGATCTGCATTAAACTTTAGATCGTCTAGCTTGGTCAATTTGACCTTGACTGATTTAGTTGAGGTGGATTTAGCATAGAGACCCTTGTAATCGGCTGATGAGGTCATCTTACCGTTCGGGAATACGTTAATAACCCGGTTAGACTCTTGGCCTGATAACCAGTTGTATTTTTTGTGATCTTTAGTGATGGCGATCGTAGAACCATTAGTGTCGTTTAGCTCGAAACCAGTGGCAGTGGCTTTGAATGTGTGTGGAATTTTCATAAAATATGTTTGTTTTTAATTACAGTACTAATATACGAATAAAGATTGACATAAAAAAATCTAATGGCAACTATTTGATCTAAAGTTATTAACAATTACTTAGACTTCTCGATTGACATGATCAGACTACCTATACACATTAGGGTAGATACGAAAAAGAAGGCCATAGCGTTAAGTTCGCCGGCGAAATGTATGTACTTATCGATTGATTCAGTAATGGTCATAGTGGCCACGATACCAGAAACGATAGCGATAGCAAGGAATTTAAGATCAAGTGTGATTTTCATTATGTGTTTGTTTTTAATTACAGTACTAATATACGAATAATAATTGACACTAAAAAACTTTTGGGCAACTATTTTGCAAAAAAAATGAGGCTCCTGGATAGGAACCTCATCTTCAGGTTGGGAGGGAGTAGTGGGTTAGTTAAGTAATGCCCCGATCTGCGCAGTAGAATCAAGGTGTGCATTCTCAGAGAATGGTGACCTTGCGCTACCTTGTAGATTCCATTGACGACCAAGTAGATTTCCAGCTTGTACCATCAACTCAGTAGAATCTTTATCTTGCATATCCATTGCCAACATATCAGGAGCGTGAGTAGCGACGTGAGTCATACCATTTACAACTGACCATATAGATTGGTTAGATTTAGAAGACTTAGGATTGTAATCCATTATATTGGCTTTTAAGTATGCTGATTCGTTCTCAGCGAAAGGGATCCAAGATTCAGCTTTATCACCAACGTGTGATTTAATCTTATTAGATGCCCATGAAAGCTCTTGCATACTAGCAGGAGTGTTAACAGCCTCTTTAATACGATCTTGGAATCCTGTTGGGATAAACTTGTTCTTACGTAACTGGCTCATGTGTTCGTGAAACTTCTCCATAGAATCTCCTGATAGAGAATTAAGAGAGTAAGATTCTGAAGACATTGCAGTAGTAAGTCCATTTGAACACCATAGACGATTTACGTAAGGCATAATTTGAATTCCCTTAAGAGGTGAATTCTTCATTGTGATACCTGCAGTAAATACCTCATCCGATAATCCAGGAACATCAAATTGGGCTGCTGGGTTAAAAGCGTTAATAGTAACCGATCCGTTATTCGCATCTACACCCCAATTGGTAATAGATAGGCCGTGTTGGTCAACTAGACGATCAGTAAGGCCCATAAAACGTTCGTGGGATATAAGATCGCTGGCTTTCTTTGAAAATCCAACTACCTTCTTGGTAGTAGGTGATACAATCATGGTAATCTCATTCATTTGTGAGGCCATTGCATTTTTCATTGTATTAATGAATTGGGCTTTAGCTTCAGAGTTGAATAGAGTTTCAAACTTCTTAGTAAACGACTGTGACATACCGATCATTTTGATCAGGCCTTTAAAAGCCTCTTTGGTAAGTTCTAAACGTTTACCTTGATATTCTAAGGTAGTATCGTTGATGAGGTTGATTTCACGAACAGATACAGTTTTACGTAATGATTGAGAATTTAATGTTTCCGCTTTACGTGATGTAAGAATCTCTCCGGATAGTGTTTGAATACTTGGCATACTTTTAATGATTTAAGTGTTATTGTTATATGAATAATTAGGCGTTTGTTTCAGCCATTAGTGAGTTAAGACGTAAGAAATCTGCATCTGTTCCCAATACAGTAGGGGTAGACCAAATAACTTCGTAACCGATATACTCGAACTTCTCAGCAATCGAGTTGTGAGACTCCACCATCTTGGTGAAAGTGTCAGTAACATTATCTGCATACATTAGTATGTCAGCATCCATCTCAATAGAGAAGGTATGTCCACCTTTCGGCTTCCAATGGGGTGTGTCGCCAAAGCCCTCGGGCCCAACGTTATAGTTTTCGTAAATTTGGCAGTTAATGTGGATCGTGTTCTTCATGTGTGTATGTGTTTTAATTACAGTACTAATATACGAATTTTAATTGATATAAAAAAGTATTCGTGGACTTATTTTGCTTAAAGTTATTAACAATTAGATAGACTCGTTAGCAAATGAATTATCTAGGGCAGCTGAACAAGTGACTGCACGGTTAACGAAATATTCCAACTTGGTAGTATAGAATTTAATATTGTGGATTTCAAGGGCATCAACAGCCATTGAGATTTTAGCCTGGTAGTAAGAGATCTTTCCAGCATAGTTGTCCGATGGGTAGGCATAGCCTAAGTTTTTCTTTTTCATAATGTGTGTTTGTTTTTAATTACAGTACTAATATACGAATAATATCTGACATAAAAAAATAAAATGGCACTTATTTGCAAAAAAAGGCAGATTTGTTGCCATGGCCACAGTGGACCACTATTAAGCATGCCCACAGAGGGCGCATGTGTGGGCGTTGAGGTCTAGTGGACCGGGAGTCCATGCTAGTTGCCATCTAGCGCGCGGGGCGGGGCCATCCCCAGGTCATGATCCATTAAAGGCCGCTACTCGCGCGGGCAAAATACACCTCAACAAAGTTACTGAAACAAAAGCCCAAAACCAGCTATAGTAATAGGGGTTATGCCTCACCCACAAAGTTATTAACAATTGGCAAAATAAGTGCCAAAAAGCTTTTTAGTTTGGAATATTATTCGTATATTAGTACTGTAATTAAAAACAAACAAAAACTATGTATATTAAAGAACACAAGGGGTATAGCGACGAAACAGTCTACTCTATCGAGCAAAACATTAACGGTAAAATGCACAAATTCTACACAAGCGAATATGGCTTTAAATGGGATGTAGAATATGACTATAGGGTCATTACTAAATGTGTAGCCGGATATCTGGTTATATCAGATGGTAAGTCAACTCTACAGGCACTAGTTAACAGGTGGACGAAGAATGCACTACAGACGATCGAACTTAAGTCTACTCACCCTGGGTCAGATACGTACCTAACGGTCTTAGCACTTAAAGCCAATAAGTTCCACACAGTGGCCAATTGTATCTTAGACAATATAGACATTGGTACCATCCATAGCTCTTTCCCTAAGATGGCTGATCATGGTCACTGGAAAGCTATTGGTAGTAAGTCTTGGGCGGATAACGCATATAGGCTAGAGGATAGCTTTAAAAACATCACCCTGGTAGAACAGGTTGCATAATTGTTAATAACTATCTCAAAATAAGTGGCAAAACACTTTTTTATATCAATCTTTATTCGTATATTAGTACTGTAATTAAAAACAAACAAACATTATGAAAATTTCAAATTTCGACAAACCAACAATCAAGGCTCTTAGACAGTCAATGGACGCTGCCCTGGCCAAAGTATCTAAAGAGTATGGTATCACGATCACTGCAGGTAATGCTAGGTTCACAGCCAATGAAGTAACCTTTAAAGTTAAGGCGAACACAATGGGTACTGGTGGCAAGGCTATTACGAAGGAGTCCCAAGCATGGGGTATACATGCCAATCTACATGGTCTAGGCCACCTCTCAATAGGGGACTCAGTGGAGTTGCAAGGTAAATCATTTACCATTAAGGGATGGAACACACGCGCCCGCAAATCACCAATCAATATAGAAGACAGTATGGGTAGAGGTTACAAATGCTCAGTAAGTATGTTGAAGATGTATAACCCAATCACAGCCTAATATGCCATATATCACGAAAGAACAAGTTAAAGCAAAACGTAAGGCCTTAAAGGCGGCACTACCACAATTCAAACTATCAGTCACTACAGAGCACTACTCTGGAATTAAGGTAGCCA
>OJBS01000221.1_pt1 | contig 18629 bp, 23 predicted proteins | sample 1590941 | NCBI WGS metagenome assembly OJBS01 (sample SAMN05416785, study PRJEB24817) | seawater metagenome | isolation source: Sea water | place: Canada:Atlantic | collected 2013-11
GGAAGTACAAGCAATTATCAAAGCAATTAACTTGACAAGAGAAGAAGATAAAAAGGAAACCGAATAAAATCCTTTGGTTTTTTTGTAATATAATTAATAGTTAATTTATATTAAAATGGATAAGAGAAAAGAAAACGGAGGGCATTCAACAAAAGCAAAAGGCGATAAAATAGACAAACGAAAGAATGAATATAGAAACGCATTAAAGGAAGCTGCTACAAAACAAGATGTTATTGATGTAATAAGTATGATAAAGACAAAAGCAATTAAGGACAAAGATGTTCAAGCTGGTAAGTTGTTTTTAGAATATTATATTGGTAAACCAAAAGATGAAGTTGATATTACAACAAATGGAGAAATGTTAAATATACCAGTTATTCACTTTAAGAAATCAGAATAGATTGCAAAAAGATATAATCATAAATGAAAAGTTTTTACCATTAAGAGAATCAGATGCAAGATATTATATTGTTACTGGTGGTAGGGGTTCTTCAAAATCTTTTAGTACTACTTTAATAGAGGCAACGAATACACTTCAACAAGGGTATAATTGCCTTTATACTCGCTATACAATGACATCTGCTGAATTGTCAATCATACCAGAATTCAAAGAAAAGATAGAAATACTTAATTTAGATGGTGTCTTTGATATTAACAGAAAAGAAATAACAAATACAATAACAGATAGTAGAATTATCTTTAGAGGTATTAAAACATCTGCTGGTAATCAAACTGCAAATCTAAAATCATTGCAAGGTATATCTACTTGGGTGCTTGATGAGGCGGAAGAAATGGTTGATGAAAATGAATTTGATACTATTGATTTATCTATTCGTTCAAACGCACAACAAAACAGAATAATTTTAATACTGAATCCAACAACAAAAGAACATTGGATATACAAACGATTCTTTGAATCTAAAGGTGTAAAGGAGGGTTTTAATGGAGTTGTGGGCGATACTTGTTATATTCACACAACCTATTTAGATAATCGATTAAACTTACCAGAGTCATTTATAAAGAATATTGAAAACATAAAAGTAACTAATCCAAATAAATACAAACATAAAATACTTGGTGGCTGGTTAGATAAAGCAGAGGGTGTTGTATTTACTAATTGGGGCTTTGGTTCATTTAATCCAGATAACTTACAAACATCTTGCGGAATGGATTTTGGTTTTTCTGTTGACCCAGACACGCTTACAGAGGTTGCTATTGATAAATCTAAAAGGAAGATATATGTTAAAGAACATTTGTATAGAAATGGTTTAGGAACAACTGAATTAGCAACTATCATTTTAAATAAAGTAGGTAAAAAACTACTTATTGCAGATTCTGCTGAACCCCGTTTAATATCAGACTTGAAATTTAAAGGAGTAAATATAAAAGCAGTAAAAAAAGGAACTATTGAAAGTGGTATTACTACTATGCAAGATTTCCAAATAATAGTTGAACCAAATTCAACTAACATAGCAAAGGAATTAAACAATTACGTTTATTTAGATAAGGGTTCAAAATTATATTTAGATGATTGGAATCATAGCATTGATGGGATTCGATACAACGTAATCTATAATTTAGATAATCCAAATAAGGGCAAATACAATATTAGGTAATGAGAAACGAAGAGATGATAGCAACTGTTGAATGCTATATACATCACAGAACAGACAAAGAAATAAGAATAGCAATACCAAGAAACAGCAATCAGTTTTTCCTATTAACAAAAGCGTATGAAAATTGTAAGGGCTTTTTCATAAAACATTAACTTAAAATTGTAATATATATATGAACATCGAAATTAACGTACCATCTTCATTAGCAGAAATAACATTAGGACAATATCAAAAGTTCCTAAAGATAGCTGAAAACAATCCAGATGGTAATTTCTTGAATGCTAAAATGATTGAAATCTTTTGTGGAATACCTTTATCGGATAGCTACAAATTAAAGATGAGTAGCGTTACTGCAATACTTGATATCTTAAATGAGATGTTGGCAATCACACCACAACACGTTGAAAGGTTTAAAATGAATGGAGTTGAATATGGCTTTATTCCAGACCTTGACGAAATGAGTTTAGGGGAATACATTGATTTGGATAACAACGCTTCTAAATGGGAGCAGATGCACGTTGCAATGAATGTATTATACAGACCAATCAAAACAAGTAAGGTTGGCAAATACAATATTGAAGATTACGATGTGAAGTTTCCAGAGGTGTTGAAAGATATGCCTTTGGATGCAGCTATTGGAAGCCTTTTTTTTTTCTACAATTTAGGAACGGAATTAGCGAAGCATACGATTCAATCTTTGGGCAGTCAAGCGGAGATGGAGGTTATTCAAGAGCAGCTAACTTTGGCAAAAAGTGGGGTTGGTATCAATCAATTTATGGACTCGCTGACGGGGATATTACAAGATTTGAAGATATCACTAAATTAAACGTACATCAATGCTTTACAATGTTATCTTTTATGAAGGAAAAATCAGAGATAGAAGCACAACAAATAAAAAATAAGTTTTAAATGAAAGGATTTTATCAAGTAACCGAAACAATAAAGAATCAGCTGTTGGCAGATGTAAATGTAAACACAGTTACAAGTGGGGATATTACAAGGATTGATTTATCAAAGCAGACGATGTTTCCATTATCACACATTATCGTTAACAATGTAGGGAACGAAGATAATATACTACGTTTTAGCTTATCTGTTCTTGCTATGGATGTTGTTGATTTTTCAAAAGAAGAAACTGTTGATATATTCAGGGGGAATAACAATGAACAAGATATATTGAATACACAATTAGCGGTGCTTAATAAGCTGGTTCAAGTTTTAAGGGGTGGTACATTACATCAAGATTTATATCAGTTAGATGGCACGCCAAATTTAGAGCCGTTTTACGATAGGTTTGAAAATGAAATGGCTGGTTGGGCATTAACGTTTGATGTACTGATTCCAAATGATATCGAGATATGTTAGCCAATGTAAAAGACGAACTGAATCGGTTTGCCAAATATGTTATCAGCCAATCAAGGGCGAATCTAACAAGGGGTAAAAAGAATAGTTCAAAAGATTTATATAATAGTTTAGATTCCGAAGTAAAGGTTTCTAAAAATAGTTTTGAGTTGTCTTTCTTGATGGAAGATTACGGGGTGTTTCAAGACAAGGGTGTAAGTGGTGTTAAAAAGAAATATAGCACACCTTATGCTTACACAACTAAAATGCCACCTCCATCAAAAATGGATAAGTGGATAGTAAAAAAAGGTATTGCACCAAGAGATAAGAATGGTAAATTCATCAGTAGAAAATCATTGCAGTTTATGATTGCAAGAAGTATTTTTAACAATGGAATCAAACCAAGTTTATTCTTCACAAAACCATTTGAAAAAGCATTCAAAGGATTAAATAAAGATTTAGTAAAAGCGTATAAATTAGACGTTGAGCAATTAATGAAGAACACAATAAACAACAAATAAGATGGCAATATTAAATACAAGAAGTCCGAAATGGTTTTCTATTACTGGTAACTCTTCACTTTCATACGCTGAATTAAAATTGTATGTTTATGATAACAGCATTGGTTCGCCTCCAGCTACTCCTACATATACGATTAGAAAGTATTCTTTGAGTGGTCAAACAGAAATCTTTTTTGAAGTATCTGAATTGGTAAGGGACGAAATAGATGTTTTATTTGATGGAAACTATAATGGTCAAGGAGTTTGGACTAAGGCTGACCTTGTTAGTTATGATTCAAATGACGTTGTTTTAATCACCAGTACTGAAACAATTATTTCTTTTGATGGGTACAACTATTTTGAAGAAGATGGTGCAGACACAAACCCTGTAATGATTACAAACAGAGAGTTATTTGTTTTAGAAGATAATACTTTTAGGATTCCAATATACACAATAAACGAACCAACAATAACATTCTACAAGGGTGGCGAAATAATAGCAACAGAAACATTTCAAGCAGCGGACAAAGCAGAATACCAAATTAGATACGCTTCTATTTATGGAGATGCTAATAACTGGGACACGTTCGCTGAAAGAGTTATGGAAGATGGGGGAGTTGATTTTGAAGATAGTGTTTGTTTACAATCTTTCTTCAACAATTACTCAATTGGTGCGGTTGATAAAATAGAAGTTTCTGTTGATGGTAAAATCGAAACTATAAAAGTAAATGTTTTAGAGGAATGTAAATACGAACCAAAGAAAGTCACGTTTATAAATAAGTTTGGAGCGTTACAAGATATGTATTTCTTTAAAAAAGCTGTTGAGAAAATGAGCGTTAAAAAGGAATCTTACAAAGCAAACATTTTAAATGCTAATAAAACATACAGCAGAAGCAGCCATACAAATAGGGATTTTAATATTACAGCAAAAGAATCAACTAATTTAAGTAGTGGTTTTTTAAGTGAAGAATACAACGAAGTTTTTAAACAAATGATGTTATCTGAAAAGGTTTGGATAACAAATGTAAAAGAAGGAGTTGAGCAAGTGTTGCCAATCAACGTGAAGACATCAAACATCACTTATAAGACATCTTTAAATGACAGGCTTGTAGAATATACTTTTGACTTTGAAAACTCTTATAACGTAATAAATAACATTAGGTAAATGCAAAACATAGAACTATATATTGAGGGGCAACGGGTTGATATGTTCAAAGATGAAACTGTTTCAATAACAGATACAATTCAGAACGTTAAAGATATTGGTAAAATATTTACAGCATTTTCAAGGACGTTCAGCTTACCAGCAACCAAAATAAATAATAAGATTTTTAAACACTATTATAATTTTGATATCGTTGGAGGTTTTGATGCAAGGATTAAAAAGGATTCAAATATAGAACTGAATAGCTTACCTTTTAAAGATGGTAAAATAAAACTTGAAGGAGTCGATTTAAAGGACAATAAACCCAACACATATAGGATTACATTCTTTGGCAGTACGGTTACCTTAAAAGACATTATAGGGGTTGACAAATTATCTTCTCTATCATCGTTAACTTCGTTTAATAAGACTTATAGTCCAGATGCGATTAGGGGAGCTTTGCAATTAGACCCACTTACAAACGATGTTATTGTTCCGTTAATTACACATACGCAGAGGTTATTTTATGACAGTTCAACTGGTCAAACTCACGACGATAGAGATACAGGGAATTTAGAATACCGTTCCCCTGCTGCACATAGGCACGGAGTTTCGTTTTCTGAATTGAAATATTCAATCCGTTTACATAAAATAATTGAAGCAATAGAAATAAAATATCCTCAAATTGTTTTTAGTGAAGACTTTTTTAACATTACAAACGAGCCGTATTATAATCTATTTCTTTGGTTACATAGAAAAAAGGGCAAGGTAGAAAATCTAAACGCTGCGAATTCTTCAATTATTGATGGCTTTACTTCTGGGGTATCTGACCCAAATACATTAACGCAAATGGTTTCTACTGCTGCATTAAGAGTTTCGGGTACACCTTCTTATTATATTTCTTACAGTTTAGATTTGCAAACTTCAAATACAGAATCTTACAAAGTAGATGTTTTTAAAGATGGTATTTTAGCTTACACAACTGGGTTTATTTTTGGGGGTGTAATTATAGACCAAACAGATTTTGTTTTAGGTCAAGGGGATTACACTGTTTACGTTGAGTCTGAATCTGATATTTCGTTTTCTCAAATTCAATGGGATATTGATTACAAGATACCTCAACAACCAGTATCAAGTATTGCATACGCAACTGGTATTTATACCTATATTAGTACTTTTCTTTTTGATATTACACAGCAAATTCCAGAGATGGGAATACTTGAATTTTTAACTGGGGTTTTTAAGTTCTTTAATTTGACCGCTTATGTTGAAAAGAATTCAACCAAAATAGTTGTAAAAACTTTGAATGACTTTTATAGCGATGGAGGTTCTTATGATATTTCAAAATACATTGATGTTAACAGTAGTTCTGTAAATGTTGCCTTGCCTTACAAGGAGGTTAATTTTGAACACGAAGACACAAAAACTTTTTTGTCTGCTATTCATAAACAGAAATTTAATAAAACTTGGGGTAAATCTGAATTCACAAACAATGGGGAAAAATTAGATGGAAGTATTTATTCTATTAAAACACCATTTTCTCAAATGAAGTACGAAAATTTATTTGATATAAACGGAGATGTAAATACAAATATTCAAGTCGGTTACTATGTAGACGATAACCAAGAAAGTTATTTTGGAAAACCTTTATTATTTTATCCAATAAAACAAACAAACGGTTTTAATATTTCTTTCTTAAATTCAGAAACAGAACACGTTTCAGTTGTTAATTATAATATACCATCAAATAGCGTTTCTTTAGACCCTTTGGTTAGTACTCATAATATGAACTTCTTTAATGAAATAAACGAATACACAAGAGCAAACAATTTTCCAAACACACTTTTTAAGGTTTATTATAGCGACTATATTACAAGCGTATTCAACCCAAGAAACAGAATTACAAAAGTAAGTGCTTATTTGCCTATGAAGATATTATTAAATTACACTTTAGCAGATAGGTTTATAGTGGGCGACCATCAATATAAAATAAATTCAATAACAACAAATTTCAAAAGTGGAAAATCTGAAATTGAATTACTTAACGACTTATGATAAAAGAAATATTAGACTTATTAAAAAATACAGATTGTAAGGCAGAGGTTGTGCAGTTAGCAAAAGGAAAAAATAAGTTTCCAAATAGTTTTAAAGAAATATTTACAAGACAAAAACAAGATAGAAGATGGAAAAAATAGTTGTTGAATTACAAGCGAAAACAGACAAGGCATTAAAGGGGATTGATTCGGTTGCGAAGAGTGTTGAGGACTTAAACAAGGAAGTTGTCAGTTCAAACAAAGCAACAGAGAAATCTTTAAAGGGAGTTGAAAGTGCTTCAAAAGATGTTGCTGGTGGAATTAAGGCAGTTGGTACAACTTTAAAAGCAATTGGTATTGGTTTAATTATATCCGCATTAAGTACCTTAAAAGAATTGTTTTCTCAAAACCAGAAAGCTGTTGATTTATTTAACACAGTTTTTGAAACTGCTGCTATTGTTGTTGGAGAAGTTGTAAATGCTTTTTCTAATATTTATGATGCGTTAACACAATCATCAGACCAATTCGATGCACTTGGTAAAGTTATGAGTGGTATTTTAACTTTTGCATTAGCCCCTTTTAAAATGGCTTTTTATGGGATTGTTTTAGGTATGCAAGCTGCACAATTAGCTTGGGAGGAATCCTTTTTTGGAGATGGAGACCCGACAGAAATCAAAAGATTAAATGCTGCTATTTTAGAAACCAAAGACAATATGAAAGAAGTTGCTGATGAAGCAATTGGTGCAGCGGTAACAATCTATGATAATTTCGGAGAAGCTGTTTCAGAGGTTGGTGCAGCTGGTAAAATAATGGTTGAAGAACTTGGTAAGGTCAGTGTTACTGCTGCTTATGATACTGCAAAGGCAAATGTTGAGTTACAGAAATCTGCTGAATTAGCTGCTGCAAGACAAGGTTTAATATTTGAAACTTTTGATAGACAAGCAGAAAAATTACGACAAATAAGAGATGATGAAACGAAGTCAATTCAGGAACGTAAAAAAGCGAATGATGAATTACTTGTAAAGATTTCTGCTGCTGAAAAAGGAATGTTGGCACAAGCACAAATGCAGTTAAGAGTTGCAAATGCTGACCTTAAAAGGGATAAAAACAATATTGAATCACAAGTTGCCAAGATAGAAGCAGAGAAAGAATTGGCAGCAGTTAGAGCTCAAATTGAAGGCATCCGTTCAGAGCAAATGTCAAATGCAAACGCTTTAGGTAAGGAAGAGTTAGAATTAACAAATGCAAGGTTAGAATCAGAATCTAATTTAAGTATTGAACAAAAAAGGTTTAATGCTGAACAAATAGAAGATGAACTTTTAAGGTTAACTAAATTAAAAGAAATTGATGAACTTGAAAAAGAACAAGAAACTTTAAGGTTAGAAGCTATCGTTGAAAATGCAAATGCTGGAACACAAGCAAAGATTGACGCTGAAATAGCATTGAATGAATTTACAGAACAATCAAGACAAACAGATTTAACAAGAACAAAAGAGATTGCAAAGGCAAAAATAGACCTTGAAAAAGTACAAGAAGAAGCAACCAAGAAAAGAGTGCAAGGAACAATTGGAGCGTTGGGTTCATTGAGTTCTATGCTTGGAGAAAGTACTGCTGCTGGAAAAGGTATGGCAATAGCAGCCGCGACAATGAATACCTATCAAGGTGTAACAGATGCATTAGCAGCAAAAACTTTTACTCCTTTTGATACTGCTTTAAAATTTGTAAATGCTGCGGGTATATTGTCAACTGGTTTAAAAACTGTTAAACAAATAACAGCGGTTAAAATACCCAATTCTGGTGGTGGCGGTTCTGCTCCATCTGGTGGTGGTGTTAGCATTCCATCTGCACCTCCAGCGTTTAATGTTGTTGGAGCAAGTGAAACAAGTCAATTGGCTGATTCTATCGGTTCACAATCACAAGAACCAACGAGAGCTTATGTAGTTTCTGCTGACGTTACAACTTCACAAGAAATGGATAGGAATACAATTGAGGGTGCATCAATTTAATTTAATTAAAAAAACAAAATATTAACTTAAAATTGTAATATAATTATGAAAATGATAGAACTAATTTTAGATGAAGATGAAGCGATTGGAGTTGAGGCGATTTCAGTCGTTGAAAATCCAGCAATTGAATCTGATTTTATAGCACTTAATAAGCAAGAAATTAAACTTGCAGAAATAAACAAAGAGAAGCGTTTATTAATGGGTGCTTTATTAATACCACAGAAGCCGATATACAGACGAAACGGAGAAGATGAGTACTATATATTCTTTTCAAAGAAAACAGTTGCAAGAGCATCGCAAATGTATTTACAGAATGGTAACCAATCAAATTCAACATTAGAACACGATGCACAATTAAAGGGATTAACATTAGTTGAAAGCTGGATAGTTGAAGACAAGGCAAAAGATAAAACTGCTTTGTATGGTTTGGATGTACCAGTTGGTACTTGGATGGGTTCTGTTAAAGTTGAGAATGAAGACCTTTGGAATGACTATGTAAAAACTGGTAAGGTAAAAGGTTTTTCAATTGAGGGTTATTTTGCTGACAAATTAGAAAAGCCAAACGAAGAGTTAAAAGAAGATTTATCTGCTGAAGAAAAGGTAATTGACGAACTTAAAAAACTACTATCATAATGAGCAGAGCAGTTTATTGTAAGTGTAAAAACACATACTCGATTGAGTGCAAAACCAATCAGGGGAAAGAATGCAATGCACCAGAATATTGGAAGCAAGGAATCGGTAGAATAAACGCAATAGAAGAAGAAAACTAAATTAATATATATATAATGAACACACAAAGAGAAGTATTTAACAAATTATTTAAGGAAGAGAAAGTGGAATTGGCAACGCAAAAAGTTGAGTTGGGGATTATTGACGATGCTGATTCTGTAATTAGCAAAGCAAACAGTAAATCACTTGAAGGTGCTAAATACGTTGGGTTAGCAATTAGGTCTTACTCCGAAGCCGCACAATTATCTGCTCAAGCAGAGAATATGCTGGAAAAAGCATTGCCACAAGCAAAGGACTTGGGAGCGAAGCAATTAGTGAAACAAATACAAGGATTTATTAAAGGCGCATCAAGTAGAATTAAAAGGTATAATAAAAATGAAAATACTTTAAAAGGGGTTAATTAAAAACCAAAACGCAAAATAATAACTAAAAATTGTAATATAACTATGAACACAAATCAAACATTAAACAAAGTTAGAACTTTGCTCGGTATCGAAGTGAAGTTAGAACAAATGAAACTTGATAATGGTGCTGTTTTAGAAGCAGAAGTATTTGAAGTTGGTGCAGAAATCTTTGTCGTTGCAGATGAAGAGCGGGTTGCCGTTCCAGTTGGAGAATATGTTACTGCTGATGGAATGACAATCGTTGTTGCAGAAGAGGGTATCATTGGGGAAATCAAAGAAGCTGGAGCAGAAGAGGAAGCACCAGCAGAAGAAGAAGCACCAGTTGAGGAGGAAGTTGTTGAAGAAGATTTATCAACCGAAACAGCTACACCAAAAAAGGTAATCGAATCAGTAAGCAAGGAAACTTTCTTTTCTGAAATCGAAAAATTAAGAACTGAAATCAACGAATTGAAACTTGCAAAGGTTGAAGTTGAAGTTGAAGAAGTATCTGTTGAATTATCAGAAGATGTTGAAGGGATTTCACATAATCCAGAAAACGGAACTGCAAAGAAAGAGTTGAACCTTTACTCTCAAAAAGGTAAGAACAATACAATGAATAGAATTTTTAACAAACTAAATAAATAAAAAAATGAGTTTATCAATTACAAGTACTTACGCTGGTGAATTTGCTGGAAAATATGTATCTGCTGCTTTATTGAGTGGTAATACTATTGCAAACGGATTAATCGAAGTTAAGCCAAACGTAAAGTTTAAAGAAGTATTAAAAAGAGTAAGTTTATCTGGTGCAATTGCAAATGCAAGTTGTGACTTTACAGATGCTGGAGCTGTTGTTTTAACTGAAAGAATTATTGAGCCAAAGGAATTACAAGTAAATTTAGAGCTTTGTAAAACTCCTTTTCAATCAGATTGGGAAGCTATCTCAATGGGATATTCTGCACACGACAATTTACCATCAACTTTTGCTGATTACTTTATCGGATTAATGGCTGGAGAGATTGCTGCACAAACAGAACAAGACATCTGGAGTGGAACTGCTGGAGCTGGAACATTTGATGGTTTTGCTACATTGTTAACTGCTGCAACTTTACCAACTGGTCAAGACATTACTGGAGCTGTTGTAACTGCTGCAAACGTTATTGCTGAATTAGGAAAGGTTGCTGATGCAGTACCTTCTTCTTTATATGGTAACGAAGATTTATATATCTATGTATCTCAAAACGTATGGAGAGCATACAAGAGAGCATTGGGAGGTTTCCAAGCTGATGGAGTTGGTGGAAATGGTTCAATGGCACAAGGAACAAATCAAGATATTGATATTCAGTATTTCGATGGAATCAAAGTTGTTGTTGCAAACGGATTAGCTGATGATACAATGGTATCAACTTTAAAATCTAACTTATATTTTGGAACTGGTTTATTAAATGACCAAAACGAAATTAAGGTTCTAGATATGGCTGATTTAGATGGTTCAAAAAATGTAAGATTTATTGCTCGTTATACAGCAGCAGTTCAAATTGCAGTTTTAGAAGATGTAGTTTTCTACTCTTAATATCAAATAATTAATAATTAAAAAGGGGTGGTGGTTAATCTACTCGCCCCTTTTTTTATAACCTTTAAAAATATATACACTATGGCTTGTTTACTTACATCTGGTAGAGCGTTACCTTGTAAAAGTTCTGTTGGTGGCTTAAAAGCGGTTTATTTCGCTGATTATGGTACATTAGGAGATGCTACAATTGTAGCTGGAGAGATTACAGCGGTTGCTGGAACACCAGACTTTTTCAAATACGATATCAAAGGTTCTTCATCTTTAGAAACTGCAATTACCAGTTCAAGAGAAAATGGAACAACTTTTTACACACAAACATTGAATTTAACTTTGACCACATTGGACAAAGCAACACAAGAAGAGATTAAATTATTATCAGTTTCAAGACCACATATTGCGGTTGAAGATTATAATGGTAATTTCTTTATGTTAGGTTTAGAACACGGAGCAGAAGTAACTGGCGGTTCAATCGCAAGTGGGGCAAGTATGGCTGATGCTTCATCTTTTTCATTAACATTTGAAGCAATGGAGAAATCTCCAGCTAACTTTACAGTTTCAACTGTTGTTACAGCAAATGAAAGTGCTACACAAATAGACCCAAACGCATAATTTAATACTTTGGTTTTATTATAAAATTAGGCAATCTTAATCGGTTGCCTTTTTTTGGCTTAAATAAATAAAAATACAACGTTTTGTTGTAATATATATATGAAACATTTATTGCCAACAACAGATTCACAAACTATAAAGATTATACCAAGAGTATATTCGACATCTGTTTCAATGGATTTAAGAGATGACAGTACAAATACAACTGTTTCAATAACACCAACGGCACAAAAGGTTGGTAATTACATAGAACTATCAAATGTATTTGATTTAAAAGAGGGTAGGTTTTACGATTTAAAAGTTATTGATACAAATACGGCAAATATTATATATAAGGATAAGATATTTTGCACAGCACAATCAACAAACCAATCAAACAACGAAAGCTATTCAGTCAATAAAGACGAATACAAGTCAAAGAGTGGTAATAACGATTTTATAATACTATGAGTAAACAAATAAATAAGTACAGAAAACAAACAGTTGCCAAAAAAAACAATTCTAAAGTTAGTTTTGTTAATTTGTCAAGCTACACAACACCAGAAATTGTTGAATCAAAGAACAAGGAATGGGTTGAATTTGGTGCGGATAACAATTATTTTAAATTTCTTATAAATAGAGCAAACGGAAGTGCTACCTCTGGGGCTTGTATTACTGGAATATCTCAAATGATATACGGAAAAGGTTTGGATGCAACAGATAGTTCAAGAAAGCCAGAAGCGTATGCAAGAATGATATCTTTGTTTAAAAAGGATGATTTAAGACAATTGGCGTATGATTTAAAGCTAACTGGTCAATGTGCTATTCAAGTAATTTATTCAAAAGATAAGAAGACAGTTCAAAAAGTTGAGCATTTACCAATTGAAACGTTAAGAGCTGAAAAGTGTTCAGAGGGCGATAAGCAAGTACAAGCGTATTATTATCATTCAGATTGGGCAAACGCAAAGCCAAGTGATAAACCTTTGAGAATACCAGCATTTGGTGTTTCAAATAGTCCACAACCAATTGAGATATTATATATAAAACCTTACGAAGCTGGAATGTATTATTATAGTACACCAGATTATGTGTCTGGGATTAGCTTTAGTGAGATTGAAGAAGAGATTGCGAACTTTCACGTTAACAATATAAAAAATAGTTTTGCACCAGCATCGTTAATTAATTTTAATAATGGAGTGCCAGACGAAGAAGCACAAACATTAATTGAAAACAAAATTGTTTCTAAATTTCAAGGAACAAATTCTGCTGGAAAACTAATAATTGCTTTTAACGATTCAAAAGAATCACAAGCGGACATCACACCAGTTCAAATTTCTGATGCACACAATCAATACGAATTTATTTCAAGTGAGGCACAGAGCAAGATAATGATGTCGCACAGGATTGTTTCGCCAATGCTTTTAGGTATTAAAGATAATAGCGGATTTGGTAATAATGCAGAAGAATTAAAGAACGCTTCTATATTAATGCAAAACATCGTTATAAACCCATTTCAAGAACTTTTAATTGATGCCCTTGATAAGATACTCGCTTTTAATGGTATTGCTTTAAACCTATACTTTAAGACCTTACAACCTCTTCAATTTATGGATTTAGAGAATGTAAAAGATGCTGAAACAAGAGAAGAAGAAACTGGTGTTAAAATGAGTAAAACTTTTTTAGCATTAGAGGACTTTGGAGAAGATGAGAACTTGGAGGAATGGGAATTAATTGATGAACGAAAAGTTGATTATGATTCAGAAGATGAATTAGATGAGCAGTTAAAAGAATTGAACCAAAAAAATCAAAGTTTACTTTCTAAAATATGGAACTTTGCAACAACTGGAACTGCAAGACCAAATGCAAAAAGCAAACAAGACGGTAAAGAACCTAATTTTGGTTTACAATATAAAGTGAGATATCAATATGCACCTTTAAAAGCATCTGACGATAGCAGAGATTTTTGCAAGAAAATGGTAAATGCTAAAAAGATATATCGCAAAGAAGATATTATTGCAATGGGTTCAAATAATGTAAACAAAGGTTGGGGATTAAATGGTGCTGATAATTATAGCATATGGCTGTATAAAGGCGGAGGTGACTGTCACCATTTTTGGATGAGAAAAACTTACATTGCAAAAGGTTCTAATTTAAAACCAGATGTTGGAAATCCAAAAGCTGAAATAAGCGTAAACAAGGCAAAGAAAGCTGGTATCAAACCAGAGGTAAACGCAAAAGAGGTTGCAATGCGACCAACAGATATGCCAAACAACGGATTCGTAAACAAATAAGATATATGGCAACAGCATTATTTATAAGTAGAACTGATTTAGTAAAGAATTCTGTAATTGATGGAAACACCGATACGGATTCCTTTATTCAGTTTATTAAGATTGCACAAGAGATACACATACAAAACTATTTAGGTTCTAAATTATACAATAAAATTTCTGCTGATATTATAGCGGACACTTTAATTGGCGATTATTTGACTTTGGTTAATGATTATATCCAACCGATGTTAATTCATTTTGCTATGGTTGATTTTCTTCCATTTGCAGCGTATCAAGTTAAATCTGGAGGTATATTTAAACACACTTCTGAAAACGCTGAAACAGTTTCAAAAGACGAAGTTGATTATTTAGTACAAAAAGAAAGAGAATTTGCTGAATATTATACAAGACGTTTTGTTGATTACATTTGTTTTGATAGTTCAAAGTTTCCAGAGTATTTAGACAATCAAGATTCTGATGTATATCCAGATAAAAATGTAAGCGGTTCAAATTGGGTACTATAATGAAAGGATATAAACCGAAACAAATAAACATTGTTAAACTTGAAAAGTATTTAACAAAAAAACAAAAAGATGGCAAACGAAATATACGATAGTACTTGGTGGGGTAACACAATTGATACTGCATCTTCTATTGGTACATCAACAGAGATGATACAAGGTCAGTTTAACTTAACGAAGTTAGGGAATGAAGAGGTTGTTAATGGAGATTTTGCTACAGATAGTGATTGGGTAAAACTTAATGCTACTATAATTGGCGGTAAAGGTAATTTAGATGGAGATGGGCAAACATCTTTACTATACCAAAATATTTTAACACAAAACAAATCATATAAAGCTACTTTTACAATATCTAATTATAATGGATTAGGGGAAGCGAGATTGATGGATAATAGTGGTTCTTCTATTTACGGTATAACAGAAAACGGAACTTTTACAATAGAATTTCAACATACAAATTCAAGTGGTAATTTTTTATTCAGAGCAAGAACGGGTGCTATTTTTTCAACAGACAACGTTTCAGTAAAAGAAGTAAGAGCAACAACAGTAGAAGCAAGTAAGTGTTTAGCAGATGCAATTCATAGAATAGGAATACAAGATATACAAAACTAAAAACAATGGCAAAACCAAAATTAGCATTAATACCCGCTGCTCAAGGCGATAAACTTTATTCTGTACTACCATCAAGTGGTGTAGGGGATTTCGATTTTACACGTAGTGGAGGGGCAACAAGAATAAACTCACAAGGACTAATAGAAACAGTTGCAAGTGGTGTTTCAAGATTAAACTATCCTTTAATTGATGGCGTTGTAAAAGGGTGTCCAAGTCATTTATTAGAGCCATCGAGAACTAATTTAATTACTTATTCAGAAGATTTTAGTCAGAGTGCTTGGACTAAATTAGGGGCTGGAACTGGTAGTACAGCAATAGTAACTTCTGATTATTCTATAAGTCCAGATGGAACACAAAACGCAACAAGATTACAATGCGACTTAAATGGTGGATTAACTTCAAGTGGAAATCAATCATTAATATACGATGCAATTACTGGAACTGGAGATACTTCTGGTTTTATATATGTAAAAAGCAATACGAGTTCAAGTCAAAATTTTTATTTAGCTAATTCACTTAATGATTTTGTAATTGGAGTAGCTACAACGGAATGGCAAAAATTCGAACTAAATTGGGTTGCTGGTGGGGCTGGAAGAAGTTTAAGTATAGGTACAAGGGGTACTTCTAACTCTGATGATGTTTTAGATTTATTAATATGGGGAGCACAAGTAGAACAAGGTTCTTATGCAACTTCTTACATACCAACAAGCGGTTCATCAGTTACTCGTTCAGCAGAAACTGCTTCTAATTCGGGAGATGCTTCTACGTTTAATGATTCAGAGGGTGTTTTGATGGCGGAGATAAGTGCGTTGGCTAATGATGGAACTTTTAAGGTAATTAGTATAAATGATGGAGGTTCAACAACTAATGTTGTAAGGTTCTACAAAACTACTACTGAAAACCAAATTGCAATTAGAGTAACTGTATCCAGTGTTCATCAACTAAATGTGGTGCATACTTTGTCGGATTCAACAGCAAATAATAAAATGGCTTTAAAATATAAAGAAAACGATTTTGCTTTTTGGGTTAATGGTGTTGAAGTATCGACAGATTCAAGCGGAATAACTTTCCCTGTTGGAACATTAATAGATTTATCACTTGATGATGGTAATGGTAATTCTCCTTTATATGGAAACGTAAAAGACGTAAGAGTTTACAACACCGCATTAAACGATACAGAATTAGAAACATTAACGTCTTGGGTATCTTTTTCAGATATGGCAGAAGGACAATTATACACAATAGAATAATATGGCACAAACTTATAAATTCGGTAAAGACGGACAATGGGCAACAAAGAAAGGTTCTACATTAGCTTATTCAGATACTAATAATGCGTTTAAACCTTTACCATTTTCATTTGAAAGAAATAGTATTGGAACAAGAGTAAACAAAGAGGGGTTAATTGAAGTAGTTGGTAATGATATACCAAGAATAGATTATACAGATAGTGCAGAGGGCGCTTTGCTTTTAGAGAATAGTGCTACTAATTTACTAACTTATTCAGAAGATTATTCTACTTGGAATAAAGTTGTTTCATCAAATACTAATTTTAGTACAGTAAATCCAAAAGGAACAACAGACACTCAAAAAATAACACAAACATCAAGTGGAGGTTATATTGAAAAAGCAAGAACTTTTATAGGAAATGAAACATTTAGTGTTTTTGTCAAAAAAGATACTTCAGATTTTGTAAGGTTATATGCAGCGGGAAATAGTGTTTATTTTAATATTTTTAAGGGAACAATAGAAACAATATCGGGTAGTGTACAAGATAAATCAATTATTAATTATGGTAACGGATGGTTTAGAATTTCGATTACAGTAAACTCAACATCCTCAAGTTATGTAAGGATATATCCATCAAGCAGTGGTAGTTCAACAAGTGGATTAAATAGTTTGTTTGTTTGGGGTGCTATGCTCGAATCCAATTCAGTAGCATCTTCCTACATCCCAACCAATGGCTCAACAGTCCAACGTGCTGCTGAAACTTGTAATGAAAGTGGTAATAGTGAGGTTTTTAATGATAGTCAAGGGGTTTTGATGGCGGAGATAAGTGCTTTAGCTAATGATTCTTATAGGTATTTAAGTTTATCTAATGGTAGTAATGACAATAATGTTAGATTTAATTTAAGTCCAACTGCAAATCAAATTGGTTTTGAAGTAACTTCTGGAGGTTCTAACCAATTAAATTATACTAACAATAATACTAATGTTTTACTAAACACCAAAGTAAGTATAAAATACAAAGAAAATAACTTTTCTATTTGGATAAATGGTTTTAAATTATATACAGATTTAAGTGGCTCTACCCCTATTGGATTAGATAGAATTAATTTTGATAGAGGAACTGGAGGTAATGTCTTTAACGGTAAAACAAAAGAAATTGACTACTACGATACAGCACTCACAGATGCAGAATTAGAAAAACTTACAAGCTACCGTTCATTAAACGAAATGGTAACAGAATTAAATTTAAACGCACTATAATATGAGTAATACATTAAAATTTGGTAACGGAGAATGGTATGGTAAGAAAGACACTATCCTTGCGTATAATGATGAAAATTCTAATTTCAAGCCATTACCTTTTAGCTTTGACAGAGCATCATCTGCTACGGTTGTAAATAAAGATGGTTTAATTGAAACAGTTGGTAGTGGAGAACCAAGAATAGATTATAAAGATGATAGTAAAGGAGCTTTATTGTTAGAGCCGAGTAGGAGTAATTTACTAACTTATAGTGAACAATTAGATAATGGTAGTGGTTGGATAAATCAATTAGGAGGTACAGTTATTGGCAATCAAAATGGGGTAGGTAATAGTTTAGCTGCTTGGAAATTAAATAAAGGAAGTGGGACATTTAAAAGTTTAAGGTTTCAAAGTACATTATCTTCTGCTAATTATACACTTTCTTGGTATTTAAAAAAAGGAAGTTTAGATGTTGTGGAGGTTCGATTTGATGGCGGTGCTTCTGCTCAATTTATAGATTTTAATTTATCAACTGGTGTTGCGGGTGCAAATAGCGCTTTAACCAATATTAAAATGGAATTAATTAACAATGGATGGTATAGATGTCAAGCATCATTTAATTCAGCACTAACAAATGTACATTTATATTTAGGCGATGCAAGTAGCACAACAGAAGAGGGTTATGTATATGCTCAATCTCCACAATTAGAACAAGGAAGCTACGCTACTTCGTACGTACCAAGTTCGGGGGGTGTTGTGACGAGGGTGCAAGATGTTTGTACTAATGGAAACTTAAATGTTGATTATAGTGGAGATTATACATTGTATTTAGAACACGAAACA
>OJBS01000222.1_pt1 | contig 18548 bp, 9 predicted proteins | sample 1590941 | NCBI WGS metagenome assembly OJBS01 (sample SAMN05416785, study PRJEB24817) | seawater metagenome | isolation source: Sea water | place: Canada:Atlantic | collected 2013-11
GTTAAGGAGTGATATAGATAGTAAAAATAGAGAATTAGCTACATCAACAATGAGTATTATTAAGAAAAATGAATTTTTAAATGATATTAAAAGCGAGTTGAAAAATGACGATATAAAGAGTGTTGCCAAAGTTGTCAAAATTATTGACGAAAACCTTAACAATACAGATGATTGGAAATTGTTTCAAGAGGCCTTTAATAATGCTGATAAAAAATTCATTAAAAAGGTAAAATCTAAGCATCCTGATTTAACACCTAATGACTTAAGATTGTGTGCTTATTTAAGGTTAAACCTTTCTTCTAAAGAGATTGCACCACTACTTAATATTTCACATAGAAGTGTAGAGGTAAAACGTTATAGATTAAGAAAAAAGATGGACTTATCTCATAATTTAAATTTAACAAACTATATTTTAGAAATTTAATAATCATTTTTAATCAAAAAAACTATACATAAACACTACATCAGTTTAAAAAGTTAAATTCAAATTATACTAAAACCCTTTGATTATTGAAGTTTTAGTAAATAATAGTTCGTTATTTCATTGTATGCTTTTTATATAGTTGCAGATATTAGAACTAAGTTTCATGAGTTTATATATTGTAAGAAAATTAAACCATAACTTATGAAACAAACGATTTACTTATTTCTTTCAGTACTTTTTACTCTCAATTCTTTTTCACAAAACATTGAAGTTTCAGGTACTGTAATTGATAAAGAAGACAAGACTTCAATACCTGGAGTAAACGTAGTTGTTGAGAACACGACTACAGGTACACTTACTGATTTTGATGGAGTTTTTACGTTGCAAAACGTCTCTTCAAATGCCAATCTAATTTTTAGCAGTTTAGGTTATGTAACACAAGTAGTTCCTGTGAACTCAACTACGACCTTTAATATAGTACTATCTCAAAATGTAGATAAACTAGATGAAGTAGTTGTAATAGGGTATGGTACTCAAACTAAAAAAGAAGTTACAGGAGCTGTCGCTATTATATCTAGTGAAGCAATTGAGAAATTGAAACCTACAAGAATAGAGCAAGCATTGCAAGGACAAGTAGCAGGTGTAAATATTACCACAACTTCTGGTTCTCCTGGTGCATCATCAAGTATTCGAATTAGAGGTGTCTCTACAAATGGAGACAATCAACCATTAATTTTAGTAGATGGAAATAGAATTGAAGACTTAAGTGTTATCAATCCTTCAGATATAGAATCTATAAATGTTTTAAAAGATGCTACAGCTGGTATTTATGGTGTACAAGCGGCAAATGGGGTTATTATTATAACAACGAAGTCTGGTAGAAAAAATGCTGATTTTAAATTTGTATTTAATTCATATGTTGGTACTCAAGAGACTACTAGAAGGATTCCAGTATTAAACGCAACAGAATATGGACTATTAGCAAATGAAGCTTATGCTGCAAATGGAGACGCTTTACCTTTTACAGATATCAGTAGTCTAGGTCAAGGAACGGATTGGCAAGATGAAGTGTTTCAAACTGCTTTTGTTGGTAGTTCTGATATAAGTATAAGTAAAGGGACAGAAAAAGGAGCCTATAATTTTAGTGCTTCTTATTTAGATCAAGACGGTATTGTAGGTTTAAGTAAATCTAATTTTAATAGATTAACTTCTAAGTTAAATGCAAATATTGATATTTTAGAGAATCTAAAATTAACTTCTTCAATTATTTACACCAATACTAATGGTAGTGGATTAAATGAAAACGGCCTTGGGTCAGTATTATTCAATGCGTTGAATTTTGCACCTAATTTAACTCCAACAGATGCGGCTGGAGACTATACGTTAACTCCAGCAAATGGCTTTGGGCAAGAAATTATTAATCCATTATCGCAAATTGCTACAACCTTTAATAAGACTGAAGTGAATAAAATTGCTCCAACTATTGGATTGAATTATAAGTTTCTAAGCAACTTTTCTGCTGACGTGAAGTTTCAATATAATTATGCAAATGTGTTTACGAAAAACTATTCTCCAATAAATTCTTATGGTGAAAGTTCAACGGTTTTTGATAAATTAAATAATAGTTTAACAAATTATAAAGTTGCTTATGAAGATTATATTTTTGATGCTTATATAAATTATGAAAATACATTTAAGGATGTTCATAATCTAAAAGTGCTTTTAGGTACTTCTGTTTCACAAAATAATTTTTATAATAAAATAAATAATGCAGGATTTGATTTTGCAAACGGCAGTTTAGATTCTAGTCTTAGTGATGCCGATAGAATAGAAGATTTTAATGAATTAGCAAATACACCAGATAAAGTAGATGGATCTCGCTTATTATCATACTTCACCAGAGTACAGTATAATTATGATAGTAAGTATCTATTGTCTGCTGTTTTAAGACGAGATGGTTCTTCTAAGTTTGGGCCAGAAAACAAATTCGGATTTTTCCCTTCTGCTTCTGTTGGATGGATTGTATCTGAAGAAGATTTTATGCAAGATTCTAAATCAATCAATTTCCTGAAATTAAGAGCAAGTTATGGTATTGTTGGGAATGATAGAATTCAACCTTTTAGATACGTTTCTTTATTAGATGGACAAGGAAATTATATTTTTGACGATATAATTAACTTCGGTACAGCAACTGGAGCTCTTTCAAACCCAGAAATAAGATGGGAAAAACAAAAACCTTTAGATATTGGTTTAGACATTAAATTGTTTGATAAATTTGATATTACTGTAGATTATTTTGAAAAGAAAACAGAAGACTTATTAGTTCAACCACAAGTATCAGGAATTCTTGGAGTTGGAGCTCCAGGTTCTGGTTTACCTTTTGTAAACGCAGGGACGGTTGAAAATAAAGGACTTGAATTTTCTATTGCTTATTCACACGATGTATCTGACGACTTTAACTTTAGTCTAAACTATAATTTTACAACTATAGAAAATGAAGTGCTTGAAGTAAATGGAGAGAATTCTTTTGTATCTGGCGGATCTTTTGGTGTTGGTCAAGAAGCACCATCAAGAATGGAAGCGGGTTATCCGATAGGATATTTTTATGGATTACAAACAAATGGAATTTTTCAGACACAGGCAGATGTTGATGCACATGCAACACAAATGAATGCAAATCCTGGTGATATTCGCTTTGTAGATGTTAACGGAGATGGTCAAATAGATTCAGATGATAGAACGTATATTGGAGATCCAATAGCGGATATATCAATGGGTTTAAATTTTAATGTTAATTACAAGAACTTTGATTTTAGTGCCTATGCTTTCGCTTCTATAGGAAATGAAATCGTAAGAGATTATGAAAGAAATGTTCCGCTTGCAAATAAATCAGTTTATTATCTAGATAGATGGACAGGTCCCGGCACAAGTAATTCTTTTCCAAGAGTTACTACAGGAGCGACAGGGAACACTTTATTTTCAGATTTTTATGTAGAAGACGGTTCATTTGTAAGACTACAAAATATACAATTAGGGTATACTTTAAATAGTGATACATCTGAAAAGATAGGATTTGATAAATTAAGATTTTATGTGTCTGGAAACAACCTTTTCACAATTTCTGATTACAAAGGATATGATCCAACTACCTCAAACGGATCTCCAATAGGAGGAGGAATAGATAAAGGGTTCTATCCATCACCAAAGACATTCATTTTTGGTTTAAATGTTAATTTTTAAAAAATATAAAAATGAGAAATATAAAATTAAAATATATACTTGTAAGTGTTCTTTTTATAGGATTAGCAAGTTCTTGTAGTGATGACTTTGTAAATGTAGAATCACTAGACATAAATTCGGAAGACTATTTTAATTCCGAAGAAGATTATCAAAATGCGCTGGTTGGTGCTTATGATTTATTACAAGCAACCTACTTAAATGCGATGTTAGGAGAAATTGCTTCAGATAATACTTTAGCAGGAGGCGAAAGTGCAACAGACGTTATTGGAATTCAGGAAGTAGATGACATGACTCACACAACTACCAACTCTCAATTAAGAGATGTTTGGGGTTGGATGTTTGCTGGAGTTAATAGGGCAAACTTTATTTTAGAGTTTCAGGATAAGACAGAATTTGCTGGGAAAGAAGAGATTCTTGCTCAAGCAAGATTTTTAAGAGCATATTATTATTTTGAATTAGTGAAATGGTTTGGAGATGTTCCTTTAGTAGTAGATAAAAGATTTTTATTTGGTGATCAATTTAACGTAGATAGAACACCTAAAGCAGAGGTTTATACACAAATAGAGATAGACCTTATGTATGCAGCAGATAATTTAACGTATACAGCATCTCAACAAGGGAGAGTTACTAAAGGAGCAGCTCAAGCCTTATTAGGTAAGGTATATCTATATCAAGATAAATTTCCTGAAGCTTCAGCAGTATTAGATAATTTAATTTTAAACGGTCCATATGATTTAGTAACAGACTATAATTCAATCTTTGAGCATGCAGGAGAAAATGGTATAGAATCTGTTTTTGAAGTTCAGTATAATGACGATCAAGGAGCAAGTTTTGATTGTTTACAATGTAGTGAAGGAAATGTTGCAGTAGGATTTAGTGGTGTTAGAAGTTATGTAGCAACTCCAGATTCTTCGGGTGATATTTTCTCATCAGGTTTTAGTTTTAATGTACCAGTACAAGAAGCCGTTGATGCTTTTGAAGCTGATGATTTAAGAAAAGATGTCGCAATTTTGGATATTGATGCTTGGGCTACACAAACTGGAATTACTTATGGAACAGGGTATGAGCATACAGGATTTTTTAATAGAAAATATATTCCTCGTAAGAGAAGTGATACAGCAGCAGGAGATAGAAATTTAACAAACCCAAACAATTACAGAGCTATACGTTTTGCGGATGTGTTGTTAATGGCAGCAGAGGCTTTTAATAGAGGTAATATAGATGATTCTAAAGCGCAGAACTATTTAAATAGAGTTAGAGAGCGTGCTTTTGGAGACGCTATGCATAATGTTTCTTCATCAGGATCAAATTTAACAAATGATATTTACAACGAAAGAAGAGTTGAATTATTAGGTGAAGGCCACCGATTCTTTGATTTAGTGAGAACTGGAAGAGCCACTTCAGAGATAAACGGCTTTGTATCTGGGAAACATGAAGTATTTCCTATACCACTTATCGAAATTCAATTAACAGGAAATAGATGGACTCAAAACCCAAATTATTAAAACCAAAATCATGAAAAAAATAAAAACTTATTATAAAGCACTATTTTTATTAGTATTCTTAGTTGCTTGTACTGAAGATGATTTAAGAGAATTATCTTATTTAGATACTATAGCAGTTCCTACAAATCTTGCCGTAGCATTTAATATCACACAAGACAATACAGGTTTGGTTACTTTGTCACCAACAGCAACATCAGCATCAAATTATGAAATATATTTTGGTGATGGCACTTCTACTCCTGAAGAATTGATTCAAGGAGAATCTGTTGACCATATGTATATTGAAGGCACATACGATGTTAGACTTGTAGCTTATAATATTAAAGGAGAAACAGTTGAAATTATACAACAATTAGTAGTTTCATTTTTAGCACCTGAGAATTTAGAAATAACAGCACAAATTGATTCTTCTAACCCATTTGTTATAAATGTATCGGCAACTGCAGATTTTGCAGCTTCGTTTTTAGTGTTCTTTGATATATCTAATTCAGATGAAGTAGGTACACCTTTAGCTTTAGATGGCACAGTAAGTTTTGAATACCCAAGTGTTGGAGATTACACCATTAGAGTAGAAGCCTTAAGTGGAGGCTCTGAAACATCAGAATTAACGGAAGATATAACAATTTCTTCACCAGTAGAGTTGCCAATTGATTTCGAAATCTTTGACTCTAGTGTTTTTCAAGGTTTTGGTGGTGCATCTAACGCTGTTATAGACAACCCAGATACAACTGGAAATGATTCAGCAACAGTAGGGAAAATTATTAAAGATGCTCCAGAAGTTTGGGCAGGTAATGTAATTACTTTATCTGCACCTATTGATTTTTCAGCAAAAAAAGTCATTAAAATGAATGTCTGGTCACCTAGAGCAGGAGGCAAAATTTTGTTAAAGGTTGAGAACCTCACTGATGGAGGTATTTTCTTCGAAGTAGAAGCAACAACTATTGGAAACAGTGCTTGGGAAGAAGTCTCTTTTGATTTAAGTGCTATTGATGTTGGTAACACATATCAAAAAATAGTCTTATTTTTTGATTTTGGAACGGTTGGAGATGGAAGTTCAGACTGGACATTCTATATAGATGATATCAAACAAGCTTTTCCGTCAACAGGATCCTTTGAAAAATTGATAATTGAAAATTTTGAAGGTGCTACACCAACATTGCTACCTTTTGGAAATGCAGCTGCAGAAGTTGTTACTCTTAATGATTTGCCAACAGGTTTAGGAATTGTTACAGCTAATGTTGCTCAATTTTCTAAGCCAACAGGTGCTGAGGTTTGGGCAGGAGTTACTCAAGAACTGAGTACACCTTTAGACTTAGATACTTATAGTAATATAAGCCTGAAAACTTGGTCTCCAAAAGTAGGAGCAGTAGTTAAAATAAAACTTGAAAATGCTGATGCTAGTATCACTCATGAAATTGACATAAGTACAACTGTTGCAGATACTTGGGAAGAATTAGTGTACGATTTTAGTGGAGCACCTGTTGCAGATTATGTAAAAATTGTAGTATTCTTTGATTTTGGTGTAGGAGGTGATGATTCAGTGTATTACTTTGATGATTACACGCTTACAGATTAAGTTAATATAAAAACTGATTAAATATAAAATTATATAAAATGAAAAACATAAAATATATATTAGGTATTTTTATTTCTTTGACACTTATAATTAGTTGTCAAGATGATAGTGATGATTATGAATTTGGAGATATTATAGCGCCTTCAAATATTCAAATAGATTTTGAAATTGTTGGGGCTGACGCCTCAAATCTAAATGGTGACGGAAGTGGTGTAGTAAATTTTACCTCATCTGCAGATAATGCAGTTTCATATAAATATGTATTTGGTGGTAGTGAAACGGTTGCTCTAGATGGTAAAACTTCTATCAGTTTTAGCGAATTAGGATTAAATACTTATACAGTAGTAGTCGTAGCTTCAGGAACAGCTGGAGTTAGTTCTAGTATGTCAATACAAGTACAAGTATTATCAACATATTCTCCACCTGCAGATTTATTAGAGAAATTGCATGGTTCAAGTTCAAAAGAATGGAGAATAAAAGCAGAATCTTCAGGACATTTTGGTTTAGGACCAGTTGGCGGAACAACTCCTGTTGAATGGTATGGTGCAGGACCAAATGAAAAAGACGGGTTAGGAATGTATGATGATAGATTTGTTTTTGATATTGATGGAACTTTTACACATACTACTAATGGAACTATTTTCGGAAGAGATCCACATGCCCCTAATGATTTAGGACCAATTACAACTGGTAATGTTAATGGAGCTGACATAGAAAATTACGTATATAATGATTATACTGAAAGTTGGTTAATTACCGCTCCAGGTGGTGTTGAAACAATAAGTTTAACAGGATTTGGTTTTATTGGTTATTACACAGGAGGTAACCATAAATATGAAATATTTAATAGAGATAATGCAAATGAGTTGGTTTTAAAAACAACTGATGCAGCAAGTGATTTTGATTGGTGGTTTATTATCACTAGTAATTAACTGAAATAATAATATAACTTTAATAATTTTTGTAAAAAGGGTGAGGTAGTTTACTCGCCTTTTTTTAATAAAATTTAATCACTAAATTATTTTAAATATGAGAATTTCTATTTTTTACTTTGTGTTTTTCTTGTCAATTTTTGCCTCATGTGCAAGTGATAGTGACGAAGAAATTGAATCTGAAGTTGATGACGTCACACCTAGTAATTTAGTGATAGATGTCGGTATTACTGGGTTAAACTCTAACAATCCTTTTGGTGATGGCTCAGGGGTTGTAAATTTTAGCGCTCAAGCAACTAACGCTACTTCTTATGGCTTTATAGTTAATAGTGGAAGTGAAGTTCAAAGTATAGATGGAGTTTATCAGTATACATTTAATAGTGTTGAAGGTATTGAAAATCATGATATAAAGGTTATAGCGTATTCTAGTACTAACAATTCAATAAATACTTCTGAAATATTTGCAGTTTCTTACTATCAAGGAACAGCTCCTGTTTGGGCAGATGAATTTTTTCAAAATGGAACACCAAATAATGAGAATTGGACCTATGACTTAGGGGCTGGTGGCTGGGGGAATAATGAACTCCAAACGTATACTAATACTTCTTCTAATGTTAAAGTTGAGGACGGTTTATTAAAAATTATAGCGAAGGCTAATGGCTCTGGATATACATCTTCAAGATTAAAATCTCAAGGATTATTTCAATTTACCTATGGTAGAGTTGATGTTAGGGCTAAACTTCCAGCTTCTGCTGGTACATGGCCCGCGATTTGGATGCTAGGTGCTAATTTCACATCTGTAGGGTGGCCAAGATGTGGAGAAATTGATATTATGGAACAAACCGGTTGGGACAAAAACAAAGTCTTAGGCACTTGTCATTGGTACAATACTTCTAGTGCAGGTTATGCAGGTTATGGCTTAGATACTACTGTATCTAATGTTTCAAATGAGTTTCATGTGTATTCAGTAGTTTGGGATGCCAATAGTATAAGAATATTACAAGATAATGTTCAATATTTTGTAATGAGCAGTAGCAATTCATCTATTGCTAATTCACCATTTCAAAATGATTTCTTCCTTATACTTAATGTTGCAATGGGAGGAAATTTAGGAGGTGCAATTGACTCGAATTTTACAGAAGATAGTATGGAAATAGATTATGTAAGAGTTTATCAATAAAGAAAAATTATATATTTTGAATTATATTTTTATAAAAAAGGTCTGTTATTTTACACGGCCTTTTTTATAAAAATAATATTCATTTGGTAGAATACTTTTTTTAGTAGTTGTTCCTAAATTTTAGAATAAAGAATAAAATATTCAACAATACAACTTTATTAGAACTTGTTTCAAAATTTAGATATACGTATAGTTGAGAGTATTGTCAAATAGATTTAACTTCCTTTAGCAGACTATTTTATGTGTTCTAAAATCAATGCCTTATGTGAATAATTTAATTATTTATTGTATTTGATAATGTTAGTTAATATAAAATTAGTGTTATTAAATAATGAACAAACGCAATAATTTAACTTAACAATTAGAAGAAAAGAGTTCTAGTGCCCATTTAATATCTATAACCAACTATACATTCCCACAACAAATGGTAGAATTCGAAAACAGGTCAATTATCTAACGTTACTTATTTGTTTAGTAATAGTCATTGATATGAACAAAAACTCAGCGTGTATGTTTTTTGTTGGGTTTTATTTTGTTGATTTCTCAAAATATATATATAATTTTAAATAAATTAATACATCAGAATTAATCCGTCCAAACATGTTATTCAATCTTAACATCAGTTTTAGGAAAATTCTAGGAGATAATATTAAAACTTAAATTTAATAGAATTATGAAAAACAATTTTATAAGACTAGTACTCTTATTTCTTTTTTATTCAACAGCATTTGCTCAAACCGCTAAAGTTTCAGTAGTAAAAGGTGATGAAGGAATGAAGTTAGTAGTAGATGGACAAGACTTTATGATTAATGGTATGAATTGGGGTTATGTTCCAATAGGTACTAATTACAACTATAGTTTATGGAAACAATCTGACGATATTATCAAAGCCGCATTAGATGCAGAGATGAGTTTATTAAAAAACATGGGAGTGAATGCAATAAGACAATATACAGGTATTCAACCAAAATGGATTACCTATATATATGAAAACTATGGAATTTATACAATGCTTAACCATTCATTTGGTAGGTATGGTTTAACTATCGACAGTGCTTGGACTCCAGTTACAGATTATAGAGATGCTAAGACAAAAGAATTGTTGATGAGTGAAATTACTACGTTAGCAGAAGACTATAAAAATACTCCAGGATTATTATTATTCTTATTAGGAAACGAAAACAATTATGGTCTTTTCTGGGCAGGTGCAGAAACTGAAGATTTTCCAGATGAAGAAGATAAAAAGAGAGAAGTAGGTGAAAAGCGTGGAAGACCTATGTATAAATTAATGAATGATGCAGCAGTTAAAATGAAAGAAATTAATTCTTCTATTCCTGTTGCAATTTGTAATGGTGATATGCTATTTGCAGATATTGTTGCTGAAGAATGTAAAGATGTTGATATTTATGGTACAAACATGTATAGAGGTAAATCTTTTGGAGATGCATTTGAGCGTGTTAAAAAAGAATTGGATATGCCAATCTTGTTTACAGAGTTTGGAGCAGATGCTTTTAATGCACTAAGTAATCAAGAAGACCAAAAAATGCAATCGTTTTTTATGGTTGAGAACTGGAAAGAAATTTACCAAAATGCTGCTGGATTAGGAAAGGCTGGAAATTCAATAGGTGGTTTCACCTTTCAGTTTAGTGACGGATGGTGGAAATTAGGTCAAACAAAAAATTTAGATGTACATGATACAGGAGCATCATGGTCAAATGGAGGTTATTATTTAGATACAGAAAACGGAAGTAATAACATGAATGAAGAGTGGTTTGGTATTTGTGCTAAAGGACCAAATAATGCTAGAGGCCTTTATACTCTATATCCAAGAGCTGCATATTATTCATTAAAAGAAGCACACCAAATAAATCCTTATGGTGAAGGTGTAGATGCAGATTTTATTACAAACCATTTTTCAAATATCAATCTTATGGATGGTGTTTTAAGAGCAAGAGGTGATAAAGCAGCAATGGGAGGTGGTGAGAAGATTAAATTAAGTAATATGAGGGCTGAATTTACGACTTTCAATACAGGAGGTAATTTAATTACAACTCCAAGACAAGCCGATTCTGATGCTAATAATTACCCTGATCAACTTGGTTTTGATCACATGCAATCTTATTTTATTGGTGTAGAGGGAAATCCAACCTCTAATATGCGTGCAAATATAAATTTCAATATACTTGGGAATGTTGCAGACAACCCTATTGATGAAATTTTTTATGAAAATAGAGGACGTCCTATTTCAGTAAATACAGATGATGGTAATGTAGCAATTACCGATCCTGAAAGAATTAAAGTTTATAATGCTGAATTTGAATGGAACGCTAAAGATTTTGACTTGAGAGGTTTTTATAGAACGGGTCATTATCATTGGGGTTATGAAGGTGATATATTTGGTCTATATCCAGAAGCTAATTACGGACCTAATCTAGATATCTACCAAGGTGAAATTCTTGGTTTTGAAGTAGATGGTAAAAGAGCATTAAAAGGCCTGAAAGCAGCATTTGGCCCTCAACTTTGGTGGGGAGCAAATCCTGCAGTATTATTAAAGTACAACCGTACAATTGGACATTATGATTTCAGTGCTATTTACCATGAAGATATAGATGATGTTGGAGAGGCGGTTACTTCAATTGCAATACCACAACCTAAAACGCGTAGAGTAACACTATCAGTAGAAAGAGACTTTGGTAATTTTGGCTTTCAACTTGGAGGTATTTGGGGAGGTCAACCTCTTAATGGTAGAGAGTTTCAAGTTGCAGAAGGAGACTCAGGAAATTATATTATTTATACCGATAAAATTAACTCCGATGATAATTGGGGAGCAAAAGCAAAAATAACCTATCAAAATGGGGCAATTAATTGGTATGGGCAAGTAGCAGTTCAGGGGTTAGTTGCAAATGGAGGTGCAGACCAAACACAAACTTTTACAGGATGGAAACTTAAGGATAATGGGAGCGGTAACAAAACTAACTTTTTAACCGGTTTCACTTATACAACGGGAGATTTTGAAATCGCGCCTAACTTCTTATGGCAAAAACCAATTGTTGGTGCTATGCCAAATGATGTGCAAGGACCTGGAAGATTAAGAAATATTCAAGATGATCCATTTATTGTTAGAGCAAACAGAGAAACAACAGCTGGAGAACTTTTATTTACTTATGATCCAACTCCAGGGAGTTGGATGTATGAATGGGATAATGATAGACAAGAAGACGCTAAATTTGCTATGAATTTAGGGTTTGTATATCGTCATCACCCAACGACACAAGATGCAGCAATTGGGTTTTTAGCAAATCGTACTACTTTTGCATTTCCTAATTCAACTCCTGCCATAGATTTATGGGAAGTTCATTCAAGAATAGTATCTAAAGTGAGCCCTGAATTAGGAGTAATCGCAAATATTTATGCCGGTAATGCTCAATCAAACGGTAGTGACGAAAGAACTATTGAGCGTTTTGGAGGAGATATTAGATTAATTTATAAAAAATTAAAGTTAACACATACATTTAAAGTTAATGATTGGGGTCCATATGATTACCATCGTGATTTTAATCTTACTTACCCAGTACAGTTAATGTTGGATTTATCAACATCTGTTGGGAAACCAGACTGGTTTATTTTACCTGACACTAAAATTGGAATACGTGGTACATGGCGTTCTATGGACCAATACTCTCCAAGATTCAGCCCTAATGAGGCACTACCTTTTGCTACTTCACCAATTATAAGTCCTGTTGGATTTGGTAATGGTAATGAATGGGAACTTAGAACATATATTCATATTAACATTGGAAAATAAAAAATTAGAAAAATGAAAAAATTAAAATTTATTTATAAAAAAAACACACTTTTCTTAGTGATGATTTTTATGATGACTGTTAGTTGTGAAAGAGATTTATCAGATGATGTTGAGTTTGCAACAAATTCAGCAGGCGGAGAGATTTTTACAGACGCACCCATTGGTTTAGGTTCTGACTTTTATTTCCCTTTTTTAGGTTCAAAAGCAACCGCTTGGTCTGTAGATGATAATGAAGGTTACGAAAGTCAATCCTCAATGCGTATAGACGTACCAAATGATAACGATCCGGAAGGTACTTATGCTGGTGCTATTTTTAGGGTTGATGGTGCTGGACGTGATCTCACTGGATTTGATGCCTTAACGTTTTGGGCTAAAGCCTCTCAAGGTATTAATATTGGTGAACTTGGTTTTGGTCAAGATTTTGGTGAAAATAAATACCTAGCGACTATTCAAAATACAAGTTTTAGTACAAACTGGGTTAAATATATTATTCCAATACCAGACCCATCTAAACTTTTTGAAGAAAGAGGGATGTTTTGGTATTCAGCCGGAACTCAAGAAACTGGTGGTTTTGGTTATACCTTTTGGATTGACGATTTAAAATTTGAAAAATTAGGAACTATCGGAGCGCCAAGACCAGAAATTTATAATGGTGAAAATGCTAATTCACAAGGGTTTTTAGATAATGAAAATGTTTTAGAAACACCTTCGGTTATGTTTAATTTATCATCTGGTTTAAATCAAACAGTTCTAGCTGCATCAAGTTATTTTGATTGGACGTCTTCAGAACCGAGTATTGTAGCGGTTAGAGATTTTGGAAGAGTTGAAATGTTATCAATTGGTTCATCAGTAATAACAGCCTCATTAGCAGGAGAGCAAGCAACTGGACAAGTAACTATAGAGGTGTTGGGAGCATTTGAAACTGCACCAATACCAACACGAGATCCTACAGAAGTGATATCTATTTTTTCAGATGCTTATACGAATGTACCCGTAGACTTTTATAATGGTTTTTGGGAGCCTTTTCAAACAACCTTATCTGCCGATTTTACTATAGGCGGAGATAATATTTTAAGTTATACTGATTTTAATTTTGTTGGTAATCAGTTTGCAAACCCAACAGTTGACGCGACTAACATATCTAACTTACATGTCGATATGTTTATACCGGATGAGTTACCATCATTATTTGACTTTTTAATTTCGGTTGTAGATTTTGGAGATGATGGAGTTGATGGTGGTGGAGATGATACTAGACAACAAATATTTATCAATGCTTCTGATGTAGAAGCAGGTACATGGATTTCATTTGATTTCCCTATAACCTTGGCTAATAGAGATCACTTAGGACTTATCATATATGAAAATATCAATTTTGCAACATTAAGTAATTTTTATTTAGATAATATTTATTTCTATTAAGATTATTATAAAATTCAAAAACTAAAAAGATGAATAAAAAAATAAAAAATAAAAGCATAAATAAAACTTTTCTGTTTATGTCTTTTCTATTAGTAACACTTTTTGTTATCTCTAGTTGTGCTACAGATGATACTCAAACAGTTGCAACTTTTACAGAATTAGTATGGCAAGATGAGTTTGACACTGAAGGCGCTGTTAATTCCGATAACTGGAATTCCGAAATAGGTACAGGAATAAATGGTTGGGGTAACAACGAACTTGAATACTATACAGATCGTTTAGATAATGCAGCAGTACAAAATGGAGTATTAGTAATTTCAGCAATAAAAGAAGAGTTCAATGGTTCTTCTTACACTTCAGCAAGAATTACTACTAAAGGTAAGTTTGAACAAACGTATGGACGTTTTGAAGCACGTATTAAATTACCTTCAGGTCAAGGAATGTGGCCAGCTTTTTGGATGTTAGGAGCTAATATTGATCAAGTTGGATGGCCTCAATGTGGAGAGATTGATATTATGGAAAACGCAGGATCAGCGCCAACTAAAGTAAGCGGAGCTGTTCACGGACCAGGATATTCGGGAGGAGAACCAATTTTTAAAAGTTACACTTTAGAAAATGATCGTTTTGATACAGGTTTTCACATTTTCGGTATTGAATGGGGACCTGAATATATTAACTACTACGTTGACGATGTATTATACAATCAAATTACACCTGATGATGCCAACGGAGAATGGGTTTTTGACAATGGCCCTTTCTTTATTATAATAAATTTAGCTGTTGGCGGTCTTTTTGACGGACCTCCTAATGACGAAACAGTGTTTCCACAAACTATGCTTGTGGATTATGTAAGAGTATATAATAGTAACAACTAATTTTTTTTAAAAAAACAAAAAATGAAACAATTAATTAAAAATGCAAAGCAAATAGTAATGTTACTTTTAGTAATATCTCTAGTAGGATGTGATGAAGATACTGTCACTTTACCTCAAATTACCGCAGGTTTTACATATACTGTTGATGAAGATACACGAACAGTTACATTTATCAATATATCTGAAAATGCAAATACTTATTCATGGAGTTTTGGTGATCAAGCCGCAACTACATCAACTTTAAACAATCCAATTTTTACGTATGCAGTTGGAGTTTATAATGTTGTATTAACAGCAACAAATGTTGCGGGTGATTCAGCAACATTTGAAGATACTATAATATTTTTAGATCAAGAGATTCCATTAATTACCTTAATAGGAGACTCAACAATGAATGTGATTTTAGGTGATGCTTTTACAGATCCTGGAGCAACTGCCCTAGATGAAGTTGATGGCGACCTTACTGATGAAATTGTTGTAGGTGGTGATACCGTTGATACTAATGTTGAAGGAACTTATACAATTACTTATGATGTTTCAGATACACAAGGTAATGCAGCAATACAAGTTGAAAGAACTGTTAATGTCTCTGCGATATCATGTGTTGCAGAAACAGAAGGATCATTAAGTGCTTCAAACCTTAATTTAACATTTATGTCTGACCCAACAGCTAGCGTTATAAATGATGGTGCAGATTTTAGTTGGATCGATAACCCAGATTTTGACAATACTGAAAACGCTTCATGTAAAGTTGGACAGATTACAAAACTTGGAAACAATCCTTGGGATAATACTCAAATAGATTTAGATGCTAAATTAGATTTCAATGCGAACACAGGTTTAAAAATAAAAGTATGGTCTTCAATAGCAAATACTGAAGTAAGAATTAAATTAGAAGAAATAGGAAATGCAGGAAATAATGTAGAGCAATTTTTAACAACATCAGTAACTAGTGGTTGGGAAGAATTAACTTTCCCATTCACAGCTGCAGATAGCAATAAGTTTGATAAAATTGTAATGTTCTTTGATTTAAACGCAAACAATACAGACACATATTATTTTGATGATTTAATGTTATATGGAACTGGTAATGGTGGCGGTACTACTTGTACAGCAGAAACTTCAGAGTCAATGAGTGCATCAAACCTAAATGTAACTTTTATGTCTGACCAAACAGCAAATATTGTTAATGATAACGCTACTTTTGAATATGTAGCAAATCCAGATTTTGATAATGCAATAAACAGTTCTTGTTTTGTTGGTAAAGTCACAAAGTCTAATGTTAATCCTTGGGATAATAATCAAATAGATTTAGATGCGAAATTAGATTTTAATAACAATTCGGGAATAAAAATGAAGGTTTATTCTTCTATTCCAGGTTATACAGTTCTATTAAAATTAGAATCTCAAGCAAACCCAGCAATTAATACTGAAATAGACCTTACAACTACGCAAACTAACGCTTGGGAAGAACTAACGTATCCTTTTGCAAGTTCAGAAAGTGACAAATATGATAGGATAGTATTAATATTTGATTTGGCATCTGCAAATACCAACACCTATTATTTTGATGACTTAAAGTTATACGGAACTGGCGGCGGTGGCGGCGGTGGCGGTGGAACTTACGACATCACACAAGCAATTGATTTTGAACCATCAGGCTTTGGAGCATCATGGGCTTGGAATGTTTTTGAAAACGATAGTAACCCACCATTAGAATTTGTTAGTAATCCAAACGCATCTGGAATAAACACCTCTTCTCAGGTTGCTAAAATTACCGCATTACAAGCAGGTCAACCATGGGTTGGAACTGAGACAGCACACGGAGAAATGGGAATTACATGGGATCTTACACCTACTACAGCAATCATTAAAATTATGGTTTATAAAACAGTAATTAGTGATGTTGGAATTAAATTGGTTACCCCTTCAGGTGGAGCACAAGCTGAGATATTAGTTTCAAATACTGTAATTAATCAATGGGAAGAGTTAACATTTGATTTTACTAGTCGTATTGGAAACGGATTGGATGGGTCAACAAATATAGATCAGATTGTTGTTTTCCCTGATTTTGACACAGCAGGTAGAACTCAAGATAACATAGTTTATTTTGATAATATAACTTTTAACTAATAAACGATAAATTATTTGAATTTGTTTATTAATAAAGTGCGGTCTTAATTTATGTAAAATTAAGACCGTACTTTATTAACAGGTCGATTAACTATTTGAATTTAAAATACTTAATAATAACTAACCTAATATAAATCTCTAGTAAAAAAGATTACGAAACTATAATATGAGTAAAAATTCAATATATGTAGGAAGCAACTTAGCTTCATTTGAAGAAAACGAAATCACAGGAGAACTAATCTCTTTTGAAAACGAAAACTATTATAAAATATCTAATTGCGACCAAATGAGGCCTTTTTTTATAAGTCTTGTTAGCAATTCTAATCATTGGATGTTTATCTCTAGCAATGGAGGTTTATCTGCAGGTAGAAAAAATGCAGAAAACGCTTTATTTCCTTATTATACAGATGATAAAATTACAGAATCTGCTGAAATAACAGGAAGTAAAACGATACTTCAAGTTCATAAAGAAAATAAAACGTTTTTATGGGAACCATTTTCAGATAGATACCAAGGTGTTTATACTATTAAAAGAAATCTCTATAAAAACAGGTATGGAAACAAACTTGTTTTTGAAGAGACAAATGAAGATTTAGGAATCACTTTCAGATACCATTGGAATACTAGTGATTCGTTTGGATTTGTAAAAAAATCTACTTTGATTAATAATAACGATTCTGATGTATCTATAACTGTTTTGGATGGGTTACAAAATATTCTTCCTTACGGTGTTGGAGAAGATTTACAAAAAGCTTCAAGTAATTTAGTTGATGCTTATAAAAAAAGCGAGTTAGAACAAGAATCAGGCTTAGGAATTTTTGCTCTAAGTGCTATTATTGTAGATAAAGCAGAACCTAGTGAAGCACTTAAATCTAATATTGTTTGGTCATTAGGAATTGAAAATCCAACGTATTTAATTTCTTCTTTACAACTTAATAATTTTAGAAAAGGGAAAGAAATTCATCAAGAAGTAGATATTAAAGCAGAAAAAGGAGCCTATTTTATTTCTACAGATATAACCTTAGCCGCTCAAGAAAACAAGAATTGGATGCTGATCGCTAATGTCAATCAGAATATGAATGACATTTGTGAAATTTCAGAAAAAATAAAAAATGAATCTAATCTAATAAATTTTGTTCAAGAAGATATTGAAGCAGGTACAAAGCATTTATTAGAATTGGCAGGAGCATCAGATGCTATACAATTAAGTACTAATAAATTACGTAATACGCGACACTTTGCAAATACGCTTTTCAATATTATGAGAGGTGGAATTTTTGATGATAATTATAATATTGACAAAAGTGATTTCACTAAATATATTGCAAACGCAAACAAAAAAGTATTCAAGAAAAAAGAAAATATTTTGGCAAAATTGCCAACCGTATTTAATTTAAATTTAATTAAAGCTGTCTCTTATACACATCTCCGAGCCCACGAGACTAGGCATGATCTC
>OJBS01000224.1_pt1 | contig 18370 bp, 12 predicted proteins | sample 1590941 | NCBI WGS metagenome assembly OJBS01 (sample SAMN05416785, study PRJEB24817) | seawater metagenome | isolation source: Sea water | place: Canada:Atlantic | collected 2013-11
CGAGATCATGCCTAGTCTCGTGGGCTCGGAGATGTGTATAAGAGACAGGTATACAGAATATGAATATAATGACAAAGAGAGATGGTATCTAAATTTAGGACTTAGAGCAAATCATTATTCATTATTAGATCAAATTCATTTTGAACCGAGAATTCAGGTTGAACGAAAAATAAATTCTCAATTCAGATTAAATTTTTCTGCAGAACAAAACCGACAATCATTAAGTAAAATTATTGAGTTTAACACTCAGAATTTTGGTCTAGAAAATCAAATTTGGGTACTTGCTAATAGTGAAGATAAATCAATTTTGAAAAGCCATCAATTTAGTTCAGGCGCAACCTATAAAAAAAATGGTTGGAATATAGATTTAGAAGGGTATTTTAAAAAAATAAGCGGTTTAACTTCATTAACCAATGGCTTTACAAACAGTGCAAATAATTATTCTGAAGGTGAAAGCAAAATAGTGGGATTAGAACTATTAATAAAAAAGAAAATAAATAATTACAGAACTTTTCTTGGTTATTCTCTAACACAAAACAGGTCTAAATTTGAGACTATAAACAATGGGAACTCTTTTAGAGGAAACCAAGATATAAGAAATTCACTATCATGGTCACATTCATATAAATTAAAGGATTTTGACTTTTCATTAGGATGGAGTATTAGAACGGGAATTCCATTTACAAATGCCGACGGTTTAGTTACAAATAACCAAGTCACTTCAATAAATTATGGAAAAGTAAACGCTGAAAGATTACCAAACTATCACAGATTAGATTTCTCTACATACTATAAGTTTTTATTTACTAAAAATGAAAAGTGGAAAGGAAAAGTAGGGTTTTCGTTACTTAATGCCTATAACCAAAAAAACATATTGTGTAGAAATTATAACATTCGTTTTGATTCAAATGGTGAAGAGATTCTTCAGGTGCTAGATAAATATTCACTTGGAGTCACTCCAAATTTTGTTTTCAGAGTAGAATTTTAATCGCAGGGCGATAGTCAAAAAATTTAACTCAGATTGGATTTCGATTGTTGATTCATCCTTCTTTTTGATGTAAAAGCCTTGTTAGTTTAATCGAAGTATCTAATAAGATAATTTTTGCATTTCCATTTCTTTCAATATGATAAATAGCATCATTAAGCTCTTTATAAATACCTTCAATATTATTTCCGTGAATAAAGGGTGCAAACTTTTTTAGATCAAAACCAGGTTCTGTCGTTTCTAAAAAAACCAAATTTTGTGCTTTATAATTAAGCAATAGCGCTTGTCTAAAGAATTGCAAACAGAAATTTAAAAAACGTTTTTGAGTTTCTCTTCCAGATTTAGAAATGGTATCGCTCCAAGCGATAAGTTCATTAATTACAGACGCATCACCTTTAGCTCTAAAAGCAGCCCTAATCCATGTAATAAACCACTGTTCAAAAACCGCATCAGAAGAATCATTGTTTAAAATATCCAACGCTTTATTGAAGTTTCCATTTGCTTGATGTGCAATTTTTCTTGCTTCATTTTCAGGAGTATTGTGAGATGAAATTAATCCATTTACAATATCACTTTCACTTAATACAGGGAAATTTAATGTTTGACAACGAGAGCGAATAGTACCAATAATTTGTTCTTCATTTTCGGTAATTAAAATAAAAACAGTTTTTTCTGGGGGCTCTTCTATAAGTTTCAATAATTTATTTGCAGCGGCTGTATTCATTTTTTCTGCCATCCAAATAATCATAACTTTATATCCTCCTTCAAAAGATTTTAGTTGCAACGATTTTACAATAGCCTCAGCTTCATCTACACCTATTGAACCTTGTTTGTTTTCTACACCAATAGTCTGTAGCCAATTGAAGAGACTTCCATAAGGAGTTTGATTAACAAAGGGCCTCCAATTAGATAAAAACAAATCACTTATAGGATGTTTTTTTACGGATGCACTTGTGGTAACCGGAAAAGCAAAGTGTAAATCAGGATGCATTAACTTATCACATTTTAAATTGCACGCATCAACATTTGGATTGTTATTACACAATAGATATTGAGCGTAAGCAATAGCCATGGGAAGCGTTCCAGAACCTTCTTTACCAACAAATAATTGCGCATGCGGAATGCGCCCATTATTTGCAGATTGCAAAAGATGGTTTTTGATATGTTCTTGACCTAATATTTCTGAAAATAGCATAGTACAAATATAGATTAAAATACGAAAACGTTATTTGAAGTTTTCCGATTTCATCACAATTAAAAAACACGAAACCCTTACATTTGTTTTCTTAGAAAATATTTATAAAAATGACGACAATAAACAACTTTAATTTTGACGGTAAAAAAGCATTAATAAGAGTAGACTTTAACGTTCCGCTTGATGAAAACTTTAACGTTACTGATGCAACTAGAATAGAATCTGCAAAGCCAACCATCCTTAAAATACTTGAAGACGGAGGGAGTTGTGTCTTGATGTCGCACCTTGGAAGACCTAATGGAGTTTCTCCAGAATTTTCTTTGCAACATATAGTTGAGTCAGTAAGTGAAATTATTGGAGTTCAAGTCAAGTTTATGAATGATTGTGTTGGTGATGAAGTTGAAAAATCGGTAGAAGAATTACAAGCAGGAGAAATCTTATTGTTAGAAAATCTTCGTTTTTATAAAGAAGAAAAAAATGGAGATGTTGCCTTTGCAGAGCAATTGTCTAAATTAGGAGATATTTATGTTAACGACGCTTTTGGAACAGCCCATAGAGCGCATGCGTCAACTACAATTATTGCACAATTTTTTACAGACAAAAAATGTTTTGGATTATTGCTTGCCAAAGAAATTGAAAGTATAGATAAGGTTTTAAACAATTCTGAAAAACCAGTATTAGCAATTTTGGGAGGGGCAAAAGTATCTTCTAAAATTACTGTAATTGAAAATATTTTAGACAAAGTAGACCATTTAATACTTGGTGGAGGAATGACTTTTACTTTTGTAAAAGCACAAGGAGGAAATGTTGGCGATTCTATTTGCGAAGATGATAAAATGGAATTAGCCTTAGAAATTTTAAAGCAAGCAAAGGCTAAAAATGTTACCGTTCATATTCCAGTAGATGTTATTGCTGCAGATGATTTTTCTAATACAGCAAACACTAAAATTTTAGACGTTACTCAAATTCCTGATGGATGGCAAGGTTTAGATGCTGGACCAAAATCAATAGCGATTTTTGACGAAGTTGTAAATAAATGTAAAACCATTTTATGGAACGGGCCTTTAGGTGTTTTTGAAATGGAATCGTTTGCAAACGGAACGATTGCCTTAGGTCATTCAATAGATAATGCAACAAAAAATGGAGCCTTTTCTTTAGTTGGTGGAGGAGATTCTGTGGCTGCTGTGAAACAATTCGGTTTTGCTGATAAAGTAAGTTATGTATCAACAGGCGGAGGAGCAATGTTAGAAATGCTAGAAGGGAAAACTTTACCAGGAATTGAAGCAATCAATAATTAGAAGAAAAGAAAATTATGAAATACACAACATTACCAAATACAGAAGCAAAAGTTTCTAAAATATGCTTAGGAACGATGACTTGGGGAAACCAGAACACAGAAGCTGATGGTCATGAACAAATGGATTACGCACTAGAAAAGGGCGTGAATTTCTTTGATACGGCAGAGTTATATGCCGTTCCTGCAACTCCAGAAACATACGGCTCTACAGAAAAAATTATTGGAAATTGGTTTAAAAAAACAGGAAACAGAGATAAAGTTGTGTTGGCGAGTAAAATTGCAGGAGCAGGACTTTATACGGCGCATATTCGTAAAGACGGTTTTAGTAAAAGAGCATTGACAGAAGCGATTGAAGGAAGTTTAAAACGACTACAAACAGATTATATAGATTTATATCAGTTGCATTGGCCAGTAAGAGGAGTGAATTGTTTTGGTGTTAGGGACTATCCTTATAAAACGTCTACTAAAGAAGCCGAAAATCATTTAGAGATTTTAGAAACACTTCAAGACTTTATAAAACAAGGTAAAATTAAACATATTGGATTGTCTAATGAAACTCCTTGGGGAACGATGAAGTATTTGGAAGCTTCACAAAAAAATAATTTGCCAAGAATGTCTACCATTCAAAACTCTTATTCTTTAATTCACCGTGCTTATGAGTATGGAATGTCTGAAGTTTCAATGAGAGAGAATATAGGCCTATTAGTCTATTCACCTTTAGCTCAAGGAGTTTTATCAGGAAAATATATGAATGGACAATTACCAGAAGGAGCGAGAGGAACTTTATTTCCTAATTTTGTTTTAAGATATAGAACTCCAGGAGCAGAGCAAGCAGTTATTGAGTATCAAAAGATCGCAAAGAAACATGGAATTACGATGACAGAAATGTCTTTGGCCTTTATCAACCAATTGCCATTTGTTACAAGCAATATAATTGGCGCAACGAATATGAGTCAGTTAAAAGAAAATATCAATAGTATTAATATTGAATTATCAGACGAAATTATTGATGAAATTAATGCTGTACATAATTTATTTCCAAATCCAGCAGCATAAAATTTTTGTAATTATTATTATTTATTTAGATAAAACCATAGCATTTTAAATTGTTATGGTTTTTTATGTTTCATAAACGCCTCATTACACATGTTTTAAATAAAAAAAGTTATATTTGAATAATTCTTAACGGAATTTTAATCTTAAGTGAAAAGTAGAAACCCTATATTCACTCTATTAAATTGCTTACCATGATTTTTATTACTAAACTTGTTGAGCAATCAATTATTGCTCAACTATTAATTAACTAACCAAAATTTATTTAAAATGAAAAAAAGTGCAATTATTTTAATGATGGTGTTTACAATCATCACCTATTCGCAAAAGAAAAAGAATGGAACGGTCTATAAAGACCACCCTGCAATTGTTGTTGTTGAAGCTATGCAACAAGCAGTGATGGCTGGAGATGCTGATAAAGTAGCAACTTACTTGGCAGATGATTTTAAGTCCTTTGACGGAAACAATACAAATCCAAATGATGAAGGGAGAAATAAGGAGCAATACTTAAAAAGGGTTGCAAGTTTTAACAAATATGTCCTTTATCCAAGTTTAAAACGTCATGGCGAAGCTTATCCAGACGCAATTGAATATAAGGGCGAAGAAGGTTTATGGGTGCAGACTTGGGACTATTTTAGAGGAGTTCATAAAGAAACAGGTGTTAAACTTGATGGACCTGAACATACTTTATTCCGTATGAATTCGGATAATAAAATTGTTTCTAGGATTCATTATAGCAGCACTACAAATGGTGAAATAGGAAGAAGTTTCAGCGAAAGTAGAAACGGAACCATTTATAATAACCATAAAAACATTAACACAGTAAGAAGAGTTATGGCTGCATTTGAACATAACGACTTGGAGACAGCCTATAGTTTTTTTACAGACGATGCTAGATTTAGTAGTAGTGAATCGGCTAGAGGGAAGTCTTTATCTGTGGACGAATCTAAAGCAAACAGCAAGGGAATTATGGAGACTTGGGATATTACTAGTATTGATGTAAAGGGGTATCCAGATTATTTAGAATATGATCTAAACAATGGTAAGGTCGCTCAGTCGTGGTGGACAATTAGATTGGTTAGAAAATCTGATGGTAAAAAGTTTGAATTACCTATTATGTATTCTCATGATTTTAATGATGAAGGTAAGATTACTGGGTCTATGGCTTATTACAGCTCTAAACATTTGGAAGATTAAATCCAGGTTTATACTTTATTTATTATAAATTTACAAGAAGCTATCTGAAAAGGTAGCTTCTTTTTAAATATAAATAGTAACAACACATTTGCAGTTTGGGATATTGGATTCTCTCAAAAGTACCCAAAGACGAACAGATTGTTCTTGATTAAATAGAAAGCAACTTTAATTATATGCCTTTATATGTTGATTAGCATAATTATTTTGCAACCGTGTTATATTAATTAATTCTTATATTTGTTACTCTGAAATTAATTACTTCCATATCATTATCTTTTTTATTCCTTACTCAAGGAATGAGCATTAATATGAATTTATGTGAGCAAATAGAGCATTTTTCAAATTTCATATCACATTACCAAGTTCATAAAGAATATGGTGGTGATTCTTTTTATGAATATGCAGTAGAAGAGTTATTTAGTAAAAACGGAGATATTGACGCGCACCACAATGGTTCGCATGAAGATAATACCCCAATTCACTCGCATAATCAATGTTTTCACCCATCAGTTTTTATGACAACTTCTGATAGTGTTGCAATAAGTACGTTTATAAAGAAAGAAAGAAAACAACACACCTACTACCAATTTCAATTTAATTCCCGATATCTGGAATCTCTTTTCCAGCCACCGCAAGCATAATTTAGTTTTATAGGACAACTCTATCCTGTTTTGACATTTTCTAATATAGAAAACTCAAGTAGCCTCTCTTTTATAAAAGAGAACAATTATTATTAACTGAATTATTATTTATTTATGCTTAACAAAATTATTAAGTATTCCATAACCCATAAATTGGTTATAGGATTACTCACATTTGCATTAATTATCACAGGAATTTATTCATTAAAACAACTTCCTGTAGATGCAGTACCAGACATTACCAACAATCAAGTGCAGGTCATTACCAATTCACCAACACTTGCTGCGCAAGAGGTAGAACGCTTAATTACTTTTCCCATTGAACTCACAATGGCTACTATACCACAGATAGATGAAATTAGGTCGTTTTCTCGATTTGGATTATCTGTAGTTACTATAGTTTTTGAAGAAGATGTTGATGTGTATTGGGCACGACAACAAGTTAATGAACGTCTTGCAGATGCACAATCCAAAATACCTGAAGGTATAGGCAAACCAGGAATTGCACCATTAACCACAGGTTTAGGTGAAATTTATCAATATGTTGTTACTACGAAACCAGGATATGAAGATAAATACGACGCTGTTGAATTAAGAACCATACAAGATTGGCTTGTTAAAAGACAACTTTTGGGCACAAAAGGAATTGCAGACGTTAGTAGTTTTGGCGGTTATTTAAAACAATATGAAGTCGCCATTCGTCCTGAGCGCTTAAACGCGATGCAAGTTACAATTTCTGAAATTTTTAATGCTTTAGAAGCGAACAACCAAAATACTGGAGGCGCATACATTGAAAAAAACAATAAAGCCTTATTTATAAGAAGTGAAGGACTAGTAGGCTCTATTAAAGACATTGAAAACATTCTTGTAAAACAAACAGTAGAAGGTAATCCTATTTTAATAAGCGATGTAGCAAATGTGCAAACAGGTACTGCAACACGTTATGGAGCAACAACTAAAAATGGAGGAGGCGAGGTAGTTAGTGCTATTGTAATGATGTTAAAAGGCGCTAATTCTGCACAAGTTATAACAGATGTGAAAGATAAAATAGAGGCTATTAGTAAAACATTACCTGAAGGCGTTGTTATTGAACCTTTTTTAGATAGAACAAAGTTGGTTGATAGTGCAATCAATACAGTAACTACAAACCTTGTTGAAGGCGCGCTTATTGTTATTTTTATTTTACTTTTATTATTAGGGAATTGGCGAGCAGGATTAATTACAGCCTCTGTAATACCATTAGCATTATTGTTTGCCTTTAGTATGATGCACCTTTTTGGTGTTTCTGCAAATTTAATGAGCTTAGGAGCTATTGACTTTGGATTAATAGTAGACGGAGCAGTCATTATAGTTGAGGCTACCTTATTTCATTTAGGTTCATTGAAGTTTAAACGGAAACTTACACAAAAGGAAATGGATGAAGAGGTGTATCAATCTGCCAGTAAAATTAGAAACTCGGCAGCATTTGGAGAAATCATCATCTTAATTGTGTATTTGCCAATTTTAGCATTGGTTGGAACAGAAGGTAAAATGTTTGGTCCAATGGCTCAAACAGTAAGTTTTGCCATATTAGGAGCCTTCATACTTTCCCTGACTTATATACCTATGATGTCTGCCCTTGTATTAAGCAAAAAAACAGACCATAAAAAGAATATTTCTGATAAAATCATAGATTTCTGTTATCGTATATACAATCCTATTCTGAAAAGAGCCATGCAAACACGCGTTGTAGTTATTGCTTCAACAATTGTTCTGTTTGTTATCGCTTTTATGGTGTTTAGAAATTTAGGGGGAGAATTTATCCCTACACTTGAAGAAGGTGATTTTGCAGTTGAAACAAGAGTAATGACGGGAAGTTCATTGAATAATACGATAAAAGCAACTACCAAGGCAGAAAAGACACTGCTAGATAATTTTCCAGAGGTTTTACAAGTGGTTTCTAAAATTGGTTCAGGTGAAATCCCAACAGACCCAATGCCTGTAGAAGCTGCCGATTTAATGATTATTTTAAAAGATAAATCAGAATGGGTTTCAGCTTCAAACAGAGAAGAACTTGCAAATAAAATGGCTGAAGCTTTAGAAGTTATTCCAGGAGTAACTTTTGGTTTTCAACAACCTATCCAAATGCGTTTTAATGAACTAATGACAGGAGTGCGTCAAGATGTGGCTGTAAAAATATATGGTGAAAATTTGGAAGAATTGTCAAAGTATGCGAATCAAATAGGAAAAATAGCAGGTACTGTTGAGGGTGCTGTAGATATTTATATAGAAGAAGTTACAGGTGTGTCACAAATTGTGATTGATTATAACAGATCTCAATTGGCAAAATATGGTTTGGATATAAAATCTGTAAATAGCACTATTCAAGCAGCATTTGCAGGTTCATCTGCAGGATTGGTTTATGAAGGTGAAAAACAATTTGATTTGGTTGTCCGTTTGGAAGGCGATTATAGAACGAGTCTTGCCGATGTTCAAAATCTATACATCCGTGGATCTCGCGGTCAACAAATACCTTTACAGCAAGTAGCAACCGTTTCTATAGTTGATGGTCCTTATCAAATACAACGAGACAACACCCAAAGGCGAATAATAGCAGCCTTTAATGTCCGTAATCGTGATGTAGAAAGTGTTGTTGAAGAAATTAGAAAAAAGATTGAAAATCAAGTCAATTTAGTTCCTGGTTATAGTATTAGTTATGGTGGTCAATTTGAAAATTTGGTAGAAGCAAGACAGCGTTTGTCAATTGCCGTACCAATGGCGTTGTTACTAATTTTTATTTTACTGTATTTCACTTTTGGTTCTATTAAACAAGGTGTTTTAATTTTCACAGCTATTCCGTTATCTGCAATTGGCGGTGTTTTCGCACTTTGGATTCGTGATTTACCATTTAGTATTTCAGCAGGTGTTGGATTTATAGCATTATTTGGAGTAGCAGTATTAAATGGTATTGTGCTAATTGCAGAATTTAACCGTCTTAAAAAGGAAGGTGTTTTAGATGTTTTTGAACGTATTTATCAAGGAACGAAGACACGTTTACGTCCAGTAATAATGACAGCAGCTGTAGCCTCTTTAGGATTCTTGCCAATGGCAATTTCTCAAACTTCAGGAGCAGAAGTACAACGTCCTTTAGCGACTGTAGTGATTGGCGGATTAATTACAGCAACCTTTCTAACACTTATTGTATTGCCAATTCTTTATTATTATTCAGAAAAAAAATTAAAAATGAAAACGAATAAATCGATTTTGTTGGTGCTTTTAAGTTTTTTTGGAAGTATATATTCTATAAATGCTCAAACAGCACAAGTAAAAGTATTTGACAATGTTGATACTGTTATTGCAGCAGCATTAAAGAACAACCCAAATATTAAAATATCAAAATTGCAAACAGAACAAGAGCGAGTTTTAAAAGGAACTAGTTTCGATTTACCAAAAACCCAGTTTGGGTTGGAGTATGGTCAAACCAATAGTACAGTGGATACTGATACGAGATTTAGTATCAACCAAACTTTTGCGTTTCCAACGTTGTATGGTAATCAAAGCAAACTTTCTAAAGCAAAAATAGTATCTAGCGAACTTAATCAAGAGGTTGTTAAAAATGAACTGATCGCTCAGGTAAAATCTGCTTATTACCTATTGTGGTATTTTAAAAGTAAACAAAGCGCATTACAGAAGCAAGACAGTATTTACCAAAAATTTCAGTATGCTGCCAACTTGCGTTTTAAAATAGGAGAAAGTAATGCTTTAGAAAAAGCAACTGCCAGTGCAGAAGTAGCAGATATTAAAATTGCGATGCTAGATAATGCATCGGCTATTAAGGCGTATCAATTACAGTTGCAAAATTTGTTACACTCAGAGAGTCTTATTGATATTAATGTAGGAGATTTAGAAGTTATACCTGTACTTTTTTCAAGTGAATTGATTGATAGTTTGTCGGTCAATAAAAACCCTTTGATTTCATTTTATAATTCAAAAATTGATGTTGCTGACAAAGAGCGTTCAGTTGAATTATCTAAAATGTTGCCAGATATTACTTTAGGTTATTTCAATCAATCCTTTATTGGAAATGGAGAAACAGCAAACGGCACATCAACAGTATTCGATTCCGGAGACCGTTTTACAGGCGTACAATTAGGCTTAAGTATTCCACTCTTTTTTAAGTCGCAGACATCAAATATTAACGCTGCAAAAATTCACAAAAAGGAAATCGAAACACAGTTAGAAGCGGTTACTAATCACACAAAAATACAGTTACAAACAGCTTTAGAAGCATTAAAAAAAGACAGAGAAAACATGACCTTTTTTCGTCTCAACGCTCTGCCTCAAGCCGAATTATTATTAAAAAATTCACAACGTGGATTTCAAGAAGGAGAAATCGAATATATAGAATATGTGCAAGGGCTTAATAGAGCTTTAACTATACAAACTAAATATTTAGAGTATATCAATCAATATAATCAAACACTAATAACCATTGAAAAACTTACTGCAAATAACTAAAGATATGAAAAATATACACTATAAAATAATAATATTTTCTATACTGATTTTAGTATTAGGATGTAAAGACAAACCAACTATTATGGTTGAAGAGGCTCATGAAACAGAAAATGAGAATATAGTTGAACTCACTGATGCACAGTTTGCACAAACCGAAATTAAGATTGGTAAAATAGAGAAACGAAAAATAGGTCACGAAATCACCGTAAATGGTGTAATAGATGTGCCGCCACAAGGGAATATATCTGTGACAGTTCCCTATGGAGGTTTTTTAAAATATACTGCAATGCTTCCAGGAAGCAAGCTAAAAAAGGGTCAGGTTGTTGCAACTGTTGAGAACCCAGAGTTTATTGAGTTCCAAAGAGACTATTTAGAAGCATTGGCAAAGAATGAGTATTTAAAAGCAGATTTTGAGCGTCAGCAAATATTAAATAATGAAGAAGTAACTTCTGCAAAAGTATTCCAAAAAGCAAAAAGTAATTATTTTATCAATAAAGCGAATGTACAAGCCTTGGAAAGTAAGTTACGGTTGATTGGGATTAATCCCTCTAACGTAAAAAGCGGCAAGATTTCTTCAGTTATAAATGTATATTCTCCAATTAACGGTATTGTTAGAGAGGTCTATATCAATACAGGAAAATATTTTAAGCCGCAGGATGTCTTGATGGATATTACAGACGCATCAGATTTGCACGTAGAACTTAAAGTATATGAAGATGACATTCCATTAATCAAAATTGGTCAACGTATCCGTTTTAGATTGGCAAATGCACCTAAAAAATGGATGGAAGCAGAGGTGTTTCTAATTGCTAATAATGTTCGTGACGATAGGACAATTACCATTCATGGTCATTTAAAAGAGAATAATGAAGAATTATTACCAGGAATGTTTGTCAATGCTAATATAGAAGTAGAGACTCTTGAGCAGTATGCTACTCCTGAAGAAGCTATTGTGCGATTTGAGGGAAAGCATTATATTTTTAAATCTTTAGGAAGTCGAAAAGAAGGCGAACAAATGATGAATGATTTTGAAATGGTCGAAATCATTAAAGGAAGCGAAGAAGAAGGTTTTGTGGCGGTCACTTTTGAAGATAAATCTGAAGATGTTACAAAAATGGATATTGTTTTAAAGGACGCGTTTACACTTTTGGCTAAAGCAAAAAACAGTGAAGAAGAAGGCGGTCACGGACATTAATATTATTTTTAAACTTCACATAGTTGACAAAATCAGAACTCAAAGAATTTTTAGATAACAAAGTTGAACAATACAACAGCCCTAAGTTTATTGAGTCAGACCCTATTCAAATTCCACATCAGTTTACTAAAAAAGAAGATATTGAAATCACGGCGTTTTTAACAGCAACAATTGCTTGGGGAAAACGCCAAATGATCATCAAGAACTCTAATAGAATGGTCGAAATCATGGATAATTCTCCATATGACTATGTGATGAATCATTCTGAAACTGACTTAGAGAAAACAGCACCGTTTGTTCATCGCACTTTTAATGGTGATGATTTCTCTTTTTTTGTCAAATCTCTTCAAAATATTTATCTGCATCATAACGGACTGGAAGGTGTTTTTAATCAATTTACGGTTGATGAGAATAACAAACGAGTGATTCATAATTTTAAGAAAGTTTTTTTTGAAGTTTCACATCAAAGTAGAACGATGAAACACGTTTCTGATCCAATGAAAGGAAGTGCTTCAAAACGAATTAACATGTTTTTACGTTGGATGGTTCGCAGAGATAATGCAGGCGTAGACTTTGGGCTATGGAAAGACATTCCAATGTCCAAATTATCTTGTCCTCTTGACGTTCATAGTGGAAATGTTGCGCGTAAATTACGATTACTCAGAAGAAAACAAAACGATTGGAAGGCTTTGGAAGAGCTAGATACAAACCTAAGAAAATTGGATGCTAATGACCCAACAAAATACGATTTCGCCCTTTTTGGATTGGGAGTTTTTGAAAAATTTTGATATTTTACGTCATTCTGAATTTATTTCAGAAACGCAAACACATTTTCAGAGTAACAATATGATTTTTTAGCTATCGCCCTCGCGATGATTTAATAACCTAGTTTAGCTCTAACTCTTTGCAGCACATCATTAGCAACCTTTTGGGCTTTTTGAGCACCAATTTCAAGGGCCTTGTCAATTTCATTAAGGTTATTCATAAAATAAGTATAACGCTCTCTTTCAACTGCAAATCTTTCTACTAATAATTCAAAAAAGGCTTGTTTTGCATGACCATAACCATAGTTTCCGCCTTCATAATTAGAACGCATTGTTGTTATTTGCTCTTCTGATGCTAATAATTTATATAGCGCAAACAAATTACATGTATCAGGATTTTTAGGATCTTCAAGAGGCGTAGAATCCGTTTCAATCTTCATTACTTGCTTTCTCAATTTTTTATCATCAAGAAATATATTGATAATATTGTTTTGAGATTTACTCATTTTCCCTCCATTAGTTCCTGGAACATACATTGTGCCTTCTTGAATTTTTGCTTCTGGGGGAACTAAAGTGTCACCCATTTGATGGTTAAATCTATTAGCAACATCGCGAGACATTTCGAGATGCTGTAATTGATCTTTTCCTACAGGAACAATCTCAGCGTCATATAAAAGGATGTCTGCAGCCATTAACATTGGATAGGTAAACAATCCAGAATTTACATCTTCTAATCTGTCAGCTTTATCTTTAAAACTATGAGCGAGTGTTAACCTTTGAAAAGGATAAAAACAACTTAAATACCAAGTTAACTCAGTTACTTGAGGAACATCACTTTGACGATAAAAAACAGTTTTATTAATATCTAATTCACATGCAAGCCATGCAGCAGCAGTGCTATAGGTGTTTTCTCTTAATGTTTTTCCATCTTTTATTTGGGTTAAAGAATGCATATCTGCAATGAATAAAAATGATTCGTTATCACTGCTTTTAGACATTTTAATTGCAGGTAAAATTGCTCCTAAAATATTTCCGAGATGAGGTGTTCCAGTACTTTGTACTCCTGTAAGAATTCTTGACATTAGTAATGTTATATATTTTGACAAAAATAGCAATTTAAACTGCATAAAAAAAGCGACTTAAAAGCCGCGCCAAAGATCCCTTGAACTAAATCACAAACAAGACCCTCTACAAATCCAACACTTAGAGTGGTAAATAGCCAGTTTCCAACAAATTCAGCTAAAAAACCGAGGATAATTAATTAGAAGACCAAAACAACTCCTTTTCATAACAGTTCAGCAATAAACCCACAATCGCTCCAATAATAATAGAATACAACATAATGAATAATTTAACTTAAACAAAACAGTCTGTAAATCAAACATTTGAAGTTCAGTAATACTGGTCTAAAAAATGTATTTTTGAACACATGAAATTATTTAAATATATAGCTATTTTAATTTGGCGTCTTTGGTTTTATTGTTGGGTTGTAGGAACGGTGTTATTTGCTTTTCCGTTATTATTAATCACTACGTATAAAGAAAGTTGGTATTCTACCTTCTATAAAATCGCCCATGCTTGGGGGAAAACCTTGTTGTTTGTTATGGGCTTTAAAGCCAAGATAATTTCAGAACAACAAAAAGTAGATAGGGATAAAAGTTATATGTTTATTGCCAATCATACATCAATGATAGATGTTATGTTGATGTTGGCAATAGTTAAAAAACCACTAGTATTTGTAGGGAAAGCAGAGTTAAGAAGAATACCTTTTTTTGGACTTATTTTTAAGAGATCAAGTATATTGGTAAACAGAAGTGATGCAGAAAGTAGAAAGCGTGTTTTTGCGGAAGCGCAAAGACGACTGAATGAAGGAATGAGTATTTGTATTTTTCCAGAAGGTCTTGTCCCAAGTGATGAAAGTGTCGTTTTAAGCGAATTTAAAAATGGAGCATTTGCACTGGCAATAGATCATCAAATACCAATAGTTCCAATGACTTTTTATGATTGTAAAAAACGCTTTTCGTATACTTTTTTTAGTGGTTCTCCAGGTGATTTAAGAGTTAAGATTCATCAATTTATAGAAACAAAAGGGTTAAAAGTTAGAGATAAAATCGCGATTAAAAAGAAAGCATTTGAAATAATTCACGCAGAGTTAACTAACGATATAAAAACAAGTTCAGATGAGTAACAAACCAATAAAGACTTATAGTGAAAAGGAAGAGAGATTAAACGTGCTTACACATGGTTTTGGTCTTTTATTAAGTGTTATTGCACTTTTTATTCTAATAATAAAAGCGAGTAAAAGTGAATCTAATTTAGTTATAATTAGTTCTGTTATATATGGATTGAGTTTAATCATTCTATACGCAGCATCTACTTTTTATCATGCCGCTAAAGATCCTAATAAACGGTATAAACTGAATATTTTTGATCACGCTTCAATTTATGTACTGATTGCGGGAACATATACGCCTTTCACTTTATTAATTTTAGAAGGCTGGATTGGATGGACAATTTTTGGAGTTTCTTGGGGATTGGCATTGATTGGTGTTGTCCTAAAACTATTTTATACAGGAAAGTATGATAGAATTTCAACAATTGCATATGTTTTAATGGGATGGTTAATTGTATTTGCAATAAATCCATTGATAGCGAATCTTTCTTTGGAAGGTTTGCTTTGGCTTTTTGCTGGAGGTATTTTTTATACAACAGGAGCTGTATTGTATAGTATTGAAAAGATAAAATATAATCACGCAATATTTCATATTTTTGTACTTGCTGGTAGTTTCAGTCATTTTATGGCGGTTTATTATCACGTGTTGCCCAAATAAATAAAATTTAAGAATTAAAATAAATAAAATGAATAGAAAACAACCACTACTTGTAGTAGCAACACTAATTTTTATGATCAGCTGTACAGAATCAAAAAAAGGATCAGAAAGGCTTAAATATGTAGAAGAACCACACTCTTATGCACAACCAAATGAAGCAGTAATTACACATTTGAATTTAGATATTGATGTAAATTTTGAATCAGAAGTAATTAGCGGTTCTGCTAGTTATACGATTGATAATAATGATGCTTCTCAAATTATTTTAGATACTAAAAACTTAGTCATTGAAAAAGTACAAGCAGATGGAAAAGACACAAAATTTTCATTAGGAGCCTATGATGAAAGCTTAGGGCAACCATTAAATATTAAAATTAATGGAAGCACAAAAAACATCACAGTATTTTATCAAACGACATCTAAAACTGAAGCGGTACAATGGTTAAACCCGCAACAAACTGCAGATAAAACACAACCGTTTTTATTTACACAAGGTCAAGCGATTTTAACACGCACGTGGATTCCTATTCAAGACAGTCCGCAAATCAGAATCACATATGACGCAACGGTTAGAGTTCCAAAAGAACTAATGGCAGTAATGAGTGCAGAAAACCCAAAAGTAAAATCTCCAAATGGAGAATATCGCTTTAAAATGGTTCAAAAAATACCACCCTATTTAATGGCTTTGGCTGTTGGTGATATTGCGTACAAAGCAGTAAGCAACAGGACAGGAGTATATGCAGAAAATTCTATGGTAGATGCAGTTCAAGAAGAATTTTCAGAAATGGAAAACATGCTTGTAGAGGCAGAAAAACTATATGGAAAGTACGCTTGGGATCAGTTTGATGTTATTGTATTACCTCCAAGTTTTCCTTTTGGAGGAATGGAAAACCCACGATTAACATTTGCAACACCAACATTAATTGCAGGAGATAAAAGTTTAACATCTGTGATTGCACACGAATTAGCACATTCATGGTCTGGTAATTTAGTAACCAACACAACGTGGGATGATTTCTGGTTAAATGAAGGGTTTACTGTCTATTTCGAAAACCGTATTATGGAAGCGTTATACGGTAAAGATAGAGCAAACATGTTAGGTTTAATTGCGCGTCAAGATTTAGATGAAGAAATAGAGGGATTCAAAGAAACTCCAGAAAAAACACATTTAAAATTAGATTTAAAAGGACACAATCCAGATGATGGAATGAATAGCATTGCCTATGATAAAGGGTTTTTGTTTTTAAAGACTTTAGAAGAAACAGTAGGTAGAGATAAGTTTGATATTTTCTTAAAAAACTATTTCCAGTCAAATGCTTTTACAACAATAACGACAGAGAAATTTATTGTGTATTTAAATGAAAATTTATTAGATAAACACAGCATTCAATTTAATACAGATGAATGGGTTTACAACCCTGGAATTCCTAGTAATGCATTTGAAATTAAGTCTGATAAGTTTGAAAACGTTTCAAATACTATCAAAGAAATTGTAACAACTAATAAAGTAAATGCTGATGTTGCAAAAGATTGGACAACGCAAGAATGGGTATATTTTATCCGTAATTTCCCTACAGATATTACTCCTTCACAAATGGCGCTTATTGATAATGCTTTTGATTTAACAAATTCTAAAAACTCACACAAAGCAATGGTTTGGTATGAGCAATCGATAAACCACAATTATAAAGGAAACAATGTAGAGGTGAAGATTGAAGAGTTTTTAACACGAGTTGGACGTCGTTGGTATGTTTCTACATTATATAAAGCATTTGCAAACGCTGATAAAGTAGATAAGGGAATGGAAATATATAAGAAAGCTAGACCAAATTATCACTCTGTAACGGCAAATACTATTGATGATATTTTGGGGTATAAAAAGTAAATAAAAATATTTTTTCTTAAAAATAAGAAAATTAAAACCTCCTTTTAAAGGGGGTTTTGATTTATATAAAAAGTTTACATGGGAAACGGAAACAAGTTTCTGGACTTAAAAAAGAAGTTCTGACCTTACCATTTAGATAGCAATGAAGAGCATCAATTCAATTCTTCTGTGAACAGTTAAATAAAATGATTCATAAAAGTTGGTTTGTATGAATAAATCTATTATGTTTGTAATGTAAATGAGTCTTTGGGGTTGATTTATTTATAACTCGAGTAAAATAATATTTTTCTCGAGTTTTTTTATACCCAATTTTTAAAAGAATTATTTTTTAATTCAGAGTTATAATACTTTGGAACACCAGTAACCTCTTTACCCAACCATTCTGGTTTTTCAAAAACCTCTTCTTCACTTTTTAGTTCAACCTCAGCAACTACCAAACCAAGGTTGTCGCCATTAAATTCATCAACCTCATAAACCCAATCTTTAAACTTAACCAAATATCTTTTCTTAATAATAATCCCTTTTTCACATAAGTTTAAAAGAGAGTGTGCTTCTTTAAGATCAATTTCTTTTTCCCACTCGTATCGAGTTAATCCATTGTCAGAGGTTTTACCCTTTATAGTAATAAACCCTTTGTCATCAGCTATTCGAATTCTTACAACACGCTTTTTATCAGAATTTAAAAAGCCCTGTTTGATTGAAATACACGTATAACTAACTTCTTTATAGGAATTATTTTTTACTAAAAATTTACGTTCTATTTCTACAGACATTATTTTTTTGTTTGTTGCTAAAATAATACTTTTAAATGTTACGTTATTATTAGATAC
>OJBS01000225.1_pt1 | contig 18110 bp, 15 predicted proteins | sample 1590941 | NCBI WGS metagenome assembly OJBS01 (sample SAMN05416785, study PRJEB24817) | seawater metagenome | isolation source: Sea water | place: Canada:Atlantic | collected 2013-11
GAGATCATGCCTAGTCTCGTGGGCTCGGAGATGTGTATAAGAGACAGGAATAATATGCATTAAAATGATGTGAAAAATTCTTTTTATATTCATGGTTCCAAAGAAATTTTAAGCCTTGGTTATCAATGTTTAATTTGTCATTAGATTTTTCATCAAATTCATCAATTAAAAATTCATATTCCAATTTGTTTTTAACTGAAATATTACTAAATGAAATTTCATCTTTGTCTGTCGGTTTGTAAATTAACTTCGCGTAGTAATCGTTAAAATAAAACAAATCCTTTACTTCCTCTACAACATCCTCTTCAAACACCCTATTACCATTAGATATTTTAGTATTTTGAAATACTTTCTTTGAAAAATTATCAAATGTTGCCGTATTCACTACGTCTGTAATAGATCTTCTTGCAGAGATGACGAGCCCTAGTTTATCAGTAACTTTGGTTTTTAAATACGCATCTACATGTGTTAAATTAAATCCAAAACCTCCTTCTGCTTTATCTGAAAATTGATCTTTAGTAGAAATGTCTATTACGCCTGAAATTCTATTTCCAAAACGCGCTTTAGCACCTCCTTTATAAAAATTTATCTCTTTAACTATATAAGGATTGAATGCTGAAATCATTCCGAAAAAATGTCCAGAGTAGTACATTTTGATACCGTCAAAAAGTATCAAATTTTGATCTGGAGTTCCTCCTCTTATATATAATTCAGAGGCTGTCTCATTAGGGCTTTTAATTCCTGGAATTAATTGTAAACTTTTTAGAATGTCTGGTTCTATTAATCCTGGAAGGATTCCTAATTTATTTGGTTTCAAAATGATTGAGCCTCCGTTTTTTTTGCTAATCCCTGAAGTTAAGTATTCATTGATTATTACTTCATCAATATTAAATGTGTCTTCCTCTAAGTATATCGTAGGGCATTTTTTACCATCAAAAAAGGTTTTAGGAAAAACTATCGTTTTATACCCTAAATAATTTATTTCAATTATTTCATCCTGATTTAATTCTAGCTCAAAGTACCCTTGATCATTGGTTGTAGTTCCAATACTTTTTTTAATATTAACGATGGATACATTTTCAATAATTTCAGTTGAATTCCCTTTTTTAATATATCCGCATATAAAAGTTGTGGTTTCTTGGAGAGTGTAATAGCGTTCATTTACCCTTTGAGAGACAATACTAGTTTGTTCTTCTATTGCCTTTAAAATATCCTCTAATGATGCTGTTTGGAGAAATGAAAAGTGTTTGTTTTCTACTATTTCAGTTTCAAAAGAGAATTTAACTTCAAAAACCTTCTCAACCTCCATTAACACTATTTGTAGTTGAATATTGTCAAATGATAAACTCTGCTTTTCTTGTGAAAAGCAGTAAAAAGAGGAAATTAAAAAAAGAACGCATATTTTTTTTCTCATTTACTTTTATCGAGCACAACTGAGTTTTCGTCGTTAAAAGTAAATGAAATTTTCATAGGAACAAAAACTGTTTTTAAAGCAAGTTTGATATCGCCATGTGTAAAACTCCCAGTAAACCTTTTACTCGTATCAATGTTATTGAGATTAAATTGAGTCTCAAATTGATTTTCTAAAGCATTTATTACTTGTTTTAACGGAGTGTTGGTAAAAGAAGATTCTCCGCTTAACCATGTAGGATTTTGATTTGTAAAATTCCATGTTTCAGATGCAGTATCAATTGCTCTAAAAGCATTTGTTGGGTTTAATATTGTTTGTTGTTTGTTAGAATTAACTCTAACTTTTCCTTCGTAACATTGTACTTCAAAATATTTCTCCTGTGAAATAACTATAAATTTTGTGCCTAAAACCTCAACCGAACCTTCTATCGTTTCAACGCTAAAATCACTTCCTTTTTCTACTTCAAAAAAAGCTTCTCCTTTTAAAGATAACTTTCTATTATTTTTCCAATTTCTTTCATCAAATTCTAATTTAGAATTTGAATTTAAATGAACCATAGAATTGTCTGGAAGTGTAATATTTAATTGCTCTCCATATGCGGTAGCGTATGTTGTTGTTGTATTATTTAAAAAATAAAGAATTCCAAATAAAATAACTGCTGATGCTGCAACTTTATAAAATATATTCGGAATAAATTTCCGAACTCTTGTCTGATTTTTAGCCTTTATTTCCTCTAAAACATTTTCAAAGACTTTATTCTTGTTATACTCAGGCCCTTCTAATAATTGAGAACTTTCATTGATTCTTTTATAAATCGAATAATCCTTTGATTTTTTAAATTCTTCTAATTCAGCAACTGTAAGTTCTCCCGAGACCCATCTTGCTAAAAAATTGTTATTTAAATTTTCTTTTCTCATTTTTCTTATATCAATTCAACAATAAAACAGTTTTGCTAGAAAATACCCTACTAAAATTAAATGTCTCCAATAGTTTTTCTTAACGTCATTAACGCTAAACTCATTCTTTTTTCGACGGCCTTTATAGATATCCCTACTATTTCTGCGATTTCCTTATACTTCTTCTTTTCCATTCTGCTTAACAAAAAAACCTCTCTTTGCTTTACTGGTAAAGAAGAAATTGAGGTTTTTAATTTTACCATAAACTCTTGCTCTTCTAAAATAAATTCAGGAGTTATATTAGTGCTATCTTTATATAACACTGCTTGATGCTTCAATACTACTTTTTTATGTGCTACTTCGTTTAAAAAAGCATTATTAGCAACTGTAAATAGGAATGATTTCGCTTTGTCAAAAATTACTTTTGCACAGTTATCCCAAAGCTTAATAAAAGCCTCTTGAGTTAAATCTTCTGCTTGTTGTAAGTCTCCACATTTATAATAAATGAAATTTCTTATGGATTTGGAATGTGTTTTGAAAATAATTTCAAAATTATCTTTCTCACAAACCGATTTAAATTCATTAGACATTATTTTAAATACTTGTTTAATATTTATCCAAAAATATATAATTATAAACAAAGAAGTGTTGTTTTAATTTTTTGATTTTAGTTTCTAACTATTTAAAAGAATATCCTTTATGCCTAGTTATAAAAGTTTTTAATTTATATTTGTAGAGTTACCAAACATAAATTCCCCCTCTTTTTATCAATATTCATGAAAAACATACGTCTTATTTTCTTATTTTCTTTGTTATTCGCCTTTCAGTCTTGTACTAGCGGAAGCGATGATTTGAATTTAAATAATTCAGGAGACGGAGAAGTTAATAATGGAAATACTGATGGAAATACTGATGGGAATGACGGAAACTCAAATAACAACCAAAGCAACCCTGTTGGAACTAATGGAGAAATAACACTTTATAGTGTTCGTGGAGAAGATATTTCTAAAATTGTAGATTATCAAGTTTATGGACAAGATTTAGTGTATCAACAGGACCTGCAAGAACATCAAAAACTTTGGAGATTGGTTAAAAAAATTGTTCCATTAAGTTATAGAGATAAAATTGGTGAATTTCTTATTTATAATGGTTCAGTAACTGAAACTAATGGGCTCTCAGTTCAAATAAATAATGACTTGTCTAAATGGAAATTAGGCATTGCGATTAATTATTCTAATGATGATCAACAACAATTAATTTATACAATAGTTCATGAATTTGGGCATATATTAACTCTAAATAATGATCAAATAAACACTACAATTCGTGAAGATAGTTGTACAACTTTTTATACGGATTTAGGCTGTTCTAAAAGTGATTCTTATTTAAATCAATTTCAGAATCAATTTTGGGCAGATATTTGGGATGCCTTTTTAACTGCTCAAGGTGATGGAGTTATGGGAATTCAAAGTTTTTATACTACTTATAGTGATCGCTTTCTTGTTCAAAATTCTGCAAATAACCCAAAAGAAGATATCGCTGATGCGTTTGCAATATTTGTAACTCGCGAAGAGGGCTCTACTGGAAATTCTATAGCAGAACAAAAAATAGAGTTTATGTATAATTTTAGCGAATTAGTTTCTTTAAGAAATTATATTAGAACTAATTTAGGTTCTTCTTCAGGAGGATAAAATAGGCTTCTCTTTTACATTCCCTTTTCATTTACTTTTTAACTTCAGAAAAAAAACTCATTTTTAGGTAGGGTTTTTTAAAACACACCTGTTTAATAACTGTATAGGATCTGCTTATTGTAAGGTAATAAGTATACTTTTTTATATAGTTAGTAGTTAGTAGTGAGTTAACACCCTTGAGAACTGTAATTGAGAACCCCCTTTTTTATACTCAATTATAGTTCTCTTTTTTATCGAATTCTCAATCTTTAGAATATAAAATTTGAAAAAGAAAATAAGCCTCTATAATTTATTGTAGGGGTTTTATTTTATATTTGTTTAAAATTTAATTTAATGCATTTATTCAAAAATCATTCTGCCGAAATCTTAATTCTTATTTTTTTAATAATTACCTTCCTTCAATCTGGTCTTGATAAAATTACCGATTGGAAAGGAAATTTAGATTTTATAAAAGGTCATTTTAAAAATTCGCCATTAAAAAATATGGTCCCCTTATTGTTGGGAACCATTTTAATTACAGAAATCGTGGCTGGAATTTTAATGGTTGTTGGCGTGTACCAATTAGCGACGTCTGGAATACAAGAAATTGCATTGTTAGGCGCTGAATTAAGCGCAATAACACTTATTTTTCTCTTGATTGGTCAAAGGCTTGCAAAAGATTATGCAGGGGCAATGACACTTGCTGTCTATTTTATTGTGACTGTATTTGGTGTGTTTTTATTGCAATAAAAAAGCCCGCTATTTCTAGCGGACTTATGAATTATTTTTATACTGGTTTTATTTTGCTTCGTATCCAGCATTTAAAATATCTAATATTTTTTCTGTAAGGTTAATTTGATCGTCTCCATACATTACAGTTCCATTACCTTGTGTTCCAAGAATCATATTAAACTTATTAGTCGTTGCATAAGCATTTACTACACTATCAACTGTCTTTGTCAAAGTTTCTATTCCTTCTTGACTTTTTTGTTGTAATATTTGTTGCGCTTGTGCTTGTGCTTGTTTGATTACTTGTTGCTCTTGTTGTAGCTCAATCTCTTTCGCTTCTCTTGATTTTGTAGACATTCTTTTAGCCTTTTTGTAATAAGCTTCAACCTTGCCCTGAAAAGCATTGCTCAAGCTATCCAATGATTTACCCATTTCTTCTTGATCAACTTTCAATGAGGCTTCAACATCTTTTGTTGCATCATAATCTTTCATTAATTCTTCTACATCTACATATCCAATTTTTGTTTGCGTACATGATGCAAATAATAAAACGGTTGTAAATAATACTGCTAATTTTTTCATTTTATAAGTTTATGGTTCAATAATTAATTGTGTCGCGAATATATAAATATAATTTTAGATGTATAAATACTCTTTTTAGATTTTAATAAATAAACTGAGAATTAATAAAAAATTAATCCTATAAATTTTTACTATACAACTTATGTAAACCTATAAATTATCTTTATTGTAGTTCGTGTATTTTAAAGCGCTTTAAAAGACTTTTGAAGCTTCTTAATATTATTTAGCACTATCTCCCTTAACTGTCAAGCAAAGGGTCTCTAATTTCGTTTTAACTGTTTTTAATGATATAAATAATTGAAGAGTATTCTTTAGTTCGCATTGCTTTTATATTTGACTTCAGTCCAATATAAAAAGCTTTGATAAGATTTCCTTTTTTAGTTTTATATTTCTCACTTAATATTGAAACATAAAACGAATCAAATTTCATCGGAATTGTCTTGATCACTTTTAATTCATTTTTCTCAAAAAGGAGTTGAATTGATTTTTTTGAGAAATGCCATAAATGTCTCGGCACATCAAAAGCTGCCCAAAATTTTCCATAGTATTTTGCATCATAGCTTTTATGATTAGGAACGGCTATAATTAAAACACCCTTTGGTTTTAATTTCTTTTTCAGTTCTAAAATATAGTCTGTCAAATTCGGAACATGTTCTAAAACGTGCCACATAGAAATACAATCAAATTGTTGTGGAGACAATTTAAAAATATCACTATTTATTTTTTGAGGCAGTTTCTTTTCGGCTATAGATTTTGCTTTTTCATTTGGTTCAATTCCAGAAATTCTAAAGCCTTTTTTTTGACATGCTTCTAAAAAATCTCCTGTTCCGCAGCCAATATCTAAAACTGATTTTTCAGAAGCGTTTGCATTCATAAAACTCTGAACCAAGCGCACCTTTTTTGTAATAGAATATTTCTTTACTATTTGGTATATTTTATCAAGAAGTGTGTGTTTAGAATCGGTATGTGAAATATAAGATTCGCTTTCATAATAGCTTCCTAAGTCCTCACTTTTTGGTCTCGGTGAAGTAATTAATAATTCCGATTCCTCGTCTTTTAAAATTGAAAATTCTTGCTTTGAAACAGTGTAATCTAAACACTTTAAATAAGGTTTTAGCGTATTGTTATCTATTGGAGAGTTTGAAATTTCAATCATCAATTCCTTATTTTGTTGAAGTTGTGAGGCTTTGTTCCACGTGGAACGCTATCTTCCCATATATACAAGTAGCACTGAAACATCACTTGGAGAAACGCCACTTATTCTACTTGCTTGTGCAATTGTAGTCGGTTGTATTTTTGTTAATTTTTGCTTTGCCTCTATTGAAACAGATTTTAATTTATGATAGTCAAAATTAATTGGAATTTTAACATTCTCAAGTCTATTTAATTTATCGGCATTGTTTTTTTCTTTAGCAATATAACCAGCATATTTAACATGAATTTCTGCTTGCTCAATCACTTCAGCATCTAGATTATTTTGAACTACAAACTCCTTTACTTTTACCAATTTTTGTAAATCTAAAAAATCAATTTGTGGTCTAGAAGCAATACGAATCATCTTCATTGGTTGTGAAATAATCGCCGTATTTCTTTCTTCTAAAATTGGATTTATTTCTTCTGGACGAACACTCGTTTCCATTAAAAATTTAATAAATAAATCTGTTTTTTCTTGCTTTTCAATAACTCTATCTAGACGCTCTTTACTTGCTAAACCTATTTCAAATCCTTTAGGTGTAAGTCGTAAATCGGCATTATCTTGACGTAATAACGTACGGTATTCTGCACGAGAAGTAAACATTCTATAAGGCTCATCGGTACCCTTTGTAATCAAGTCGTCTATTAAAACTCCAATATACGCTTCGTTTCTTTTTAATATAAATGGCTCTTTATTTTGCACGTTATGTGCAGCATTAATTCCAGCCATTAGACCTTGAGCAGCCGCCTCCTCATAACCTGTAGTACCATTAATTTGACCAGCAAAATATAAGTTTTTAATCAACTTAGTTTCCAAAGAATGCTTTAATTGAGTGGGTGGAAAAAAATCATATTCAATAGCATACCCATATCTTAAAAACTTAACGTTTTCAAAACCTGCAACTTTCCTTATTGCCTTGTCTTGTATATCATCTGGTAAAGAAGTAGAAAAACCGTTTACATAGATTTCATTGGTATTCCAACCCTCAGGCTCAATAAACATTTGATGTCTATCTTTACTTGCAAAACGATCAATTTTATCTTCAATAGACGGACAATATCTTGGCCCAACACCATCAATTCTTCCGGTAAACATAGGAGATCTATCAAAGCCTTCACGTAATAAATCATGTACTTCTTGAGAGGTATATGTCATATAACAAGAACGTTGTTCTTTTAAAGGCTTTATATCTTGTAGATAAGAAAACTTACAAGGCATTGCATCTCCTGGTTGTTCAATCATTTTAGAAAAATCTAAAGATCTAGCATCTACTCTTGGAGGTGTTCCCGTTTTCATTCTACCAGATTCAAATCCTTTTTCGACTAAATCTTCTGTAATTCCAGTGGAAGCACTTTCTCCTGCACGACCTCCACCAAATGTTTTTTCACCAATATGTATCAATCCGTTTAAAAATGTTCCTGCAGTAACTATAACTGTTTTAGCATTAATATTGATTCCTAAAGCCGTTTTAACACCAACAACCGTATCTCCATCAAACAATAATCCATTAACGGAATCTTGAAACATATCTAAATTATCAACTCCTTCTAATTGCTGTCTCCAAGCCTCTGCAAAACGCATTCTATCACTCTGAGCCCTTGGACTCCACATTGCAGGTCCTTTAGATTTATTCAGCATTTTAAACTGAATAGCTGTTTTGTCAGTAATTATAGCACTATAGCCTCCTAAAGCATCAATTTCTCTAACAATTTGTCCTTTAGCAATTCCTCCCATTGCAGGATTACAACTCATTTGAGCGATATTCTGCAAACTCATTGTAATCAAAAGCGTATGCGCTCCCAAATTAGCAGCAGAAGCAGCAGCCTCGCTTCCAGCGTGACCTCCTCCTATTACTATTACATCATATTGTGTTGTGTAAATACTCATGGCAATGTTCCATGTGGAACTTAGGTTTTAAGATTTGATGCAAAGATACTGAATAATATGCTTTTAAAGCCAATAAAAAATCGTGATGGAACTCACACACTGTTAATTGCTCTAAAGCCAAAAGATGTTCCTGCGTGAATTTACGATGTTCCACGTGGAACGCTACAACTTGAGTGCTGCTAAATAAAAATTTTCTTTAGTGCGCATCTCTTCTTTCTGTTCTGGAGAACTGTCTTTATAACCACAATAATGAAGAATACCGTGGATCATAACTCTATGTAATTCGTCTACAAAAGAAACGCTGAAGGTTTGGGAGTTTTCTAATACTCTCTCGATAGAAATAAAAATATCTCCAGATATTAATTTTCCCATCGTATAATCAAAACTAATAATATCCGTTAAAGTATTGTGATTCAAGAATTTAACGTTCTTATCCAGCAAGTATTCATCAGAACAAAAAATATAATTAAGTTCTCCTTCCTTGAAATTTTCATGGAGAATTGTGTTAGAAATCCATTCAGAAACTTCATTCTGGTTTTCTAAAGTAAAATCAGTTACGTTATTGAATACTATCATTTTGCTTAAAATATTCTTGTACTTTCTTTTTATAAATAGATTGCAAAGGTAATGATTGTCTGTTTAAAATCTCGTTTTGATTGAACCACAATTTTTTTCTAACCAACTCTTTGATATTTCTTTTTTCGAAAAGTTGCTGATTAGAATTAGATTCGCGTTTTTCATCTTGACCTTGTTCTTGTGCTGCCTTTTCTAATTTTAATAATTCCCGTTTCAAATCCATCATTTGTTGAATAACTTCATTACTAAAGCCTTTATTCAATAATTCTTGTTCTAGTTGCTCCATCTTGTCTAATGAATTTTGAATAGACCCATTATTCCCACTCTTATCTCCTAAAGAATCTTCTAATAGTTTGCGCAACCTAGATTGCTCCTTATAAATCTCATAGATTTCATCACTCATTTGACCGCCCTGACCTTGACCTGATTGTTTTCCCTCTTCACCTTTATCTCCAGGCTTATCACCCTTCTCTTGTCCTAGTTTCATGCCTTGCTGCATCTTCTTTATCATTTCTCCTTGCTTCTGAATAATATCTGGCAAACTAAACGATTTACCCCTTCCTTTACCTTCTCCAAAAGAGGGTTGAGCATTCTGCATATTGTTTAAAATATTACTTAATAAGTATGCTAAGTTATTTGTAGAAGTCATTACAAATTGTTGGTCAGAAAGACCTGTATTAAATTGATTATCAGCAAAATGAGAAAGAGATTCGTCTAAAAAATAATGAACGTTAGAGAGGTCTTTATAGATAGATGAACTAATTTTAGGCTGACGCATGGAAAGCGTATACAAACTATCGTCTATATGCTCGAAATATTCTTTCAATACATGTTGCTGTTTTAAATAGTTTGCAAATTCAGGATGTGAATTATCGATTTTAGAAAAATGGTTCAATACATCTTCTTGTCGAAAAGAAAACGCTAATAAATTTTCTAAAATAGCGCGTAAAGACGCTATGTCTTCCCCCATACTTTCACCTTCCATGGAAATCATAGAGTCTTCCATTTTACCACTCATTTTTTTCATTTTCTGTGCAGCAGATTTTTGTTTTTTACGTGCGGTCTTTTTCTTTTGTTTTTCAGAAGCATTCTCTTGAGGATCTTCCTTTTTTTCATCATACGTTTTTTCGGCGTCTTGTTTTTCTACCTCTTGAAGGCTTTCAGTTGCTTTTTCTTGATCTTCTTTGACGCCATCCTCTTCTTTTTTAGTTTCTGGAATATCCATTGGTTTTTGAAGGGACTTATTGTCTTTATTTAATTCATCAATCTCTTTCTTAATTTCCTTAAACTCGTCATTTAACTTTTTCTGTTTTTTTGACGTATTTTCATCAATTTTAGCCAATTCTTGTTGTTTTTTAGCCAAAACATCCAATTTTTCTTTAATTTGATTCATTTTCTGTTCAACATAAAAACGCTTTGTTAACTCTAAAATACGCTCTAAACTGCGTTCATTTTGTGTGTTCTCTTCAGTTAACTTTTTAAGTTTATCTGTTAGATTCTCTTTATCTAGTTTCTCTGCAAGTTTTTTTAATTGTTCTAATAGTTTTTCTTGTTTAGAAATGTCTTTAGCCTCCTTTAACCTTTGTTGTATTTCTTTTTTACGCGCTTCAAGAGATTTGTTTTTAGAGGCGGGTTGCTCTTCTAAATTTTGTTGAATTTGTTCAGTTTGACGTTGCATCATTTTTTTATATTCTTGATGACGCTTCATAAACGTTTCTAATTTATTTTGATCACTCCAATTCATTTCAGATTTATTCTGCATATTCTTTTGCATATTCTGAAATTCTTCTTTTACCTCTTTTGACTTGTCTACTAATTTTTTTAATTCAGCAATTGAGTTTTGTTGCTCTTTTAATAATTGATCTTGAAGTTCTTTATCTGTTTTCTTATAATATTTAAAAACAGGGCTCTTAGTTCTTTTAGCACCAGAAATAGCGTCATTATCGAACACTTCAAAATATAGTTCATATTCTACACCCTCCATTAAATCAATTCCCTCTGGAAATAAATAATAGAATTCTTCAAAAGTAGAATTGTTAACTTTTAAAGGATACTTAAGAAGTGACGCCTTGTTATGAATATCGTAATAAACAATATTTAAGTCCTTTAAGCCATAGTCATCACTCAATTGTCCCGCAAACTGTATTGGACCTCTAAAAACAGAGTCTAAGTCTGTTTTAATTGCAATTTTTGGGTATTCATCTTTTACAACTTGAATGGTATAATTCAAAGATTCATACTCTTTCAATTTTTCATTTGAAGTTGTAATTTGATAGTTTAAATTATTTAAAACGGTTTTCTTAAACTGAAATTCATTTGAAGATGCTAATTCAAACTGTTCTTTTTTAGAGCTAATAAATGAGATTTGAGTTGTATTTTGAGTTGCTAAGTTCCAGGTAACTTTAGTTCCTGAAGGAATCACAGCATTTCCAGTATTTTTAATTACTTCATCTCTTTTTCTTGTGTAGTTCGGATACTCTAAACGAAGTGCTACGTTTTTTATTAAAGGCGCAGCAATTAAATGAACCGTGTAATTTTTAGATTGAATATCGTTAGATTCAAAATAAAATTGAATAGGTTGTTGAATCGCAGAAAAAGTATATTCAAAAGAGCCTAAACCATTGCTTTGCAAATAATAATTTTGATTTAAAAAATGGACCTGAACATCTTCTGGAATAATTTTACCTCGTGTTTCAATATTCAATTTTAAAGACTGCCCCTCAATAACATCTAAATTATCATTCAACACATGAAAAGAAAAAGGTGCTGGCGGCTCATATGCAACTTGATGATGTAGAACTCTATCATATGAGTCAGAAAAAACTGATGTGTTTCCTGAAATAAAAGTAACCAACCAAATAACAATTGGAATAGCGAGGTATTTTAGATATTTTTTGTTAGAGGTAAAATCAATGGCTCCTTTAAACGGTATCGGTTGCAATCCTGTTGATTTTTGATCTATACTTGCAACTAGTAATTCTGATTGTGATGAAGTATTATGTAGTTGTAATATATTCAACAGTTTATCATCAACTTCTTTAAAGTGGTTTCCTATTATTATTGAGGCTTCTTCTAAAGATATTCCCTTTTTAAGCCCTAATAGTTTTGTAATTGGAACAATAATATATTTTACCAATAATAACAGTTCTACTAAAACAAATACCCAAAAAAGAAGTGTTCTTGAAGTTGGTTGTAACCATAAAAAATGCTCTAGCAATAAGGTAAAAATAAAATACAACAACCCAAAAGAACTAAAGAGAATGACCCCTTTAATAAGTTCGTTTGTATAGTACTTTTTTACAAACTCTTCTAGTTTAGATTGTATGTTTTGGAAATTACTCATTTATTTAACTGATAAAAATACAATTTTTACAAGGTAATAGTATCTTTGCACTTTATATTTAACAAAACAACATGACTCAAGTACGCGTAAGATTTGCTCCTAGTCCAACAGGACCTTTACATATTGGCGGTGTAAGAACTGCTTTATTTAACTATTTATTTGCCAAAAAACACAATGGAACGTTTGTGCTCCGTATTGAAGATACTGACCAAAATCGCTATATTTCAAATGCCGAACAATATATTATTGATTCGCTTGATTGGTTAGGGATTTCTCCTGATGAAACTGTGGGAATTAATGAAAAATTTGGGCCTTATAGACAATCGGAACGTAAAGAAATATATCGAAAACACATTCAAGTATTAGTAGACTCTGGAAATGCATATTACGCTTTTGATACCGCAGAAGACTTAGACCGTGAACGAAAAGGACACGAAGAAGAGGGTAAAACCTTTGTTTATAATTGGCATAATCGTGAAAAAGGACGCTTGGTAAACTCGTTAGTTTTGTCTACCGATGCTGTTCAAAAACGAATAGAAAATGGTGAAAAATACGTTGTGCGTTTTAAATCTCCTCAGGATGAAATTCTAATCATGAATGATATTATAAGAGGTGAAATAAAAATAGATACGAATGTTCTAGATGATAAAATTTTATTTAAATCTGATGGAATGCCAACCTATCATTTAGCAAATATTGTAGATGATCATTTAATGGAAATTTCTCATGTTATTCGTGGAGAAGAATGGTTGCCATCAATAGCATTGCACATACTTTTATATAGGGCGTTTGGATGGAATTCTCCAGAATTTGCTCATTTACCTTTAATTTTAAAACCAACAGGAAAGGGAAAATTAAGCAAACGAGATGGTGATAAATTAGGTTTTCCAGTATTTCCATTAGCATATACAAATGAAGCGACAGAAGAAGTTTCTAGAGGCTATAAAGAAGATGGATATTTTCCTGAAACTGTATTAAATTTTTTAGCCTTTTTAGGATGGAATCCTGGAACTGAACAAGAGCTATTTTCATTAGAAGATTTAGTACAATCATTTGATTTAGATAGGGTTAATAAATCTGGTGCGCGCTTTGATCCTGATAAAACGAAATGGTTCAATCAACACTATTTACAAACTAAATCGAATGAAGAAATAGCCGATTTGTATATAGAAGAGCTGCACCAAATTTTACCTTCTGAAAATGCAACTTATAGAACTTTTGACTTCGTAAATGAAGATAAAAAAATGGTTATTAAGATAATAAGCCTAATTAAAGAAAGAGCGGCTTTTGTCTCAGATTTTTGGTTATTAAGTAACTTTTTCTTTATTCGCCCTTCAGAATACGATGCGAAAGCGTCAAAAAAGCAATGGAAAGAGTCGACCCCACAAATCATGAAAGATTTAATTACTATACTTTTTAACATTGATGACTTCAGTTCATCAACTATAGAAACAACTGTAAAAGAGTGGCTGACTAAAAACGAATTAGGTTTTGGAAAAGTGATGCCTCCTTTTAGATTAGCGCTTGTTGGCACTATGAGTGGACCACATTTATTTGACATTGCAGAAATCATAGGAAAAGAAGAAACAATTGCTAGAATAAAAAACGCTATAGAAACGTTATAAACACATTTTATCGGATACAGTTACAAAAAACACTTTATAATTGAAACCTAAATTAAGTGAAGCCCACTTCACCTCTAAAAAGAAATAATTATAAAGTGTTTTTTATGTAACATTTTTAAGTTTTTGCGTCTTATATTATAAGTAAAGGGTGCTGTTGTTCTTTTTATACCTTAGAAAGCGACCTTATTTTTCAGTATCTTTACAAGAAACTCTTATTAACCTAAAAAATAAAAAACATGCTAAATTACCTTCCTATTATTATTCCAATATTATTAATTATAATTACTGGTTTATTCATTGTAAAACAACAAACTTCAGTAATTATTGAACGTTTTGGTAAATTTAAAAGTATTCGTCAAGCCGGACTGAATCTTAAAATTCCGCTTGTAGATAAAATTGCTGGACGCATCAGTCTAAAAATTCAACAATTAGATGTAAATGTAGAAACTAAAACATTGGATGATGTGTTTGTACATCTAAATATTGCTGTTCAGTTTCAAATTCAAAAAGATCATGTATATAATGCATTTTATAAACTGCAAAATCCGCATGAACAAATTACAGCCTTTATCTTTGATACTGTGCGTGCAGAAGTGCCAAAAATGAAATTAGATGATGTGTTTGTTAAAAAAGATGAAATAGCACAAGCAATTCAGCGTGATTTGAAAGAAGCAATGCTTAATTATGGTTATGATATTGTAAAAGCATTGGTTACAGATATTGATCCTGATGAAAATGTAAAAATAGCTATGAACCGTATTAATGCTGCTGATCGTGAAAAAACGGCAGCGCAGTTTGAAGGAGATGCTCAGCGTATTTTAATTGTAGAACGCGCAAAAGCAGAAGCAGAAAGTAAACGTTTACAAGGAAAAGGAATTGCTGACCAACGTCGTGAAATTGCTCGTGGATTAGAAGAGAGTGTTGCTGTTTTAAATAAAGCAGGTATTAATAGTCAAGAAGCCTCTTCTTTAATTATTGTAACACAACATTATGATACTTTACAAAGTATTGGTAATCATTCTAACTCTAATTTAATTTTATTACCGAACAGTCCTAGTGCTGCAAGTAGTATGCTTTCAGACACTATTACAGGAATGGTTTCTGCGAATCAAATTAGTGAAGCGAATAATAAAAACAAGAAAGAGTAATCTTGAAAATAAAAAAATCCTGCTATAGCAGGATTTTTATTTTATAAACGTTTTCGTGTTACTTTTTTTCTTCTTCGTTTGAAGCGTCTTTTTCGTCTTCTTTTGAAGCGTCTTTAAATTCTTTTATTCCACTTCCTAATCCTCTCATTAATTCTGGAATCTTTTTCCCTCCAAATAATAATAATATAACAACAACAATAATTGCTATTTGAGGTCCGCTAACAAATAAAAATATACCAAGTGTATTCATTTCTGTAAATATTTTAGACTACAAATATATAAAATAATTAGTCTTTAGATTTAATAGTTCCTCCAATTATTTTTTTCGTTTTTACATCCTTTGGATTTCCTTTATAAAAAACGGTTCCTCCTAAACGAACTTTAGCGTCTAACAATTCTGAAACTGAAACCCTTACAAGCGAACCAGTGGCTGAAATAATTGTTGCGTAATTTGATTTTAAATCATACGCTTTATAAGACCCTCCTGTAGTTGCTGCAATATTTTGATTTTCAGCTACTCCAGAGACAATAATAGAAGCTCCTGTAACTGATTTTACTTCTAGATATTTCACATCAATATCTAAGTCTATTATAGCACCTTCTTGCGCTTTTAACTCTACATGTTGTTGCTTCAAAGTAGTATTTGATGTTACATAAGAACCTTCATTCACATCAATCACAGAAAGATCTTCTGAATAATGTATTGTAACTTCTGCTTCATTAGAGTTAAAAGTTTCTGGAAAACGCATTGACAATTTCAATCGTCCATTTACATTTTTAACTACAACCTCGTTTGCCTTTTTTCCTGTGATTTTAATGCTCGGATTTGTGTCTTTTTTTAAGGTAACATTCAATCCGTTAAAAATTTTTACTTCATCAAAACCCCCTAATTCTCTTTGAATTGCTTCTTGTGAAAAACTTGTTGTTGCAACAAGTAATAATAGTGCGAGTAATTTTTTCATTTTAGTGGGTGTTTTATTTCAATCTTTGATAACAATAATTATTCCAATATTGATACATTAAACGCTTTTTTCTAAATTTAATTATCTGAAATTAATGTGAAATCTAAATGCTTGCGTTCTAAATCGGTTTTCTTCACTTTAACCGTAACTTCATCTCCTAATTGGATCATGTTTTTTGTTGACTTCCCAACGATTGCATATTGACTTTCATCAAAAACATAGAAATCATCTTTTATATCGCGAATTCTAACCATTCCTTCACACTTATTTTCAATAATTTCAACATAAATTCCCCATTCTGTTACTCCAGATACAACACCTCTAAATTCTTCCTCTTTATGGTCTTGCATGTATTTAACCTGCATATATTTAATCGAATCTCTCTCTGCTTTTGAAGCTAAATATTCTCTTTCTGAAGAATGTGCACATTTTTCTTCATAAATAGCTGCTTTGGGCGATTGTCCGCCATCTAAATAATGTTGTAGTAATCTATGTGTCATTACATCTGGATAACGCCTAATAGGTGATGTAAAATGGCTGTAGTAATCAAATGCTAAACCATAGTGACCAATATTATCTGTCGTGTAAATTGCTTTACTCATGGTTCTTATAGCAAGGGTTTCAATCATATTTGATTCTCCTTTACCTTGTACATCACTAAGTAATTTATTTAACGACTCTGATATTTGCTGTTTGCTTTCTGTATTTATTTTATAACCAAACTTCCCAATAATACCTTGTAAGGCGGTTAGTTTATCAGCCTTTGGTTCGTCGTGAATTCTATAAATAAATGTTTTCTTTGATGCTTTTCCGTTTTCAAAACCGATGAACTCAGCTACTTTTCTATTAGCTAATAACATAAATTCTTCAATCAGTTTATTAGCGTCTTTAGATTCTTTAAAGTGAACTCCTATAGGGTTTGCTTCTTCATCTAAATTAAACTTAACCTCGACTCTATCAAATGTAATTGCTCCTTGTTGAATTCTTTTTGTCCTCAATTTTTTAGCCAATCTATCTAAAATCAAAGTTGCCTTAATAATTTCCGGAGCCACTTTATAAGCTTCTCCAGTTATTGAAATATCACTCGGAATGGTATCTGAATCTGGATTTTCAATTAAATGTTGTGCTTCTTCATACGCAAATCTTGCATCTGAATACGTTACTGTTCTTCCAAACCATTGGTTTAACACATGTCCTTTTTCATTGACTTCAAAAACAGCAGAAAAAGTTAGTTTTTCTTCGTTTGGTCTTAAAGAACACACGTTATTTGATAGTATTTCTGGCAACATTGGAACTACTCTATCTACTAAATAAACAGATGTTGCTCTTGCATACGCTTCATCATCTAAAATGGTATCTTCTTGTATATAATGAGAAACATCGGCAATATGAATACCTATTTCGTAATTACCATTTTCTAATTTTTCAAACGACAGTGCATCATCAAAATCTTTAGCCGTCTTTGGATCTATAGTAAACGTAGTTGTTTTACGCATATCTCTACGCTTCGAAACCTCTTCTTTGGTAATCTCAATAGGTATTGTAGAGGCATCTTCTTCTACTTCTGTAGGGAATTCATAAGGTAAATTGTATTCTAATAAAATAGAATGAATTTCTGTATTATGATCTCCTGGTTTTCCAAGAACAGTTTTAATTTCTCCAAACGGATTTTTAGAATTATCTGGCCAATCTACAATAGACGCTAAAACTTTATCTCCATCTACTGCACCAAATAATTTTTTCTCTGGAATAAATATATCTGCGTACATTTTTGAATCATCTGCAATAACAAATCCAAAATTTTTATTTAACTGAAGTACTCCAACAAAATCTGTCTTTGTTCTGGTAATTACCTCTACAATATCACCTTCTTGTTTAGAACTTTGTTTTCTATTATATACATACACTTTCACAATATCATTGTGCAAAGCATGATTCATATTTCTAGAAGGAATATATATATCATTTTCTAAATCCTCACAAATTACATACCCATTTCCACGAGCTGTAACATCAACTCTACCTGTAAAGTAATTATCCTGTCTCTTATACACATCTCCGAGCCCACGAGACTAGGCATGATCTC
>OJBS01000226.1_pt1 | contig 17600 bp, 21 predicted proteins | sample 1590941 | NCBI WGS metagenome assembly OJBS01 (sample SAMN05416785, study PRJEB24817) | seawater metagenome | isolation source: Sea water | place: Canada:Atlantic | collected 2013-11
GAGATCATGCCTAGTCTCGTGGGCTCGGAGATGTGTATAAGAGACAGATTTAGAAGTTGACCTCGACGATGAGCCAGAAATTGATAGCGCATAAAAATAAAAACAAATTATAAGGAAACCACAAATGCTATCCTTTAAAGATTTACAAGAAGTGCTACAGCCAAAAGCTGCTGGCGAGAAACGGTTTAAAGACAAACACGTTGCTGATACCATTGACTATCCGCTAAATGACGCTGAAATCAATAAGGGTACAAAGAAGTCTCCTGCAAAGAAGAAGCGTATTGCTGATAGTGAAGAGGGTAAAGACGCTGCTGTTTATGAAGAATTAGAGCAAGATGATTTGAACAATCTGATGCAATATGCATTAGATGAGGATTTGGATTTTTACGAACTTACTGAAGAGCAGTTAGATGAACTTATTGGTAGGCTTATCAAAAAAGGTGTCAAAAAGGTAGGTGGCGCTATTAAAGGTAGAGTTACTACTTCTGGCAGAGCCGACAGGCTTAAAAAGAAAGCCGCCAAGTTTAAGAAAAAGAGAGATGATAAAAATTCTATCAGAACAAATAAGCAAGCTATTAAAACACATAAAGCAGGTATAAAAACAGACGCCCAAAAAGCAAGAGAGAAAAGAAGGCTTAACAATAGCTACGAAGAGATGACTCCTGCTCAAGAAAAGAAGCGGAAGCTACAGGCAACGTATGGCGAAAGCTGGAAGGCTGTAATGTATGCTACTGCTACAAAGCAAGCGATGAGTGAATCTGTTGACCTTGATGAAGCACAAAAAATGTTTATGTTCAAGACAAAAGCAGAAGCTGAGAAGAAAGCAAAACAAATTAAAGGTGTAATGACTCAGTTGGGTCCAAAAAACTTTATGGTGGTCACGAAAGACCTAACGAAAGTTCCTTCAAAAGCTAAAATGAAGTTTGGTAAAGACAAAGATGTTACACCAAAGGGCTATGGTCCAAATGAAGAGTTAGATGAAAGCGCAGCAGGTATTGCTCAACTCAAAAAAGCATATGAGCCACTGCGTGATAAGAAAATTAGTTTAGATAACGCTAAGAAGCTATCTGCTATTATGGATAAGTTTGCTGACGATAAAGCAATGCTTATTAAGTTAGTCAAAGCAGACATTCCTTTCGTGAGTTCAAAAGCAGTTACAATACTTATTACGAAGCACAATATGAAGGGTGCAGAGATTAATAAGATGATGAAGGAAGGTAACGCATTTGGAATGGCGCTAAAAGCAGCTAAAGAAAAGGGTGATAAAACTTTCGTAGTTGCTGGCGTAACATATGAAGTATACGAATCTGCTGACCTTGATGAGGCTCCTAGACGCCCTAAAGCCCCTAAAATAAAATTTGATGATATTATGAACAGAAAAAAGAAGCCAAAAACTTATCAAGTCGATATTGATGGTGGTAGAGCAACAGTAACCGCTGCTAGTGAAAAAATGGCAATTCAAAAAGCTATGACTAAACTAAAAATCAACAAGAAGATTAAACCTCTTCCCAAAGCTACAGTAAAGGTTATGGAAGAAGTTGACCTTGATGAAGCAAATTACACATATAAAGCAGCAACATTCGATGGTAATACTGTAGTGGGAACTGGTTCAACTGAAGAGGATGCTATCAAAGATGCTAAGAATAAAGCAAAGGAATTGGGTTCAACCCTTCGTAAGCAGATTTCTATGAAAAAGGAAGATGTTGACCTTGATGAAGCGTTCAAGATTAGTGCTACCAATCAAAAACTTAATGATGGCAGCATGGTAAACATTTCAAAGGATGATGCTTCTGCTCTGAATGGTCTATACAATTCGCTGAACCCAGCAAATGCAAAGACGATGATTAAAAAAATGATGCAAGATAAAAAATCATATGGTGAAATCCTTGCATTCGCCAAGCAAGCAATGTAAGGGAGAGAGTAATGGCAGCAATTAAAATTGTAGCAAACACAGTAGCAGTAACAACGACTCATGCTGAAATTACTGATAGTAGAATTCAAAGAATTTACAATAGTAACACAACCGTTGTTGCGAATGTAGAGTTTGGAGCAAACAGCACTGCGGTCACTAAGATGGTTACTGTTGGCCCAGGTGCTACTATTATGGTAGATGTTGGATCACTCAGAGATGGTGATGCTGGTGATCAAGAAATACACATTAGTCTAAACGCAGCCTGTAATCACGTTTACAGAACACCAGTTTCAAACGGTTAGGACAAGGCAATGAAATTAATCTGCGAAGTAAACGATGATGTTAAATACATCACAGAAGCTGCTGAAGATGGTAAGCCTAAAAACTACTTCATTGAAGGCGTCTTTATGCAAGGCGACCTCAAGAATCGCAATGGTCGTGTCTATCCTTCTGAAGTTATTGCGAAAGAAGTGAAGAGATATAATAAAGAATTCGTAGAGAAGAATAGAGCTTTTGGTGAACTTGGGCATCCTGATGGACCTACCATCAACCTTGAACGAGTATCACATATGATTACTGACTTGCATCAAGAGGGTTCGAACTTTGTGGGTAAAGCAAAGATTATGGACACTCCAATGGGTAAGGTAGTAAAAAATCTTATGGATGAAGGTGCTACACTTGGAGTATCGTCTCGTGGTATGGGATCAATTAAGGCGACCAAACAAGGTATTATGGAAGTGCAAGGTGATTTCATGCTTGCTACTGCCGGTGATATTGTTGCTGATCCATCTGCTCCAGACGCTTTTGTAAAAGGTATTATGGAGGGGTCAGAATGGATTTATGATATCGCTTCTGGTAGCTGGATGCGGGAACAAGTGGTCGAACAGATGGTTGCAGAGACCAAAAAACTTTCACCTCGCAAACTTGAGGAACAAAAGTTCAAACTATTCGCAAAATTCTTAAATAATATTTCAAAATAAAAATTTTTATAAATAAAGAAAATAACTAATAAACTCTAAGGAGACAACACATGTCAGATCAAGAACTTGATCAGTTAGACGAATTGAAAGCATCTGATGGGGATGAGTCCGAAGTAATGGACCCAACCCCAGTTAATGCTAAGAAGCGTAAAGCTGACAAAGCAACCGCTAAAGAAGCCGCTGATGCGGAAGATAATGACGAAGATGAAGAAGATGACGAAGCAAAGGTCATTAAAGCATCTGCAAAGAAAAAGGCTGGTAAGTCTATGGACGAAGCAGTAAACGAAATCTTTAGTGGTGAAGACCTATCCGAAGATTTTAAAGAAAGAGCTGCTGTTCTCTTTGAGACAGTTGTTCTAGAGAAAGTTAATGTCGAAGTCGAACGCCTAGAAGAAGAATTTTCTTCTAAGCTAGACGAACAGGCAGAATTAGCAACAGAAGACCTCACTAAGAAGGTTGACGCATATCTAGATTATGTTGCAGAACAGTGGATGGAAGAAAATACGCTTGCAGTTGAAAGCGGCATTCGTTCCGATATTGCAGAGTCATTCATCTCTGGTCTCAAAGAACTTTTCTCAGAGCATCGTATTGATGTGCCTGATGAACAAGTCGATCTGGTCGCTGAAATGGCAGAGAAGATCGAAGCACTTGAAGCTAGCCTCAATGAACAAATCGATACCAATATTGAGGTTTCTAAAGAGCTTGATGAAGCTAAGAAGTCCGATGTATTTGATACCCTTTCCGAAGGCCTCGCATACACACAGGCTGAAAAGCTGCGTTCACTTACGGAAGGTCTAGAATATGTAGACCTTGATGATTACAGCCGTAAGGTCGAAATCATCAAAGAAAACTATTTCGGCAAATCAGCAATTGTTGAAGAGACAGACGAATTAGACCCAGTAAATGAGGAATCAGATACAAAGTATGTTGATCCTCAGATGGCGCTATACGCTAAATCTATCAGCAAGACTTTTAGAAATATCAAATAATATAAATAATTACATCAAATATTCTTAGTTAAGGAGAATCTTCCAAATGTTAAACGAAGAACTAAACACCAAGTGGCAGCCTATTCTGGAGCATCCAGACCTCGAAGGGATTAGCGATCCACATAAGAGAGCAGTAACTGCTATTATTCTAGAAAACACACAAGTGGCTTTGAGAGAAGGTAGTGCTTGGTCAACCAACACACTACTTAACGAAACACCAGCGAACAGCATCGGTAACGGCGCAGCTAACGTTGACACTTATGATCCCGTTCTTATCTCTCTCGTTAGGCGCTCTATGCCAAACCTGATGGCTTATGATATCTGCGGCGTTCAGCCAATGACTGGTCCTTCTGGTCTCATCTTCGCTATGAAGTCTCGCTTCGCTAACACAGTTAACCTTCTTGATACTACTCAGGAAGCATTGTTCAACGAAGCTGATACCGACTTCTCTGGCACCACTGATGACGGTTCAGCATCACACGCTAATGCTCTCGGTGCTGGTTCCGAAACAACAGGTCGTGGCGTTGCAACGGCTGATATGGAAGCCAATACTGCTTACGAAGAAATGGGTTTCACAATCGACAAGGTTACTGTTACAGCCAAGTCTCGTGCCCTCAAAGCAGAGTACACAACTGAACTAGCACAAGACCTAAAGGCTATCCACGGTCTTGACGCTGAGACAGAGCTTGCTAATATTCTTTCGGCTGAAATCCTTTCGGAAATCAACCGTGAAGTTATTCGTACAATCTTCCACACAGCTAAAGCTGGCGCACAGAGCGACACAGCATCTGCTGGTACTTTCGACCTAGACGTTGACTCTAATGGTCGTTGGAGCGTCGAGAAGTTCAAGGGTCTCATGTTCCAGATTGAGCGTGAAGCCAATGAGATTGCCAAGCAGACCCGTCGTGGTAAGGGCAATGTTCTAGTTTGCTCTTCTGATGTTGCTTCTGCTCTTCAGATGGCAGGCGTTCTAGATTACGCTCCTGCTCTTGCTAACAAGCTAAACGTTGACGACACAGGCAACACATTTGCTGGTGTTCTAAACGGTCGCATGAAGGTCTATATTGACCCATATGCAGGTGGTAACTACATGATTGTTGGTTATAAGGGTTCTAGCGCATTCGATGCTGGTATCTTCTACTGCCCATACGTTCCATTGCAGATGGTTCGTGCGGTTGGCGAAGATAGCTTCCAGCCTAAGATCGGCTTTAAGACTCGCTACGGCATGGTCGCAAATCCGTTCGCTACTTCGGCTGGCGACGGTGTTATTGACAACACGAGTCCTGCTTCTGCTAACCAGAACGTCTACTATCGCAGAGTGGCTGTTTCTAACATCATGTAAGATAAGAGTAGGATTAACCTACCAAACGACGAAAAGGGAGAGCTTCGGCTCTCCCTTTTTTATTCTCTAAACGCTTTGTCGAGTGCTTTGTTTGCAACAGCAGCCAGTGAGTTTTGATGATTGATTGATACGCAGGCGCTGTTCATCAACTCACTAATGTTTGCGCTCTTACCAACCACATCTAGTAGTTTGTGTAGGGCATCGTCGCTATCGTAACCGTCAGTCTCGTAGTTGCTTTTACCACGAACTTCTGTCCGATAGCCAGACTTGCTATCAACAATGGTCAGCACATACAAGTCTGTATCACGGGTCAACCTCAACTTGTAACCCATTTTCTTATTCCTTTAGGCACCAAATGCTATATAGAGAAGTAGAGTAGCAATCAGCATGTTAGGAATAGCAAAGAGAACTTTCTTTGTAGCGACGAATCTCAGAGCGGTTTTCATTTGGTCTTCCTTTGTTTATCTTATAAATATAATATAAGCACTTTCTCACCAAATGTCAAGCACTTTTTTAACTTTTTTAAAAAAATATGGAAAAAATATGGCTCAAAATTTCCTTTCACCGATAGGATTTAGATTTACTCTACAGAGAGCGCCTAATATTGAATATTATGTGCAAGCAGCTACGATACCCTCACTCACTGCTGGGTTCGTCACTGTACCTACACCATTTTCAAATCTCTCTTTTAATGCTGATAAATTAGAATATGGCGACTTCTCCGTCACATTTCGTGTTGATGAAGATATGAAAAACTATCTTGAAATACACAACTGGTTAATTGGAATCACGTTCCCTGATAACTTCGATGAGCATAAAAATCTTGTTACTAGAAATTTAGGTGATAACTCTGGTATCTTCTCAGACGCCACGCTCACAGTTCTGAACTCTACGAAAAATGTTAATGTAGAAGTGACGTTTGAAGACTTGTTGCCAACATCTATTTCTGACATTCAGTTAGATGTAAGAGCAGCAGATATAAATTATTCTGAAGCCACGGTAAATTTCAGATATAAAAGGTTTACAATCAAGACTGTTTGATATATAATACTTACTGAACTAAATGGAGTTTAATATGAAGATTGCTACTGATTTTATTTTGAATGGAAAAACAATTAAGGATAACGATACTTATATTCTAACTGATAATTCACACTTGAAAAGAAGCGTTGTATCTAGCACGTTGCTTCATCCAAAACAAACAACTCGTGGGCACGAGCATAAGGGGCAAGAAGAGGTATACATCTTCATCCAAGGCAGTGGTTTTATGTACTTAGATGAATATGCTTTCCCTGTAAAAGCAGGTGATGTGGTTGCAGTTGATGATGGTGTGTTTCACAGAGTGACAAACTCCACAGACGAACCGTTGTATTTTATATGTGTATTTGAAGGAGATAGGAAAGATCGATGAGTTTACATTATGTGTTTGACGTTGATGGTACATTAACACCAAGCAGAAGTTTGATTGACCCTGAGTTTGAAAAATGGTTCTTTAACTTCTGTAACGAAAATAACGTCTATCTAGTCACCGGCTCAGATAGAATTAAGACAATCGAACAGATTGGTATTCCTCTATATTTCGCTGCCAAGAGAGTATACAACTGCTCTGGTAATGAAGTATGGGAACGTGATAGGATTGTTCATCAGAACATGATTTCAGCATCAATCGAACTTCTAAAGGCTCTTAGAGAGAAATGTTCTCAGAGCGAATATCCAATCAAAACAGGCAATCATATTGAGCATCGTATGGGGCTCATCAACTTCTCTACAGTTGGTAGGAACGCTACGATGAGCGAGAGATTAGATTATGCTAGATTCGACCTTGTGTCGAAAGAGCGTGATAAGATTGCTGAAGAATTATCTGAGCAGTTCCCAGAATATCAATTTGAAGTTGCTGGCCAGATTGGTATAGATATTGTTGAGAAGGGCAATGATAAATCTCAGATACTAAAAGATTTTGACGCTTCTACAGACAAACTCGTATTCTTTGGCGATACTACATATAAGGGTGGTAATGACTACCCACTAGCAAAAGCGATTGAAGACAATCAGATGGGATACATACATCAAGTAAATGGTTGGCAACACACATTGGAGATTTTACAATATGAAAATTGGTTTTACCTGTAGTACATTTGACCTGCTACATTCTGGTCACATTATGATGCTGAGAGAAGCTGCGAGCGTTTGCGACTATCTTATCTGTGGTCTACAAATTGATCCATCGAATGACAGAGCAGGCAAGAACAAACCACTACAGAGCATTGTAGAAAGATATACACAACTATCCGCAGTGCGATACGTTGATGAGATAATTCCATATGAATGGGAACACGACTTAGAAGACATTCTTCAGTCATATCCTATCAATGTTCGTATCTTGGGAGAAGAGTATAGAGATAGGCAGTTCACTGGTAAATCGTTCTGCGAAACCAATGGTATTGAACTATACTACAATAAACGCAAGCATAGGTTCTCATCGTCAGAACTTAGAGATCGAATTGACAGTAAAGAATATCTAACAGAATTTCCGAAGGCTAGATTATGAACATCGATGACATTCATGTTGAGTGGGAACAAGACACTGATATAAATCCCGGAGATTTGACGAATGAAGCAAGAAAAATTCCAAAACTCCACGCCAAATATTATCGATATTATACATATGAGCATAGTGTGAAGCGTAAGTTAGAAGCAGATTTGAAGCGTCTTAGTGTTCTCAGAACAGAATGGTATGATGGTTCAATGGCTGAAGAAGACCTGAAAGAACTGGGTTGGCAGCCAAATCTCAAACGTATTCCTAAAGGTTATGCTAAAGACGTTCTTAATGGAGATTCTCTTATCATCAAAATGAAGTTAAAAATTGGTGATCAAGCAGAGAAGGTTGAACTATTAGAGAATATTATTAAGAGCATAAATAATAGAGGATTTTTGATTAAATCAATGATCGACTTTGAACGCTTTAGGACTGGAGCGATGTGATGTGGAGAGTGTGGTTATACGCCATGGGTTCATTCAGTGATGAGAAGACTAAACCTTATGACAACAAAGTAGGGCTAATTCGCACATTCTGGATTTGTCTACATATCACCACCTGCTTCGCCATCATCATAGGAAATGGTAGGACAATGGGATTTTGGTAGATACGGTCAGAATAGAAAAGGTAAACGAAGTCTTTCTTCGTATTGATGCTGAAGCGTCAATCATCATGGAACTCAGTGATTATTTCACGTTTGATGTGCCAGGTGCAAAGTTCAGCCCTCAATACAAAGCGAAGTTTTGGGATGGGAAGATTAGACTTCTCAATAACATGACTCGACTTCTCTATGCTGGTCTATTGCCTTATGTCGTATCATTTTGTAACGATAGAAGCTACGAATGTGTCGTATCAGACGAATTTAAACCAATTGCAAAATATGGTGAAGAATCTGGGTATGCTTTAGTAGGCCTACTCAAGTCACCATACGAATTAAGAGACTATCAAAACGAAGCCTTTATAGAATGTCTCAACTCAGAGCGCAAACTTCTGCTATCACCTACAGGTAGTGGTAAGTCGTTTATCATTTACTTGCTCACACGATGGCATATTGCACAGAACAAAAGAGTGCTAATCATTGTGCCTACAACATCTCTTGTTCATCAAATGGCATCAGACTTCGTTGAATATAACAACAATAAGCCAATGGATATTCACAAGATTATGGCTGGTGCTGAGAAAGATATAGATAATAGTATCGTAGTCACAACTTGGCAGTCTATTTACAAACTCAAGAAGCCATGGTTTCAACAGTTTGATGTTGTGATTGGTGATGAAGCACATTTGTTTAAAGCAAAGTCTTTAACTACAATATTATCAAAAATGGATGATTGCAGATATCGTTATGGTTTCACTGGTACGCTTGATGGATCGCAGACACATAAATTAGTGCTAGAAGGCTTGTTCGGAACAGTAAAACAAGTTGTTACCACATCAGAATTGATGGACCAGAATATTCTAGCAGACCTAGAGATTAAGGGGCTTGTTCTAGAATATCCCGAAGCTACAAGAAAGTTAATGCGTAACAAGACATATCAAGAAGAGATTGATTTTATCGTTACGAATGAAGCACGAAACAAGTTAATTCGTAATCTTGCGTGGAGTCTTAAAGGCAATACGCTGATACTCTTTCAGTTCGTTGAGAAGCATGGTAAGTTGTTATATCCAATGCTTCAATCAGATGATAGAGAAGTACATTTCGTATACGGTGGAGTCGATTCAAATGAGAGAGAGAATATTAGAAGGCTTGTTGAGGAGTCTAGCGATGCTATTATCCTTGCCAGTTATGGTACTTATTCTACTGGTATCAATATACGCAATCTGCATAATATTGTTTTTGCGTCTCCTTCAAAGTCTAGGATTCGTAATCTTCAATCTATCGGCAGAGGACTTAGAACGCATGAGAGCAAAGAGAAAGCCACCCTATACGATATTGTAGATGACCTTTCCTACAAAAAGAAAAGAAACTTTGCGCTGAAGCATTTTATGGAGAGAGTAGATACATATTCAAAAGAGGGTTTCGATCTAAAGCTATATAACGTAGATATAAAGGGATAGCCATGCTACATGTTTTCAAGTTAATAAGTGGTGAAGATATCTTTGCTTGGGTTAGAGATGAGAACGAAACAGGGTACATCGTTGAAGACCCCTGCACAGTTCTTTTCAACCCAACCAGTGGTATTCTTCTAAAGCATTGGATGAGTCTGACTGAAGACAACGTTACATATCTACCTAAGTCAACCATTCTTTCAGATTTGGGTAAGGCAAATGAACTCGCTGAATACTACTATCATACATATATGTACGAAGCAAAGAAAGTAAATGCTGACGCTCTTGAGTCTTACAACGAAAGTGTGAAAGAAGCAGATTCATTAGTGGATGATTTCTTCATTCATACTGTTCCACCTAACAGAACAGATTATAACTAATCTAATGTTTCAATTGAGCATAAAGCTATTATACAGCATTTGAAAATAAAGTAAATACTTTTTTGACATTTTTATTATCTATTTTAGCTTGACATTCATATCGTTTTCGTATATATTATGTTTATAGATTGAATTTAAATGGACACAAAAAATGGCTAAAAGCAAGAATCAGTATATCGACAACAAGAAGTTCTTCGAAGAGATGGTGAAGTATCGCCAATCTCGTATCGATGCTGAAGAATCTGGAGAAGAACGCCCAGTCATTCCTGACTATATTGGGCGCTGTATGATGGATATCTCAACGAGACTTTCATACAAACCCAACTTCATCAACTATCCATTTCGTGAAGAGATGGTTGCTGATGGAATTGAGAATGCTATTAGAGCGCTCAATAACTTTGACCCAGCAAAGTCAGCAAATCCCTTTGCATATTTCACTCAAATCATCTACTATGCGTTCCTTCGTAGGATCACAAAGGAGAAGACACTGCTGTATACAAAGCAGAAGATGTATACGTCTATGGCAGTGATGGGCGCACTGTATGACGATGCTTCTGGTACAGACTTGTCTAACAGTCAGAGTTCATATGCTACTGATTATATGAACGACTTTGTAACTGAATATGAGAAGAATCTAGAGAAGAAGAAGGTGCCCAAAGTAAAGAAAAAGAGCGGTATTGAATTGTTTTATGATGACGAAGATGAGGAAGAAGAATGAAAATTGCTATCGTAACTGATACACATTTTGGAGTTCGTAATGATAACCGCATTATTGCTGACCATATTAATAATTTTTTTGATGAGCAGTTCTTTCCGTACATTGATACTATGGGGATTGATCATATTATTCATCTTGGCGATGTGTGTGATCGTCGAAAGTATATTAATTTCGTCACTAGTTCCCAGTTAGAAGAGCATCTAATCAAACCAATTCATAATCGTGGTATCAACACTGATATGATTATTGGCAATCATGACTGTTTCTATAAGAACACCAATGAGATTAACAGTATGAGGCAGTTGTATGGACATTCGTTCTATAACTTCAATTGCTACTGGGAGAAGCCTGTAGAGAAGAGCTATGCTGGATTGAAGGTGCTTCTTGTGCCTTGGATTTGTGATGAGAACTATGAAGTAACAATGAAAGCGATTGAGGAGACTGATGCTCAGATTCTTATGGGACACTTTGAGATACAAGGATTTGAAATGTATCGAGGTGCAATTAACCACCACGGACTTAGTAAAGATATTTTTGGTAAGTTTGATATGGTACTGTCTGGTCATTTTCATCATAAGTCTACCCACGGTAATATCTCGTATCTAGGCTCTCCGTATCAGATGACGTGGAGCGACTACAACGACCCTCGTGGTTTTCATATCCTAGACACTGAAACACGAGAGTTAGAGTTCATTGCAAATCCTTGCCACATCTTTCATAAGCTGTGGTATGATGATACAACTATGTCTGTCAATGACATTACAGACTTAACGTTTGAAAAAGAGTTGACAAATAGCTATGTGAAGGTTATAGTAAAGAATAAGTCTAATCCTTATTTGTTTGATTTATGGATGAACAAGCTAATCGATATGGGATGTGCTGATATCAAGACTGTCGAAGATCATATGAATCTTGATATTGTTGATGAAGACAACCTGATTGACGAGGCTGAAGACACTCTTACTATTCTGCACAAGTATGTTGATAGTTTAGAGATTCGTAATCACAAAGACAAGGTTGATAATACTGTGAAATCGTTGTATCAGGAGGCAATGAATCTGTGATTGAGTTTAAGACTATAAAATATCAAAATATTCTATCTACGGGCAACGCTTTCACTACAATCTCACTTAACGACCAGAGGACTACTCTGATTGTTGGTGAGAATGGTGCTGGCAAATCTACGATTTTAGATGCTCTTTCATTTGCTCTCTATGGTAAGCCCTTTCGCAAGGTAAACAAGCCACAGCTACTTAACAGCATCAATCAAAAAGATTTGCTTGTTGTGCTAGACTTCAACATTGGGCGTGACGAATATACGATTCGTCGTGGTATCAAACCCAACATCTTTGAAGTCTATAAGAATGGCACGCTTCTCAACCAAGATGGTGCTAATAGAGATTATCAGAGTCACCTTGAGCAGAACATTCTGAAGCTGAACTTCAAATCGTTTGGTCAGATTGTTGTTCTTGGTAGCAGCACTTTTGTTCCTTTTATGCAGCTACCAGCAGCACATCGTCGAGAAATTATTGAAGACCTTCTCGACATTCAAATCTTTACCAAGATGAATGTTCTGCTCAAGGAACGTATCACACAAAACAAGACTGACTTACAGAATATCAAGTATCAGATTGATCTGACTACAGACCGTATTGCTTCTGCTAACAAGCATAACGATTCTATTTTGAAAATGAAACGGGCTGATGCTGAGAAGACTCAATCTCGTATTCAAGAGTTGACCGAAGACAATAATGTTCTTCTTGACGATGTAAAAGAGATGGAGATTGCAATTGGTGAACTGAAGAAGTCTATCGGTGATGAGAAGGCTGTCAACAAGAAGTATATGGAACTCGTTCGTCTTGATAAGAACCTTCGTTCTAAGATCAAAGAGATTACAAAAGAACTGAAATTCTACGAAGACAATGATGAATGCCCTATCTGTAAGCAAGGTATTGCTCATGACCATAAAGAAACCATTATGGGTCAAAGACACACTAAAATTTCTGATATTGATAGTGGTCTACAGAAAATGGAGAAAGAGCTTGATTCTGTAGAGACCCGTAAAACTGAGATTGGTGAGGTTCATAATCGTATCAATCAACATGGTTTTGATATGAGCGCTAAGAACGCTACCTATGCTTCTAACCAGCGTAATGTTCTATCACTAAAGAGTGAATTGACAGATGCTCAAAAAGAAGCAGAGTCCATTGATACCAGCACGATTGAGACGCTGCATACTGAACTTGAAGGCTTCAATAATGACCATCGTGATTTGACTGTTGATCGTGAGACGATGGGTGTCGTTGCTAACCTACTCAAAGATGGTGGCATCAAGACGCAAATCATTCGTCAATATGTGCCTATCATCAACAAGCTAATCAACAAGTATCTTGCTGAGATGGACTTCTTCGTTCAGTTTGAACTTGATGAGCAGTTCAATGAGACCATTCGCTCACGCTTTCGTGATGAGTTTTCGTATGAATCGTTCTCTGAGGGCGAGAAGATGCGTATTGATTTGGCTCTGCTGTTCACATGGCGAGCAATCTCAAAGCTACGAAACTCTGTCTCAACCAATCTATTGATTATGGATGAGGTGTTTGATGGCTCTCTTGACGCTAATGGCACAGAAGAGTTTATGAAGATTTTGACTGATATCACAGGCGACTCAAATGTGTTCGTTATCAGCCACAAGACTGACCAGTTGATTGACAAGTTCGATAGCACTCTTCGTTTTGAGAAGGTAAAGAACTTCTCTAGGATTGCAGCATAATGGGTAAGAGAAGTTATTTTGAGAGGGTAGAGAGAGATTTCTATCCTACTCCACTTGGTGCTGTTATGCCATTAATACCGCATCTTCCGAAGAGTTTTACCTTCGCAGAACCCTGTGCTGGCGATGCAAGACTGGCACTTCATTTGGACTATCTATCAGAGTCTGAGGCTCTTCCAACAATGCTATCTGACATTGAACCACAAGATAGTAGTGTTGAACAGATGGATGCCTTTGACTTTATTGTTCCTCCCAACACAGATTTTATCATAACGAACCCACCTTGGAATCGAACGATACTTCACCCGTTGATAGAGCATCTATCTAATATGGCACCGACGTGGTTGCTATTTGATGCTGACTGGATGCACACAAAGCAGTCTGCGCCCTTTATGGACAGACTACATAAGATTGTGAGCGTAGGTAGAGTCAAGTGGATTGAAGACAGTAAGTCAACAGGTAAAGACAACTGCTGTTGGTATCTGTTTGATGCGAAGCATGATGGAGAGACGAAGTTTTATGGAAGAAAGGCTTGACATCCCTCTGAATATGAGATATACTGTCTATTCACTTTGGAGATAAGCATGAACTTCTATACAAACGTTTCTCGTTACGGTCAGAACCTTCTATATCGTGGGTATCGTAACGGGTCGCCCATTCAGCAGAAGATTAAGTTTCAGCCTACACTCTATGCTCAATCTCAGAACGAGACCGACTGGAAAGCCCTTGATGGCGTCAATGTAGAACCTATGAAGTTCGACTCTATGCGTGAAGCAAAGCAGTTCATGGAGATGTACACTGGTGTTGATGGCTTCAACGTCTATGGCAACACAAAATATATCAGTCAGTTCATTCAAGAACGCTGGCCTGATGAGGTCGAGTTTGATCCAAACCTTGTCAACATTGTGAATATTGATATTGAGGTTGCATCTGACGAGGGCTTTCCAGAGCCAGATCAAGCGAATCACCCAGTAATCTCTATTGCTCTCAAGTCTAACAAAGATGACAACTACTATGTCTGGGGTCTTGGTGAGTATGATACTTCGAAGTCGATTGTCTCTAACGTCCAGTATATGCACTGTCGTGATGAGAAAGAACTGCTTGAGAAGTTTCTGCTGTTCTGGTCTAAGCTGAAGCCAGATGTTGTCACTGGTTGGAACGTTCGCTTCTTCGACGTACCATACATCATCAATCGTATGCATCGTGTGATTGGCGAAAAGCTGACAAAGAAAATGTCTCCGTGGGAGATGGTTGAGCAGAAGTCTGTTCGCTACAAGATGAAAGAGATGAATACCTATGAGATGAGTGGTATTTCTCAGTTAGACTATCTGGACTTGTTTCAGAAGTTTGGTTACTCATATGGCGCTCAAGCATCTTATCGACTGGACCATATTGCTTATGTTGTACTCGGTGAGCGTAAGTTGTCTTACGAAGAGTTTGGCAATCTATACACGCTCTACAAAGAGGACCATCAGAAGTTCATTGACTACAATATCAAAGACGTTCAACTCGTAGATCGCCTTGAAGACAAGATGGGTCTAATCGTACTTGCGATGACGATTGCTTACAAAGCTGGCGTCAACTACAATGATACGTTCGGCACAACTGGCATCTGGGACACAATCATCTATCGCAATCTCTGTCAGAAGAAGATTGCTATTCTACCCTATGCCGGAAAGATGAAGAGTGACTATCCTGGTGGCTATGTGAAAGACCCACAAGTGGGTATGCACGATTGGGTGTGTTCGTTCGACTTGAACTCTCTGTATCCTAATCTCATTGTGCAATACAATATGTCGCCTGAGACAATCGTTGAAGATGATAGAAACTTCAATGCTTCTGTCAGCAAGTGTCTGTCTGGTGAAGTCGTAAATGATACTGACTATGCTATGGCAGCTAATGGCACATACTTTCGTACAGATCGTCGTGGTGTTCTACCTTCTATCGTTACAGCATACTACTCTGAGCGTGTTCAAATGAAGAACAAGATGATTGAAGCACAGAAGAAACTTGAGAAGTCTGGTAAGTCGTATGAGGTTGAACGAGATATCAATCGCTATGAGAACCAGCAGATGGCGATTAAGATTCTACTAAACTCACTTTATGGTGCGTTGGGTAATCAATACTTCCGCTACTTTGATATGCGGATTGCTGAAGGCATCACACTCTCTGGACAGCTATCTGTTCTAAGCGCTGAGAAGTCTATCAATCAATATCTTAATAATGTTATGAAAACAGATAAAGATTATGTGATTGCCATTGACACCGATTCGGTCTATCTAGATATGAAAGATTTGGTAGATAAGACTTATCCGAATAAGAGTAAAGAAGACACTGTAAAATATCTTGATAAGGTCTGCTCTCAAGCGATTGAACCTGTGATTACAAAATCGTTTGACAAACTCTACAAGCAGATGGGTGGCTATGAAAATCGTATGGTGATGGGTCGAGAAGCGATTGCTGATCGTGGTGTGTGGACTGCTAAGAAGCGCTACATTCTGAACGTTCATAACAACGAAGGCGTCCAGTATGCTGAACCCAAAATGAAGATTATGGGAATTGAAGCTATCAAGTCCTCAACTCCTCAGATTTGCCGTGACCGTTTTAAAGAAGCATTCGAGTTGATTATGTCTGGCACTAACAAAGACATTCAGACCTTCATCGCTGACTTTCGTAAAGAGTTCTCAAGTCAGAACCCAGAAGACATTGCGTTTCCTCGTGGTGTGAGCGATATAAAAAAGAATGCTGACCCAAAGGCTATATATGGTAAGGGTACGCCCATTCACGTTCGAGGTTCTCTGCTATACAATCATCTATTGAAGCAGCATCGTCTGAACAATCGTCTTGGTGAAATCAAGAACGGCGAGAAGATTAAGTTCATCTATCTGAAGATGCCTAATCCCATTCGTGAGAATGTCATCTCGTTCCCAGATATTTTACCAAAAGAGTTTGACTTGCACCGTTTTATCAACTATGATATGCAGTATGATAAGACGTTTGTTGAACCGATTCGTTTGATACTTGATGCTGTCGGATGGACAGTTGAAGAGCAATCGACGCTTGAAAGTTTTTTCTAATTGGAGATGATGATGACAGTAAAAGAAAGTGGAGACTACGACAACTATATGAAAGAAATGTCTGATAGTGCTGAGTCAAAGGAATCAACGCTTGAAGACTTCATTGGTGATATTCCAGACGTTGAGTCTTCTCATCCAAACTATTGGAGAAGGCACTGGCAAGGAATGCCAGAGTTTGAGAATGAGGATAATAAAGACGGCAAGTTCAAAACCATATATGTTAATTTCAGAAACGAGGAAGACTACAATGAATTTTGTGAGTTGATTGGTCAATATCCATCAGTCAAATCTAAAAACAATCCAGTAATTTGGCATCCAAAACTAGATAAAACGGCAAACTCTCTACTACGTTGGATAGAAGATGACTCATGATAGAGAAAATATACATACCCACTGTTCGTAGAGCAAACAATCAAATAACATTTAACAATCTTCCTAAAGAATTGCAAGAACGAGTTGTGATGGTTGTAGAGCCAGGTGAGAGACATTTGTATGACTATCCGTGTGATTACCTTGAGATACCGGAGAAGCTAGTAGGTACTTGGACACAACTAGCAGAAACTAGATTGTTCATTCATAAACACGCAGGAGCAATTAAGTACTGTGTGGCAGATGATGATATAAAAATTCGAAGAAGAAACGCTAAGTATTGGACTGGTCAGTCTAACATGGAAAAGTCTAAGCGAGATGCGACCGCAGAAGAAATGCTTGATATGTACGAAACTGTGGATAAGTGGTTTGATGAGAGCGCTATTGGAGTTGTTGGTCTTTCTGATGCGGGATCGCCACCTTCGAGTAAAGAATATGAGGACACTAAAGATGTTTACTCCTATGTATTCTACGATGGAAG
>OJBS01000231.1_pt1 | contig 17353 bp, 13 predicted proteins | sample 1590941 | NCBI WGS metagenome assembly OJBS01 (sample SAMN05416785, study PRJEB24817) | seawater metagenome | isolation source: Sea water | place: Canada:Atlantic | collected 2013-11
TCATGCCTAGTCTCGTGGGCTCGGAGATGTGTATAAGAGACAGGTCTGGCACTGTTTGTGGAGAGGCACGCTCTACCTGGTTTGGACAGCACGATTGGTCAACGACAGGTTGACCGTCTCCGTCCCAAATCAAGTGCTCTCATGTGCAGTCATGTGCAGTCGCACGAACGTACCGGCGTTGAACCGTGAACGGGCTTCACATCATGCGGGTACAAGGTGCGTCCAGATGCGCAGTCCGAGTGAGTTGGGCCGTAGTTGGTGAGCAGTCTGGATGCCCCCAAACTAAGAGCGGACAACCGTGTCCTAACCACACCGAACGCATGCTCCTGCTGTGCCAGCAGTTGCCTTGACCACCCGGTATTTGGCTTTTCACCGTTTCGCGTTCACGACGAATCATCAAAGGACCAAGGCCAGATAACGATACGCTGGAGGCGGCGTAGAGAGCTAGGAGCCAGGTGCCCCTTGGACTTCTGTCCGGGGGCATTGTAGTCATGATGCTATCGACGTCGAATCCGCCGTCTTACGTGCATCGCGCCCCAGCGTAAAGGGCCCAGCGGCAGGGCCATCCAAGACTCCCCAGACCTATCGCACCATGTCCATTCACTTCAGCACCACCGCACTGGTTTGGCGACCCTCGATGGCGTTCGCTGGAATGGCCATTGGGTCGCTCGCTGTCGCCATCGCGTACAAGGGCATCGCGTCTCTCCAGCTCACCAACGTCGGCACAATCGCTGCCGTTTGGGTGAGCACAGCAACCGCTGTCGGCCTGCCATTTTCTTACTTCTTAGTTAATTTTCGCCAAGAGGCGACTGTAGAGGTCCACCCTAATGGTGTGCGTCTAAACGGGAAGGTCTGGGGAGAACCTGGAATCCGCACGTGGACATGGCCACAGACAACCATCGAACCACGCGACAACGCCCACAGCGATGACGGCGGCAGCTCGGGCCCTCGACTGATCCTGCGCCATGTCCAATGGGGCCGAATTGTGGTCGCTCCTTGTGATCCCAGCACATTCGACCCCCTCGTTCTTGCGATTCGACGAGCCGGGGGGCACATCTAGCCACCGGACAACGCGGTCGAACTTGGCCACATCGAGCTGTCCTTGAGTGAGCTTCACGAGATGGCGCCACGCGGACGCGAGGCTCAAATTGAAGGCTTCAATAGCGGCGAACCGTCGCCTTGTGGGATGTGGGACTCGGAGGATTGTGAGCCAGCTCGCTCATAAGGCACCTCCATTGGGCAAAAGGACGGTGACCCACCACACCTGATGGGCGTGGGTCTCCACCGCGATAGAGGCTGTCTTGCCGTCCGGAAGGGTGTAGATGATCGAGACATCGCCATTACCGCTCTCAGTGCGAGTGGCCTCCACCCAGCCCTCTGCGGCCAGTGCTTCGCTCCACTGGGCGACCAACCACTCCTTCGACACGCCATCCGCGAGCGAGTAGCTGACGGCCATGGAGTTTGGCGTTTGCCGCTCGATCTGACCGCCGTACCAGGGCAGGTTCATGTCCTGAAACGCAGCGGGCACGGCGTGCATGTCGTCATACACGAACTCGCGTGGTTTCTCCGGATTCACGCCACCCCCAAAACAGCCAAGGGACAAGGCAACAACGCAGACGGCGGCGGGGACAGACAAACGGAACATGGGGCATCCAATGAAGCGGAGACGTGAGACGGCCATCCATCGACCGCAGACGCTGGCGTAGTCCACGTGCAGCGCGCTGCCACCGGGACGTGACGAGGGACGCTGTTGCGCGACCGCGACGTGCCACTCAGAGACACTACCGCGTAGTAAGCTTGGCTCATGGAACACATCATCCTGCCTCCGAGGAGAGGGGTCGGTACGGACTCCAGCGGGGCAGCGCCGAGATGCCATCAGTGTAGTTGCCACGTGCAAATGTGTCGCGGAAATCTAGCGGGGGAAGTGGCCAGGATGCTCTGTATTACGATGTTCTGCGGGTGGCTGCAGACTGGAATAGTGTTCGTCTCGCACCGCTTCGGGCTGGCGCGGAAGAGCGCAATAGAATGTGACCATGTTGATTTCGCGCCGATGATCAGTGTTGGCTAGGATAGCATCCACGTTCCCGACAACGGGGTGGCCGGTGGCCGGAACACGTGGTCCACCAACGAAGTGGTCCCTTCCTTGTGGCGCATGACATCACAGACACACCGCTTCCCATTCGTACGAGCGTACAGACTGGGCCGCAAAGACCTAGTATTTAGTAGTCCCGCATGGCATTGAAAAACTGACTCGCAACTACGCGATACGCTGGACCATCCCTCGACCTGAGCTGCGCCTGCTCGCGTTCCACCTTCGGACGTCGAATAGCAACACTTCCCCTTCACCGCTCCCGCACCCAAGATGCTCTGCGCCGCCACTCAGCCCACTCTCTCCGAGTAGTGAAAACACCTGAGGCAAGTGCAGCTCAGGGGATAAGATTCGGTCCTGTACACACAACCGTTTCGGGTCCCAAAGTACAGACTTGGTGGTCCGGACTAGAATCCAGCGCTCCCCAAGACAGGCTTGGCGGAGAACCGTCGGACGGAACCAACAGCACGCTCTCTTTCAGACCAGCAGCAGCATGAATGCGTGCACCGTTGCTGGTCAGCTCAACCACAACGCTATCGGTCTCCCCGTTAGAAAGGGACAATCTAGTCCCGCCAGCATCTGCTTCGAGTGCGGCGCGGCGTTCTTGGTGAGTGGCCTCAACCACCGCGCTGTCGTCCGTCGAACGCAGGGTCACCGCAGAACTCAAGTTCTGCAGTTGAAAGACCTGCGGCCCATTTAAGCGAATAATGCCATTGTCCACAAACACGGGCTGGTGCAGGCGTTCCCAAGTCACGCCACCAACCGCCCCTAGGAGCAGGCACGCAGCACAGCCTAAAGCCCACGACCAAGCAAATTCTCTTGCACTCTTCATGGCGAATCCACAGACGAAAAAAGTGACACACCGGAGTCATCCGCACTTATGACAAACATCCCGTCTTTCTGGTACGAAGCCACGCTCCATGCCTCACGCAAATCCTGATATCCAAGGCTAAAAACCGTCTCTTCGCTGACGCTGCTCAGCCGGAGCCGGGGGCCGGCAAACTGAACGATGTGCAGTGCAGTATCAGCGTGTTTCCACTCCATGCTGTGGACCGAAAGGGTGAAGCCGCCATCCGCTTCAACCCCGTTGGCCATGACCTGCAGGTTGGCCCCAACGGCAAGCCCATAGGCATCTCTTTCCAGTGAGTCGACATCAACCCGCTCAGGTAGCTGACGGTAGACAGCGGCGCTCACCACCACCGTTACGATGGGAATACCTATTCGAATTCCACGGCTCACAAGCACTCCACCATGTGAGAGTCATCATAGTCGATGGCGCAGTGGTGACGTTTCATGCCACCCCCAACCACTGCATGGCTCCTTCCCGGTCCAGCAGGTACGCGGACATCATCTCGCGCACCACGTTGTCTGGCAGGATGTCCTGGAACTTCGACAAGCGATAGCCAGGCAACCCTTCGCTGATGCCTTCCCACAGCGCGTCGTCACTCCACATCTCTACACTGTGCAGCCTGCGCACGGCCTTCTTGAGGTCCACAACACTCACGCCGTCGCCAATCAGCCGAACAAACATGTTGTCCGTGGTGACCTTCCAAGACTCGCCCAGGGTGTCCAGTGCGCGAGCGAGTGTGGCGTTGATGCGTCCGCCGGCGAAGGTCCACCAGGTGGCGCCGTCTTCGACGTCTTCGAATCCGCCTTTGGGTGCGTCCAACAGCCCATCGTAGCGGGTTCGCATGTCTGAGAGAACATCACTGGCGCTGCTGTGGACGTACGGTGGCATGTCTTCTCGCCGCAACACCTCGCGAATGGCCTGGCAGAGCTCTAGGCTCAAGAACTGCGGCGTCATGCCTCCCCAGCGCGGCATTCTGCCTTGGGGGGCGGGCTCTGCGGTGATGGCGCGTAGGTTGTGGTCGAGCTGCAGTGCCCGCCATGCGCGCCCGCCGAGTAGAAAGCTGCTGACTCCCTCGACCAAGTTGTCGACGAAGCTCTGCGACAGGGTGCCAACCGGTCGACCGTGTGCGGTGTGAACGGTGTAGGCCACGGGACTGCTGAACACCGCGTACAGGGACATGAAGTTCTTCCGACCAAAGCGCTTTTCGGCGACCGGCCCCAGGAGCAAGCGACCGTCTACAAGCTCAAACACCCGCTCAGCGAGGAAGTGCTCCACAAGCGAATCGAATTCCGCCCTTGTGAAACCTTGGAAATCAGGCACGCAGGACAAGTGAGCCCATGCGACATCAGCCGGGATTCCTTCTCGCTCTAGAGACATTGCGAGCAGCTGGTGAACCAAGACGGGCCAGCAGCGGCCGGTGACGCCAACGTCTTCTACCCACCCCTGCCGCGCCAGATCGATGAGGGCGAGCGCCTGAAGGACCGTCCACCCGGTTGTACACAGAAAGGTGGTGTTGGCGGCTTGCCCGGCTCGGCGACCGGTGCGGCCCATGCGCTGTAGGAAGCTGCCGACGGAGTCCGGGGCTTCGGTCTGTAGGACCAAGTCAAGGTCACCGACGTCGATGCCCAGCTCCAAGGTGCTGGTGCACACAATGCACGCCTCGCGGCCCTTGTGAAAGCTCGCCTCTACGTCTTCCCGTTCTTCTTTGCTGACAGCACTGTGGTGGACGAAGACAGGTGTTCCAGCCACACGAAGGCTGTCTGCAATGCTCTCGGTGACCGCCCGGCTCTGGCAGAACACGAGCGACTTCTTGCCGCGAGCAATGGTGGCGGCGTCACGGGCCAGGTCGTCGAGCATGGGACGCCACGTGACCAAGAGCTGGCGACGAGACGGTGGCTTTGGCGGGTCAATCACCAAGCCCGTGCGTCTCGAAGAGCCCGTTAGCCACGACAGAATCGCATCTGGATTGCCCACAGTTGCAGACAAGCCCACTCGCTGCACATCATGAACGGACAACGCCGCCAAGCGCTCCAGGACGCTCATCAAGTGCGCCCCCCGGTCGCTGCCAGCAAGGGCGTGAACTTCATCAATGACCACCATGCGCAGGTCGCTGAACAGGTCTGCAGCGTCCACCTTTCTGGACACGAGCTGCACTTCCAGCGACTCGGGTGTGGTCATCAGCAGCTCTGTCGGCTCCCGCAGGAATCGCTTTCGCTGACTGGGCCCAACATCCCCGTGCCAGACCGTTCGCCGCATGCCGACCATTTCGGTGTATCGTCCCAGACGCTCAGCTTGGTTGTTCAGCAACGCCTTGATGGGGGCGATGTAGAGGACGCCGACGCGGTCTGTGGGGTGGGACAGCATCAAAGACAAGGCAGGAAACATGGACGCTTCGGTCTTTCCGCCAGCGGTCGGTGCCAGGATTACGGCGTTGTGGCCGTCGAGCAGCGCGTGTCCGCTTTCTTCTTGCACTGGGCGCAGGCTAGACCAGCCCAAGCGGTCGACGATAGCCCGCTGTAGGCGTGGATGAAGACGTGAGAACGCGCTCGCCATCTACCAGACTTCTTCTTGGGCAATGAGCGAGTCGTCATCGTCGTCATTTGGAAGGGCCTTCGACGCCAACAACACTTCTTCTTCCGGGACATCAATCCGGTCGGGTCCCACCTCGTCCATTGGAACAAACTCGGGAAACTCATCAACCTTGTCCATAGTTCCCACAAAGTGCCGCAGGAACTGACGCGGAACCACCCCAACGTCACCACCGAACTTGCTCGTGACCTGCTTGGCCAAGAAGTTGATGTAGTGGTCTGTGACGCGCTCTGCGACGCGGTTTGGACTGCCCGTTGGGTACAGGTCCCGCAGCTTCAGGGCGACCTCACGCAGACGCTGTTGGTCGAAGGGCTTGAGACGCAGTTGAGGCTGTCGCAAGCTCGCAAATCCGTTGCTCTCATCAAAGCGAATGCGGTCGTGCAGTGGCTCGAGCCCAGCAACCCCCCGACGAGACTCGAAGAAGTCGGGCGTTCCCGTAAAGACCCAGAGCAAGCCCGGGTACATCGAAGACGCATCTACGATCTGCCGGATGCCATTCATGGACTTGGCCCGCACGTCTTTGCGACGACGCAGCAGGGTTTCCACTTCGTCCACAACAATGACAAGGCCCTTGTATCCGGCCATCTTGACCAGAACGAGCACGCCCTGAAGGTAGGCCATGGCGGCGGCACTGCCAATGTCGCCCTTGATGCCCGCTCGACGCTTGTGGGCAGCCGCAATGTTGGGACTGCCAGACAGCCAAGACAGCAGAGCTCCTGCACCAGCCAGGTCGCCTTCTTGCTTACAGTCGAAGACGGTCTGAAGGACACGAACAAAGTCGTCTGGGATGCCTTGGCTTGTTCGACTGTGCAGCTCTGCGCTGATGCGTTCGCGCACCTTGTCGTCAAAGTCCGCGGCGTCTTCGTCGGCTCCGCCGGCAATCAGCATCTCTTCGACCACACCAATCCACCGGTCGACAATGTCGCCGAGTGCACGCTGCGGACACGAGGGTGTGGACAGCTGTTCAACAACCTTGCGGTAGACCTCTTCGAACTTGTGAAACTGCAGGTCGTTGTCGCTGACGACTACAAAGCTGGTGACGAAGCCGTGGCTCTGGGCATCCGCTGCGGCAATGCGAGACATGAAGGTCTTTCCGCAGCCGTAGTCTCCGCGCAGAAACTTCACGAGCCCTTCGCCGTCTCCTGCAAGCTCTAGCTGACGCGCAATCTCGGCGCGCTCCTTCTCAATGCCCGTTGCAAAGGTATCTAGGCCCCGCTCAGGCACGGCACCCGTGCGCAGCCGCTCGAAGATGTGTTGAATGTCTCGCTTGTCCAAGCTCATGTTCCTCCCCCTACTCGCACGTAGCGTTTCACGTGATGGATTCGCTCCACACGTACGTCGAACGGTGCGCTCACCGCGTGTTGTTCAAGCTCACGGCTGAACCGTCGGAAGGCGCGAGGCGTTCCGAGCATCTGGGTACACTCCTCTTCGGTGAGGCTTCCGTGCTCGTTGAGGTGCGCAAAGATGGCCCGAACCGCCTCATCTTTGTACGCAGCAAGCCAGTCGGTGGACGTGGGCAAGGTGCTGACGATGGCTGTCCTGTGAGTGACACTCGAGTCGTCCTCTGTCCGGCTCCGCTGACGCACGCCAAACCACGCGTCAGGGGTCACAGAGGGCATTGAGCCGCCTCCTGCAGCCTCGGTCAGCTTCAAGCGCACCGGCTCCTCCTGCGGCCCTCTGAGGCTCACCTGGACGCGTGCCGGCTTGCCCACAAATACCCGCACAGCAGTTCCCCGAATCTCGCCGTCTGCGCACTCCAGAATGGACACGTCAATGTCCGAACGGCCTGGAACACCCACCGCAATGTCCACGTGGTTGTCGCCACCAAAGGCCAAGGTGCCATCGCTGTCGATAGTGGCGGTCAGGGTCAGCTCCGCACGCCCGTTGCTCGACGACTCGACTGCGGCCTGCAGTGCAAAGGTGATGTTGCTCTTACCGAGAGCGTGTCGGAAGGTCACTCGGAGCAGCGGAATCACCCGCTCTTGCAGCGACAGTCCACCGTGGACAAAGTCGTCGACCTTCCTGCCGCGGTCGAAGACCTGGGTATCGGTGGCAAATACTAAGGTCCCTTCAATCCCCGACAGTCCTAGGTCGCTCGGCGAGACGTTGACTTGTTTGGGTTCCTGGGCGGGTGCCGGGTGCAGCGCATAGCGACGGTACGGCTCGACCTTGTTGCCGAACGAAATCCGCGAGAGCGTCTCAGGGTCGTTGAGAAGGTAGCCATGGTCCGCCGTGACCACCACGTGGTGTACGCCGGCCAAGCGCAGACGCTGAAATAGGCTGCGCAGCTTCGTCAGCTCACGGTCAAACACCATTAGTCCCTGGCCGCCCTCGCCCGCCTTGTCGATAGCGTCGCTGTGGATGACCAACAGGCGACCGGAGTCGACCGTCTTCTTCAGCTTTGCATCGCCAAGGTCTAGGGCCGCTTCAATACGCAGCCCCGCCACTGAGTTGAGGGCCGCTCCGTCTGCCATGGCCCGCTCGCGCGTCTCGGGGCCGGTGATGGCGAATGGCCCGCTGTGTACGTGGTTGCGGAAGGAGACGTCTACTGGGGCATGTCCGTCGCTCGACAGGGCCAGCACATTCATACCGAGCCACGTGTCTGTCGGACACTCAGCGAGCCGCGACTCAAGGCGCACATCGACTGCACGCTCTCCCTGAAGCTCTTGCGCAAGCGCTGTCGCCATCTCGTAGCGCATGGCATCTACCAAGACATAGGCCACGTTCTGACGGGGATTGCGACGCAGCTGCTCACAGACAACCGTCTGAAACAGAGCGCGCTGGCGCATGGGGGCATCTGGCAAGAAGCCCTCGCGCTTGCACAGGACTACGTACCGGCCGGTGACGTGGTCCGCCCATTCACGGTACTTCTCTCGCAGCGCGGTCAGAGCCTTCTGCAGATCGAACACATGCGGCAACGATACGTCCCATCGCTGAGCACGCTCGGTCTCCATGCGGCGGTGGGCGGCGTCTACCTGCCAAGCCCCAGTTGTGAGGTCCGCGTACGCGTCCATGGCCGCTTCTTGGCTGTGCCACGTTGCCGTCGCCAGACCGGCATGGGCCTCAAGCGCGCTTCCGAGCCGGGCTGCACAGGCAATCAGCGACCAGGTTGTGCGGCGCTTCGGGTCGAGAGATGCCCAGAAGCTCGCCTCTCCGCTCCTGCCTTCGGACCACTGCAACGCGTCCGCAAAGCGCTCTTCATCCAGGGCGGTGAGAGCTCCGCGCATGAGCATGGACTCTTCGAAGCGGAAGGTGTCGACCTGCCCGAGGTCCTCTGGAGCACTGGCCTCAATCTCGGCTCTCAGCAGCCCCTGAACGTCGTTCGCGAGAGATTCGTAGCGGGTCTTATGACGACTGCGGAACCAGCGTGCAACGGACAGATTGGCAGCAACCAGAGCGTCCGGCAAGCCCTTCAGTGGGGCCAGCTCCGCCATGGCCGGCTCGCGCTTAAGGTCGTGAACGTACTCCACACACAGAGCGTGGGTGATGGGGGCGAGTGCCGACATCTCGGTGTTCTGGCGGTCCGCATTGAGTCCCTTTACGAACGCACGCCACGCCTCATCTACACCCAGGGTGCGCTCAAACCATGCACGAACCTCTTGTTTAAGGTCACGCTTCAGCAAGCTCTTCCGTTGCTCGTCTTTGGCTGACAACATGGCCTGGAGCACGACCGTAGGCTCACTGCCCTCTAGCCAGTCCGCAAGCTCGCCCGACGCCTCAAGTGCCGCTCGCGCAAGCCATGCATCGGCTTTGGTCAAGGTCAGATCCGGCTCGTCCAAGAACTGCTTGAGTCGAGCTGGCGTCACACGTCCCACAGCAGCGTCACGCACAAGTGTTGGCAGTGCCATGCGCCAGCGTTTGCCCGCGTGGTAGGCCTCAAGTGCAGGTGTCTTGCGAATCTCTTCTTCGTTAAACCCCGGCATATGGATGACCGCAGAGGTTCGAGACAAGCCACCCATGAGCGGTCGAATCGCGCGCATTTGGTCCAAGAAGCTACCAGTAAACGGCACAACGGGTAGCGGGAAAGAGCCGGACTGATTGGACCGGTGAAGCTTGCTCACGAGCTCGGTGTACGCCCCTTCGCCGTCTAGCCAGACCAGCAGGCCACGCGCGTTGGCTTCAGTGGTCAGCGTGCGTGCAAGATGCGCCGATACAGGGCCGAGTGTGTCCATTGTGCTGTCTCCGGGCGGGGGGCGGAGCCTATCGCATCAACGTGGAAGGTGGAGGGTCAGCCCAATCACATGGGTGGGGGCGGCGGAGGTGAAGGCGCTATTGCGCGTGCACTTAGCCACCAGGCCTCAAGCTCTAAGACTGCACCCGTAAACGCAGCGGCGGCGGCAGGAGAGCTGGTCTCGACCTGCCTCTTTGCCGGCACGAGACTCCCGCCAAACCGCTCGGTCGCACGCCAGACGCTGTCCGACGGCCCCCGTATCTGGCCTGTCGCGTTCAGCTCAACGGCTCGACCCGGATGCTGACTCTCATACCGCCACCCGCCATCCTTAGGCGCGAGCGCATCACTCAATACAATCGTGATTCCATTGACGGTGACGGCTTCTTCCGACCACGTACCCACAACATTCTCGGGTCCAGTGCAGCGCTCGGGCCACTTGCAGGACAAGTCGCGGACTAGGTCCCCAGAGGGCATTGCAGAGACCTGAAAGTCAGCCAAACCGTGAGGGAGCCTAGCGGTGATGCCCACCGTTACTGGACCCGGCGGTTCATAGGTCGACAGGAGCGCAACCACATGAAGGCGCTCAGTGCGAGATGCGTTGGCGATGTCACCCCGGTGAACGCCCGCCCGCCAGACTTCCGAACCTCGAACTTCAAATCCGGAGCCCGCCACGACAAAGCGGCAGGTATCGTCTTCACACACCACTGCTTCGCCAATGTCCGCGAATAGGCCGTTGGGCAAGACGCCCACCCGTTCCCGTTGGGTGGGCAGTGCGAGCTCGCCGGAGACGTGGTGCCAGCCGTCTGGCTGAATGCTTGCAAACGGCTCGCCATCAATCGTCACCATTGCTGGAACGGCCGCAGCGCAGCCTGCGAGAGATAGGCAACTCAGCAAAAAACATAGGTTCATGGGAGCCCCTGGAGTCGCTCGGCATACAGTATTGCGTTTAGCTGTGCCGCCCAATCGCGCAGAACGTGGTCGCTTAGGCCCCGTCCAATGCGAAGGGGTTCTGTCTCGCGGTCGACAAGGACCGCACAGACGAAACCACCTTGATCGGGAACACTCTCAGAGCCGGATGGACGGAAGGAAACGTGACAGAACTCATCCAACTCCGCGAGGCCATACCGTCCGCAAGCCACACCACGACGAGCGACGGAAATCCCTTGGCTCGATAGGACTGCAACTTCTCCAGTGCGACTGACCCACAATCCTAGAGCACCGCCAAGGCCGGCAAATGCACAAAGTAGCGCGGCGAACGCGCCAGGCACTCCCTCGCCCACTACGGCGCTGAATACCGCGCCGGCCGACCAAACCAGTATCCACGCACCAAAACATCCGTACAACAGCCAAGAGGGGGTGACCGAATACGCGTGTAGGCCGTCTGCGTCTTCATGATGAAGTCTAAACCACATGCGCTACTGTACCAACGGACTCGCACCCAGGTGCGATGAGGGCACCGTCGATACTGACGCGTCGTTTGTTCGCAAACGCTCCCCTAACGACCATCAAGTAGATACCTGTACAGCATGCCCATTTTTATCCTGTTCGGTCTTCTCGCAGCCTGTACGCGGCCGGTTTCTCCAAAACCAGATGCGACAGCACATGTGCCTACTCCCTATGGCGGATACACGGGCTCATCTGGCCTGGTCCTGCCACGTGCCGCACTTGTACACCTTACCTCCAGTACACCCCTGGAGTTCGAGGCCACGTCAGAGGGTGCAAGACTCTTGATGGATGAGTCAGGACTGCTCGGCCAAATCGGTGTCTTCGCCGGTGATGAAGTTGTCACCAACGATATTGAAGCCATGGTCGATAGCTGGTTCACGGCGGACCGCTCGGAGTTCCAGGCGCTGGCAGACGGCGAGGTCCGGACGTTGACCGTTGTCTGGCACGGCCCACCGATAGCTCCCCCGGAGCGGCCCATGACAAGCTTAGGACAGGCATCTTCTACCGTACTCTTGCCCGCCGCTTCTAACCGTCAAATCAACCGCTCGGTGCTGGCGCATTTGCCTAGTTCAAGCGCGACACCGCTTCGGAACAATGGCGTTGCCGTGGGCTACAGATTGCAGGGTCCAATCGCAGACGTTTTAGGTGTCTCGGAAGTCCGAACGAATGACGGCGTGGCGATTGTGACAGACCAGGCCCTATGGAACGCCATCGACAGCTGGTTGGTGGCCGACGAAACGACTCTAGAAGACTCATCCGGTCCACGACGCTTTCGCTGGGTCGGACCGCCAACGACACCCCCAGCTGTCTGGACACTTCCCATCACAATTGATGATGACGAAGCCCGCGCCCGAGAGGGCGTCCGCCTCCGGACAGGAGGAGCAACCCTTCCGCGCACGCTGTTTCATGACCATCTCGATGACACGCTTAGCTATGCGGAGCTACAGCCAATGACTCACAGTGGAATTCCGCTGGACCGACTACTGCCCAACCCCATGCCGAACCTGCTCGGCTTGGAGCGGTGGCAGGAGGTCACAAGAGTGGATGACATTGAGATGCGCATTCATGTGTGGGACGATTATGCACGCTTTGAAGCTGCAAGAAACGCGCTACTAACACAAGAGAACGTCCGGTTAACGTTTGCATCTGGCGACACATTTGTACTCGCTCTTCAAGGTCCACCCATTGAGCTAGCAGAAGATTGGATGCCAGCCATCTCTGCCGACCCGCCCTTCACCCGCGGAGTGTCGTTAGGTGACGTGGTTGTTGTTGATCGGCTCGCAATGCGAAGACTCATTGCCCAACCGGTGGACTGTCGGCCGGACATGGGCATGGCAGCTAGCTGTGGCGCCCATCCACTGTGGACCGCCATTGGACTTCCGTATGGGGGAATTACGCGTTTGGATGGTCAGCCCCTCGATAGTTTTCACAAGATTCCACTGTGGGTGATGGGGCTATGCGTGGCAACCGAGGCAAGCCTGAGTGCTGACCCAATTGTACCCCGCACCGTCGAAATTCGAATACAGGGCCCACCCGTGCCGTGCCCGTAGGAGCCGCACTCTCTGCCATTGTTGGACTACACGCCTCCCAACGCATTGTCATACCGGTCCAGGCTTGAGGTACCTAGCGCTTCTACACGTCCAATCGCAGCACCTAGCCTGTCGGCGAGGCTCAGCATTGGCACCAAGGCCGCCAACGACCGCATCATCGCTTCCTCGGATTGCTGCAAGATGGTCATTGCTGGCCCAAGCACCTCCGCAACACTCTCGAGCTTCTCAACGATGTTGTCCATCATGACCAGTTGAGCACTTGCATTGAGCTGGTGGTTTGCAAACTGCCAAGATTTGACCAGTACGCTGAGGCCTCCCCCGAACTCGACAAACGACTCAACGGAGAAGGACTTCAGTGTATCGGACACTTGTGTGGTCACCATGGAAGTTGCCGCTCCGACCAGAGCAAAAGGATTGCCGGTATCAACAGCCTCTCGCAGCTGAATCAGGCCGCTCGCGGACTTGAAGAACGAAGCGACCGCACCGTGCCTAGAGATAAATAGGCCCAGCGCATCTACCTTCATGTCTGTGAGATGCGCTTCGAACAACTCTCTATGTAGGACGAACTCACGCCCTAGGACCTCCATAGCCGCAAAGCCCGTTCGGCCATCCGACCAGACCGCCGCCACCGAGTCCCAAACTTCCGAAGCCAAAGACTCCACGTAGGACGCAAACTCAGCCAAGTCTTCTCGGTTGAGTGACGCTTGGATGTCGTGGAGAATGGGCATCGCCTCGTCTAAACAGGCGACCATGTCTTTGATATCGTTCGCCGCAGCGACCGCTTCCAACTCGTCGCCCCCGTCAACGATTGAAAACGCTTCCTCATCAAGGTCACGCAGTCGATCTTTCAGAGCGTCAGCGACGGCCACTGCACCCGAAACATGAGAGTAAAGGAGCAACTCGTCTAGCCCGTACAGACTAGCTCCGAGAATCATGGGTTGTATACGTTCCGCCAAACGCAGCGTCAGCATTACATGCCGTTGCGCTCGGTCCAATACAGACGCGTCTACGAAGTCTTCGGCGACAAACTGGTCATCTACAGGCTCAGCCCAGGCCACCCCGTCGCCCAACTCTCCGAGTCCAGCCGACTCTTCCGTGGCAATGTCCAACGCGCCCGACTGCGCAGGCTGCGAGGTGGTGAGCGGTGATTGAACCATCTGTGGGCAGTTCCCTGACGGGCCAATGATGTCGGAGGACACAGGAGCGTGCCCCTGAGTCGGGCCATGACGACGACGCTGTAGACTCACTAGAACCTCCATCCCGTTTGGACTTGACCCAGTCTACTTGATCGACACGCATTAGGACGGAAATCTATACGCCGTAGTGGGCAGGAAACTACTGCCCGAACGGTTCACCCACTCTCACCTATGGCAGCTACTCTCCCATCGTAGGGAGACAAGCGTGCGAAAGACCAAGCTCACAAGCGCGTTCATGTAGGACAGTAGCGGTTTGTGGATTCTCTTGTAGAACCAAATCACCCATGAGCTCACAGGCCTCTACGCCCCCAGGTCGACAGGGCTCGAGCAGTGGCCCGGGATCTGCCTCTGGATTCATACGGTGGTAGCCTACACAGCCTTGGGCAAATCAAAGCTCACAGGCCTTCTTTAAGTACCAATCGGCTCGCCGAATTGAATAGATGTAGCCAACCTAGTCTAGCCTACCTAAATGAAAGCAGGACTATGCCTGGCCAGCGGAGCAGCTCAGTTCAAAATAGCGCTCCACCTGGGCGGAGTCGTTACCACTCTTCATTCCCGCCCGGTGTGGCAGGCTCAGCGGCGGTGCCTCCAGATTGCCCAGCAGCTCATGCTACGCCTGGACATGGGACGTCCGGTCTTGGGCTAACCGCGTTGCTCGGCACGCTCTCACGCTTCATGCGCACCCATCAATACCGCCTTGGCGTCACAGGCCACACGCACGCTGCAACCCGAGTTCACAGGCCCGCTCCTGAAGCTCCACCGCGAGCTCCCCTTCTGAAATATCCGCAAGCGCCATGCACCCTGGACCATCCCCAAGGGTGCAGCTCTGTTGCAAATAGTCCCGCTTGATGGCGAGGTCATCGGTCATCATCCCAAACGTACCGCACGAGCTTGCGTGGCCTGCGTCACACAGCTCACTCCAGATGGCCATGCCTTGCTCTTTGTCTTTTTCAACACCGCGACCCGCGACCAAATTGATTCCATACGAAAAGCACGAATGCGCGTAGCCTCTGTCGCACGCTTGCCGCTGAATCATTGCGGCGCGCTCCGGGTCGGAGTCGTCCAGCTCGCGTGCTAGCAAAAAACACGAACGATTGTCCCCGCGTTCACAGGGTCCGACGAGTATCGCCGGGTCGTTTTCAAGCATGAATCCAGCTGCGCACCCTTCATCGTAGCCGAGGTGACACGACTGTTCGTAGTGGGCCAGCGCTCGCACCAAGTCGACCTCACCGCCTTCGCCTTTTTCTTCCATTCTACCCAGGTTGTAGCACGAACCCTCGCTGTTCACGTCACAGCCCCAGCGGTAGTACTTGCGCGCTTCGGGCTCATCAACCGAACCATACAGGCCGTTGTTGTACCCGAGACCCAACTCCATACACGCCGAGCCAATCACGGTGCTCGACGCGGGGTCCATGGACGGCCCAGGGCACATGGCCTTCATAGCCATGACCTTTGCAGAGTCACCGCCGCAGGTACACGCAAGCACGCTGACGAGTGCCGGCACCAGGGCGCTCCCCAGGAATGTCCGAGCGCCAAGGCTCACAACAGCTCGCCATCCACACTCACGCCAGGCACGGGCGTGGCCACTCCCCCGTCCTTCTTTGCCTTGCGCACCCTGCGTTTCCACTCAGCCTGGCGCAGCTCGTCCGCAGCCTCGGCATTCTGCTGCAGCCACGCCTCACGCGCCGCATCACTGCCCTCTTCATCAATGGTAAATCCAGCCTCAATCTCGTCTTGAAGCCGCAGCTCCCACTTATACGCACGCTCGGGATGGTACTTCCAAAAGCACCCATGAGCCACGGCAAGACTCGGGTCCTTCTGGCACTTTTCATCCACGCGCTCGGGCCAGTACTTGGCAGCCAGATGCGACCAGTCGTAATCTTTGCGGCCCTTGGCGGTGGCGAGCTCGGTCCACCACTTCTTGGGGTACTTCCACTGGGGCTCTAGCAGGGGCCACAGAGCGGCGGAGTTGATCATGACGCCGTCGTCTAGGTTGGGGTCGTAGCGGGCGTCTTGGGTGCGTGCGGGGACCTTGGCGGTGGGCTGTGGGGGGCCGTTCTCGGCGCAGTCGGTGACGTGGGTGATGAAGGCGTCGAGCTCGTCGAGCCAGGTGGTCAGGTTGCCGTAGCGCTTGTTGGCGGCGGCCTTGGCGGTGGTGTCGCCGGAGTCTAGGGTTGACAGCACGTCGTCGCGCTGGCCGGCGAGAACGGTGCGCAGCGGGTTGAGGTGCTGGGCGAGCAGGTGACGCAGGGTGTCGGCGGTCATGCGGTGAATGGTGATGTACGCCACAAAGGTCTTCTTGGCGCTGGACAGGGGCCAGTGAATGGGCTTGCCTTCATAGCGCTTGCGGTGCAGCTCAAAGGCGTCTTTTCGCAGCCAGGTGCGCAGGGTCTTTGCGGACAGTCCGCCGCCGTGAGACGCCCAGGCGGCGTGGAGCGGGGCTGCGGCGTCATGGTCCAGGCTGTCGTCTTGGCTGGCGCCGTTGAGGAATAGGATGCCGTGTGGCAGGGCGTGGGACAGGTCCGCGGTGTTCGGGTCCAGAATGCCCTGTTTGTCGGCCCCAAAGCGACCCAGGGCTACGCCGAGGCCGTGAAACAGGTGGTCTTCCGGGGGCTCGGTGTCGAAGACGGGCTCGTAGGGGGGTAGCGGTGTGCCTTCGTCGCGGTCGACGGCGGTCTGGGCCCAGTCTTGGGCGTAGTTCCACGGGGACGGGCCGGGGTGGGTGTATTCGACGGAGGGTTCGCGGTGGGATTCGTGGGTGGTGAAGGCTGAATCCAACTGATCGAGTATTTGGTCTGCACACGGTACAGGCACCAGTGGAAGTCTCGCAACGTCACCAAGTTCAAACCCTACGCCAGGATTCAATGATGCAAGGATTGAGGACGATTTCTGGGAGTTCATGACACACAACACACCTGCCACGTCCTCTGGAAACACCGAGGAGCCCTTCCCGCCGAAAGTGCCGGCAAATCGATGAGCACGAGCCATGCAGGAACTGCCAATTTGAGAGAATGCTATTCCAACCATGAAAAAGAATGCGGTACCCTGCGGATATGCTCCATGCTTTTCGTCAAGTAGAACCTTAAGCGAAAGCCCGTTGGAACCCCAGTCGATTAGCTCCGTGACCGCGTCCAACCACTTCTCTCCCTTTGCGCCTCCGACATAGGGTTGCCAACGGTTTATTGGCAAGCGTCCGCTTTTAGTCCAGCCTGCAACGTCCAATGCACGTGTGACTCCAGCCTCAGCAGGAAACCGCAAATATCGCGCATTATCCGACGTCCAAGTTCCCTTTCGACTTGGGTAGCAGTCGCCCAGCTTTTCCGACGAGCCATACCGATTCAAAACGGAAGCATCCCACCAATACACCACCGGCCACTCCGGCACGACCCGCAGCGCCTTCACGTCGAAGGTGTACTGGCCGACGCCCGCCAGGGTCGCCGCCCGCTTGCGCTGGGTCCGTTC
>OJBS01000233.1_pt1 | contig 17172 bp, 18 predicted proteins | sample 1590941 | NCBI WGS metagenome assembly OJBS01 (sample SAMN05416785, study PRJEB24817) | seawater metagenome | isolation source: Sea water | place: Canada:Atlantic | collected 2013-11
TCTACACCTCTCTATTCGTCGGCAGCGTCAGATGTGTATAAGAGACAGATTCTTGGGCATATACTGGAGTATAGTGGTTACGGACGGGTAGTATACTCCTTCTCCTCTCTTATAGACTCTTCTATCTAAGAAATTAATCTGTTTTAAATCAGGATTAAAGTCTAATCTATTCTTTGCATTCTCTTTAAGAATGTTCATACCTTGTTTTATCATAGGTCTAATTTGTGCAGCATTAAACTACTAAAGTCTAATTCTTCTGCTGTTTTTATTTTTTTAGTAAACTCTTTAAAACCCATTTCTGATGGGTCTTTACCTTGCATTGCGACATTAAATACTTTGAAGCCTGAGTTTAAGAACTTCTCTGCTAATTGCATTGCTACTTTTTGAGCGTCTTCATCAAGAGCAATGTAGATATCAGTTAATGTACTTGTTAAAATCTTTTTATATAGTGAATCAGAAATACTTTTACCTAGTATTGGTATAGCATTCCTCCTTATTGCCATTGCATCAAATACTCCTTCACAAAGAATAATAGGTGCATTCCAGTTTATTAAGTTTTCAAAGAATATTATGTCTTTAGAAGCTTCTGGGTTCTTGTATTTAAAATAATTTCCGTCATGAGTTCTTCCAACAAAGAAATTGAGTTGATTGGATCCAGAATAACTTGGTACAATAACTCTTCCTGAATATTCTCCAGTTGTACAGTATCCAATATTATATTTAATAAAATCATTGTCGGTAAGTCCTCGTTCATATAGATAACGTCTAATTTTGTTAGCTATTACAGATTCAGTAGAAGCTGTATATAGTGCTTGAAATTCTTTTGGTAGTTCTACAGCTGAGAGTCCTGTGTATTCTATATAGGATCCTTTCGGAAGGTATCTTAGTATTTCAGCTGCTTGATCTCTTGGAGTTTTTAACTGCTTTAATAGTGAACGAATAGATTGACCACGGGTTTGGCATACCCAACACTCCCAGAAGTTCTTTCCTTCTTCGTTAGTATGCATGTTGATTTCCAACTTAGGCTTTCTGTGATTACAAAAAGGGCAGTGAAAAGCATGATTATCTCTAGATCTCTTATGAGATTTACCGAGTAAGTTCTCAATAGAGCCTAGTAAAAAAGTATAATCCATAGTATTGTCCGTAACTATTATACAATAATATACGAATAATATATGAAGTCTCCTACTATTTTAGTAAAAAGTTTTGTTTAGTCTAGTGATCCGTATTTACCTGATGCCATGTCTGCGCCGAATTCTCTAGAAGATTTAGAGTCTAACTGTATATACACTGGGTCTGTGTCGTTTTTGTTAGGCATATGGCTAATCCCGTAAAAAGATCTTAAGTGATACCTGTCTATAGATTTAGATTTATCACTTTCTAAAGCAGATTTAAGTATGGTGATCACTTCTGACCTCCAATTTCCGCTAGGTTCAATGGTTTTGTAGTCGTTACTAGTAGAGAAGTTGTTTAGGTTAATTGGTATTTTAATACTTTCAATAGTATCAGGTACTCTTTTAAGAAGCTCAATGAACTCTTCAATAGAATCAGTTGAACCTAACCAGTCTACTGAATATGTTTTACCTTGTATTACTGATGTAGCAGGTTCAAACCCTTCAAATATAATGCTTCTTAATTTCATATTACTTAATCGTTTCCGCATCCACAGTTACCACCGCATTCGCATTCATCGTCTTTTCTATTCATAGCTTCTTTACTTTTAATTTTAAATCTCCAGATCCTTTAATAAGTCTGTGATAAGTTCCTTTAGGTATAAATAGTTCTTCTTCAAGGAGTATCTGAGGTATTTTATTATCGAATTGAAACTTCCAATCTGTTGAATGTAAAGGAGATATTAATCTATCTTCTCTATCTCTATGCCAGACTAATTCAAAGTCTCCTACGTGTTGAGTAAATGTCCTTACTTCTCCGTCTTCAATATAAGGTCTATCTTTCATTTATCATAAGATACGAAATATTCCTCTATCTACCTACCAGTAACCAGAAAAGTTAGAGCTTCCTCCAAGTGATTTCCAATACCTTCCTATGTTACAGGACCAATAGCCTGCTTTAGTTTTATCTTTCTTAGTTGAACACTTATGACGTGCTGCAAAAGAAGCTCGTGCTCCCTTTTGTTTAAATTTGACAGAAAGGCCGGTATCTCCGAATGACACCTTTTTAACGTTGCCTTTGGGAGATTTAACATAAACGTAGAACTTTTTACTTCCGCCTCGTTTTGGTTTGTTAAGCTGCACCTTTTTGCCTTGGTATTCTGCTTCGTTCATATATCCTACTGAAGCTTTAAGTAGGTCAAATCCATTATAATCGAATGTTTCATTATTAAGCTCGACTGCTTTTCTAAACTTATCCATATCGATGGTTCCTCCAATTGATTCAACTAATTCTTGAATCTGGTCGAAGTCAATCATTTCTGATATAGTTGACGCTTCGTCAATTGTATCTTCATTTTCAATCATAGAGTCAATATATGCTCCAATCTCAAATAACGGATTATATTTTGTAGAAGCCATAGGAAGGTCTAAAGGGACTTTCATTCCGTTATACTCTCCGTATTCTCCTATATCTGTTGTTTCTAGTAATTCTTGGTCTTCTTCAGTAAGTTCTATTTCTTCGTTACTAAGAGCTTCTCTTGCTTCACTAAATAGATTAACAAAGGCTTCGCTAGAGTAACGGTAGACATGCTCATGTAAAGAGAGTCCGTGGTCTATGTGGTACTGTAGTGAAGGGTATCCTATTACGTCTTTTAATTTAATCATATGTCGAAATCTTTTCTGTAGAACTTAGCTAAAACGTTATCATTAATATAATCGTTTCCTTCTAAGACCTCTTTAATAAATAGGTATTTACATTCGAAATATGTCAATTGTTTTTTTGTAGGTACAAATTGCAGTATCTCTCTAGTAAACTCCTCTTGTTTTTTATCCTTAATAAGAGTAATGATTTCTTTATGGGAGCCGTAGTAAGTTTTCCAATCTGATTCTGTAACGATCTTCTGTTTCATAGGAGTTCTTCCTCCTATACCTTTAGCTTTACGCTCTAATCGAAGTTCTTCTAATGCTCTTTTACCTAACTTTTTATTTCTTTCAAAGTAGAGTACTTTTTTACCTATGTACTTTCTACCTGTTGGAGTATGAGTCACTTCGTAAATAAATCCAAAAGAGGATTTTGGCATTTCATCAATACTCTCTATAATAGAGTCTTTATATTTCCACATAACTATTTAATTAATTTAAATTTTTTAATCTGGTATAAAACCACCACCTTTTGGACTACAACTAAATATTGATAATATTTCTCCTGAAGAGTCAATTTGGACTTGACTAGCTCCTATCTGATCGTTTGGTTGTATTTTATAGTACAAGTTGCCTCCATTAAATATATTAGCATTAGAGAGGTTAGAGTTGGTGTAAGTTATTTCTCCTACTGCCCATTGTGTTGGTGTGTATAAGATAGCTTCTGTTAAATTTAAATCACATACTCCTGATGAACTAAATGTACCGTTTGACCTAGTTGCTTCTTTAATTGTTGGTGTCGGGGCTGGTGTAGCAGTTGGTGCTGGTGTAACGGTTGGAAGTTCAGATGGTTCTGGTGACGGTTTAGCAGTTGGTGCTGGTGTTGCAGTTGGTGCTGGTGTTGCTGTTGGTCCTGGTGTAGCCGTAGCAGGTGATACGTAGTCTGGGTTGTTTATATTACAGTGTATATCATCTAAACATCCTCTTTCTGAGCAGCTATAGATCATGGCATCTTCATTTCCTGGGAAGAATGTTGTTGATGTTATAGTACCACAATGTATGAATCGCTGATCTGCTACTTGGATATACTGTACTACATCGTTTATTTGAAGGCTAGTACATCCACCTTTTTGCATGTTATAAGATAATCCTGTTATACAGTCTGTAACTCTATAGTTAGAAGGTATAGGGGTAGGTGCTGGTGTAGAAGTTGGATTTGGTGTGCTACTAGCTGTTGGTGCCGGTGTAGAAGTTGGATTTGGTGTGTTGGTAGCTGTTGGTAACGGTGTTGGTGTATGAGTTCCGTCAGGATACATACATGCATCACAATCTATATGAGCTGTGTAGTCGTCTAAGTTAACAGTTCCTACTTGATCATTATCTACTGCTATTACTTCCCAACATACTCCTTTAAAGCTGTATACTGATCCTAATGATGGTTGGAATCCGGATATTACACCTTTAGTACTTACTTCAAATGCATCACATCTTGTTAAATGGTAGTAATACAACGTCGGTGTAGGTGTAGCTGTTGGTGCCGGTGTAGCAGTTGGATTTGGTGTGTTGGTAGCTGTTGGTTGTGGAGTTGCAGTAGGTTCAGCTGGTACTACTGGTGCACATAATAGTTCGGTACAGCCGTTTTTGTGAACGTTAATGTTCATTCCGGCTAAAGCTGCAAATGTAGCTCCAGATGGACCATATTTAAACATGTTGCTTGTTGTTCCACCTTGACATAGACCGAAGTATGTTGAATTACCCTGTACTGTACCTATCGCAGATGTTAAGTTTACATCTTGATTAGCTGCATTACAAGAATTTAATACGTAGTATAAGTCTAATCCTCCACTAGTTAATTGGCTGTTTAATACATCTACTGTAATACACTTACAATCTTCTGGTACTGGTGTGTTGGTAGCTGTTGGTTCTGGTGTGCTTGTTGGTTCAGGAGTAGCTGTTGGTTCAGGAGTATTAGTTGCAGTAGGTTCAGGAGTTAGTGTAGGCTCAGGAGTATTAGTTGCTGTTGGTTCAGGGGTAAGTGTTGGTTCAGGTTCGTTAAAGATTGCTGAAACTGTAAAATCACAATCTATTATTACTGGGTAGTTTCTATATTGGTATGATTCGCTTACTTCGTTTAAAGAAGATATACTTCCTGCGTATATGGTATCAAAATACCCTACTGTAGATAGTGCAATTAGATCATTAAAGGTAGTTATACCCGAAACGTCTACTCCAGACGAAGATATAGCACCTGCAATGGAGTTTGAGCTCCCGGTGCCGAACATCTCAAAATTTCCAGAGATTGGTACTGCCATTTTCTTATCCTATTTTATTTTCTAAAGCTATAAGTCTTTCTTCTAACTCTAAAATGGCTTTGTGCATATGTGCTAGTATTGGTCTATCGTTCATAGTAAGGTAGCCATCAGCTCCTTTTTGAACAGCATAAGGAATCGCTTCTTCTATTTCTTGAGCGATGAATCCAGCTTCTTTTAAGCCACCGTTTCCTAACCTTTTGTATTCATATGATACAAAGTCCTTGAGTGTACTAAGTCCATTTTGAATTGGTGTTATGTCTCCTTTTAATCTACGGTCAGATGTTGTAATAAAGTTAGTAGCTGTAATGTTAGTTGTAGTTACGTTTCCATTATCACATACTTGTTGTAGTGTTTGAGCTATTTCTAAAGAATGAGTGACTGCGCTCAAGCTGCCTGATCCTTGGGAGAATAGTTTTAATGTGTTTTCTTCGATAGAACTAGATACATAAAATGTAGCTATGTTGTGATCCATCTCAACGTGGGTAAGAGCGCTACCCTTCGTATTTCTAAAAGTTAATGCCATGTTATATGTCTAGTTTTATCTGTATTGTCATTTCTGTTTGTGCAGACTTTGGTAAAGGTTGTGACATTTTACCTACTGCTATTAGTTCGTTTGCTTCGTTATATAATCCAACGGCTGTAATATATGGTTGGAAATCAGAGCCTGTTACATTAGCTGCTAATACTCCACTCTGTCTTACAAACCTACTACCACTGTAGTGCATAATTGTACTTCCAGATTGTGCTGTCGGGTTTGATGTAAAATTAAACTCGTAATCCGATAGCCTAATATTGTAGTTATATGTATAAATAGGTTGATTAGATTTCCATTTCAATTCTACACTCGGATCTTTTATGATAGTTGTAGTTAAAGTTGGATCAGTAATTAAAATTAAACCGTGAGGGTAAATTACGTTACCTACATGTTCACCGTTTAAGTTATTAATTAAACTTCCTTTTCCGTCATCATATAGATTTAAGCCTGATGCTACCTCAAAGTAATCTGTGATAATGTAATCGTCTTGATTCTCTACATATAAAGATGTAGTTCCTTTTTTTACTCTAACTGTACCTGGTTCAATATGGGTACCAGTCTTCTTTCTAGGAATAGAAAATGCTGTACCAACTGTATTTAGGTACCGAATATTAGTTATATCTGACTGGTGTAAGTATTGTTCATGACTTCCAGATTCTTCTATCGTTCCGGTAGTATTATCAAAGTCATTATAATATAGCTGTTTAATCCCTTGGTATGTAATAATTTGATTATTACCCATAGGAAGAGAAAAAGATGAGCTATAATGCTCAGCTGAACTCGTTGCTATATTAATATAATTACTTGTCATACTTTATATTTAATTTGAACAGTGTAGGTTGTCTAAGCAGCTACTTACTGGTGGCATTCTTGTTATCATAGCATCTGTATTAGATGCTGTACTTGTGTAATTAACAGATGTGATTTCTCCACAGTATGTTGCTCCTCCTTCTGGGCAGTCAATATTGCTTGTAGCATATTTAAATTGTACATAATCTCCTACAGAATATGTATTATTATTTAATGATAGTGTTCCTCCTATACATACATTCACTTTAGAAGCATTATAGTCAAACTCGGTACTACATTGTCTAATCCTATAATTGGTTATACTTTTGTTTGGCGTAGGGGCTGGTGTATTAGTTGGCTCCGGAGTAGCTGTTGGTTCAGGAGTTGCAGTAACTTCAGGTACAGGGGTTGCTGTAGGTTCAGGAGTTTCTGTTGGTTCCGGGGTATTAGTTGGCTCCGGTGTATTAGTAGCCGTTGGTTCAGGAGTTTCTGTTGGTTCCGGTGTACTAGTTGGACTAGGAGTCTTAGTTGGAGAAGGAGTTATGGTCGCTGTAGGTTCAGGAGTTGCTGTTGGGTCCGGTGTAGCGGTAGGGTCAGGGGTGTTCGTCGCTGTAGGCAACGGAGTTGGTGTTGGTGTAGGGGTTGGATCCGGATGATAGCTAGAGCCGGAGGCCCATGGTACTAGGTGAATGCCTTCATTATAAAGGTTCTCACCTTGGATGGACCAAGATTTCTTAGCTATATAAGATGTTAAGGTAACATCTTGTTGATTTAGTTTTTTCCAAGCACTCATTCATTAATAGTCAAGCTTGATTCGAATTAATGCCTCTTTTGTAAAGTCCTTTAGTAGTGGTCTAGACAACTTTGCCACTGCTAGTAAATCGTTATTGTCGTTATAAAGTCCTACAGCTGTAATATAAGCTTGAGGAGTATCAATCATAATATCATGTCTCAATTCTCCTGAGCCTGTAATATTAGATGGATTAGTAGAATAGTTAAATTCACTGTTTCTAGCTCTAACAAAAATATAGTTAGAAGAGATTGTCTCTTCAGAGCGTAACGTAAAGTTAGTCCCTGCCTCTAATGAATGATAAAGTCTAGCGTTATTATTTGCTGCTACATTAGATGCTCTATTGGTAGAGAAGTTAATTCCACCATTTACTACTGATTCATCTAAAGCGTTACCGTTTAGAAGAACAATTCCTACATCTGGTAGAAACTTACCGTATGAACCTAATGATGTTGTATACCCGTATGTTCCGTCTTTAGGTGATAATGTTCTTACACCTGCAGATCCAGAAATTAATTCATACTCTCTTCCTGCATCCCCAAAGGTAATAGTTGAAGCGTACTTACTATCATCTGTTAATTCTATTGTATTACTACCACTTGTCAGTTTCAATGAAATAGAAGCTGGTAGTAATTTTTCTTTATACCTAGCTCTTTCTACTGATATAGCATATACATGTCTACTTTCGTACCCTGCAAACTTTAAGTTAGTTTCTTCGGTTCCATTTATAAGTGTTCTGTACTGCTTATATATTACTTGAGCAGGAGATGAACCTGCAACGTTTGTATTGAAGTTTAATGATCCGCTACCATCTAGATCTCCATACGCTATAGAAAATTGAATAGCTGCTGTTGGGTCATCAGATGCGGTTTGAAAAATATTCCAGTAGTAGTCACCACTTGAGCGGGCTACTTGATCTGAGGATGTATAAAATGTGTTCAGTGATACTTCATTATTAGACCAAGCAGGTGCGGTAGCTGCATCGGAACTAATAACTATATCTTCTATATCGAATCTTTTAAATGACATATCTTTTAGCTATTTACTTTAATTATAGTAACTGGTATTGTGATTCTTGCTCCTGAATCTCTACCAATTAACGTTACTGTTGTCTGTAGTTGTGTGTTTGAGCCGAATAGTGTATTGATAGAAGTAGCTGTAAGGTTTACAGATGTTCCAATTACTGTCTTAGAAACGTTAGTTCCTATGGTAGTTGTACTATTAAGTCTTTCTGCTTCCTCTGTATTAACTCCTACTCCTGTAAAGTTACTTAGTACCCTTACATCTGCTATAGTTGCTGTATATCCTCCTGCTTCGAAAGTAGAAGTAGCTCCTAAGTAGTTTAATGTTTGAGGAGTAATCGCAAGAGAAGCTCCTTGTTTTAAACGTATTGCAGCGTAACCAGCTTCTAATAAAGGTAACTTAGATGTTCCTCTAGGTAGTGTTGCTAGTTTGTATTTTAATATTTGATTCTCATCAGGAAATGCTTCTAGTAGCGGCATAGCTTCGATGGCTTGACCGTAATAAGCAGACCCAGAAGGGTGAGATGGGTTATAGAGAGTGTAGTCTATCTCATCATCCGAAAGAGCAAATTGTGTAATTTTGAAAGAGCCGTCTCCTCTTGCCAAGAGCTCTCTACCTTTCTTAGTTAAGATCGCGTCAACGGTGACTACGGCGTTATTTAAATATCCCATGTGTTAATCTTTAATTATAAATATAATGTTTTATTATTTTCTTATATAGAGCAGTCAGTTAGTTCTGCTATTACTTGACCTTTATCGTCAATATAGTAAATAAAATTCGACTCTCCAACATAAATTAGTTTTTCTGTAATTTTAAATACTTGACTACCGTCTATATTATAAATAGTGTCGCCTAACATTTCGTAGAGTCTTAACTCTCCGGTGTTAGATGAGATGACTTGAGTCAGTACATTAACGTTTCCTGTTATATCTGCAAATGCAGTATGTTGAACGTTGTATCTGGTTTTGTTAGTAGGTGCATCAAATACAGGGTTAGCTAACTTTATAATTTCATAATCTGCTTCTCCCATTCTAATCACGTAGAATCTATCAGCAAATATTTCTTCTGTTCTGTTTCCAGGTAAGAATAAATGTTCACTAGGTGGTGGATTAGTACCAGGTATTCCGCTGGTATAGGCATCGGTAATTGAACCTGAATATGCTAATTTAAATCTAGTTTGAGGAATGTCTAATGCATCGGGTCTCTTAGTTGGGGAGACTACATACATAAACTCATTAGTCAATTGAGGATCATATTTTGAATCAATTGAAAATAAGTAATCTTTTGTTGGCCTATCTTCTGTTGATTGGCTACATATTAAAGGTAGTACTTTGTCTTGAGCGTAAACAGCTCCTTCAAACATTGATGCGTTAATAGCTGCAGAAAACCCATATTCATTTATATTAGTTTTAGATCCATTATACCTGCTGTTTGTAATTCCGATAGAGCTGTAAGAGGAGTCCTGTACGGGTGCTTGGTCTGCTGAGTTATCTAATATAGCAGTAAGGTTAGTTGGTTCAGATTGGTTTCTTATTCTATCTACATCAAATATAAAATCACTTGTTCTTGAGAATGTAGCGTTTGATAATATAGCATTAAAATCACTATTATTAAATGTAGTAGAAACAATCGATGGTTCAAATAAAGTCAAATTACAGCTCTCTTCTCCTATGACGGAATTAACTTGAAATGGAATCATTTTAAAGTGCCAGTAATTCCCTTTATTAATCTTGTATTCTACTTGAGCGTTTATTAACTCTCCATTAATGGTAAAGGTGAGGTTTGTTAGAGATGCGACTGAATCGAATACACTTACGTTAAAGCATGCTGTAGTATTAATATTAACCGCATATACTGTAGATGTAGTATCTGGAGCAGTGTCCGGTAGATATAACATAGTAATAAATGAATCCCCTGGAGAGTTATTCTCGAAGTTGGAGATCATATTTGGATTTACTGGAGCTAGTGGCATATCTTATCGTTATTTTTAGTTAGCACAGTGGTTAGAGTTAATACAAGTAGTTGGAGCGAGCCTTGTAATTAAAGCGTCTGTATTTTCATCACTACTATTGTATGTTGTAGATGAGATCGTACCGCAGAATGTCGCGCTGAAGTTACAGTCTGTAGCGTTAGAGGCTGCTTTAAGTTGTACTACTTGTCCTATTTGGTATGGGGTGTAGTTAGGGTCTAACTGTAGTTGGCCGCTAATACACCATACACCTTTTGGTGCATTGTATGAAAGCCCGGTAACACAGTCTTCTATTCTGTAGTTTACCATCGGTGCTATAGTTGGCATAGGTGTTTTTGTAGGAAATGGTTGTGGCGTTGGAGTAGGAGATGGCTGTGGAGTTGGGGTAGGGGTTGGTGTGTTTGTACTTAAGCCAGTATAAAATGGTCCGTGACAGGAAGGGCATTGAGTTGAAGTGGTTTGTATCCATACTTCTTGAGTGCCTACTGGTACTAATATTCCAATACCGGTACTTACCTGGGTCATAGAAAATGAACTTATTCCTCCAGGAATACTATTTTGGTTATTCCACGGGTTACCGGTTGCAGAGTATAGAAGAGTTCCTGCTGGTAGTCCTTCATCGCCGCAAGCATCTGCCCAAATGGTCGCTATTCCTTGTGTTCCGCTCCCTATGTTAGAAGCAGATATATACAGTAAACTCTCTGCCGGGGGGATGGGGGTTGCTGTCGGTTGAGGAGTTGGTGTCCAGGGAACTAATGTAGGGGCTGGTGTTGTTGTAGGGGTAGCAGTATTAGGAGCAGCAGATACGCTCATTGCAAACTGATTACCATTATTTAGGGTTATGCTTAAGTAATTTGAAGCAGAGGAATATCCTGCGGTAGGTTTAAATCCAGTAGGGTTACCTTGAGTCCAGGAACCGTATGAGTTTGGGTCACCTGCTGTCCAAGTAGCTACTGTGGTGCCATTAGTCATTGCGGCTATCATCCCTCCTAGAGTATCGAGGCTCTGTGCTTGAACTGTTATTGATAGCTGTACACTATAAACTCCCCAAGAGATAACTTGACCAGGTTCAGGTGTACCGGATAGATACCATACATGAGTTCTTTTCCCACTTGAAGGACTGTTGGTTGTATTACTAATTACATTTATTGCTAATGCCATACTTATAAATATCTACTCTATTGAAACTTTCTTATATATTGTTCTGCCCAGTCTTTACGCTTCTGAATCTTATCCTGGAATTTTTTACTTGCGCCTTTTGTATCTAAAGAAAGGTAGTAGTACATTAAGCTCTTTAAGCTTCTTACTTTCACTTTCCTCTCATCTACTTCTATTAAATCATACTCTGGGAGTTTATGATCTTGGAGCCAACATTCGACCCATTGTCCTTCTATATTTTTACACGCCCTTTTGCAATTGAATTTATTATTTAAAATTCTCCAACCAGGAGGGAGTTCATTCCCTTCTATTACTATATCTATATCTTTACATTCTCCATCTTCATCTATCTTATGCAATTGAAAGGCTTTACTTCCTGTTATTACATAATTAGTAATTTCTTTATCGAGAGCTTTTAAAACTCTTATTATATTAATCAAGTTGACAACCTATACATGGACCTCCTACCGTCCAATTACCTCCTTGAGAAGTTTGAATTGTAATATTTCCGTTTGATAAATCAGCTGGGTTAATACACAACGTCACTGAACCGTAGTCTTCAACTCGGTGGTCAAATGGAGTTCCGTCACAGCATATTCCTTGAGCGTCAGCATAATCATCAGAGCCTCCTCCGGTTAGTATTAACTCCCTGCATAATACAGTAGGCGTTGGGGAGTTAGTCGGTCCAGGGGTTGCTGTTGGATTAGGAGTTGCTGTTGGTTGAGGGGTTGGTGTGTTGGTAGGTAGTCCTGTTGCCTCTGGAGTTGCTGTTGGTTGAGGGGTTGGTGTAGGTCCAAAGTCTGGTATGAAAAACCCTGCTATTAATGTACAGTCGTTAGAACCGTCTATAAAATAGTAGTTATAAAGAACTGGTGCAGTTGAATCGTACTTGTATGGGTTACTTACGTTTAGTTCTCCGTTAGATAATTTAATATAACTTCCTGAAAATTCTCCGTCGTATTTTGTTTCTTCGTGATTGTGGTATTCATACGATACTACTCCATCTGGTACTACTATACTTTCAGTGTATGCTGTTGTTATTTCTGTATGTATATGATTGTAGCTTGATGGATTGCTATTCTGTTGGTCTAAAATAGAGTCATAGTTAGCAGTTGTATCTAAATCTGCTTTATAGAACGAGTTACCGTGGCTACCGGATACGGTGTACATATTTGCTGAGCCGGTAAATAATAACTGTTCCCCTAATGCTTGTGGTTGCATTATTTTATTTCTCTCTAAGAGGTGAGGTTTAATTATAATCCCAGAACTTAAATTTGCTCTAGCAGGAATAAAGTCCTTAACCATCTTAAATACTACATTGTCGTAAAATTTAAGTATCCTAGTATAGTCTTGAAGGTCTTTGGCTTTTGTGATAATACTCTCTAGGGTAGCAGTAGCTTCATCCAATAATGGTACATAGCTGGATGAATAAGCTAAGCCTGGATCTCCTATATACTCGTCTATGTTAAATAAACTTGAAGTATAGAAGTCATATATTTTTTTATCTATATCATCTGTAGGTGAAAAACCTATTTCTATAGACTGTTGATCATGTGAGTATTTTCTGTTTCTCTCTACAATACTAACATCAGAAGATAAAGTATTACCTTCTATAATTGACCCTGTGTTATCCACTCTAATACGGGGAGCCATGCTAGTAGAAGATGAGTATGGACTAAGGTATACATCGCTGTCTGTTTTAGTTCCACCTATTGTTCTTATATAAAGTCCATTGAAGCTTCCCGTAAGGTTACTGTCAGCAACTTGTTCTAAGGTATCATCAGTAGGAATACCAAAACTTGAAATTAATGCTTTAACACCTCTTTCAGTTCCTTTTGCTTTTAAAAGTAAAGGAAGGTTATGGTAAAGTCTTTTATATACTTCTTTTCTATAATTGTCTTCAGAGATTGGATCATTAGAAGCTGATATGAACGTATTTATTTGTTCGCTTCCTGTTGAATATGTTTCTCCTACAAACATTTTAAATAGGTCCTGAGTCGTCTTATTACTGCTGTATAGTTTTACGCCAAAGCCTCTAAGTGCGTCTTGTACTAAGTCCTTTGATATCCCTCTATTTAATCTATTATCGTTGTCGTACTTATCTGTAACTGCTTTAGCATAAATCCATAAATTATCAAAATGCTGTCCGAACATATTAATAAAAGTTTCATACTTATGGTTACTTGGATCTTCTACTAAATATGTAGGAACTGATTTTATAAGACCAGCTTCATTTAAATTATCAAACTTAACAGCATCAAGTACTTTATTATTCCAGAAAGACCCTGTAGCACTACCTACTTGGTTAATATACGGCTTTGTTAACGTAGTCTTAGGCCAACTGTATGAACTGCTTTCAAAATAAAGATACCTATCGTAATGGTCAAAGTGTTTTACTATTCCATTTATAAGATCAGAGTAATATACTTTACTTCCTGTAACACCGTTAGCAGGTGCTCCACCAGCTTCTATTAAGTCTATATTATTTTGGTATGTTTCTATAGAGTCTAGCTTATATTTGAAGTTTTTAATTCTTTCTTCGACTGAGCTAAATTGAATAAAGTTACTGTAGTCACTATAGTCTATACTAATTTCTGCTCCTGTTTCTTCATAAAGAGAAGTTACCTCTCTAAATGAACTTGATAATGGAAAGTTGTATAATTCGTTAACATTAAAGTACTCTGTAGGATTACCTGTCTCAAGAGATTCTTCCATGTTAAAGTTAGGACCTCTTAATTCAGGGATGATAATTTCATCCGGTATATATTGGGTCTCTACTTCAAATACGACTGTATCGCTTACTAGCTCCTCTATGGAAACTCTAGCTTTAATACCTATTTCTTGAGATAGGGGACGGTATAGTTTTACTATGACTGAGTTCTCACCTTTATATTCTTGCGAATCTATATTGGTAATTAAGGGTAAGTTGTTTCCTTTAAGATTTAATCTATAATCAGTCTTGTAAGAAGAGGAGGTAATGTTATCTTTAATAGATTCAATTCTATTTAAAAGGTACTTGTCTTCTATATCTGTAGAGAGTAATCTAATTTCTGTTCTATCGTTAGATATCTCTTCAATATATAAAGTAGCTTTTACTGTGGATTCTGAAAATACATCATCTAAAAAGTTATATAGAAACTGTACACCCCCGGTTTCATAACCTAATCGTTTAGCGTCTGCTATTGGGTCAATATCTATTCCCGATGCTTGTCCACTGTTTGCTGTGCCTGCATCTTGGGAAAAGCTGTGGTTTATATAGCTGTGATTAGAGCTTAATAATCCACCGTCTAGGGAGTAGATGTGTTGCTCTACAGTGTGCTTAGTTGGATTAAATGTTCTATTGACTTTGAATTGAGAAATCAACTCTTTGTCTGAAGCATATAATTCAGTTAAGCCTGTTTCTTTTTCTTGAGAAACTTTAAATGTACTGTACTTATAGTTGGGCATTTGTTTCGTTTTCGAATTCAGTCTCCATTAACTGCTGGTTAACTAATAGAAGTTGTTCTCTAAGTTGTGATATTTCATCTAATAGAGGTTGTATTTCTGTTAAATCTTTATCTATATCTGCTAGTTTTGAGCTTTCGGTAATTATATATTTATGTGAATTTTCTTCTCCATCAATCGGGATTTCATAATACAGTTTTTCGTACAGCCTAAAAAACTCTTCTAGTGTATCCGGGTCTTCTATTGCTACTGGGTCTACAAAAGAAGTAAAAGTAGTGTCGACAACTTTATTAAAGTCGTCTTTATTTACTACTGTTTTCTGTACTCTAATACTTCTAGCCATTTCTTACTACTTTAAATGTATTATCTGAATCTACTACTACGGTTGATCCGTCTAGTGTGGTTTTAACTAATACTCTATAGTATCTTTCAGGCTGTAAACCATCCATATATACATCGAAATATGGTCCATCGGCATCGCAGCTAACTTTTGTAAAAGAGGTATCAAAAGGAGTGACCATTTCTTCAGTAAATTCATCTTTGATTCCGTAATAGGTTGCTGGTGGTAAAGCGTAATTAGTTTTATATGCTGATCCTGTAGTAAAAGTACGGACAGGGTGTTGAGGTCTTGCATGGATTCTAAACCTTTGCTTTCCTTCGTTAACGTATTTTCCTTTATTATTAGATATATCTATAACAGCTTGAGAGGTATTTAGAGATGCTAAGTCACCTGGAGCATATACACTATCGTCCCATTTTATCTCTAAACTAGGAGGGTAAATAGTATTAGTATCTCCACCGTAGTATTTTAATCTTATTGCTGCAGTAGTGTTAAACTCTAAGTCGTCGGTAAGTTTTAATATGAAACCGTTATTTTCAATTGAACTACTATAGTGTAGCTTAACTGCTGGTGTCACGTCTATATTAATGTCGTGACTAGAGTTCATTGTATGTTGTTGAGAAGCTTTTAAATCTACTCCGTTTGAACCTGTTAACCAATTTCCGCCTCCAATATAACCTGGTGCGTAGGAGCTTGTAACTCCTGCTGGTAGGTTCACTACATTGTTTGGTGTCTTCCAAAAAACACCTGCTGTATATCCATCTTTATATGCCCAACTTGTACCTGAAGTATCAACAGGTAGATCTCCGTATTTACCTGTTCCGTTAATGTATGACTCATATACCGGGTATGCTTCTATACTATAAGATATAGGTAGTTCATAAGCTGATGCTAAGTACATATTGATACTTGCTGTAAAAGGAAGAGCTCCAACTTTATTATCTATAACTGATTGGATTTCAGGGGTATTAAATTTAACCATAGTTCTAGAAGTCATCCCAAGTTGTTGGATTGGGTACCCTCCTATTTCTATAATTTCATCAAGCCCTGCGTTTCCTAATACATCTTCTGTAAAAAGAAATGTATCGCTTTCCGGGAATAGTTTATATACTGCCATATTACATTACTGTTACTCTTCCTTTAATATCTAAATCTGGGTATTTTACTTCGAATATACTCGGATCGTAAGATGGGAAGACTATGTTATTTTTTGTTGCACCTTTGACGTCATATGCATATTGAGCATATACTCCTCCAGCTTTGTTTACTACTTCAAGTTTCTGTACTGTCTCTACTCCTTTAACTCTATCTAGAGCACTTGATATTTTAGAAAGATTGATAGGTTGATTTATACTCCATTTCTTTATATCAAAAAGTTCTTTAAGTTTGTTAGAACATTGTAGAAGTACATCTCTACTAGAGTAATTAGGTCTAACTATAATGTCAAAGTTAACCCCTATATTGACTACAAATGCATCTTTGATATCTAACGCATCTGTAATAATCATAAACTGGCTTAAGTACGTCTTAAGGTTTTGTTTGATTGAGGGTGATGCTGTTGTTAGTTTTCCTTGTCCATCGTAAGATAGAACGTACATTGCTAATGCAAGAGGATTATTGTCGGTCAGTACTTCTACTGCTCTATTAGAGTTGGTTAGTATGTCTTGAGTTACATATACTTTACCTACGCTTCCGTACTTAGAAGGTAGAGATAAAGCTCGTACAGTGTAATCCTGTAGTGTAACTGTTCTTGATTGCTCATTAAATGCTCTCAATGAATTCTCTCTTAACATATCTACTGTGTCTGCTCCTCTACCTCCTGTAGCGGGTTTAGGATTAGTAAATGTTAAAAATGATGAACCTAATTTAGATGTGTCTGATCCTCCAACTGAGGTTATAGTGACTCCTCCATCTACTGCGTTTATAGTATTTGCAGCTACATTAGATTTAATTCCACCTCCTTTGAGGTAGGTAATTTTAAGAGTAGCGTTACTCGGGGCTATACCGTAAGATTTACTACTGTCTCTTATACACATCTGACGCTGCCGACGAATAGAGA
>OJBS01000235.1_pt1 | contig 17097 bp, 14 predicted proteins | sample 1590941 | NCBI WGS metagenome assembly OJBS01 (sample SAMN05416785, study PRJEB24817) | seawater metagenome | isolation source: Sea water | place: Canada:Atlantic | collected 2013-11
CGAAATGGAGAACACAAATTATATAACACAAATTTTAAACGGCATAGATTAAAAGCCAAAACAAGTAGAAAGATGAAGAATACAAAAGAATTAAGAACATGGTTGGATGACATGAAATTAGAGCATCCTCTAGTAATAGCAGGGCCTTGTAGTGCAGAAACCGAAGAGCAGGTTTTAAGAATTGCACACGAATTAAAAGATTCTGATGTAAACTATTATCGAGCAGGAATTTGGAAACCTAGAACAAGGCCAGGAAATTTTGAAGGTGTAGGAGCTTTGGGTTTAAATTGGCTGAAAAAAGTCAAAGAAGAAACAGGAATGAAAACCTGTACAGAAGTTGCAAATGCTACACACGTAAAATTAGCGTTAGAAAATGATGTTGATTTATTATGGATTGGAGCACGTTCTACAGTTTCACCTTTTATTATGCAAGAAATTGCAGATGCATTACAGGGAACAGACAAAATTGTATTGGTGAAGAATCCTGTAAATCCAGATTTAGCATTATGGTTAGGTGGAATTGAAAGATTGTATGCTGCTGGTATTAAAAATCTAGGTGCAATTCATAGAGGGTTTTCGACGTATGAAAAAACGAAGTATAGAAATATTCCAGAATGGCAAATAGCAATTGAATTTCAAAATAGATTTCCAGATTTACCATTAATTTGTGATCCGTCACATATCACTGGAAATAGAGATATGATTTTTGATGTTTCACAAACGGCTTTAGATTTAAATTTTGATGGCTTAATGATTGAAACTCATACAGATCCAGATAATGCATGGAGTGATGCTGCACAGCAAGTTACGCCTGACTCTTTGAAGCAAATCATGGAAGATTTGAAAATCAGAAAAGAAACAAATACAGATGAAGCGTATAAAAATTCTTTAGATAATCTACGTGCTCAAATAAATATAGCTGATAATCAATTGGTTGAATTGTTGGGGAAAAGAATGAAAGTTTCAGATCAAATAGGTCTTTTAAAGAAAGATAAGAACGTTGCCGTTTTACAATCTAAACGTTGGAATGAAATTCTAGGAAATATGATTCTAGAAGGAGAAAGTAAAGGTTTAAGTGAAGAGTTTGTTTTGAGAATGTTTAAAGCAATACATCAAGAATCAATAAATCATCAAGAAAAAATTATTAACGGATAGTTTTTTGTTGAGAAAATAGATGAAGCCACAAATTTTAAAATTTGTGGCTTCTTATTTTTATATAAACTCATAATTTTTCTGCATCTTTGTTTTATGACAGGAATTGTTACAAAATCAACGGGAAGTTGGTATATTGTTAGGACTGATGATAAGAAATACCACGAATGTAGAATTCGAGGTAAGTTTCGGCTACAAGGTATTAAAAGTACCAATCCAATTTCTGTAGGTGATGTTGTAGATTTTGAATTAGAGGAAAATGAAGAAACGGGTATAATTGACAAAATACACGATAGAAAAAATTATATCGTAAGAAAGTCAGTGAACCTTTCTAAACAAACTCATATTATTGCGGCTAATATTGACACCGCTTTTTTATTAGTAACGGTAGATAATCCACCAACATTTCCAGGTTTTATTGATCGGTTTTTAGCAACTGCTGAAGCATATAATATTTCTGCAGTATTATTGTTCAACAAGATTGATTCTCATGACGAACATCAAGAGGAAACACGAGAAGAGTTGATAGAAATCTACACTAAAATCGGGTATCATTGTGTTGAAATTTCTGCTGTTGAGAAGACAAATTTAGATGTCGTAAAGTCTTTAATGCAAGATAAAATAACGATGTTCTCAGGTCATTCTGGAGTCGGAAAGAGTACATTAATTAATGCTATTGAACCAACGTTAGATATTAAAACTGCACAAATTTCTACACAACATAAACAAGGTCAGCATACTACAACATTTGCTGAAATGCATGAACTTTCGTTTGGAGGTTTTATTATTGATACTCCTGGAATTAAAGGCTTTGGAGTTGTAGATTTTGAACCGAATCAAATTACTGATTATTTTCCTGAACTATTTGCGCTTAAGAAAGATTGTAAATTTAATAACTGTTTGCATCAAAAAGAGCCAAAATGTGCTGTAAAAAAGGCTCTTGAAGAGGATAGAATTGCACCTTCACGATATTTTAGTTATTTACAAATGTTAAAAGAAGATGAAGAGCATTTTAGACAAAGTCAATTTATGCATTAATGAAACAAGGGGATGATTCATAGCGAACAGTATTCCTGTACTGAGTATTTCGACTTCGCTCAATATAAACTATGTCGAAGTATGACCATTAAAAAATAACAAGAAACGCATGAAAGCAGTTGTCCAACGAGTATCTGAAGCCTCTGTAACCATTGAAGGAGAAATTGTAAGCCAAATTAAAAACGGACTGCTAATTTTAGTAGGCATTGAGGCTGAAGACAATTTTGAAGATATTCAATGGCTCACAAAAAAAATAGCAACCCTTCGTATTTTTAATGACGATAAAGGAATAATGAACAATTCATTATTAGATGTAAATGGAGACGTTATCGTTGTAAGTCAATTTACGCTACAAGCAAGTACAAAAAAAGGAAATAGACCTTCTTATTTAAAAGCTGCAAAACCAGAAATTTCTATTCCATTATATGAACAATTTATTCTACAAATTGAACAGGTATTAGGCAAGAAAGTTGGAACTGGAAAGTTTGGTGCCGACATGAAAGTGTCGCTGCTTAATGATGGTCCAGTTACACTAATTATTGATTCTAAAAACAGAGTGTAGCTTTTCTGATGTCATACAATTATGACGCACTGCATTTAAACAAATAGTAGGTAAACAAACAGAGAAAATAGTGTTATCAAAAAGTTAATTAAGCTAAAGTTTGTGATAAAACGTAAGTTTAGGTTTTCTATTCGTCAAAACATAAAACAAATAAACAATGATGTATAAAAAATTAGCAGGATTAGCTTTAATAGTATGTACTACAATGTCTTTTTTAACTATTGAAAGAACTGTGTATAAAGCTGCAACAAGTGAATCAATAGTAGAATGGGTAGGGTATAAAACTGCAGGAGCTCATAACGGAACAATTGGTATAAGAGAAGGAACCCTTATTTTTGAAGAAGATCAAATAATAGGTGGAGAGTTTACTATTGATATGAATTCTATTGAAGTTTTAGACACACAGAATAAGAAATTATTAAAACATTTAAAAAGTGATGATTTTTTTGATGTAGAAATTTTTTCAACAGCTAAATTCAGTATCTCTGAAAGTTCTCTGGAAGCTGGTAAAACAATTCTAAAAGGACAATTGACAATCAAAGGAATTACTCAAGAAATTCAAATTCCAGTATCAGTTACTAAAAGTGAAAAAGGAAGAGTAATTTTAGAAAGCGAAACATTTAAAATTGATAGAACAAAATTTAATATTACGTATAAGTCTAAAACAGTTTTCAATAACTTGAAAGATAAATTTATCCACGATAAATTTGACATGAAAGTAAAAGTGGTTTTAGATATGACAGCAAAATAGAATCCCAAATCCTTTAAATCAAAAGCCTAAAATTTTCATTAATTTTGGGCTTTTGTCTTTTTTAAAAAGAATATATTTGTGGCTCATTAATTTAAAATAAATCAATCAATGAAGAAAATAATCTTAATAGTACTAGTTGCTATATCTGTAATAGCATGTAAAGTAGACGATAAGAATAAAGTGAAAGCAACAGATGCGAAAGAGGTTGGTGAAACAATCAAGGCAACTTCTTTAGAAACGTATAATGTAATTTCGGATACATCAACGTTAACTTGGAAAGGTTTTAAGCCTACAGGTTCTCATAACGGAACAGTTGGTATTGCAAAAGGAAAAATTAGTGTTGTTAACGATATGATAGTTGGTGGTAAATTCATTATAGATATGAACGCTATTGTGTGTTTAGATATGCCTGCAGATAATGAATATAATGCCAAATTAATAGGTCATTTGAAAGCAGCAGATTTCTTTGATGTAGAAAAATTTTCAACGGCAATATTCCAAATTACAGGTGTTGAAAACGCTGAGAAAAAAATAAATGTAAGTGGTAATTTAACTGTAAAAGGAATTACTAAAAACATTACAATTCCTGCAACTTTTGCTTCAGCAAATGGGTTTGTATCTTTTAAAAGCGATGTTTTTAAAATTGATAGAACTGAATTTGGAATTGAATACAAGTCAACAAAATTAGCAGCTATTGTAAAAGATAAATCAATAGATGATTTAGTTGAAATGTCTTTTAATGTTCTTGCTCAGAAATAGTAAGTAGAAAAATAAATTGAAAGCCTGTGATTCCTATGAATCACAGGCTTTTTTTTGTTGTCAAAAATCCGTAATATTACAATTCAAAAAAATAATCATACAATGAGTAAGGATACTAACTTGACTGAAATTGAAATTGAAAATCAGAAGATTATAGATAATAAGGAATTGAATATATGGGAAGCCATAATTCCTGTTGTTATTTTGATGGCCTTGTTAGCTTATAATATTTTTTATTCTGACGGTGTATTGTTTGGTGACTATTCAAATCAATATATTTTATTGATGGGTGGAGCAGTAGCTGCAATTGTAGGCTTTTTTAATAAAGTGTCAATTAATGTAATGATTGCAGAGGTTTGGGAAAATTGGAAGAGTATTTTTGTTCCTATAATGATATTATTATTGGTTGGAGCATTGGCAGGAACATGGCTTGTGAGTGGTGTTATTCCAGCAATGGTTTATTATGGTTTACAAGTTTTAAGTCCAGGAATATTTTTACCTGCATCAGTTGTTATTGCAGCTATAATTTCAATTGCTACAGGAAGTTCATGGACCACTTCAGCGACCGTTGGTATTGCCTTGATTGGTATAGGAAGTGCTTTAGGAATTCCAACAGGAATGATTGCAGGAGCCGTAATTTCAGGAGCTTATTTTGGAGATAAAATGTCGCCTTTAAGTGACACGACTAATCTTGCACCTGCAATGGCTGGAACCGATTTGTTTACGCATATTCGTTATATGGCAATCACTACTGTACCAACAATTATCATTACGATAATTGTTTTTTCTATTATAAGTTTGAATTTAGAAACTACTGGTGATGCTGATATAAGTGGATTGCTATCTTCTATAAAAAGTACGTTTAATATCACACCATATTTATTTATAGTTCCTGTTGTTGTAATTATATTGATTGTTTCGAAAACAAAGCCATTAATTGCTCTAGGAACAGGTGTTGTGTTGGCAGCTATATTTGCTTTTATATTTCAACCAGAAATATTAGGAAGTCTTTCATCTTCAAATTTTCAATCAATTATCAATGCAATATTTGTGGATACTGAAATTACAACTGACAATGAAAAATTAAACGATCTATTCAGTGCAGGAGGAATGAACGGTATGATATGGACAATTCTTTTAATCATGTGTGCAATGGTTTTTGGTGGAGTCATGGATGCTATTGGAGCATTGGCAAGAGTTACAAAAGAATTATTGAAATTTGCTACGTCAATATTTGGTTTGTTTGCAAGTACAGTATTTAGTTGTTTGGGATTAAATGCTATTGCTTCTGATCAATATCTTGCAATTGTAATTCCTGGGAAAATGTTTAAACAAGCGTTTGAAGATAAAAATTTAGCACCCGAAAATTTAAGTAGAACTTTAGAAGATGCTGGAACAGTAACTTCAGTCTTAATTCCATGGAATACCTGTGGAGCATATCAATCTACAGTACTTGGTGTAAGTGTAGCCGATTACTTTGTCTTTGCCATTTTTAACTGGTTAAGTCCATTTACAACTTTGCTTTTTGCAGCATTAAATATTAAGATTAAGATGTTAGTGAAGAAATAGAAATGAATGCTTTAATGAGAAAATAAAATTGCTTTTGTAATTAAATTAGTATAACATTTTCTCATTCTTACATTATCTAATTTTCAAACCAATCTGCTCCGCACATTTCTCACCATCAATAGCAGCAGAAATAATTCCGCCAGCATAACCAGCACCTTCACCACAAGGATAGAGTCCTTTGATTTGAGTATGTTCTAAAGTTTTGTAATCTCTTGGGATTCTAACAGGAGATGATGTTCTTGATTCCGGAGCGTGAACTACGGCTTCATTTGTCATATAACCATGCATAGATTTTCCAAATTGTTCAAAGCCCTTTTGTAGTGTTTCATGAATAAAAGGAGGTAAAACTTCTCCTAATTCAGTAGAGGTTGTTCCAGGCATATAAGAGGTCTTAGGAATATCGGTAGATAATTTTCCTTGCGTAAAATCTGCCAATCGTTGTGCAGGAACTTTTTGGGTTTCTCCACCAAGTCTCCATGCTTTTTGTTCTATTTCTTTCTGAAATTCTACTCCAGCTAAAGGACCTTTATCGCTGTATTTTGCAAAGTCTTCTAGCTTTAATTCCACTACAATTCCTGAATTAGATGTAGGTTGATCTCTTTTTGATGGCGACCATCCATTAGTTACAACTTCTCCTGGTGATGTCGCACAAGGTGCAATAACGCCTCCAGGACACATGCAAAATGAGTAAACACCTCTATTTTTTACTTGCTTTACAATACCATAAGGAGCAGCAGGTAAGTACTCACTTCTTGTTTCGCAATGATATTGTATGGAATCTATCAATTGCTGTGAATGTTCTACACGAACACCTAAAGCAAAAGGTTTTGCTTCAATTTCAATTCCTTTTCTATATAATAATTCAAAGATATCTCTTGCAGAATGACCAGTTGCAAGAATAATTTTAGTTGAATTTATAATGTCTCCATTTTGGATTTTCACTCCTGTTACAGCACTGCTTTTTATTAAAATATCTGTAACTCTAGTTTCAAATTTTACGACACCACCATAATTTATAATAGTCTTTCTAATGGCAGCAATAATTTTTGGTAGTTTGTTGGTTCCAATATGAGGATGTGCGTCTACACCAATATCTTTTGGTGCGCCGTGTGCAATCAATAAATTTAAAATTCTATTGACGTCTCCTCTTTTCTTTGAGCGAGTATATAGTTTTCCATCAGAATAGGTTCCTGCACCACCTTCTCCAAAACAATAATTAGAATCTTCATCAACTATATGAAATTTGGTGATTGCAGCAAGATCTCTTCGTCTTTCTTTGACATCTTTACCTCGTTCAAGCAGAATTGGCTTTAAGCCTTTTTCAATCAGTTTTAAAGCTGCAAATAAACCTGCAGGACCAGCGCCAATAACAATAACTTCTTTTGATTTACTGACATCGTTGTAATGTGGAATTTCAATTTCAGATTCTAAATATTCTTCAGTGAGATATACGTTTATACGTAGGTTTATTTTGACATTTCGTTGCCGAGCATCAATAGAGCGTTTTAGAATTTCTACATGTTCTATTTCTTCTAAATCTAAAGACTCCTTTTTTGCAATATATTTTTTTAATTGCTCATTGTCTTGAGCAATTTCTGGAGAAACTTGAATTTGAAATTGGTGTTGCATAATCCGTTTAGATAAAGAAATTCCAAACCAATCCGAAACGAACGGTTAGGTCACGATATGGTTCTAATGGTGCAGAATAATAGTTTCTGCCAGTAAAACTTGCAGTTATATTTTCTACTTTTAAATAGATACGTGTTCTACGAACTTGACCATTTGCAAAGAAATCTACAACAGGATAATTTCCGTATTCAGCGGTATCTTGTAAGTTAAATTCTGAGAGTAGAGGATTGTATGCGTTCATTTTATATTTGGTAAAATATTTGAATGTAAATCCTGTTTGTAAGAATAAGGGCTTCTTTTTAAAAACATAACTACTGTAAAATAATGAGTTTCTAGTCACCAGTTCTGGAACTCTAAAAAAGGCATTTCCTTTTGAAACTTTTTGATACATTACAGTATTATCTAAAGTGAATTTTCCAAATTTTACCGCTTTGTTTGCCTTTATTTTAAGGTAGTTTATTGCTTCTGTTGCTTGTTGAGGTTTTGAGTTTGTATCAAAATAAGTGTAATTATCAATTTGAGTAACACTTGCAGATGCATTGACTATTTTCTCTGTGTCTAACTCCAATGAAAGCGTACGAATTTCTTCGTTTTTAAAATGATTATTTTGCCAGTTGTAATCTATATAATCACTTTGATAATGTAAGAAATTGAAATTTGCAGTTTTTGAAACTGTAGCTAATTTCGCTGAAATTTTCATCACACTATCTTTATGATATGTCGCAGCAGTAAGTAAACTACTCCCTTCAATATCTCCAGAAATAATAGTAGAAATATCGGCTTTTAAACTAAAGTTTTTCACTTTCGCATTCCAATCAGCACCAATAGAAAGGGCATTTCCTTTTAATTGAGCATCTATAGTTTCACTACCAATATTCACAACACCATTAAAATAATGATCAAATGTATAGTGATTTGCTTTGGCTCTCAATTTTCCTAAAACTAGCGGTGATTCTAATTCTAAATACGCCAAATTATTCATTGTTCTTAAGCCTGCATGATCACTTACTGTGGTTCTAAAAGCATCACCGATAACAGCACTTGATGCCGTTTGATCAAAGGTGTAATGCTTGGTTTTATAGGTGTATTCATGTCCAACTTTAAAATTAGAAGGCTTTGATTTGATACTGTCTTTGTTCTTGAAAATTTTATAACTATGCTCTAAATGATATCTCTTGGTGACTAAGAGATTCTCAGCATTTGTATAGTTCACTTCAAGTTGACCTCTATTTATATAATTAGGATCATTTGCTTCAAAATAAAGAATTGATTGGTCTGTAAGACCACCATTTTCTTCATTTAAAAAATCATGAGATACAAAATGTCCACGAGCTTGGTATCTATCATCTTTGGTTCTATAATTAAATGTAGTTCTAAAATTACCGTAACTCGCCAAAGACTGTCTGTAATTCCCTAAAGAGCGTAACCCTTTATATTCTAACGAGAAATTAAAATTAGGTGCCGTGTTGATTGTAAAAAAGGCATCCAAAACTTGTCCTTGTTCCATAGCAGTTCTAAACATTAGCTCTGTTGTAGGTGTTGGTACTTCATAATAATTGATGTCTTCGACTTCTTTAAAATTGAAGTATTTTGCGCTTGCACCCATTTCTGGTAGAAAAGAACTTTTATCAAAATTAAATCCTAGACGTGTATAAGTTTGCCCTAAATTATGAAATGGAAGTAATTCAAAATCATCTTTTCTAATATAGTTGAGGATGTAATCTTTTTTTATAGTTAGTGTAGTGTCTATATAAGTAGTGTCTAAACTGTGAGAAATTATTTTATAGTCAGTATAAAGTGTTTCACCATCAAGTTCTACTTCTATTTCACCTCTGTTATAACCTTGATTCAATGAATCTCTAGATTGAAGATTTAGACTTTTATTAAACTCGCTTTTTTCAAGAAGTTCTTTTGTTTGTGCAAAAGAAGTTATTGTAAAAAATGCTATAAAAAGGCATAAAAGGACGTTTCTCATAATAAAATTTAATGTCGCAAAGATAAAGTATTTAAACGAAAATAATAAACCTAAATTGTTTTGTTAAAAAACGTATTTTGTGATTTGTTTTATCAAAATGAAATGTTAAAATTAAAATATCAAAATGAACTGTTAGAAGTTGGAACGGATGAAGCGGGAAGAGGCTGTCTTTGCGGTCCTGTCGTTGCTGCCGCTGTTATTCTTCCTGATAATTTTGAACACCCTTTTTTAAATGATTCCAAGCAATTAACAGAAAAGAAACGCGAAGAACTAAGACCATTTATAGAAAAAAATGCGATTGCTTGGTCAGTTTCTTTTATTGACGAACGAAAAATTGATAAAATAAATATTTTACAAGCCTCAATTCTTGCAATGCAAACGTCTATAAAACAATTGAAAATAACACCGGAATTTATTGTTGTAGATGGGAATAAGTTTAAACCAATTGAGAATATACCACACCAAACTATTGTAAAAGGAGATGCTAAATATATGAATATTGCTGCAGCATCCATTTTAGCAAAAACCTATAGAGATGAATTTATGCAAAAAATTCATTTAGAATTTCCACAGTATAATTGGAAACAAAATAAAGGGTATCCTACCAAAGAGCATAGAAATGCTATTCGTGAATTTGGAATTACAAAATATCATAGGAGAACATTTCGATTGCTTCCAGAACAATTGAAATTGGAGTTGTAAGATCCTAAAACATAATTATTGCGTATTGTGTAATTTTATGTTTTGTGTCCGTGTATGGTTTGTTAACAAATTATTACTAATCAAGTAACAAATTCTGTTATTTAATGTAAAACCTTTTTGTTAGCAGATAAATAATATTATCTATTTTATTTTTTTAGATTCTCTAATTGCTAAGTAAAAACCTATGCCAAAAAGAAGAGTTATTAGCCCAGCGAAATATGGTATTAGATCAATCATTTTTTGTATTATTAATTAGTTTTAGATAAATCCCAAATGCTAATATTGAAGGAACCCATATTCCAATAAAATTCCCGTCTGCTTTTTCTCCTTGAAAATAGAGAACTTCGGAAAATATCAACGATAATATGGCTGCAGCAAATAGTAGTTTGTCTGTGGTTGTAAATTTTTTAAGCATGGTTTTTGTTTTTACTTTCTTGTGAAAGTAATCATTTTATTTTACTTTTCTATTGTCATTCAAGCTTTTGTACTTATTAGTATAATTCTAATTAATCATTTTATTATGGAACTCAAATTAGGTTATAAACATTTGCTGCTAAAGTATAACAATTGCAACTCTCGATGGTCGGTTAATTTATTGACGCCAAAAAGATATAAGAGTTTAACCCCATATAAAACAAAGCTGGCAACGAAATCCAAATGCTATCTTTTAATTTTATTCTCACTATAAGGCCCAATAGCATGAGTAATGCAAGACCGAAAGATGAAATCGTTAAAATTGGATTGAATTTAAGCCCTACTATTAAACCTGTAGCTCCCATAGATTGTAATATTATTGTTACTAAACCAATTTTTTCTAATCCAAACCGTTTAAATTCTTTTTTCATATGCGGTGAGATGAAGTAGGAGATAACATAACCAAAAAAAGAAAAACTTGATATTAAAATAAATATTTTTTCTATATCCATGTTTGATTATTAAATTGATAAAAATGCGATAAAAGCACTTAAAATCAATAGAATTAGAGAGGGTAAATGTTTAATAAATGGATTGCTTATTTTGAAATGATAATATTGAGCGCCTATCATTAGCAGTCCCATAAGAACAGATGGAATAAGAACTAATGATGAATACCAAATGCCTACAACAAGCAATGTGGCTAAAGAGATTTTTGTTGCCCCTATTAAATTTCGGGTTAAATCACTTAATCCGAATTGGTTGAACTCTTTAACAACGTTATGAAACCTAAAAATCCAAACATAAGCAACGGATATAGCTACAGTCATCTGTGCTAATTTTATTAAATTCTCCATTTTATTTTTTTTAATTTTTCCTACTAGTATGGCTTTTCGGAATTCGCCCCGTTTTAAATAGGGTTCTGGCCTCCCTTTTTAGTTTCTTTTATTAGTTGTGCTATATAATTGTAACTAACGCTAAGATAAGGTTTTGTTTTAATAAATTTTATCGTGCGATATGTAAAGTTAGTGATAATAATTTAGAAAGTCAAGTTGTAATTGTTCACTACGGTTAATTCACTAAGTTGCCATTTATGTATGTTTTTAAACATTTTATAGAACTCAACTTATCCGTCTGAATCAATAATGGGTTTTTATCTAAAACAATAAAATCTGCATATTTCCCTTTTTCTAAGGAACCAATTTTAGTTTCCATATTAATTTGCCAAGCCGCATTTAATGTAAGTGATTTTATAGCATCTATTACAGTTATTTGTTCGCTATCACCAAAGTTATAAAAAGAAGTTGAATTTTATTGTTCGTCTGGCAGTTGGGCAATTAGGTATTTCAGTCTTTATGAAAATTATACTGCTGACGACAGTTTTTTTTATTCGTTTTAGGCACTGTACTTTAGTTTATAGTACTTCTAAAAAAAAGCACTCAATAATATAGATAAGTCTTGAAGGCTATTGCCACCTTCCTCATTGTTAAATTGTTTTTACAAATTTTAAAAAGATGTTTTTATGAAGTTCAAGATCCATATTAGGAGAAAGAGATACGCGGACAATATAATCTTTGTCTCCTTCTTTAGTCGTCCCTTGAGTAGATGTTGCAGGTATTGTCCAATAACATCCATTTAACTGACCATAACTCACGCAGAATTTACTCTCATTGGGGATTTCTGTAATCATTAAATTGATTAATTTTAAATTCAACGCTCTTTTATAAGATTCTCTTTCTTCGTCAGTAGTTCCTTTAGTAGGAAGATCTAATGAAAAAACGGATGGAGTAAACCCATCTTTCGCTAATTCTTCTGAAACAAAATTTATTTTCGCGGCTGGTAAAGTATGGTTGATAAAGTTTACAAATTTGCGTGTATTTGTATAAGCATCATTAATTCTTTGGTTCATAGAAGGCAGTTGCTTAGCCAATATTTCATATTGAAAATCTGTAGCCTCATTATCGCAAAGCCTTAGATGTATTTCTATTTTCTCCATCAAAGCATCTGTTTTTTTATTTCCTACACAATAACCGGCAGTGCATTTTCCACCACTAGGAAATTTGGAACCACTTGTAAATGAAATTGTCCTTACCGTTGATAGAATTTTATCTTCTTCTAAAAAGTGCACGTTAGGACAAAATGTTTGATCTAAAATAAAAACGGGATCTACAGCAACCTCTCCACTTGCAGTTGAACGAACTTTACTTAACACCTCTTTTAATTCTATAAGGTTTGGAACTTCAACTCTTGGATTTGTTGGAATTTCGGCAATGATATAAGGAATAGCATCTTCGTTAGCAATTTTAGATAAAACGGTATCAATACTTTGAACCATATCATGATCACCATCTACTGCTAAATCCACTACTTCTACATTGTCAAGACAGGCAGCAACTCGTCTGGCTTGATCATTGGTTCCTCCATAGCAATTGGTAGGAACTATAATTTTAATAGCCTTTCCTTTATGTATTTCTAGGGCGTCATGAATGAGTCCCATTAAAATAGCATATTGAATAGACAGTCCGCTAGAAGCAACAAGTGCCTTTGTATTTGAGCCGGTAATGATCGCAATTGAATCTAAGACACTTTTTTTGTTTGTCTCGGTCATATTTTTGGTATTCTCAAAAGAAGATTTTTCTATTAGAAATTTTAAGGCAGCAAGAGAATTTGCTGGCGTCATTGCAATCGTCTCTCTTCTTCGTACGTGTTGAATATCTGAGATATAAGATTCATTTTGTGCACCGTTTACGACTAAAATACTCCCCAAGTGAGTATGAACATTGATAAAAAAATCAATATTTGGGGTGAAATCAAAATTACAAATATCCTCTTGTTGTGAAATGAAAATGGTACTGCCGTTAAACTCGGTAATGGCTGAAGTCTTTTCAACCTTCTTTACTTCAAATTGATAACCATAAATATTACGTAGTATTTCAACATCAAAATATGCTGGTAATTCACCAGTATAAATGATTTGGGTGTTTTTATTCTCTAATAAATTTTTTCTTAGAATTGCTAAAACAGGAACCGTCTTTGAAGAGAAATTTATGACATTTTTTGGTTTTATAGTATGTAAGTTTCCAATAGCCCATTCTAGTATGCAAGATAATGGGTGTCCTAATCGAATATAGTCGTAAGCTGTTGGTAATTCACTTAAAGCTGAGGCATCAGAATTAGCGTCATTAAATAAGATTTCAAATTGTTCTAAGAATTGAGTTTTGGCCAATTTTTCATCATAAATATCTAGTCGATGAGTTGTTAGATTCAACCAGCTAGTTGGCATGTTTTCTAATACATCTTTAATATAATTTAGTCTTTGATTTTCTTCCATAATTCCCGCCTTTAGATAAGTTGGTAATATACATTAATTAGTTTTTTTTAAAGTGTTATAAGACATTTTGTTGTCTAGTGTCTAAGGTTCTTGTATTTGGTTAGTTACGTTTTTTATGTAACTAATTTAGCAAATAAATCACAGATAGAAAGTCCGTGAGAACTAGCAATAAATTATATGCTGTATTGTGTGTAGTTTTTTTGCTGTTTAGTAGTTGAATTAACTCCGTGTTCAGCTAATCTGATCGATGCTATTACCGTTGTTGAATTCCTTTAAACTTGTTTTACTTTATTCCCAACATTATATCCAAGTCAAATTCTGACGTTCTATTTGACAGTCAATAATCAATTTTTTTTTAAATTGTTTGCTGAATTATAATGAAAATAAGTTCCGTTTTTATGAAATGTATGTTCCTCCGAAAGTTGCTCTCAAATTATATACAACGTTCAGATACTCTCAGTTTTAATTGTTAATATTAAACGATAACAAAAGTTAGTGATAATAATTTAGAAAGTCACGTTGTAATTGTTCTCTACGGTCAATTCACTAAGTTGCCATTTATGTATGTTTTTAAACATTTTACAGTACTCAATTTATCAGTCTGAATCAATAATGGATTTTTATCTAAAACAATAAAATCTGCATATTTCCCTTTTTCTAAGGAACCAATTTTGGTTTCCATATTAATTTGCCAAGCCGCATTTAACGTAAGTGATTTTATAGCATCCATTACAGTTATTTGTTCGCCATCACCTAATATATTTCCAGATTGCGTTTTGCGTTCAACAGCAGTTTGTATTAACCTAAACGGATTGCTTTCAAACATTGGTTGATCTGCATGTAAAGAAAATTTAATTTTGTTATTATTTATTGAGCCTATAGGTAAAATTTTTTCCGCTCGTTCTTCTCCAATCAAACTAGATTTTAAAGCATCTCCATAATAATATAGATGATTGACATGAAAACTAGGAGTAATATTCATTTTTTTCATTCTATTCATATTCTCTTTTGGAAAAAGAAGACAGTGCTCTAATCGATGTCTGGAGTCTGAATAGTTCAGTTCGCCTTCAAGTTCTTCAAAGGAATCTAACACTTCGTTAATAGCAGCATCTCCTTGAGTATGTACTGCAATTTGCCACCCTTTTTTGTGGTATTCCTTTATAAACTTTTTGAACTGTTCTTTTTTAATTAATGCTTCTCCTTTATGATTTTTTGGAATCTGTAATTTGGTATTCGTAAGTTCTGAATCTAAATAGTTTTCATTTAAATACATTGTTCCAATATATGGCGAGCCATCATACCAATGTTTAATACCTATAATGTCGTAAAAATCATTTCTCTCTTGTTTTTTTTCAGGCATTAAATGTGCCATATCGTAACGCATGTAGAGAAAATGTCTTGGATTTTGTTTTCTTTTTGGTAGATATCCAGCGTGTGCTAAAAGGGTACCTAATAAAGTAGGTTTGTTGTCAGATAGCTGCTTAAATAAAATTAGAGGTTTTTTATCTTCAATTGTAATTCCTGCTGATGCAATTGTTGTATTTCCATTTTTAACATAGTTAGACATTACTTTAGAAGCTGCCTTGCTTAATTTTTTTGGTGTTAAAACTTCTGATTTTAATATATCAAAAAATGGTTTTATAGCGAGTTGCTCAACTATTAAACCATTGAGTTTTCCATTTTCATCTTTACCATAATAACTGTGCTTAGATGGATTTGGAGTTTTATTATGTACTCCAACAATCTCAAAAGCCTTAGAATTTCCCCAATAATTATGTAGGCTTTGACTAAAGAATAATGTTGGGTTATCTGGAGCGATTCTATCTAAATATTCTATTGATGGCGGAACTAAATCAGCTACTAATATAGGGTCAATTCCCTTACAAATTACCCATTCACCCTTCTTTGTATTTGCAACTATCTTTTCAAATTCATCCCAAATTTCTTTATTTGAATTAAATTTAAATCCCGATAAATCGTGCATTTCAGACAAAAACATACTGATAGAAAAATGAGTGTGCGGATCGATAAATCCAGGTAACACAGTAGCGCCTTTCAAGTCAACTACGGTTATATTATTTAATTCTTTTGTATCAAGTTCTTTGTTTGTTCCTATGTCTATTATTTTACCATCTACTATGTACATGGCTTCGGCTATTGGTTGATTTTCGTTTAACGTTATTATATGTCCGTTTTTATATAAGGTTATCGCACTTTTCTCAAAATCTTGGTTAAGATATAGATATAAAATAAATACAAGACCTATTAAGAGTACACCTATTTTTAATAATTTTTTCATATGATAATTGTAGATATCGTTATTGTGTAATTTTATACAGTGTTGCCCACAGTTTGTTAATTATAGTTTTTGATTTTCTTTTTTAAAGAATCAATATCTGAGTCAAAGTCATTGTATGGTTTCATTATGGTTTTCGATTTAGAAAATGATAATTCCGCTTTTTCAACCCAACCATAATCTAAATACATTCTAGCCAATCCAAAATGTGAAATTCCAATTAGGAAATCAACTTCAGATTTTTCAATTATATAATTGTAAAGTTGTTCAGCCTTTTTATCTTCTCCAATATGTCCATATAATCTTCCAAGGTTTAAAACAGAAGGAAAGTATGTGGAATCCGATAAAGTAATTGATTTATTGAAATAATTTATAGCATCGGGAAATTCTCTAAATTTATATTTCAAATTACCTAAATTATTTAGAGTAATGATACTGTTTGGATTGATAGATGAAGCTTTTAAGAACTCAGTTTCTCCACCTTTAAAATCTCCGTTTAAAATTAATGTAACTCCTTTTTTGCAAGACTCATTTTCTTCTCCCATTTGAAAATCAGAACTTAATATTGAAACATTCTGACCAATCTTATAATATTGGATTAGAGGATTTTCATTTACTGTAATAAGTTTCATTTCCTCAGTTTTACAGGAAATTACTAGTATTGTCATAAAAAGTGAAATTAATATTTTTTTCAACGAGGTGTTTTTTTAATTGTGGGCAACATTCAGATAAGATTTCGTTTTAATAAATTTTATCGTGCGATATGTAAAGTTAGTGATAATAACTTAGAGCGTCACGTTGTAATTGTTCTCTAACAAAATTTATTATGATGTTTTTGAGACTTGTAATTCAGTAAAACACGTACATTTGTATTTCTGTCTCTTATACACATCTCCGAGCCCACGAGACTAGGCATGAT
>OJBS01000236.1_pt1 | contig 16963 bp, 15 predicted proteins | sample 1590941 | NCBI WGS metagenome assembly OJBS01 (sample SAMN05416785, study PRJEB24817) | seawater metagenome | isolation source: Sea water | place: Canada:Atlantic | collected 2013-11
TACGAGATCATGCCTAGTCTCGTGGGCTCGGAGATGTGTATAAGAGACAGCAGAAGAACCAGAAGTTCCGCTTGAACCGGAAGTTCCGCTTGAACCGTTTAAATCACCAGTTAATTCCCATGAGTCTCCATTCCAAGTGTATACTCTTCCATTAGAAATAAATCCTACTTGGCCTGTAAATTCACCTTGGCCTAATGATTGTAATGTATCTCCAGATTTAGATCCTGAAAATCCAGAAGAACCAGATGTTCCAGAAGAACCAGATGTTCCACTTGAACCAGATGTTCCATCAGATCCAGAAGATCCAGATGTTCCACTTGAACCAGAAGTTCCTGAGTTACCAGATGAACCAGATGTTCCACTTGAACCAGAAGTTCCATCAGATCCAGAAGATCCAGATGTTCCATCAGATCCAGAAGATCCAGATGTTCCAGAAGAACCAGAAGTTCCTGAGTTACCAGAAGAACCAGAAGTTCCGCTTGAGCCAGAAGTTCCAGCTACACCGTTAATACCTGAAGAACCAGAAGTTCCATCAGATCCAGATGTTCCGCTTGAACCAGAAGTTCCAGAAGAACCAGAAGTTCCATTTGCACCGTCAATACCTGAAGAACCAGAGGTTCCAGAAGAGCCGCTTGTTCCAGAAGAGCCACTTGTTCCACTTAAAGGTGCAGTGGTGTTCTCCCAATTTCCTGTTTCAGAGTTATATGCTAAGTAATCACCAGCCTGTGGTGTGCTTAGAAGTATCTCTTTAATTTGTTTTAATTTAAGTCTAGACATTTAATACTGTTGTATTTTTTTCACGTTATATTATATATCGTTTCTTACGACTATAAGTGTAAGATCTCGATGTAAATTTCTATAGAATTAATTAATTTAATTCTCTTGTAGCTATATTGACCAATTGGTCAACATTTGAGTCCGCAACCATTAGGCAATATTCACCTGCAGTTTTTGGCAATTTACTAAAACCTATATTTGGTAGCTCACCAGCAAACCATTTCTCTTTATTAAAAAGAATCTCATTATTAGGCCATGTTTTTATTGATAAGTCTAGGCTGGTTAATTCATTACTACTACACCATGTGTCTAAAGATCCTATATGTAAAGATAAAGGACTCGCGACGTGGTTGATCGCCATTTCAAATGCATAATCAATTGCAGAATCTGTGTTCCAGTTTGGGAAAACACCATCACCTTCAGTAAATGAAAATTTCAACAACCAATTATTTATTGTGTATTGCAATTTAGTAATTTTAAAAACAATTGAAGAATGTCCTATTAAACCACCGCCTATGTGTGTATGCCCATGCCATTTTAACTCAAGTGCCTTATTTAATAATTCTTCTTTCTCTCTAATTAAACCACCTACTGCGCCTTGGTTTGCATGTAACCCAATACCAACATATATTTTATCTTTCCATGGTTTAAACGCACTAAACTCTTTAGTTAAAAAAGTATCACATGACGTTTTGTAAATAAAATCATATCCTAATAATAATTTAGCATTTTCTTCAGACTCAAATATAGTAATTGAGCTGCACGATTGTGTTGCTTCTAATTCAATTATTTTTAAGCAGTCTATATTAGAATAAGATTTAGTAATTGCTTCTATGGCACCTGGATCAGTAAATGCTATGATATCCCATGTCTTAGAAATATCCCACATACACCATGTTTTATATAGCCAACTAAATTCTTCAATAGATTGGTTATTGTTTATATAAACAGTTATTACATTTTTATTCATTATTTATATAGGTTTGTTTCCCAATCATAATCTAAACTTAAATTATGTTTATTAGTTCCTGCTACTAGGTTATCTAAGAGCTTTGTGTATGTCTCTACGAGACCCTCATTGTAAACTGTATATCTTGTCAGGACTTCTTCATTCCTTTCGTTATACGAGTCTATGTTGTCGTCATGGTTATCTATGACCCACTTTAAATGATCAGTCCCTTTTAATGCTTCAAAGTCTGGATAGAAATACCCAGCATCTTTAATCATATCAGCATTATGTATTAATGGGAACTGTAAATACATTACATCTAGGTAAGCGTAATTAAGTGGATTCTCCCATTGATGAGATATTACAATATCTGTCATCTTTGACAATATCCAATGGATAGGAAACCTATGCTGTACCATTAATAAAGATCCTCCTTCTGAATTCTTTACCTGCCCTAATTCCATCTTCGCAATAAACTTTCTCCAAAGGCTATTCTTATATAAACCACTACCACTAACAATATTAATCCTCTTAAAAGGCTCATTGCCTTCTGCAATATATTGTTCTGCAATTAACATAGGAATCATACTGAATTTGACCACGTTTAAATTTGGTTCAAATACTGTTATTTCTAAGTCTTTAGTTTCTTTACCAGGTTGATATACAGGAATATCATCGGTAATCAATGTTTCTGTACCATCCTCATCTACAACCTTACCACCATACGTCCCTTCAATCTCATCAATAAACATCGGGTCCCATATAAATGGAACAGCAAATACCTTTTCTCTTGGTAGTTGGTGTAAAATAGCGTAGTAATCTCTGTTTTGGTAACCCTGTTGAGGTACATACCAAACCTCATCTATGTTTTGATTAAATGTTACTCCAATCTTCTCTATGTCTTCAGATTTTTTATGAATCATGTTTTCCATGTCTATAACATAGTTGTTTCCACATGCATATTTAATAACTCGCTTATCAGGGCCTGTGATTTTAAATTTATTAATATCTTCCGGTCCTATTGTAGTTCCTAATAAAAACAATACATCACATGTATGTGAAACATCAACATAATCATACATTGGAAATCTTTTAGAATCCCATGCAAGTAGATCATCTTTTACTCTACCGGCTTTAGATCTTTCAACACGCCTACTAGTATCTAATAAAATTACAGTAGCTCCGGTTTTTTGTAAGGCATTGGCTAAGAATATAGCGTTAAGTTTAATACCATTAATCCACATACTCTCATTGGCCTTCTGGAGACCTAATGTTATGCCTATTTTCATATTATTGTGGTGTTTATTTTTAAGATACATTTTATATATCTCTCTAATAAAAAAGGGTCCCCGAAGGGACCCTTAAATTTACTAAAAATTAGTAGTTATTAATCACAAGTGATTAAGCTAGGTTTCCAGTTACGTAAATATGATCATCAGCTTCTAAATCGTAGCCAATGTTATTTAATGTAATTGAAAGACCGTTTCCAGTCGCCCATCCGTCAGCAGCTTCACCTTCACTTAATTTGTGAATGTTGTGACCATTTACGAATACTAAGAAATCACCTGCAGGGTTCATTGCGTCCCTTACTGTGAACGTGTTTAAACTTGCAAATGTTCCCATTTGATGAACGTATGCATTCTGTGCTTGTAATACAGCAATCTCACCGTTAGTTGCAGCGATCTCAACACTTAATGCATCAGATACAGCTCCTAACTCAGCATCAGTTGCAGCAGACGCAGTCTGTGCTTGTAATGCATCGATAGAATTGTTAATTGCAGTAACGTCAGAATTAGTTGCAGCGATCTCAGATGATAAACCATTAGAGATGTTTGTAATAGTTTCAGATGTTCCCATCGTTCCTAATACAGTCTCAATGCTTAATACATCAGAAGCAGTTGCTGAAATTTCAGCTACTAAAGCTCCAGATACAGCAGCGTCAGCAACAATACCTACAGAAATTGCAGTATCGATAGATCCCAATGCAGTAGTTAATGCACCACCATCAGCAGTATCTAAACTGTCAACGTAAGCGATAACTTCAGCAAACTGATCTAAGTCTACGTCAGAACCTGCTAAGATAGCACTAACAGCGTTAGATACAGAAGTTGTATCGTCTTCAGTGTTAGAAACTCTTAAATCGATAGATGCTACTTCACTAGATAATTCAGCATCAGTTGCAGCAGACGCAGTCTGTGCTTGTAATGCAGCAATCTCACCGTTTGTTAAAGCAATCTCAGATACTAAAGCATCAGATACAGCTCCTAACTCAGCGTCAGTTGCAGCAGATCCTGTTTGTGCTTGTAATGCAGTAATCTCGCCGTTTGTTAAAGCGATCTCAGCTACTAAAGCAGCAGATACATCATCTACTCTTCCGTCTACTACTCCTAACTCAGCGTCAGTTGCAGCAGATGCTGTTTGTCCTTGTAATGCAGCAATCTCGTTACCAGTTACTAGAATTTCAGCTACTAAGGCGTCAGATACCAATCCTAATGACTCTTGCAAGTTATCAATAGAATTTCCTTCGTCAACCGTAGCAGTTGTAATAAGTTCGTTTACTTTACTAGCAAAGTCACTAATTTGTTTTACTTTTAATCTTGCCATGTTTATATAGTTGTTTATTTAGGCCTAAAGACACGTTGTTGTGTCCTTTCATAGTTATTTATCGTTATATAATGATTTTTAAAGGAGCATTACCGCTTTAAAGGACATTATATTTTATTAAATTCTTTAAAAAAATAAAAGCCGCTATGTAGCGGCTTTTAGTTGTTATATTATAGTAGTAGTTTAGCTTGAAGCTCTTTGATATGAAATTTCTAGATCATCACTAGCCTCTAAATCAAATCCAGCTGCGGTTGCATTCCAATATAATAGGTCTCCCGCGACTATATCTGTGATATTTCTTATTGTTGTACCACTATCTCCGGAGAAGTATAAAGGTGCGAACTCGCCTGTTTGAGATATATCAGTTTGTAAACCATTTACTCTAGCTATTACCATACTATCCGAGAACGGTGTATATGCAATTCCAACAGCCGATGCTAAAGCACCGTCACCTGTTGTATTGTTTACAACAAGATCTTGTTTGTGATCTATACCTGTTACAGTAACACCACCGCCAGATCCTTCTTCATCCTCGATCATTACTAAAAGAGGTGGAGTACCTGCCGAAGAAGATACCATACCGTTAGCATTAACGAATGTACCCGATCCAGTTAATAGTATATCACCACCATCTGCTCTTGTTAATGTTAAAATAGAATCAGTAGATGCTGATGTTAAACCAATTGGCATTGCAGTTGCTTGTGTAAAAGTTTGTCCGGCAGCATCACCAGCTACTTCTGTAATTGTAATACCAGTTGCAGTACCACCAATACCTGCACCTAAAGTTAAAACTAACTTTGGATATACTGTATTGTTGTTACCATTTGTGTTTGCTTCAGTAGAAGCTGTAATATCAACATTGTTTGCTGCACATGCTGTATTAATATCTATAACCATTTGAGTAGCTGAGATAGTTAAGTATGCACCTCCAGTACCAGGGAATGTTCCGTCGGATGTTGAGAAAGAAACACTAGTAGAATTATTACCATCTGAAAGTGTAATCGCCATAACAGAGTTATTTGCTCCAGCATCTGCTGAAGAAACTATTACAATATCACCATTTGATGGGTTTAAACCACCGTCATAAGATTTTAATATAGTTGGTAATAAAGGGTTACTTGCTACTACACCGCTAGATGCGCTAGTTTGATTAATTAAAGCAACTATTCCGGCAGTATCTAAATTTTCAAATGCACCTACAGTGAGTTGTATACTGTTTATATTAAGTGAATCACCTGTTGTTGTTGATAGGTTACCTAGAGTTGATGTAACTACAGTAGGTACCGCATCTTTAAATTGGAAGTATACTTTATCGCCTCCGTCAGCTTCTACATTAGTAATACCACCTGGTTTTACATTTGAAGTATACCATGTATTACCAGCAGATCCTGCTGATAATTGTGCAGGCTCTACAAAATTATCAATAATAGTATTAAATGGTTTAATATGAATTACTGTGTTATTATAGCTTGCTGCAACTGCTAGTCCTAATTTAAAATCAATAGCATCTACATGACCAAATGGTAATAGATTACCATCATTCCCTATACTAACTATTTGACCTATACTTATATTCTGTGGAGTATCAAATTCCATTCTAAATCTTTCATCCTCCTCTTGTATTGCAAATCTAGACTGTACTAAATCTACAGCTATTTTATCACCAAAGAAACTAGAAGCATCTTCACCTGCGATTAATGGTTTACCAGAATCAGATACTTCAAAGAAAGCAACTTCTGTAATTCCAGCAGCAAAACCATTTGCTCTATAGTTTTTATATGAGAATGCATCTACATCCTTTGCAACGAAAGAAATAGTTCCTTCAGCTTTTGCAGTTATTTTAACTATTTGTAAACAAGTCTTACCCTCATTATTAACTAACCAATCTCCGGTTTTGATATCTAAACCAGTATAAGCTCTAGTAGAACCTGATCTAGTTTCATCAGAACCTATTGCTTGAGTATCAATAGAACTAACAGTAATATTAAATTCAATACCAATATTAGAACCATTAGGTCCTAATCCTGTGTCGTCGTCATGTTCGTATCTCTTGGATATTTCTGTAGATGTTACAGTTCCCTTTAAGAATAGTATCGGATTATCTGTGTTATATTCAGCCATTTACTTTTTTGTTATTATTTAAAGGGTGGCCGAAGCCACCCTATTTTTATATTACTTTATTAGAATGATAAGATTAAGTATGCATGAGGCAGCTTAGATGGGTTACCAAATGCTCCAGCAACTGCATTACCATAAGTTAACGCTGACTGATCAACTATTAATTTAATGTTATATGATCCTGCGCCAGAGAATGAAGCTCCACCCCATTGTCCATCAGCACCAGATGCTCCATCCGTTGTAGCTTGGTGTGTAAATGCACCCATACCTACTTCGTATTGAACTTGTTTAGTATCTCTATCATAATGTGCAGCTGTATAATTTCCAGTTGCAGGATTCCAACCATAACCGATAATCGATGTTGGAGGATTCGTGTCTGAGAAATTAAGAGTTACATCATGTCCACTATTTCCACTATTAGCAGTTTGTGAAATAATACTTGCTCCACTAGTTTCAAATCCAGTTGCAGATACAAATACAGTGTTAGCAGTAATTAAAGCTTCGTTAACATCATATTCTAATCTTACTAAGTATTTCTTTCCACCACCAGATCCGTCAGCTCCATCATCTCCGTCAGCTCCAGCAGCTCCGTCAGCTCCGTCAGCTCCAGCAGATCCAGGAATACCCTGTACTCCAGTATCACCTTGAACACCTTGTTCTCCAGTTATACCTTGAATACCCTGTGGTCCAGCTACAGTTGAATCAGCTCCATCTGTTCCTGGTGTTCCAGTATCTCCTTTGATACCATCCGGTCCTATTGGTCCAGTTAATCCAGTATCTCCTTTAACACCTACGTTTCCTTGTGGTCCGACTAGTCCTTGAATACCCTGTGGTCCAGCCACAGTTGAATCAGCTCCAGTAGATCCAGCTACACCTTGAATACCTTGTGGTCCTTGAATAGAACCACCTGAAATCCATTGAGTTCCGTTCCATATCCATAATGAATCGTCTGTTTGATTTATATAAGCATCACCTTGTGTGTTTCCACCTGCAGGTAGACCACCTACATTAATAACAGCACCTTGCATTGTAATTCCAGTTCCTGTTGAACCAGTAGCTCCTTGAATACCTTGAATACCTTGATCTCCAGTAATACCAACATCTCCTTTAGCTCCTGCTATTCCAACCGGTCCTTCTGGTCCAGTAGATCCAGCTACACCTTGTGCTCCAACATCACCTTGAATACCCTGCGGTCCAGCCACTGTTGAATCAGCTCCATCATTTCCGTCAGCTCCAGGAACACCTTGAACACCTTGTTCTCCAGTTATACCTTGAATTCCCTGTGGTCCAGCCACTGTTGAATCAGCTCCATCATTTCCGTCAGCTCCAGCAGCTCCAGTATCACCTTGAACACCTTGGGCTCCAGTTGTTCCACTAGAACCAGATGTTCCAGCGTTACCAGCAGCTCCTTGTGGGCCAGTTGGTCCAGTTTGTCCTTGTGGTCCATCGTCTCCATCGTTTCCAGCTACACCTTGAATACCTTGCAGTCCTTGTACTCCATCAGCTCCGTCAGCTCCATCGTTTCCAACAGCTCCATCGTTTCCGTTGTTTCCAGCTACACCTTGAATACCCTGTGCTCCAGTATTACCAATAACACCTTGCAGTCCTTGTGCTCCATCAGCTCCAGCTGCACCTTGAATTCCTTGTGGTCCAGCAACTGTTGAATCAGCGCCATTAGCTCCAGGAGTACCTTGTGCTCCGTCAGCTCCATCAGCTCCGTCAGCTCCATCAGCTCCAGCATCACCTTGATCTCCTTTAACACCTTGTAAACCTTGTGGTCCAGCTACTGTTGAATCTGCTCCAGTTGCTCCAGGAACACCTTGTGCTCCAGTTGCTCCAGCATCGCCGTCAGCTCCAGTAGCTCCAGCATCACCTTGAATACCTTGTTCTCCAGTTACACCTTGAATACCTTGTAATCCTTGTGCTCCATCAGCTCCGTCAGTACCGTTATACCCAGCAGCTCCATCGTTACCATCAACACCATCAACACCATCAGCTCCAGCATTACCTTGAATACCCTGTGCTCCAGCAGCTCCATCATGACCATTAATTCCAGCTTCACCTTGTAAACCTCTAAGGCCTTGTGGTCCTTGTGGCCCTTGTGCTCCATCAGCACCGGCAGCTCCATCATGTCCAGGAATACCCTGAGCTCCAGCTTCACCAGCCTCTCCAACTATACCTTGTGGACCTTGTGGTCCAGCAACAGTTGAATCAGCTCCATCAGCTCCAGCTACACCTCGTACACCTTGAATACCCTGTATACCTTGTTCTCCTTGTGGTCCGGTCGGTCCGTCAAAACCTTGATTACCTTGATTACCTTCTTCACCTTGTATACCTTGTGCTCCACCTGGTCCCTGAGGGCCAAGTTGTCCTTGTACTCCCATTTGACCTTGTGGTCCAGCAGCTCCATCGTTACCATCAACACCATTAATTCCATTGTCTCCAGTAAGGCCTTTATCACCAGTAAGACCAGTGTCACCTTTTAAACTTTCAAGCCATAAATCTTCAGTACCAACATATCCGTTTTTAATTGCAGTCCTGTATGCTGAGTCTCCATCAACACCATTAACTCCATCAACTCCATGATCTCCATTAACTCCATCATTTCCAGCGTTTCCTTGAGCTCCTGTAAGTCCAGGAACACCTTGAATACCTTGAAGACCTTCATCTCCTTTAGCTCCATCAACACCATCAGCACCTGAACTTCCAGATGTTCCAGACGAAGTAGATTGTTCTGGGTAATTTAATGAAACTTGATTAGCACCAGGACCAGATGTGGCAGTTACACCACCATTCATGATTATAGTTCTAATATCGTTGTATGAGTCTCCATCAACAGTTAAGTTCATGTTATGTGGAGAAGCTATATTATATGTCTCGTAAAATAAACCAAAATCATCTCCTGCAGCAAACAAATATGTTTCTCCTGGAGTAGTTGAATTGGAATCCCATGATACGTGTAATTCAATAGCATCATCTAATTCTTCTGAATTAGGATTGTTAACATCTAAGTCTGTAACGTTTATATAGTTCCAGCTTGTAATTTTATATACAGCGTATTCACTGTTGTTTCTTGTATTAGTAAAGAATATGTTTGTTGAGTTTCCATCAACTGTAATTCTTTTTTCTAATAAGTTTTCTAGATATTCGTTTCTATAACCTTTATCGTCTTTAATACCTACTTTAATTTTACTAACTTGAGCAGGTACTGCAGAGTTAAAGAATAACTCTCCTTGAGCAGGATTTAAAGATGAATAACCATCTCCTAAATCTTTTATTCCATATACTGTACTAGGCATTGTATATCTAGAAGCGACAGTGTCGCCGATATTAGCACCTGCATCGTATACATTACCTAACTTTAACATTGGTAAAACGACAGGGCTGATCCCTTCTTGTACAGTAACTCTAACCCAAACTTCACCATTGATGTTATTCGCATCTAATGTTAAAGCTAAAGTTTCATCACCAGATAAAGAAATAGCTATTGCATTTCCAGTTTCTCCAGTTCCGTAAGTTAACGTAGCGTTTAGTTTAGATTGAGTTTTAAAAACGACTAAGTCATTGTTTAAATATTCAACCTTTACGTTGGTAATAGACCCGATGTCTATTGTATTACCTACATAATCTTTATGTAATGTAATGGTTGCTGAGTCTTGTTGCCCTCTAATAACATTGCTGTATTCGGGTAAGACCGCGATTAATTGTTGTTTGTTTACACTTGGCATAATTATGATATAATTTTTATTGCTTGTATTATATATCAACGTTAAAACGAATAGTCTCTATGTAACATATTAAAAATTACACTATTCACCACAGTTATTGCGTGACCATGTATATTAGTATGTGTTTTAAGATTCGCTTTAATTAAAATACGGTCTGATTTAGCTGAACCTAACTCTTCTAGGGTTTTAAAATATTCAACCTCATCGTATTCTTTTGTTGCTATATGTTCCATTTTAAAGTCTTTCCAAGATAATTTAAAGCTTTTGGAAGGTTTATTAAAGAAGTATACATGCAGTTTATTGTCTGGTGTAGAAATAAAAACAAATCCACCAGAAAGAAAATGTTTTTTATTACCTAAGTAAGAACATACCAATCCGTCTTCAATATTTCTCCATTCTTTTCTTAAGGCTTCATGAAGCTCTTCAAACTTATCAATAGCTTCTTCATACAACATATCCACTATATCGTTAGTGTCCATGTCTTCTTCAGTCGTAAATACCATCTCTAGATCATCCATTGGAAATCCAATGAATCCCATTTCAGGTACTAAGTCGTTATCTGTTTGTTTAATTGCATCATATCTATATAGATAATCTAATGTATCATCTATTTCCCACAATGCTTCCATTAGGTTAGTTTGAATTAGACCTTCTAATTCCTTTACGCGCTGCAAGAACTTATATGACTTATATTCTAAGTCAAGCGGTCCTTCCTCAATCCATTTGGGTGTTGTTAACTTACTCATGTATTATCTATTAAACATTCGGTAGCTAACATGTCAGATTTAAGACATAAAAATCTTTTCGTAATTTACTATTAGATTAAATGCAACTTTTTCTGCAAGATCTAATGTTGGCCTAACCCTACTGCCTTTGGGGATATCAGAAAGGGAGAGTGTGCCCCATATATTTTTCTTATGGAGTATAAAGAATTGTTGGCGACCTCGATAGTCGCCTTTTTGAAGAATAACAATTCTTTTACTGTATTTTGGATTAAGAAGTCTTTTCTCCTTGTTAGTCACCTGAGCGTGATTTAAGAACCTTGCTAGCTTCGGCTCTAAGTTTACTATATGCTCCGGCGGTTGTTAACCCCCATTGCAAAATAAACCAGCTCATTTCTTGCTCAGCCAACTTCTTAGAAATCTTTAGTTTTGTTCTTAAGATTTCCACACCGGCTTTGGTAAACTTAACCTCATCCTCTCTGGTAGTCTTATACTTCATGTACCATTCGGGATCTCCGATTACATCTTCGTATACTTTACCATGAGGCTTTAGTTGCAAGTTAACCAACTGAACAAAAACTTCTTTTGTTGTGTCGCGTTTTGTCATTTTACTATTTCTTTGGTTTAATAATTTCGTCTATTATTCCGTATTTCTTAGCTTCTTCTGCGTTTAGCCAGAAATCTCTAGTTGCGTCCTTCTTTACTCTAGCTGCAGTCTTTCCACAGTATGAACCTAAAAGAACAAATAGTTCATCATTGACTTTATTCCACTCTGCCCAGTCAACTTCGGCATCTTGTATATTTCCACTAAATCCACCCGACGATTGGTGTAACATTGTGGTTGAGTGTCTTAATGAAGATCTTTTGCCTTTAGTTCCAGCTCCTAATAGAACTGATCCCATAGACGCAGCCATTCCTGTATTGATAGTTTTAATATCTGTAGGAATATACTCCATCACATCGACCATAGATAGTCCAGATTTAACTGATCCGCCTGGTGAATCGATATGCATAGTAATATCTTCATTGCTTGTAGATGATAGAAACATTAATTGCGCTTGTACGATTGTAGACATATTGTCATTAACCGGACCTGCAACCCATAATAGTCTATCAACCATTAATCTTGAGAATATATCCATTTGTGTCATTCTCATTTCTCTCTCTTCTAAAATATATGGAGTAAGAGAGCTTTCCTTCTGATGCCCGTTTTTGTAAAGATCCAAAGTGTTTGAACTTACATTATGTTCAGACTTGGCGTATCTTTCAAATTCTCTATTCTTTGGGTAGTAATTCATATTTGCTTTTTAAGTTGTTTGATGAGGTCACATGTTTCGAACTCCTCTATTTTTTCAAAATATTTGTTTGCCTTGATTAAACTCTTTTTGTAACCACTCTCTGGTAGTGTCATTTCGTATTCTTCTCCTTCATCATCAATTAGTATCGCTAAAAGGTCAGAAGTTTTATTGCCTTCTACAGCGTCTAATATATATTCTACGATTCTTCTAAAGAACATGTCATACTTTGACATTAACATTTTATCGAAATCAGCCTCTAAAGTTCTGGGATCGATGTGTATCTTAGGAATCTTATTCTCCATTAGTTACAAAGTATTTATCAAGAATCTCTTTGTAATCTTGTTTAGTCGTTATATTTTCATTATCTACACTAGCATCAATCTCATTAACAAACGATTGTGCTGTTTTAGAAAGAGTTACCTCTTTACCATCATATTCTAAAAATGGCTCTTTTAGCATAAATGTAGATTCTTTAGAAACATCTATATCGGTTGCTTTGATTTGATCTGCTAATTCAAAATGTCTTTCATAGAAATGCAAGTTATCAGCATAGTGATAATACAGACCTAATTCTAATTCTGGATAAGTTTCTTTTAATTTAAGATACACAGATTGCTGTAAAAATGCAAAGAATGGTGCATCGAACGTAAGACCATAGAAGATATCGTTAGAACGCATCTGAACTTTCATGTGTAATATATCGTGTCTAATAAAGAAGTTAGCGTACATAGTACATACGAAGTCTTTATTACCTTCAAACTTAAATTTAGGTTGATTAAAAAACATAATAGACTGTCTACTGTTCTTATCAGCTTCTAGTGAATCAATAACCCAACCAAATTCTTTTTTGTTAAAAACTAAAGAACCGTAGTTTGAGTTAATTTCATTTGAGTCTGGGTTTGTAATCCTAGACCAGAAGTTAGAGAAGTTACCAATATAATCTATATCTCGATCTTGTTTTAAATACCATGCCATTTCGCCTGCAAGATATTTCCAATTAAATGTTCTTTGTGGGAAATCAGCAATAGGTTGCTTTGGATTAATTACAAAGTTAGATAATATTGATTCTTTAACTTTTAGATCTCTAGGTTGAGATACGTCTCCATCGGTATCGATGTGCTGAATAATATTCTTAAATGTATTTGAAAAACTCATATTTTGATTTTTAATAACTATACTTGTTATATGGTTAATCGCAAAAAGGTTTACTTAATGGATAACCTTTCCTGATCTTTTGCTTTTGAGATAGTATATGTCTTGCCCTCTTTTAAAAGACCATCTAATATTGCATCTGCTACTATATCTTCAACATATCTTTGGATAGCTCTTTTAATCGGCCTAGCACCATACTTTTGATCGTAGCCTTCTTTTGCTAAAAACTCTTTAGCATTTTTATTGAATTTAATTGTATATCCTTGACGTTCCATTCTGTCAATGAATTTATTTAATTCAATTTCCACGATTTTAATAACGTCTTCAGATTCTAGTTGATCGAATACAATAATGTCATCTAATCTATTTAAGAATTCTGGGCTAAATTTATTCTTTAACTCTTTCTTAATAATGCCATCCATCTTAGATTGTTCTTGTAACATTGATGATGGGGTAGAGAATCCAATACCAGTTCCAAAGTCTGCTAATTTTCTTGCACCAACATTAGATGTTAATACTATGATGGTATTAGTGAAGTCTACCACCCTACCACTTGAATCTGTTAATCTACCTTCGTCTAGGACTTGTAGTAATGTATTAAAAATATCTGGATGTGCCTTTTCAACCTCATCAAATAAAACTACTGAATAAGGTTTACGTCTTACTGCTTCAGTTAATTGACCACCATCTTCATGGCCTACATATCCCGGAGGAGATCCAATCAGTCTAGATACATTAAATTTCTCTTGGTATTCTGACATGTCAATTCTAATCATTGCATCAGTATCTCCAAACATATATTCTGCTAAAGCTTTTACTGTTTCTGTTTTACCAACTCCAGTTGGACCTAAAAACATAAATGATCCAGTAGGTTGCTTTTCACTTGCAACTCCAGTTCTAGATCTTTTTATTACTTTGGCCAGAGCCTCTACGGCATGATCTTGTCCAATGATAGATTCTTTAATATGTTCTCCCATATTCTTAATCATCTTCATGTCATCGGCACCCAAACGCGTTACAGGAATACCTGTTTGCATAGATACGGTTTCTGCAATATCATCTACAGTAACTTGTCTTTTCTTAGTTTTAAGATTAGATTCCCATAATGCAACTTCTTGCAATACTTTTGATTCTAAACTAATTTGCTCGTCACGTTTAGTCGCTGCAATCTCATAATCTTGTTTCTCTACAGCAGCTTTCTTTTCTTCTTTTGCATTTTCTGCTAATAATTCTAACTTCTTTATAGAAGCCGGCACTTTAACCTCTAGTAAATGGGTTCTCGCCCCTGCTTCATCTAGTAAGTCAATAGCTTTATCCGGTAATTCTCTTGATTTAATGTATCTTTCGGACATTCTTACACAAGCCTCTAAAGATTCTGGAGTATATTCTACAGAATGATACTCTTCGTACTTGTCTTTAATTCTTGTTAGGATTTCTATAGACTCCTCAACTGTTGGTGCATCAATAAACACCTCTTGGAAGCGCCTGGTTAAAGCTCCATCATCTTCTATATTTTCTCTATATTCGTCAAGTGTAGTTGCACCAATACATTGTAGTGAGCCTCTAGCTAAAGCTGGTTTTAAAATATTAGAAGCGTCTAATGCTCCAGATACTCCACCTGCTCCGACTATTGTGTGAATCTCATCAATAAAAACAATTACGTCTTCAGCAACTTTTAATTCTTCTACAATATTCTTCATTCTTTCTTCAAACTCACCACGATACTTAGTACCTGCGACGATTGTTGTCATATTTAAAGAAATAAGTCTTTTGTTTAGTAGAACCCTAGCAACTTTTTTATTTACAATACGTTGAGCAATAGCTTCAACAATTGCAGTCTTACCAACACCTGGATCTCCAAGTATGATAGGATTATTCTTCTTACGTCGTGCTAAGATTTGACAAATTCTATAAATCTCTCTATCTCTTCCGATAATAGGATCTAATTTACCTTCACTTGCTGCTTTGGTTAAATCTTCACCAAATTCATCTAAGAATGGTGTTGCTTTCTTCTTCTTTCCAAAGTTCTTTCCTTTTTCGCTATCGTATCCGTCTGCTATTGGCATAAATATTTAATATTTTATTAATACAGTTATTATATGTATAATTCTTTAATTGTTTACCTCTTAGTTCGCGATATTATCTGCTGCGTATACTCCGGGCAATAAGTCTGGTTTGTATCTTGCTTTAAATCCAAATCCATTTACATAACCTACCGCAGCTTTCACTAGCTTGTTAGATTTTTTAGCAGGATCTATATTGTAATCAAGGTCAATTGTATTTATCTCTACTCCATGTTCGCGTAAATACAGAGCTACTTCAACTGATTTTTCACATTCCATCCAAAGCCTAGTCCACATATCTTTAATCTGAGGGACTACTTCTTTTTGGTAAATAACATGACAGCCAGTGGAAGATACGTGGAATACGAGTGTCGTAGCATACGTGGTCTTGCCATTTCTCGTCTGGCTGTCACATCCCATGTACATTTTAATGTCGTGTAATTTACGATCTTTTAAATATTGTAATACATAAGGTGCTAATTCAAATTCTTCTCTACCAGTTAGTTTTTTAAACTTCATGTGTTGCTATCTTAATAGTGTTAATTTATCCGACCTACTTAATTTCTTTATTGCTGACTCTCTTTTAGATGCTGAAGATCGATCTTCGTGTGTCTCGGAGTACACCAGTTGAACCGGACGTCTTGGTCTTGTGTATTTTGCACCTTTATTTGAAGTGTTGTGTTCTAATACTCTACGATCTAGGTCAACCGTAATTCCAGTGTATAAGGATTTATCTGAACATTCTACTATATACACAAACCACGCCTTCATTAGTAATCAAACCAATAAAACATTGCTAATATAATAAGTTTATCTAATACCCAAAGCCCTATGAGTATTGATAGTTTTTTGTCTATGTCGAATTTATCTTTCATATAGTATGTATTTTGATTCCTACGTTTAAGTAATTCAAATTTCTGTTTATTTGTAATATTCTACTGGTAAGCCAAATAGATTTATATAATTTAATATCTGCACCATATTGTGCTAACATTATACCACTATCATTATTTAATCTATATAAAGGCCCTGCAGAAAGTTTAATTCTTTTGATAGGTTGGTATTGATAACTCAAAAAAGTATATGCTGCGTTATCGTGGCCTTCTCCCATAATATGTACTCCTCCAGAAATGTTATTGTAATCCATAGAGAATGCTAAGCCAGCTGCATGTAAACAACTAACCCAAGATACTGTAAAATCTACATCATCATTTGTTTCCCAGTTTTTAACAGGATGGTATGGTGAACATTCTTGGCCTAACATATTAATGCTAAAAAGCAAAGCGATTAATATCTTCATATCTACTAATTTGATAAGGGTGCTTTAATGCGCTTGTGTGATTGATAGTCCTTTATATAAAAGTCGTCTGGTTCTATGTGGTCTATTTGATCTAAAAATGAAGCATCAGGGTTCCAAAACTCATCGTTAATTACTAATGATGATAATTCACAAGGCACTCTAGTGAGTTGTTCAGTAGCTTGTTCTAAATGATCACTATATAAACTGTCTCTTATACACATCTCCGAGCCCACGAGACTAGGCATGATCTCG